>Ga0116231_10002125_pt1 | contig 41440 bp, 34 predicted proteins | sample S1TSphgellanicum_2_FD_89695 | JGI IMG/M metagenome (GOLD analysis project Ga0116231, IMG submission 89695) | Host-associated microbial communities from peat moss isolated from Minnesota, USA - S1T2_Fd - Sphagnum magellanicum MG | ecosystem: Host-associated > Plants > Peat moss > Unclassified... | reverse complement strand
GAGGTGCTGCATTCCAACAGCTTCTTCCTGGAAACCCTAAAAAAATACATAAAACAGTTTTGTCTCATGTTCATTATGCATTTTTTTTCTAACTAGATTTTTTTTTTTTTTTTTTTCTTTTAGCATTGTTGCTTTTGTTGTTGTTTTTGTTTTGTTGATTTGCCTTGTTGCCTTGTTGTTTTGCCTTGTTGCATTCATTGTCACGCCTTGCTATCACACCTTATTGTTCTCGCTTTCGCACTCTGCTACTCTCACTCTTACACCTTATTACTTTCGCTTTCGTGCCCTACTACTTTCGTTTTCACACCTTGCTACTCACACCTACTACTCGCACCTTGCTATTCTTGCCCTCACACCTTATTGCTATTGCTCTTGCGCCTTGCTACTCACGCCTTGTTGTTTTTACTTTTGCACCTTGCTATTCTTTTTCAGGTACCTCCTACCCCCCCCCAATTGTTGTTTCATTGCCTTACTACTCGCTATTGCACCTTGCTGTTCTACCTTGTTAATTGGTACTCCCTCCCCACTCTCTTGTGCAGGTGGAGGAACTTGGACCAACACCATCAAGCTTCATCCAACAACAAAGGTTTTTATTTTTTAGATTTCTTGAGTTTTTTTTCTTAGCTTTGTATTTTGTTTGTCATTTATTTTTTGAATTGAATACATTTTGTTTTAATGTAGTTTGTGAGTTTTAATATGTTGTTGTTTTATTTGTTTGTGTATAGGATTAAAATTCGGACCTTTGATTTAAATCTAAACTTATTTTTCCATGATGAGATGAGAGAAAAATGAATGATTTCTTGATAATTTTTTTAAACCTTAAACCCCATTGTTTGTAAATGTATTTTTTAAACCTTTAAAGCCATTTGCATGTAAATGTTTTTTCTTTCTTTCTTTTTTCTTTATTTTGATTAGAAATTTTATTAAAAATTTTGCATAATTTGTTGAAGAATAGTTGTTTTCTACATTATCTTTGGACATGGTCTTGTGAAAATTGCCAATGGAACAATCTTCTACAAATGAAAACATGATATATGGGAACAATGAAGCAATTGAAATATGTATGAATGTAGTTTTGGAAGATGGGTTTAAAGAAAATCCAAGTGTCCAAACACAAACCAATAAGAATCTAAAAAATGGCAATGAAGAAATAATGAAAGCAAACTTGAAAAAATCATATGTTCAAAAGAAAATATGGAAACCACATGGCAAAACTTCTTTATGTTGGAGTTTTAATTGTGTAAATGGGAATGTAGAAGTTGATTTGGTAAACACACAAATAATTCGTAGCATATTTTGTTGTCAAAATCTGATAATTGGAATAAATCTATGAACTCAAGCGAGGAAAGGATTGATTTCTTATTACAAAACCAATGGAATAACTTCTTTTTAAAAACATGTGGATGCATATCATTCTTTTATTGCACAAATGTTTGAAAAAAAAAAGAATAGTCTACTAAAAAATACTAAGGAAAAATAGCCTTCAAAGAAAATAACAAATCCATCTAAAGGGTTAATCTCTAAATTTTTTTCTATCAAAAATACCTTCAAAAAATAAGATGTGTCAAAGAATTTTTAAAAGACCTTGGTTTGTTAATCGTCAAGAACAATTTACCTATCCAGTTTGTGGAAAATATGTGGCTCAAACGCTTGATTCTTCATCTTTGTCCAAAATTGAACTTCCCTTCTAGAAGGTAATTTTCACAAGACATATTGTCAGGGTTAATGGAGAAGACAAATTAATTATATGTTGTTCATGCTTTGGTAGAATGTCATTTTGCAATAACTAATTTCAACCTTTAGATGTTTAAAAGAGCTTATGATGTGTTTGCATTGGTGATTAATTTTTAAAATAGTGATTAGCAGCCTAAACATGTGACTATTGGTTTATTTGAATCACTAAAAACAACAAGGCAAGCCTTGGCCAAAAGTTTGACAAAATTGTTAGACATGTATGGTTTAAGGGAAAAAATATTACTTATGTCAAAGATGAAGGATATAATCTCAATGCAATGATTGGTGCATTGAAATTTGTTGTAAATTGTGAGTTTTTTATGTTAGAAAACAACTTTCAGGGTACTTGTTTTGGACATGCATTTTCCAAAGCATGTCAATATGGCATTGTAAAGGAAAAAGTCTACAAAAATCTAAAATATGTTTCTATCACGTCTGCCCGTTTTGGACATGCATTTTCCAAAGCATGTCAATATGGCATTGTAAAGGAAAAAGTCTACAAAAATCTAAAATATGTTTCTATCACGTCTGCCCAAGCAGATTTGCAAAAATGCATCACTTGGTTTTAAAAGTCTGGGAAGGTCAAATAAGAATGGAATAAGGCTTATCTTGAAACTAGAATTCAACCCAAAAAATAAAACATTTAAAGCAAAACAAGGTAGTTTTTTCAAACTCATTATTGTTTCAACTCTTTAAAGTTTTTGTGGTTTAAAATTTGATAAGATACCTAATCAAATTCTTATTGTTTTTTTGTAAGTTTGCTAGTATAATCATTATGTTTCAAGAGACTTTACAATTTCGATTTGCCATTGTACTTTATTACAACAAATAGATTGTTGTGAGAGTCATTGGTCGAATGCTTCCATCTTTGACATGGTAGATTTCTCAAACTATTATTGATTATATTTCCCCAATTGTGTCTACATGTGTTATTAATCAATCATGTGGACATTGGCTTCTTAGTGATGTTTTAACATTCTACCATTTCCATGAATTTGAAACTTAGGGAAGAAAACCAAATTTTACCTTCATTTCAAACCCTAATGAATAAAGAATCAGTTGTTAATGATGAGTTATCTTTGTTAGCTTCTAACATTAGAAGGGAAGTAATCAATGTGTGTGATTTTTTCCTTTCATTTTCAAAGGTTTATGATAAAAAAAAGCCCATAATTCTTTGATGTTAAACCCCATATATAAGAGCCTTCATATAGTATCTTCATTTGTTGGAGGGGAGCAAGGTGTTATTCTTATTAAAAAATATGATAGGAAATCTTTATATCTCATGTTGGTCAAATGCCATGAGCATTTGCACCCTTTGGTGAGATCATAAATGAATTCTACTACCCAAAATATTTTTGATCAAGATTGTAGTTTGGATGTATTTGAATTGATTACAAACACACATGAACTAACAAAATAACTTGTCAAAAAGGAGCTTCTGATTTTTAGGAGGTATCAATTGGATGTTAAGGACATCAAATGTCATCTTCAATGGTGGCATAAACATGAAGCAATGTTTCCTATAGTTAGATTTTTAGTTCAACAAATTTTGTTGGATTGTAGAAATAGAAAGGATATTTTATTTGACTGGAATTATTAATAACCTTAAGAGATGTCATTTGCAAACAATTTTTTTTTAAAAGTTGATTTTTGTCAAAAAAAAATGGTATAATAATCCTATAATAGGATGTAAATCTCTATTTAATTTATCAAAATTCCTTGAAAGGGATATAGATTTAGAAGAGGAGTTTGAAGAGTTTAAAGGGGAATTTGAAAGGGATGAAGTTGTTGAAATGTAAATGTTCAATAAATAAATTGATGATTTTTTTAGATTTTTTTTCTAACATTGTTTATAATGTTTTCATTGTTAAAAAAAATTCAAACAATAGTTATTTAATCTTAATTTTAAAATTTAAATAATAATAAATAATAATACTTAGTTTGTGATAATCGGCAAAAGAAAATTAATTGTTCTTAATTTTTTGAGAATCGACATTGCAAGAACTAGTTAAATTGTTTTTTAAATGTTGATACTTTTATCTAACATAGAAATTTTAGAAATGGGGGAGGGGGGGGGGGGGAGAATTGTATCTAGTGAGTATCATATTTTGTGAAAACCAAACTTGACGAGTATCATAAAAGTATGATACCCACCCAACACTACTAACAATGTCATGGATGCCATGCCTCATGCATGCAACTTATTGTCAATTATGGTTTACATCATCTCCTTCAGATTAAAGTTTATTTTTTTGCAACTATGTTCCCACACTTTCACCTTTGTTTGTGAGTTTAATGTTTGATCTTCTAGGTCCTTGAACACAAAATATAACTTCAATGTTGTTCACGAGCTCCAAATTTTAACAACGTTTCCAACTTCTCCTACCATTCATTTGGATTATGCATATTTCAAAACACAAATTGGAAATTAAAGTTTCAATTTTGTTCTTAAGATTGTCTAAGGTTGGTTGTTGTGGAACTACTTCAAAAAATAATTTGTGTATGCATTTCCACAAATATTTTCATTTCAAGTTTATGTTTAAAATTGTGGTTTTTTTGGAAGTGTTGAAAAAATGATAGTGATGTGCTATAAATGTTTGAAAAAAATTATGCTAACATTTTAAAGTTTTTCTTCGATGTTACCAACCAAGGTCATGTTGTTAATTTAATTTGAAAGGTGTGTTGCAAAATACAACAATCCAAGTGCACACATTTGATTACAAAATCAACCAATCCAAGTGTTCACGTATAGGTACTTCTCCTCTTTTGAATCTATAACAAGGGATTAAATTGTAACATGGGAAGTGATATTATAACAATGTTAAATGAGGAGATGGGAAATGTGTAGTTGTGATGACATGAGTATCAAAACTTAAACCTTATAGAAATGTAAAACCTTAAAATGAGCAAAAAAGGCAATGTAGGAAACATTTCTACAATAAATTATACACAACTTATTACGTATATTATTTCTTTACACAATTGTCAATGCGAAATTAGTTTTAGAGAATTTATTCCAGCATGGTGGTGGGTTTATGTTACCATACACTACAATAAATCATGGGTTTTCAAAATATTCAACATGATTAAAATGTTTGCATTGACTAAAAGGATGTTCGTTTTAACTAAAGGCATGGGGCATGAAAGACACATGGTTCTTTTGATTTATTTTTTTTACTAAAATGAACATTTGAACCAAGTGTTAAGTCATACATTTAATCAAAACGGACAATTTTTTAAAATGGTACATCAAGATGCCCATGGCTTAGTCAAATCAGCCATATTGAATGGCCATTTTTAGTCAAATTGGCCATATTAATTTAATTAGTCAACTAACTTGTTGTCCTTATTAGGCTACCTACCTACTTATTTATTTATCAAAATATGTCTTACATGCGTATGTATTTACCTACCATCTACTACCTACCTATGCCTTGCCTATTATCTACCAAAGTTATTTATTTATTTACCTACATACCTATATATACCTACCAATGTCCTACCTACCTAACACTTACCTATTTAACTATTTAATTACCTATTTATTTAGCTATTTATTTATTTATTTATCTACCTACCTACCTATTATCTACCTAATTAGGTACCTACTTACCTACTTATGAAACAAATTAAAGTTCAAATGTTGTTATATACACATTGACCAAAAAAATCATTGAAATTCAAATAACCATGTTAAATGCATTTGGTATCATATTGTTTTAAAAAGTGATGTGGTGGTTTGATGGCTAAGACATTGGTGTGGAGCAAAGGAAACCAATGTTTAATCCCCCTTACCAACATATACTATGTGAAGTATGTATATTTGTATATATATTTAGTATGTTTGTGTAAATGTATAATATTTAGGTGGGTTATGGATAGGTAGGTAGGAGGCCATGGTGGGTGGGTTGGTGGGTAGGTATTTATTTATTTATAACATTTTAACTATTTTTTGGATGTCCAATTTGACTACTCAAAAATATCGTCTTATGATTAGTAAAAAAAACCATTAATCGAGTTGGACATGTTCAAATCAATTTTTTTAATATGACTAAGTGGTCAAATTGACCAAGTGTCAAAATGACTGGTTTTTTTTGTTTGGTTTTCCAATAAAATAAACCATGATTTCTTGTAATGATACAAAACAATAGAAAGCCAAATGGTTGTTGGAAGAATTTAGTGTTTTGGAAATTTTGTTTAATATGGTTACCAAAAAAGAAATAAAAGGAAATAAAATGGTTGAATGGGTTTGAGGGGTTTGAGGTATTACATAAAGTTGAACTCTATTCAATTCATAGAGTAATGCATCACTCTTCAAATATACAATAAAATTATACTAAAAATGTTTTCATCACATGTGACCCCATTAAACAAGGACAAGGGTTGTCCTAACTTCCAATGTGTGTATTGTGGAGGGGAATGGTCAAGTAATTTGTGACTTTTTGACTATAGGACTAAAGGGTGCTTTGATGTTTTCGTTTACTCAAATAATCCCATGCATATTATAGCGTTGCCTTATCTAGTTAATGCCTAGTTGTCGAAGGAACTAAAGCAACATATTGAGAAAAATGACGCCTCCTTTATTCAATTGAAGACAAGGACCCAAGTTGACATAGATGCAAAAACAACCTTAGATCAAGTTCCAATCAATGCTAAGCGCATTCATGTCCAAATGTGTAGGTTCAAATCTCTAAAAAGTTTATTGCTAGAACTTTGTTATAGTATATGACATCGGAAGGGTTTATTGAAAACTCTTGGACAAACCTAGATGTGAACATCAAAGGTGGGGCCATCACCCAAAAAACAACATGCAAATACGTTAATAGAAAATTGTTGCGGATATGCCACAAGAAGAGGAAAAGTTGGATGCAAATGAACTCAAAACAAATCACCAAAAGAACTATGATGTTGCTTTCAAATGATGAAAATACAACTACCATTATTGGTAGTATAGATGAGATTGTCACCCAATTGTTGACTTCATTTGACCATGCACAAAAGTGGGACAACAAAGGCCCTAGTACTAACGGCCAAAACATGTTCCAAGACATATCAAAGGTAGCAAATTCCAGTGTATCAAATCACTTCATCCCAACACGGGGGGTGAAAATCAAAGTAACATGATACCCTCACACATGATCCATCCATCTCCACTACACCCAAACATCATTTTATGGGACTTGCACACATTGAAAGATATCTAAGGGGCCTGAAATCATTACAAGAAACTTGTGGAGGCTGAAGTTGATCAACATGTTGTGATCCCATGGAAGTTCTTGTACCCACCAATCAAACTACAACCATGGTTATTTCATTTGCTTTCCTACATGTTAAGGAAATTTGATTGGTAAAACTCTTCCTTGGATGATTTCAAGGCTAGGCTTGCAAATTATTGGGTTTGTCCAAAAGGATGGGATGAATGGATTGATCGCACATTTATGGCATCATTTGGGTTGTGGACTCACAAAAATCAAGTAAATCCCAAATGCCTCCACTATTGCATTTGTTAAATTTATGATATATAATGTCCTACCATGTCTATAACATGCCACATGGTTTTGGAACTATGCAAAGAGAAGCATGTATAACATGCAACCTATTTGCAACCTTGTAAATCCAACCTCTAACTTTGGTTTAATTGATTTTCCACAACATAGCATAGACTCACAACATAATGCAATGAACATTTTTTTCAATCATGTATTGAACCTTGCAACTTTGGAAGATGAATTCCATGCATTGGTTGACCATATTGAACATAAGTTATGCAAATGAAATAATAAATAGCTTGAAGCCCAATGGTGGGAGGAGCGTGAAAAAAAGATTGTTGAATATATGGACAACAAAATGTAAGACTTTGATGGAGTTATTGTTCTAAAAGTCAAGTGAAAAAAGTGGGGGTGGCATCCACTCTTTGACATCTTCACAATAATTCCTTCTTTTGCAAGCCCTTGCCCCAACCTTTTTTGGACACATTACTACTACAAAACTTATCCCCTTTCCATTATGCACTTCCACCTAATTGGCTTCGTGAAATTGTTACCCATGTAGAGTAATTGTTGGTCTAATGGAACTTTTGGTTTAATGCATTGGTCCATTGTGTTAAACTTCAATAGGTCATGATAGTTAAGTAGTGCACTAGTGATGTCCAATGCCCTTGAAGATTAAATGTGTTCCATTAGCAATTGCATTTCAAGGTGGACATATATGGAAATTTATATACATGGTGTAAACATGACTATGTGGGTGATTCCAATGGTATTCCAATGTGTTTCAATGTGGGTGATTTAGGGTGGGTTTCAATTTAGGGATCAAGAAAATAGGTTCATTTTGCCACATATCTTAATTGCCACATTTTGCATGTACATCAATTGACTTACTTCCAACAAATATAATGACTCTTATTCATTATCAATGGTTTATTCATGAATAGTGCCCTTGACTTTCAATTGCATTTGTGTCGCAACACATGCATTTAACATATGCCTCCATAACAACAATAATGTGGGTTGCATACATGTGAAAATCATACTTGAATTATATTGGAATTAAAATGTGACCAAAATCAAACCTACAAAAATGGAAAGAATGTTGTATTTGTTCATTATAGTATAATTTTTTTAACCACAAACAAAAAAATCATTTCATGCCATATTTTCTTGCTACCACCTTTTGCATACATGTTCAAATAACTTACATCCAACAAAGACATTGGTAAATCCCATCCATTTTCAAAGGTTTAGGAATTTGTTCACAAACATACATGCATCTTAAATGACCTTCAACTATAATATCTATGTTAACCACACATTCAACACCACATTGCAACAGGCAAGTTGGATTGCATACATTTGCATGTGGTTGAAATGATACGTAGAAACTACATCACACCTATGGCAACAAGAAAGTTGGGTTGCATCCATTTATATGTGTTGCAAATCAGATTTGGAAATTACATCAACACCCCATAGGTAGCAAGAAAGTTGGGTTGCATCCATTTTTACATGTGCTACAAATTAGGCATGGAATCTATATAAGCACACCATGGTAGCAAGAAAGGTTACATCCATTTGTATGGGGTGTAAATCAAACCTAAAAACTACATCAAAGTTCAAAGGATCAACAACACTTTGATAACTTTTGGGGGAAAAAACAAGATTTGAAAAGAAAGTAAAACATTCGAAAAATATTGACCTTTTCAAAAGGGTAATGTTATGATGACAAAAACTTCAAAAAATAAGTGGAAAACTTGAAGAAAACACTAAGAAGAATGGAAAAGAAAGTTTCAATGGAACACCAAAACCCAACTCTTTGGGTTGTTGTCAAAAGGAAAGGCACAAAATTAGGGTCCAAAAGTTTTGGAAGGAAAACAAATAATATTCATATTATATATTGGTACCTATACTTATTTATTATATATTAGAAATATTAAGTATATAGGTATATTGTTAATTTTAAATATATTATTTTAAGCATAGTTGAATTATATTAAATATATTTCATGTATATAGGTGAAATAATATACTAACGTACATAAAATGATATATGTAGTACACGAATTCAAATTCAAGTTTTCTTTCCAAGACTTCCTTTCAATTTTGTGCCTCCTTTCAGTAACAACCCATAGAAATGGATTTTGGTGTTCCATTGACATTTTCTTTTCCATTCTTCTTAATGTTTTCTTCAACTTTTTCCACTTTTTTTTTGAATTTTTTGTTATCATAGCCTTACCCTTTTGAAAAGGTCAATACCGTTCAAATGTTTTACTGTCTTTTCAAATTTGATTTCTTTTCCAAGAGTTTTATTAATCCCTTGAGCTTTGATGTAGTTTTAGGTTTGATTTGCACCCCATACAAATGGATGTAACCCAATTTTCTTGCTACCATGGTGTGCTTATATAGTTTCCATGTTTAATTCGCAGCACATGTACAAATGGATGCAACCCAACTTTCTTGTTGCCATGGGTGTGATGTAATTTCCAAGTATGATTTGAACCACATGCAAATGTATGCAATCCAACTTGCATGATGCCATGGGGTGTTTAATGCATGGCTAACATATATATTATAATTGAAGGTCACTCAAGATGCATGTATGTTTATGAACAAATTTCTAAACCTTTGAAAATGGATGGGATTTACCAATGTATTTGTTGGTGTAACTTGTTTGAACATGTATGCAAAAGGTGACAATAAGAAAATATGGCATGAAATGATTAATTTTGTTTCTGGTTCAAAAAGTTTTATTATAATGAATATATACAACATTGTTTCCATTTCTTTTAGGTTTGATTTTGGTCACATTTCAATTTTGATGTATTATTTTCACAAAACACACATGTATGCAACCCACATTATTGGTGTTATGGAAGTAGGTGTTAAATGCATGTGTTGTAGCACAAATGCACTTGAAAGTCAATGCAAGTGCATTCATGAAAAAACCATTGATAATGAATAAAATTCATTATATTTGTTGGAAATAATGGTTGATGTACATGCAAAATGTGGCGATTAAGATATGTGGGAAAATGAACATGTTTTTCCAATCCCTAAATTGAAACCCATCCTAAACCACCCACATTGAAACACATTGGAATACCATTGTATTACACATAGTCATGCTTATGCCATGTATATTCTATATATGTCCACCTTGAAGTGCAACCACTAATGGAACACATTTAATCTTCAAGGACATTGGACATCATTTTAGTGCACCACTTAACCATCATGAACTATTGAAGTTCAATAGAATGGACCAATGCATTAAACCAATTGAAAGTTTCATTAGACCAATAATTATAGTATAAGGCCAATAGTTCCACCAAGTTCATTATCCATTAAATCAATAATTCTAACATGCCAACAATTCCACCAAGCCAATCCACCAAGTTTCACTATAGTTAATATATGGTGGAATGGGACAAGTCCCATTCCACCAAACTCCACCAAATTCCACCACACATAATTTTATAAAATTTATTTTCATATAAATAATAAATATTTGGTGTCCCAAGTGGACAAGAATGGAGTTTAATGGAACAAGTTGGTGCATGTTGGAATTTTAGTAGGGTCCTTCCCAAGCATTGTAGTTCATTAGACTTCCACCAAAAATCTCCAGCAATCCATTCCATTGGAGTTAGCCCAATTTGAGTGGAATGCTTAGTGGATTGGGGACATGTTCTATAGTAGTGCATAATAACAGTGAGGCCATAACCATATGTGATGAAATATGGAACATGGAAAGGTTTGGTATGTTTTACCTAGTTCCATGGTGTGTAAGGTTTCTTAAGTTATACACATTTTCAAAAGAGATAAACATTCCTTTGGTCCCACCATTATGTGGTGCTATTGAAATAAATTGTGGACAATGGCTTTTTAAAGGGCTGAATAGTAAGCCGTGGTAGACAATTTTCACAATGATGCAAAAGGAAGGGCCCATGTTGTTTATAAGTGGGGTGGGGGGTCATTGGTAAGAAAAAGTTGGCAAACCCAAATCTAATCAAAATTTGAGAAACTAATAAATTGCTCCAATTGGTGGCCAACATTTTATACCCAGTCACAAAATGTCTAGCTACAAACCATCTAAGAATTTCTAGTTGGTAGCAAAAAGAATTTCATTTATGGTTGGCAAATTCATGGTGTTGATAGCAATTCCTTTGATTCCATGTTCACAAAATAGTTGATGCAAAGAGAAGACATTGATCTTGGATGGGTTATTGCAAGAACATGTTTGCATGTCCTCCTTATGAACATTATTTTTTCTGTTTTCAAGAATGTGGGTTGTGTAACATTAATTTTTTTATACTTGGCTAGAAAAAACTATAACATGTGGTTAGTTTTTATAAGACATAACATGGCAAACATTTACTTTTATCAACCATTTTTTAAAACTTAGGTTAAAAGGCATTTCGACTTTCAAATCAATCGAATGTGAATTAAGGGTAACTATGTGGATGGAAATGAAGGATCATCACATGCAAAGGTATTTAGTTAATGAATGGTTATTTGTGGGGTAGAATGTTGAAGTCTTTGATGGTGATGACCTTGTCTCCCATGGTGATGCATTAATGAATTCCCACAAGCCCGCTAATGCAATGGAAAAAAACCCTTGTGTAATTAATGGGGAGGATGGTCAATTTGTGGTAGTGTTGGTGGAACATGGTTTCATCACTACAAGAAAACATGGCTTTTAAGAAGAATTGACCAAAAAATACCCCAAATTTCACCATGTTCAACTTGACCAAAATGTTATTTTGGATTTGGCCATTTTGACTTGGTCTTTTTGGTTGGTTTTTTAACTAGATTTTTTAATTTTTTTTTTACTAATCAACAATATTTTGACAAAAACTATATGTGATTTAATTTTTAAATAATAATTATATTATATATAATTATTATCATTTTATTTAATTATTTAATTAATAAATTTAGCTACCTACATTACCTAATATTTAATGTACAAAATAAAATAAAATAATTCACCTATCTACCATATTTAGCCTAGGCTCCCTAAGCTAGGTGGCCAACTATATACCTATTTGCCTAGGCAAATTATTTAAACTATGTAAAGCTGAAGTAGCCTAAGTAACCAATGTTATATGTGTAAGGACTTGAATTCGTCACCTTCACTTTGAGAAATCAAGTCTTTACCATTGGACTACCATTTCAAAAGTTGAAATTTTTTGTCATCATATAATAATAAACTTGATTGAATTTTTTGTTTTGATGTACATATTGTGGCATTCATCAATGAACTTCAATATTTTTGTATTATTTATCTAAGTAAAGAGGTTATAACATGTACCAAGTATCTAACTAGATAGCATGTCAATACCTACACCTAGTAGGTTACTACATGTTATTGACTCGATTTTTAAAAAAAAAACAATGATTGATTCATTATTATCAATTATAAATAGGTAAATCTTAATTATGTATTATGAATTAATAATAATTAGTTTAAAATAATCACTTATCAACATTATTAGAAATTATATATTGACTACTATTGATTATTATAAATTACCATAAAATGTTAGCAAAAAAAAGATACATTTGATAATAATAATTAATCAATTAACAAGTTGATGGAAAAATTAATTATTGGTTATTAATTAAAATTTATTTGGTGATTAATTAATTATATAAATTATTAATCATAAATGATTGAGTATCAACTATTAATATTAAATATCAACTAATTAATGTACTAAATTTAAGTACCTACATGTGCCTAAAGGTAGCATGTAAGTAGTCTATTAAACTTTATAAGTACTTACTAGGTGTAATATGTCTAACCTAAAACTTAATAATTATGAATTTAGGTTTGGTATGTACCCTAAACAAAATCAACTTGTAAATTAAGTGGTCAAATTAGTTTGATTAATTTAACTAATTGTAAATCACAATGGTCATTGAATATGGTCAATTTGATTAAACCTTGGTCATTTTGACGAACTAATAGCCTTTTTAGCTAGATGTTTGGTTTGTCACATGATTAAAATGGTCACTTTAGTTAAATCTTTTAATAAAAAATAACTTTTGTTTTTCATGCCTAGGCCTAAAATCAAAACAACCATCCCCTTTAGTTGATGTGGACATTTTTGTTACATTGGACCTTTTAAAAAATAACGTTTTTTTATAGTGCATTGATGGGTGGAAACAAATTATAGGGGAACCAACTTGGGCAATCTCATGACATGTGCATAAAATATATTTCTGCAAAACATGTTGCATTTAATTGTGGGTTTCACTTTTAGTGTTTAGGCTTGATATTTTGATTTTCACAAAGTTAATGGCATTTAATATTACTTGAAAAATAAAATAAAATTTAAAAGATTAAATTCAAGGAATAATGGGTATATTTATAGTATATGTAGTATAATAAAACTTGTTTATGTTTTTGGATCACATTAGGTTTTGGGTTTGAATTAGTTAACCAAAAAATGTTTGAAATTAAAATTTAAAAAATAGGCCACCTCACATATTTTGTCATCTTCCATTTGAAAGTGATAGTTTATCAAAATGTTAATGTACCACATACTTATGGTCATCACCCCCAAAAAACACGCATTTGTGATATGATAATTATCAAAATTTTCACATGGTTCATAAATTTATTCCAATCATATGGAATCACAATGAATAAATATTACAAATTCCATAAATTTTAAAAATCATTTCAATCATTTTTTGAGTTTTGAGTTATATTTGCATTTTTTAGTACATTGTGACTTTTCTTTTTTGGCACAAATATATTATAACATCACATCATATTAAAATTTAAAATGTAATTTTATTAAAAATTTGACTTATTTGGGTTTTGACCTACCATAATATGTAAAAACATTCTGAAAATCCTCCACAAAAATGATATGGTTGAAGTTCAAACATGGGACCCCTAAAAAATAGTACAATGTGACATCAATTTTGGCCCCCCCAAGTGTGCTTTCACCTTGATCAACAAACAACCAAAGTCCTTACTAACACTTTTTTTACTTATTGAAGTTTTAACACAAACAACAAAAAATCATATACAATTTGAACTAAAGCTAAACAATTTACTACCAAAATATTTTACCCAATTTGAGATATGTTTAAACTTTATAAGCCACCTGACAAACCTCGGTCAATTCGGATCAAGTTTAGACCTTAGCCAATTGGGTAATCTTTCACAATTTGATTTAAACATCAAATGTAGCCGATTAGATCTATGCATGTGTTTCACATCCCAAAATCTAGATTGCATAACCCATGTGGACTAGCTAATAGAAAACCTCAACAAGGAATTTGCATTAGGAGTGGCATCACAAATTTCAATTGAATAATACACCATCCAATGAAATGCATGCACTAGCCATGTCATTAGATTTTGTAAAGAAAATGAGCAATCATTGTCCATGAAAATGTTGCCTTACCTTACTATGCCCTTAAAAAATGAAACATTACAACATTTGTGGCAAACATTAAGGTTATCACTTACTCCCATCATTTGATAGGTGGATATTGATGTTCATTCTTGCTTGCCATATATTGTGCAACATGTTAGTAACATGCCATTGGATTGTCTCCTTTTTTATAAGGTTGAGGAATTACTCAATGAATTAAGAATTGATGCAACTTCATATGCATTGGAATACATTGTCTTTTTCACTTGGGCTTAAAAACATGGAAATTGATATCTTTATACATGATTTTGAGTGTTTCACATACTCTGAAACACCCATGTTTAACAAGTGGTTGGATATCATGCTTGGACATACACTTGCAAAAGATCGTTCATTATTATAGACCTATCATTCTTCCACTATGCACTTCCACTTAAATTGAAATGAATGGATTAGACCTCATTAAAACCATTACACCTTGATTAAATACATTGAACCATGGCTCTTGGTGGACCATTTCCACCATAATTCCACCTGACTATGTAGCATGGTGGATTTTTAGTGGCATGGATATTTGAATCCAATGGGTTGCAATTATTGGTGGACCACTTCCACCGTAATTTCATTTCATTATGGGGCATAATGGATTTTTAATAGTGTGAATATTTTCTATTGGAATTATCTATCAATTTATGTTATTTTGTTTTTTAAAAATGAAATGTTCAAACCATGGCTTTGAATGTAATTGGCACATGTGAAATTTTAGTACAATTATTTCAAAAGAATATTACATTTAAAATTGTCTATTTCATTTCTTGTTCTTAAATCCTTACATATACATGACATATATATAACAAACTTGTTGTACTATGCCACTAAACACTTCCACCCAAATATAATTTTAATGGAATAGGATTCAATGTCCCATTCCAACACACATTGACTATAGTGAAACCCCAATAGATTAGTTTAGTGGATTAGTTGGTGGAATTGTTAGCTTTAATAACATAATTGTTGGTTCAATGGAACTTTTGGTTTGATGCATTGGTCCATTGTGTTGAATGTCAATGGTTCATGAAGGTTAAATGGTGCATTAATGATGTCCAATGTCCCCAAGGATTAACTTTGTTCCATGAATGGTTGCATTTAAAAGTGGACATATATGGTGGCTTATATACATGGTATAAACATGACTGTGTGTAATATAATGGTATTCCAATGTGTTTCAATGTGAGTGGTTTAGGATGGGTTTCAATTTAAGGATTGGGAAAAGATGTTCATTCTATCACATATCCTAATTGCCACATTTTGCACGTACATGAACCAAATTACTTCCAACAAATATAATGAATCATATTCATTATCAATGGTTTATTCATGAGTGTACTTGCTTTGACTTTCAAGTGCATTTGTGTTGGAATACATGCATTCAACACTCGCCTCCATAACAATAACAATGCGGGTTGCATACATGTGTATTTTGTGAAAAATCATGTTTAAAAATTACAATAGAATTGAAATTTGACCAAAATAAAATGTAAAAAAATGCAAACAATGTTGTATTTGCACATTGTAGTATAACTTTTTGAACCATAAACAAAAGTAATAGAAAAGATGGAAAAAAACGAAATTGGTTCAAGCCATATTTTTTTATTACCACATTTTTATATACATGTCAAACAAGCTACACCCAATAAAGACATTAGTAAATCCCATCCATTTTCAAAGGTTTAGAAATTTGTTCACAAGCACACATGCTTTTTGAGTGACTTTCAATTATAATATTTATGTTAACCATGCATTCAACACCCACCATGGTAGTAAGCAAGTTGGATTGCATACATTTGTATGTGGTTGAAATCATACTTGGAAACTACATCACACCCATGGCAACAATTGCATGCATTTGTATGTGTTGTACATCATATTTGGAAATTGCACCAACACCCATGGCATCAAAAAAGTTAGGTTCCATCCATTTGTATGTGCTGCAAATTAGATTTGGAAATTACATCAACACCTCATGGCAATAATAAAATTGGGTTGCATCCATTTGTATGTGGTGCAAATCAAACCTAAAAACTACATTAGAGCTCAAAAGATCAACATTTTGACCATAAGCAATTCTAGGCAATTCTTGGCTATTTTATTATAAGTTATTTTATTGTATGTCATTGTTGGCTATTATTCATTATTTTACCATAGGTCATTGTTAGTTATTTTAGGTTATTATACTATAGGCTATTGGTGGCTATTGTATTATAGGTTATTTATTGGTTATTTTAAGTTATATTACCATTGGGTATTTTATCATAAGTTATTATTGGCTACTTTATTTTAAGTTATTATTGGTTATTCTATCATAGGCTATTTTTGGCTATTTTATTATAAATTGTTGTTGACTATTCCATCATAAGTTATTTTTGGCTATTAAATGTTATTTACCGTAGGCTATTATTAATGGTTATTTTATCATTGGTAATTATTAAATATTTTAAGTTATTATCATGTATTAATCATGGTTATTATTGGTTATCCTATTGTAGGTTATTATTGGTTATTTTATCGTAAGTTATTATTGGTTATTCTGTTATAGGTTATTCTCACCTATTTTATTGTAAGTTATTATTGATTATTTTATTATAGGTTATTTATTATTATTATTTAGGTTATTTAAAACTTTTTTTTGGAGGTTATTCTTGGTTTTTAAAACTATTCTGAATTATTTTAATTTAAATTATGATTAGTTATTTTATCGTATGCTTTCATTGGTTATTTTAGGTTATTGTATCATAAATTATTCTTGGTTATTCTAAAAACTATTCTTGGTTTTAAAAAAAACTATTTAAAACTATTATTGATTATTTTACCACATGTCATTTTGGACTATTTTATTGAGGTTATGATTGGTTATTTTAGATTTTCAAAATTAGATTATTTCATCTTAAATTATTATGTGTAATGACATCAAAACAAACTTTTCACAAATTTGACATTTCTTTCCATTGGATTGTCCTTTTTAGCACATTTTTTTTTGTTGCATTGTTACTTCTATCATGATGAAACTTTTGTTTTATCAAAAATTGGTGCACATTAACAACTTTCAAACTTCAAAATAAGAAACTATTTCTAATTTCCTCACAAACTTTGCATCCCATGATTTTGTAATGAAAAATCATGCAAAAATTGTTCTTTCATAAGTTTGCATTTTTTACACATGGATGCCATGGGTTTAAAACATGTATAATGCACATGTAATGTGCAACTTTTATGTGCAAAACCACATTAAAATATGTGCATTATTCATGTTTTGGATGGGGAGTTTTCGATGATTAAATTAGGTTTTTTTTTAACAAAAAACCTTAATAATACCTTGCACATATTTGGATTGTGTGACATGCCATACCCGGGTGCATACCTTGATTGATATTTTTTTAAAAGGTGCTAAAATCAAGTGCTTTTCAAGATATTCAGTAGCCATAACTCAACCACAATTTAAGAAATTTTGCTAAATTTCTATACATGGTTCAAGTAAGTAGCAAAAAATCATAGAAAGCATTTTTAAAATATTAATTTCATATTTAGCTTGTAGCCAAATTTGTCTAAATCTTCGAGTAGATTTATGGCTACTCCCCCCCTCCCCCCCCGAAACACGATTAGGTATAGCCAACAAAAGAAAAGGCTGAATGAAGAAAGAAAGGGAAAACGCCGACGACTACGGAAGGACGAACAAATTTCGTTGGGGTTCGTCGATCGGGAAAATGCCGACGACTTCGACGACGGAGGGACGAACAAATTTCGTTGGGGGGTTTCGTCGATCATTGTCGTGGAAGACGTCAGAAGTCGTCGACCATCGCTACGTACACTCACCAAACCCTAATCGCAGTTTGTCGTAGCGAGAGTCCGTCCCCACACTACCCCACTCGCCACAACTTCTTCTTCTTTGTCTCCTTCGTCTTCCTCTTCTTCTTTTTGGCAGTCGAAGATCAAATCCTCTTCTTCCCTACCAACCCATGTACTACCGATGATGGCGGAGGAGGATTCCTATACGTTCATGCACTAGGTTGCAGCTGTGGGTGGATTTAGGGGGTTTTGGAGACGGTTGGAGCTGAGGGAAGTAGAAGATCTGGGGGATCTGCTGCATCAATTGCAAGTGGAGAAGAGGTGCAGCAGCAAAGGATGGCAAGCCACGGATGGCAGCCGCAGGAGGAGGGTGTGAAAGAGATTTGTGGATTGCTTCATGAGTCCAAGGTGCCTAGCGTTGATCAGAGCCTCGTGTTGCAGCAGTTGCAACGATGCAATCGCTTCCCGGACTTCAATAATTACCTGACCTTCATCCTGTGCCGAGCTGAGGTTCTGAATTTCTCTCCCACCCATCTCATGTTCTCCCTAGTGGGTTCTCCCCCACCCCCCGGCAACCTGCCCACAATATCCACAATGTGTCTCGTGTACATTTGATGATGTGGTATACTTGCTCTGGGCGGCTCTGTATTTGTCGTGATTGTGTTGCATGCATGTATGCTCTTCAGTGCACCAGGAGGATGTTCCTCCATCATGGGTCGGTTGCTCATTGCTTTCCAGGTTTCGTCTTTCTGCATTGGAATCTAGCTCTATGTCATGGTAGATTCTCACAGGCTTGATTGGAATCATCATCATTATTGCAGTAGGTGGTGTAAGACCATTCTTCTTTTATTCTTTTTCTTTTGGGCTTTAGGTTTTGAACCACTGGCATTTCAGCTTCTTGTTCCTATGGTTGCAGGGGCAATCAGCGGAAGTGAAACAAGCTGCAGGATTGATGTTGAAGAACAATTTGAAGTCCAGCTACCAGTTGATGCCACTAGGGTATCAACAGTACATCAAAGCTGAATTGATGCCATGCCTGGGTGCATCTGATAGACAAGTGCGAGCTACAGTTGCCATTGTTATTAGTGCAGTGGTGCAACAAGGCAATGGCCAGGACTGGCCCGAGATTTTCCAGGCATTTGTGCAGTGCCTTGACAGCAATGACTACAACCACATGGAGGGTGCTTTGGATTCCCTTTCCAAGGTGCACATCTCTTCTTAAATCATGTACTGTTGTGGTGGTTTTCCAACAGTTCAATTTCCACCTTCTAAGTACTGTTGGACTGCTGGTTGATCCAGCAATACAATACTCTGGGATCATAGAGTTCACTTGCTGTGTGTATTGACATCATAAGAGACAAGCTTGGAGAGACCTCAGGACAATAGGAGATGCACTGAGAAAGATGTGTCTCTACAAAGGATTACCACATTAATTTACTTCATTTCTTTAATGGGAATTTTGTCTGGTCTCTGCATGCTATTGAAATGCTATTTTCGAGATTCTGATACAAAAGTTGGAGCATTATCCGTTAATGGTTACATTGCAATGGTGGTCATGGTAGTACATAAGCGGCTGTATTTATCTCAGTACTCTGCAACTCCTAAACCATCTTCTTCTGCAGGATTCGTTACTCAATTTATGTGCCCTTTATTATGAGGCTGGATTGTTCCCAAAATTTTATGTCCTGCCTATGTTGCAGATTTGCTCAAGAGTTATGCCTTTGTGGACTAGCGAAATAAGAAATTCTGCTGTGGGTTGCTGACAAGCATCATATTTCTGAAGGAAGTGAGAGGGGGATTGTAACCAAAAGAAGGGGGATGAGGATAAATGTCAGGGGGTTGTGATTCACCAAATGGAAGATCAGGCTGATCAGCCAATGAAGCTGAGTGGGATTCTTCACTGATTTGGCAGATATGTGAGGATAAGCCTGAAGTGTTGGACCAAGATGTGCCAGGTCTTTCACAGCGGCCGATCAATGTCTTCTTACCAAGACTGCTTCAGGTATTTTGTTTTTCTTTTGCAACAAGTACATTGTGTGGTACCTGCTCAATCATGGTGAGAGTGATTCCAACAGAGACTATTTTTTCAGGCTATAAGTTTCTAGCTGGCTTACACCTGACTCCTGGTGAGTTGGGTGTTGCTCTGGCTGCCTCCCCCCAAATTCTAAGCTTATACATGGTTTGGCCATGCAGTTTTTTGCCTCACCACATGCTGCACTGCGGAGACTGGCATTGAGTGCTGTCAATCAATTCATTGTCCTCCTGCCTCCTGTAAGCTTCAAATTTGTGTACCGCTGATGCAAATTGGTTTATATTGCTGATGTGTTAAGAGAACAAGTGGGGGGGGGGGCACCTGCAAAATGACCAAACATGTGGACTGTGATGTTGTCAAATGCAGGCCTTATTTGTGAACATGGACACCTATCTCCAGGGCCTGTTCTCCTTAGCCAATGATTCTGCCGCTGAAGTCCGGAAACTGGTAAGCAAACTGTGATACACAAACTGTGTCTGATGGGTTTTGTTGACAAGTTGTTTGGGAGTTTCACAAGGTCTATGGATTGTGCAAGGTGGAGGAGTTCTTGTAGTTTTTCTTTTCTTTTGACAGTTTGTTTGAAATTTTAACATGCTGTGATGCGACCCAGCTTCACAGGAGTTTAAAATGTGGCTGCTGGTGGAGTTGCAGGTTTGTGCAGGACTTGTACAACTCCTAGAAGTCCAGCCCAGTTACTTACAAGTATGCTCTTTGGCCCTCCAGTTCTGCATAGGGAGAGACTGCAATCTTCACATGCATGGCTAGGGTCTAGACTTTCAATCTATGAACACATTTGACAATCCAGCTGGATTTGCACCACAAAGTGTCTTCTCACTTGACACAATTTTACAATTTTTTTAGTTCACTCAGGGAAGGTGTGTGTGTGTGTCTGTCTGAATTCTGATGATCTACTGTTGTGAGTTATATTAATAAAGGAATCCAATTGGGTTGCAGCCACATATGAGGAACGTGATTGAATATATGCTGCAAGCTAATTGTGATACTGATGAGGATGTGGCACTTGAGTCCTGCGAGTTTTGGTAAGTGCTTGTATTAGTGAGATACTTGCCAGTTTAAGGTCTCCGGCTCTGTCAGTACACATTGCTCATGGACATGAGCAAATTGTTGTAGGTATTGAAATGGAAATTGTAGCATGTCTAGTGGATTCTCTGATGTTGCAATGCATTACCTTGAATGTCAATGTACCTTGTTTTTTGGTTGGATAGTTTTGTTTACTTTGGGTTGGGTTGTCTGGAATTGATTGCTCGGGGCTGCTGTGGCAGGTCAACATTTTGCGAAGCACACCTTCCACAAGAAATTCTCAGAGAGTTCTTGCCTCGTCTTATCAGTGTAAGTTGTGAAATTGTAGTGTATGCCCTTGCTTTGTTTGTGGCCTTGTAATCGCATCACCTCAATTGAGGCCATGTGCTTTATGTGCTTTGTATTTCTGTGTATCCAACACTGTACTCTGGTGCAGTTTTTGACACAGGCAGTTTCATTGTCTTCTTATATAAGAACAGTAAAAGGGGTGTCTTCAGGAAGCCTGTTGTTGCTCATGCAGAGCTTCTAAGTGTCGTGACCTCTCAGAGTCTGGTGAAATGTACGTGGAAGTCATTGCTTTGTCTGACGTAAGGATCACGGTTCTCTCAACAGGTATTATTGAATAATATGGTGTATGCAGAAGATGATGAAGCTTTGCTTGAAGCTGAGGTAAGTGCCTGCCCATTCCAATGTCACCTGATCTTGTTCTTTTCCAGAATTTTTCTTTTGGGAAAAGTGAAGAACTGCATAATTCTCCAATCAAAGAGTACAGCAAGATGCTGGTGTCCCAGCCTTTGAACTTCAGAAGATAGTAGTTGTGGAGAAGATGATGGTCTAACCCTAGAACCATTTCTAGAACTTTAAGCCAGCATTTACTGCTGGTGGCAGGTAGTCTTGGGTTTCTTTTGGCACTGTATCAAAAGTATGGTTGCTAATTGTATCTGATTGTTTCACTGTAGGATGATGACAATGCACCAGATAGGGAACAGGTATGAACTGCTCTTTCTTACCCCAATTCTGTCCGCTACAATTGCACCTTTCTTTTCAGCTTGCCTTCAAGTTCAGTGTGGTACAGGTGACTTACATGGTCAGACGGTCTTGCAGGATATCAAACCCAGATTTCATCACTCACGCATACATGGTGTTGACGGGGCTGAAGAGGATGAGGTTTGTAGATCAGATTCAATATGCTGATGCAATCTCACTTTCCTCCTGGTTATGCTATTTTTTTGGAGATTGGCTGAGCTGGGAAAGTGCCGAATCACTTACAACAAGGATGTTTTTTCCTCAGTTTGAAGCATTTTGAAGTTAGTTCTGTGTGGGAAATGCAGGAAGAGGATGACATAATTAATTCCTGGAATTTGCGGAAGTGCAGCGCTGCGGGCTTGGATATTTTGTCAACTGTTTTCGGTGATGAGATTCTCCCCATCTTGATGCCACTTGTCCAGGTAAATTTTTGCTTTGGGTGCATGCAGCAACAGGAATATTTCCTGCCATGTGTACAGAATCATAGGGTGCTGGCAAGCAGGTCAATCTGGTATATCTGGTCCAATAGTTTCTGATGCAGTCACTATGACATGGGTGCAGGTCAGGCTATCAACTACCACTGATGCAGCTTGGAAAGAGCGGGAGGCAGCAGTATTGGCACTGGGTGCAGTTGCTGAGGGATGCATTTCTGGTCTTCTTCCACACCTGTCACAGGTGCCTTCTTCTTGAACCCATTCTTCTTGTCAGGACCACCCTTTTCTCTTCCTTAGCCTTGTCCTTTGAGTTATCTCACAATCTGGATGAGTCTTTTCTGCATTGGCTTGAAGTTGTTGATTTGGTCACTTTTCAGCAGGTACATTTGATCTTATGGATGATAATGCTGAAGGATAGCTTTATTTTGCAGATTGTAGCATTTCTTGTCCCCCTCTTGGAGGATAAACGCTCTTTGGTCCGAAGTATCACTTGCTGGACACTTTCACGCTACAGCAAGTGGATTGTCCAGGTGAATAACATCCTGGTTGCTTGCTGGCCTCAATTGCTAAGGCCTACCTGTTTGGACACAGTTTGTGGATTTGCTGTAATAGGTGTGCAGGGCAGTCTATGTCTGGTGAAAGAAAGACTATTTCAAGATGACCAGTGACAAATTGTTTGTTTCTTTTTTGTGAAGGCAATAGCACAGGTAACCGAGGGACAAGTGCAATTTGACACTGTGCTTACAGTTCTTCTCAGGCGTATTTTAGACAGCAACAAGCGTGTGCAGGAGGCTGCATGCTCTGCATTTGCAACCCTTGAAGAGGTGATCTCATTGTCTTTTTCTTTCACCCATTTTGGCCTCTATTTTCACATGATAATTGAGAGTTAGCTATTGGCATATGGGTAAATGCATGATTCATGTGCAGTGCTCGAAGGCTCCATATTTCACTTAGTGAGAAGGATACTTTGAGCAACAGGTTTTTTGGCAGAGAATCATGCATGTGACCAAACAGTATAGACCTGCAGAAGACCTTAATATCATTGCATTGTACGGGACCTAACTTGATTGTTGATGCACATCACAGTTAGTGGACACCAATTTGCCTTTTAGGTGAAATTCAGAAGAGTGTGCATGGATGTCCAATTCCAGATTAGACATTTCCACTGAGAGAAATTGACAACTACTGCGTAGCCTGTGGGAATGGCACACACCTTGATGATACCATTTAGTCTAATGGGTCACATGAAAGCCATGGCTTATGTATTTCTGTGATTGGATAACAGGAGGCTGCAGAGGAGTTGGCACCACGTCTGGAGCTCATTTTGCAGCATCTCATGTATGCTTTTGGAAAATATCAGGTGATTTAACATCTCTGTCTGTCTGTCTGTCTGTCTGTGTCTGTCTGTGGACCTACAATCTGAAATTCCAGAGATAAATTGGAGAAGGTTGACATTCTCTGCTAATTTTAACATGGTGAATGATTGTCTCTGCAGCGACGGAATCTGCGGATACTGTATGATGCAATCGGCACCCTGGCAGATGCTGTTGGCAACGAGCTCAATAATGTACAGTGAAACTCTTGTAGCTGGTGCATGGATTGGTCTTGGCTGTTGCTTGAGTTGAAGTTGAGGGACTGAGATTAACAAATGGGTCTACTTTGCAATTGAGATATGGTAGGTCTGTCTGTATAGTCTGTCATATGTTGTTCAAGATGGGATCCTTGTAGTGGTCACAAGTACATACTTAAAGACTATCACATGGTGCTAGATGTCATCCACAACAGTCTTGGTCAGGATCAGATTTCTGCAGTGTGCTGTAAACTTGATATTTTGTATTCAGCATTAAGTGTCAACGACCCATGACTGTGGAGAAACAGCTATTATGTTCACAGTTCTTGTATAATAGAGTGAGTTCAACCAGTGGTATTGCAAACATCTGCAGGCAAAGTACCTGGAGATTTTGATGCCACCATTGATTACAAAGTGGCAGCAGTTGCCAGACTCAGATAAGGATTTGTTCCCCTTGCTCGAGTGTTTCACCTCAATAGCACAGGTATTGGCCTTGTTTCTTCTTGCCTGTGTTCATTTGAGCAGGTGCATGTCTGCTGTAGTTTCTTCTAAGAACCATTCTGCTGTTGGTGGTTGGTTTAATATGAAGAGGAAACTGTTTGATGGGTGGGAAGACCTTGCAGACAACTTTGTTTCCCAAATCTCAACTGGAAAATGAATGGGTGCTTGCTTTCAGGCTTTAGGTCCAGGGTTTACACAATATGCTGAACCAGTGTTTGTGAGGTGCATCAGTCTTATTCATACACATGAAGTTGCAAAGGTAATCCTTTCCCTGAAACTTCTGTACCATTCAGGGCATTATTGACTGTGTTCTGGGAGTTCCACCAGTTATATTGTTCCTTCTTTTCCTCAACTAGCTACTGTCTCTTGTGTGCGAGCCAACATTATGATGGAGCCCTTTTGCTTCTGAGTCTTTAGTTGACCAGATTATTATATACTTATGTACACCCACTGATGAAGTCAGTGGGGACTAAAAGCAGCTCATCACTGCCATTCATGATGAAGATGATGATCTGATACTTTGTGGGTTTCATTCATGAGATTATGACTGTATTGTTCTTGTTGTTTTCATCTTGGTTTTACTGGAACTGATAACAACAGTTGACCTTCAAAATGTTATTCTGGAGTTTTCTTCACAATCTCATATGTTCCTTACTGTACACCTTGTGCAACTCCCAGTTGATATGGCTAATTGCTGATTAGTGCTGGTTTGTGTTTTCTGTTTGAAATTCTTGATATCAATTGAGTGTGGAGATGATAAGACTGATCTGTGTTCTACAGAGAGTGATTTTCTGATGATGCAGTGTTATGTGGTGAATTTAGCCAAGTGAAGTCCATGGTCCAACTATGTTACAAGTGACGAAGTTTGCTGACATGGGTTCAGTGTTGATATATTTTGCAGGCTGATCCTGGAAGAGCAGGTGTAAGCTATGATAAAGAATTTATTGTTTGCTCTCTAGATTTGCTGTCGGGCCTTGCAGAGGGACTTGGCAGTAGCATTGAGAGCTTGGTTTGTACCTATCTTATTATTCATTGATTCTTGTTCATTGTTGTCTATGGGTCATGTGCAGAGAGAGGAAACACCTATTTGAATCCATATGCTGCTTCGTTGATCCTTTCACTAGGCACTAGATTTTTGCAGTTTCTTTGAGATTGACAGGTTCCTGATACAGTCTGTAAATGTCTTAAAACTTTTAGAGACTCATGTTTATATTTTTTTGCAGGTATCAAGGAGTGACCTTTTTGACCTTCTTCTGCTTTGTTGTGCTGATGAAGCTCCAGACATTCGCCAAAGTGCTCTGGCCTTGTTGGGTGATCTTGCTAAAGTAAACATTGTATTTCACTTTTGTGTATTTTGTCCATCTGATCTTTTGTGGGAAACTTGTGCACTATTTTCCAGAAGGTACTGTACTTCATCAATTTGCATTGCAGTAATATATGGTGGGCTCTGATTATGTGCAGGCTTGTGCAGTGCATTTGCAGCCTCGATTGGCAGACTTTTTGAACCTTGCAGCCAAACAGCTGGTAGGCCTTTTGTCTTTTTCTCACTGCTTTATGGGTAACTGCTGGTAGAGCTTGAAAGTTCTCATGAAGACAATCTGTGTTAATTGAGGGAGATCACATGTGGAGCACAGCAGGGACATGAAGCGAAGGAGAATGTGTCTGTTGCCAACAATGCTTGTTGGGCTATTGGTGAAGTGGCAGTCAAGGTACTTTTATCAGATCTGACTTGTATCTTTGCATTGAGCAAGGTGGTTTCCATCTGTGCTGCCTGTCACTTTGTACATTCTTTCTGTTGACCCAAGTTGTTGCTACTGCACTTTGATGCAGATTTGTTGTTGACAAGTGCCTTGCAGGTCAAACAAGATATTGCTCCAATTGTTGTGAATGTGATTTCATGTCTGGTTCCCATCCTCTCCAACACTGAGGTATGCAATAGGGTTTGAGACCTTTTCTGTTTGATGACTTACCAAGAGTAGCAGTTTGTGTAAGAAAGAATTTTTTCTTGAACATTGCACAACAATCATGTACAATGTCAGGCTCATCAAGGGAAAATTGAAGCAAGGAGAGGATTTGCAGGGTCTAAACAAATCACTTCTGGAGAACAGTGCCATCACATTGGGCAGGCTGGGATGGGTGTGCCCAGAGCTGGTGGCTCCACATATGGATCACTTCATGGAACCTTGGTGCTACGCTCTTCGCACGTAAGGATTTGAGGAAGATCTAAGGATTTTTCTGTTACCTTTTATTTTATTGTGTTTCTCTTTGCAATCACATTGATATCTCTTAATGTTGCTCTGCTAATGGTGTTTCCATTTTTCTCCAGGATTCGTGATGATATTGAAAAGGAGGATGCATTTCGGGGGCTCTGTGCAATGGTAAATTCCAGAGACCCATTCACTCTGCCTCACATCCAATTTCTTTGGTGGTGAATAGCTTCAGAAGGGTGGACATATATGTCTGGAAACTCCTTGATTCAGCTGGTATGAAGCTTGTCTCCTGGCTGGTTGTTTCAATAAGTGTGCCTTGTTATTGGGGATTGGCAGGTGCGTTTGAATCCAGGAGGTGCTGTAAATGCTTTTGTTCCAATGTGTGAGGCAATTGGGAGTTGGCATGTAAGCAATGCGTCCTGTACAGCTGAACTCTTACTAAATCCTTTCTCTTCCCTTAAGTCAAAGGTACTTTTTCTTTTAAGCAAGTTCTTGAATGTGTCCAGGTGATTTATTTGAGTTGCTCTACATGCTGATAGCTTTCCTATATGATGATTTGTTTTTCCAGGAAATCCGTAGTGCAGAGCTTCGGACAGAGATAGCACAAGTGTTACATGGGTATAAGCAGGTATGCAGACAAAGAGTGTTGTTCACTTTTGTTTTTAGTACAGAAATAAAATGAGAAATACAGGAATGACCCACATCGAAATTGTCTTCATTTACAAAGAGTGCAGTGCTTGAAACCTTTGATGTCAGAGTCTAGTGTTTTTCAATTTATGTTTCATTGGTTTATGCTTGACAAGAGGTCGTGAAGCAGAGTACTGGATTTGCAGATGCTTGGAGGAAGCTGGGACCGGTATCTGGGAGCTCTTGATATCCAGCTGCATGAAAAGTTGGTGACTAAGTATGGCCTGTAGACAGCTGGTTCTGAACCTTACTTGGTCTAGATCTTCTGTTACACAATCCTGTGTTGTGTGGTGTCCAGCCTTATGTGTTTCTGCCTGTCACAAGGAGGTCTTTGCCAGGTCAGAGTGACATTCAGATCTTTGCAACTCCATGTGGCACAGTGTCCAGATTCTTGAGATCCACCACCATCTTCACTGAGTTCTACATGCAAACTCATGTGGGATTGACCTGGAAGACTCCTCCATAGACCAGCTCCCTACGTCACCTCAATGTGGGTTCTGCACCTGTGTATGAACACTTGACAGGTTCTATCTGTAAGCCAACTCTGCAAGGTACTGACTCTGTGGCATGGGAAAGTTGTGAAACTGCGGAAGAGATTAAACTTTGCTACACATGGCCAGGATGGTGGTTGGTACGTAGCAGGTGATTTTGTGCTTGTTGAGCCTAGCCCCTCATCACAGGGGGCAGATACAGGAGAGGTGTCATGTTTAAAAAGCTTTCTCTTAGCAATACAGAAATTTGCAGTGTAAGTTAGGAAGGTAGACAGTGAGGTCCAAGTCTAGCCAAGTGTACAGTCTTGGCAGGCATTTCCCATTGTTGCTGTGCTGTTTGCAGAAGGTGGTCCTGCCTTCTGTGGTTAGTCAGGGATCTGTTCGAGTGTGCAGTCAGTTCTCCTCCATACGTTAGGAAACTTGAGAGCTGCTGTCTGTTTTGATCATTCCCATTATTTTGAAGTAGCAGAATGGGCTACTCCAATGTGTCCTGTGCTAGGGTATAGCCTCCAGGTCTTGTTACAGTGACTTTTGTGTCCATTCAAGTGGACAAATACAAAATGCAGATCCATATGGGGTGATGGGTCATAACCTGAAAAAGTATCAGTGAATCTGGAAGGTGGCCATTTTATCCACTGGAATTTAGTTACTTATCCACTACAATCTTTGGCCCTGGGGATTGTCCCAATGTTAGATTGCCCATTCTGGCTGTTGTCACCCATACTCATCACTACCCAAGTCTCTTGGTCTCTGTTGAATATCAATGTGTATGGCCCCTGTTGCCATCTTCCTCTCAGACTGGAGCTTTAGGGTTGCAAGATGATCATTGAGAAAAACAGCTCCTGGCAAAGGCTACAAGCTTCCAGAGGCATTCTAAAGACATCCATGCCTGAGATCTCTGTTAGAGTAAGCTTACCCCCTCATAAGAGCTCGAGCCCAGTTCATGTACTGCAACATATCACTGGCTATCTTGCAGATCTGCTGGTATTTCTCAGATAAGCACAAGTCTTAAATGCAGATGGTAGGTTTTTTCCAGGACCCATTTTATTCCTTGCTAGAGTCTTTACATGCATATGTGTGTCGCAGTTAGAGGACTGGTCAAAAAGTACTCCTGTACTGTATTTGACAGGACATGTTTGATTTCTGGCAGACTTGAATTCAGGTGACTTATATCATCATTTTTTGGAGATAGAAAACAATACAGACATTGTGGAAATTGTGAACTTATATTATTGTAACAGCTTTTAGTCATCAAAATGATAAAGTGAAATTTGATGTCAGTCGTTGATCCAGTTTAGGTTGATTTTAGTATTTTTTTTAGGAATGTGCTTTGCTTTGCCAGGTGAGCTTGGTTGGTTTAGAGTACTGGCGTGCAATTCACTTGGCAAGGACTTGACATCCAATCAGAGATGGATATGTTGTTGCTATAGTCTTTGGGAGTTCTATGGGAGTGCTGCAATGTCCTGAGTTTATAAAGTTATGTTAGAAAGTACCTTGACCTGAAGCTTCTTGGCTGTGAAACTGGGGATGGAATGACAAGTCAGAATGAAGGCAGTACGCAGGCAAAAAAATATAGGGGACCAAACTGGTGTAAACTAGTTCTCATGTTAATTAGTCCTCAGGGTAGTTTTTGCCTTTGGTTTTGAATGCATTACCTGCTCCTTGACTGCTATACTCATAATCTTCATTAAGTCAAGCTTCGTTGGAACAAGATATTTCAAATCTTCTGAACAGATGCCCAATTTCTTGAATTGGTACCCAATTTTGCAGCTCATGTTCTTCATTACATTGAGCCTTGGTTAGAATAAGATCTGCAAATCTTCTGAACTGATACCTAGTTTCAGAAAATGGTACCCAATTTTGCTACAACCCAAGTGGTTGGGCATTTGGTTTTGTTTTGATTTCTTTAAACTATTTTTCAAGTTGGTGGCTGATAAGTCATGAAATCTTGTTTTAAATTATGAAAGAGTTGATATATGTCATTTTCAAGTATACTATGGCATTCTTCTATCTTTGGGTAAATAGTGAAGAGCGACATGAATACAAGGTTATTAAATCCATCTTGGGTGTTGCGGATGCTCCCTCAGCTCCTCACAATGGTCAAAGTAATAAATAGAAGTTTAGAACATAAAAATGACACAATGTTTCAATAGTAGAAGACTTTCACTAAGCTTGGTTGCAAAGTGAACAAAAGTGAGATTTAATCTTGTTATGGCACAAATCAAAACTGAGACTTGTTATATACTTCACATTAAAATTAACAAAGATTACACTCTTCTACACAATTTCACCCATTTGAACCTTCAAGAATGTTTATCACATTTAACATGGTGGTGTACAATGGTTTTCAATTCTTGCAAATGAACACAAAGAATGAGACTATATAACACAAGAGACTATCTAAATTCAGTTGCTTGGGCCAAACATTATTACCATCAATTGAGAGTAATCATTTTAATGTGTAAGACCTTTTGAAAGCTTTGGATTATGTGCAAATTGATTGAGTCCAACTAGCATATAAATATTGTACTTCATTTGAAATATATTGTGCAAGCCACCGGCAAAATTCTTTTAAGAGGCACTACTCCTTACACCAAACACACTTCATTTTGCGAAACTAGATTATATCAAAATTGGAAAATTTGAAATTCTAGACATTCATTCAGCAAAATCAATATAGATGGTGTTAACTTTAGAAACACCATAATCGTCTTAAAATGTCATCAATTTGGACATGTGAATTCATTCGCTGGTGTTCCTTGCCAAGAGATTTCCAACATTATGTTGTGTTTGTTCCTTAAAATGAACTTAACTTGTCACTTATCAATGAGGAGAGATCTTGATGGATTTTACACTTATTCAGTTCAGATTATGCACTGCACCCAATGTTAGAACAATGATACAATGTGCTCTAGCAAGCAACAACCCAACAATTTCACGAGTTTCTCACATGCTTTTTACTAGCTAAACACTTAATAGGACAAGGTAGATTATGCAATAATACCTTTATTTCAAGTCAATATTCAAAATAACTAAATATGCCATTATGAAGCCAACGTAATAATAATTCCACCATGAGAGGAGATTATGCAATAGCATCATAAAATAATATAGCTTTCACTATGTACATGAAGGAACATGCAATACCCACATCATCCTATTTGGTATGTTCATAAACGAGCCTACATCATATATAGTTCTTTAGAACCAGTCACTTTAGGTATGATAAACAAAGGAATTGCATGTGTAAATTAATTCACTGAATTGAAAATTTTAAAAATTATTCTTTGCACTTTTGGCATGACAATAAGTGAATGTTATTGTATTATAAAACATAAATTTGTGGAAAATTAAGGGTAAGTGCATGGGTATGCTAAATGAGTAAAAGAGTAGGTGGTAACCAAGTGGGTAGGAGAAAGTTGGTGGGCAGGCTTTTTTGTTATGGCAAGACCTTTCATTGACGGCACACTTAAAATTGTCGTCAATTGATGTAACCATGTTCAAAATGATGATTAAGGATGGTTGTGCAAGCACGTGTATGTAGGTAGGGGCAACTCAGGTGGTTAGCTAAGTTTGTTGTTTCACTCTTTTGTTCTTTATTTTACACCATAATGAAGTTTTAAAAAATCAATAGAAAAAACAAACCAAGTTGACAAACATGGACTAGGTAGGTTAACCGGTGAGAGTGCACATGTTAGTTAGTGTCAATAGTCGAGGCATATAAGAACCGAGACTTTTCAAGCTAACACATGCCTCAACTCAACTATTCACAATAACGAGCACACTCAACAAGCCTATGGGAACACCCAAGGTTACAAGTTATGGGGATGCAAAAGAGGGTGGAGTTATGAGGTTCAACCAACCAACGAGCAAGAATGTGCTAAAAGGTATTCGGGAAGTACAAAAAATGTCAGAAGACAGTCAAAATATGTGATATAACTAGGGAGCTCTTGTCCAATGGTGTGCTGCACCGTGTTTGATTTGTAACCATAAAACAATGCCCCCGTGTAAAACCATAATTCCATTGTAGAGGGGCGTCGTTTATGGTTTACAAATGCTCCATTCACATGAATATACATACACATATGAATCATTATCCTCCACAATCCATCAATGGTGGTGCAGTAGTGGGTGCTGGTTTGATCTGATGATACCGAGTTTGGTGTCTAATGTCTTCACAAGCCCTATGTAAATATGGTACAATGTTTATCCCCTAATATTTTTGGGTAATTTAGGGTTTAGGGTTTATGGAATTTTGTCAATGAACAACCCTCTTTAGGTGGAATAGACCAGTGTGAGGTGCGATTCTTTGTTTAAAAGACCAAAAAACCTTGAACCGGCGACTACCCATGAGCTCCTTACAAATTTTAAGAACCAAAGAACAACCCGAGGTTCTTAACAAAAAATAATCCCAAATAACTTCCATCACTAAATAAATTGACCCAAGTTTTCATCCTTAGGATGTCGGTGCAACAAGTGTTCCCCATGTTTCCACATGAGCTTTCCGAAGGATTTCAGACTAAGAAGAGTCAACCAAAGGCCACCCACCAGAGTACCATCCATTGGAAGCCTCACTTGACCACAGTTATGGATAAACCTCAACTAAGTTGAAGTCAGGTTTAACCATGCTAACCAATCCTGTAAAGAATAGGTCATGCAGTTGGGTAGGATAATAGTGGGTGGCTACTTTTAAAGTGGGCGAGGACTAGATTTTGAAGATTTATTTTTATTATTATTATTATTTTATTTTTAAGTTGCCAGATTTTAATGATAAGTTCCAGTAGGTAGCCAAGAATATATAAGGATTTTTTTAAAAAAAAAATTCCCTCTTACTTTCAATATTTAGTGCATAGCCAAATTTGGCTAAATTCTTTTCTGGACATGGATTGCATTCTTCATCCGGTTCTTGACCCTGTGTTAACCCAACATTGTATCGCAGTCAACTTTTTTAGGCTTTGCCTTTTGGAACAACTACTAACTCTTCTTGGCTAAACTTATATCTTTTGGCAAAACCTCCATCTTTTCATGACTAAACTTTTACATGTTGATAAAATATCTATATTTTCTTAGCTTAATGTCTATCTCTTCATGCCAAAAATTTACTTTTCAATAAAACCTATATATTTTCTTGTTAAAATTTTTTTTTTTAAAGCAAAAATTTTAACTTTTCTTGGTTAAACTTATATCTTTTAACAAAACCTCCATTTCTTCACGGTTAAACCACTACAAGTTAGCAAAAGTTTTACATATCCTTAATTAAACTTTTATTTCTTGGCAAAACTTTAACCTTTTCTTAGCTAACTTTTTATCTTTTAATAAAACTTCTATTTCTTCTTAACTAAACCTCTATCATTTGGAAAACTTTTAACTCTTCCTAACTAAGCCTCTCCCTCTCAGCAAATCTTTTATTATTTTTTGGCTAACTTTTACCTCTTAGTAAAACTTTTATTTTATTTCAATTAAGATTCTACAAATTGGAAAAAACTTTTAATTCTTCCTGGCTAAACCTATATCTTTTGGCAAAACTTCTATCTTTTCATGGTTAAACCTTTACATGTTGCCAAAACCTCTATATTTTCTTGGTTAAATTCTGATTTTCTTGAAAAACTTCTATTTTTTCATGGCTAAACTTATATTAATTGGTAAAACTTCTACTTTTTCACAAAATTTTTATATTCTTTTGAATTCATTTAAAGTCTGTTTTTTCGACAAAACATTTTAACAAATTCTTTGGCTACCCTATTGACCTAACTATCTTATCGATTTAATTACATTATTGATCTAACTTGTTTTTTATTTGTGTACATACCTACCCACCCACCCATTCACTTGCTTATCCACCTATTTATTTACTTACCTACCTACCCACCTACCTACCTACCATTTACATGATGTTATGTCTATCAATGTATGATATACAAAATATGAAAGTATTGCATTAAATGAACTAACAACGAATTTAATCATATTTGACCCCTTGATGTTAATAAATGATAAGCTTGAATGTCGATATTGCACATTCAATCAACTTTTGTGACCTACAAGTAGGTATTGCATGTTTTGGTAGTTATTGTTAAAAGTTAAAATAGTTGAAAATCTAATTCCAAAATACAATACCCACATATGAAAACAATGTCATTTCAAATATAATACACGTCAATAATTATTACATATTTTGTGATCAAAATGCAAACATTCTTTTTTTCTTTTTATTGGATTCCTATTCTTTTTTTAAATTATTTTTCTATGTCTTTTATTTTCCTTTTATTTATTTTTACTTTTTTTCCTTCTAAATCATTTTTTCTTTTTCTTGTTTTAATTATTTTCTTATATTATTTATCACGCTTAGTTTTTTTCTTCTAAATTTTTCTATCATCATCATTTTTTTCATTGAACATGTATATTTTATGCCCAACATGTAGGTATTGCACAAACAATCCAAAAAAATCAACTAGCATTTTATGCTTCAAATTTGGGTATTTATGGCCCTTATGCAAGTATTTCACATTGAACTTTATGCTTTTGAAGTTCTTTTAATGCAATAATGCAACATTGCAATATGTTTCAAACTTGTATTTTTAAGAAAAATTTCAAAAAAGTATTAATATAATGCTCACATTTAAAGCATGCAAACATAATACAAACGTGAGATTACAATTGCAATAAGACAAAACTTGTATGTATTGATGTAAATATCACATCTAACAAAAAAAAATTTAATGTCAAAAAGATCGAAAACATGAATTCCATGCCATTGTTCATGCTAAAGAAACCTAAGTAAGATATACATGCTACTGTCCAACCTCAAGAAGAAAAACATTGTATATAAAAATCAAGGATGAAAACCCATCCATCAAAAGTATAAGGCAAAAGAAAGCACAAGTAGACACAACCCAAAGAAAAAACAAAAACAAACAATTTACAAAAATAAGGTAAAAATCCTATGCAAATAAGACCCATGGCTATGAAATGACAATCAATAATAACAAAAAAGACTTAAGATGAAAGAGTTGTCGTTTACCACAAATTGACTAATGACAGAGGTGCACTGGTTATGATGTGTGGAAGAAATGAAGAACCATGACCAAATGCAACAGTTTGTTGAAAAATCACTATGGCTTGTGCACATTGTGAAATTATGGATATGCGTTATCAATAGTAAGAAACAAACATTGAAGGGACTAAAGAAGATTGTTAATGACGTGCAATAATGGTTTGTGCATAAGTGGTAAAAAATGAATCAATACAAGAATGAAGCTGCCCATACATTTCAATAGCAAGGGGAATGAAATCATTTCTTGGTGTTCATTTAATGTATGATTGCATTTTTTTTATCATCGTTGCATGAGTTATTGTCATTGATGCTCACTACACCATATCTATGTGAGTTGGGTCAGCAATGACAATGTTCATCAAGAGAACCTCAAAAAATCCCTTTCTAAAGTTATTTTCATTAACCACCATGTCATGTGTTCATTGATAAGTTCTTGTTGTTATAACCACTTTAGTAGCATATTGATGAGTGTAAAATTGATAGTGAAAATACTTGGAGTTGAAAAACATTGGTTACAAATTGGTATTTCATAGTTATTCAAAATCTACATCAAACATGTGATATACATTAATATGCAAGTTTGAAAAATGCAAACCAAACCCAAAAAAATTTACATGGGTATGAACATATATCATTTATTAAATTTTAATAATATAAAACTGGAAATAGGAAATAAAGGAAATAGAAAAAAAAAATCTCCTTTTGAAATTCTATAGACTAGAAAAAATGGAAAACATGGGGTGGGAATATTTAGGACAAACATAAGAAAATAAATAAAAGTAATAATTCTTCTAGCATTTTTAAAAAAAGAAGAAAGGGAAAAAAAAACTAGAATTATTCTTCTTGAATGTTTTTATAAAAATCTTCAATCAAAAAGCAAAGAAAAGAAAAGAAAACTCTTCTTCTAGAATGTTTTTAAAAAAAACTAGAAAAAAATTAAAATTTTAAAAAAAATATTTAAGAAAATTTTTGTCTTCTTTTAATTTTTTTTTTTCATCTTTTTTCTTTTTTTAGTTCTCATCTCCTTTTTAAAAATTCTTTTATCTTCTTTTCTTTTTTTTTTCTTTTTTTTTGTTTCACAAACCCAAAAAAAAAAGACAAGGAAAAAAGTAAAGGCATACCTAGCGTGATATGCATAACTAAAGAAGATGCAACAAGCAATGGCAGTAGGCGCAACAATGTGATGAAAAAAAGAAAATGATTGAAGAACGACAAGGAAAAAAAAAAAGAAAAAAAAAGGAGATGATGAAAAAAAGCCTCCGGTAACGATGGAAGAGAAGAAGACAATGGTGGAAGAAGATAAGAACAAAGAAAGAACAAAAGAGGACAAAAGAAAAAGGAAGAAGAGGGAAAAAAAGGTGAAATTTTTCTGAAATCTAAAAGAGTGGTGGGTGAGTGAAAACTAAAAAAAAAACCCATCTCAATGTTTTGTTTGGTTTAGCAATGGTTTGGGTTCATCCCAAAACAGCCAAAAAACAACCTCATCCACAACTGGTGCATTGGTGGGTGCTGGGTCATAGCAAGCTGAAAAGAAGCACCATTTCATTTTTCAGTTGCCAACATCTTGTATTTGTGGATGAGGTTTCTCACACCCAATCCTTTTATGTTGAATTACTGAACTCTCAGAAGAAATCAAGCCTCATGAATTCATCTTTATGACAAATCTATGTGGGACCTATGGTGTTGAATTGAAATTTGTCTTTGACGAAAATTGTTCAATTTTCAATAACTCTTTGCACCGCAAGTCTAAACATTATGAAACCACCTCAATGCACCTCAACCCCCTATTCAGACTACCCATCCCATCGAGGAATTTCCAATGTTACTCAGAGCATGACAAGAAGAGACTTGACAACGATTCCCAGAGATCTTATTGCGACAAACAAAACAAAACAAAACGAAACAAAACAAACAACCTTCCTTTGAGAGATAGATCTCCAACCTGGACACACCATAGTACCCACAAGTGGCTTAGGCACAAATTATGTTATTTTAAAAAGATGTTAAAATATTCACAAAAATAACTTTTCTCCCCCAAAAAAAACACAAAAAAAAAAAAAAATTCAAATCTTTTTTTGTGCACCAAAATGAAGAATGATTTAGAAAAAAGCCCACTCTGTGGATGTAGATGAAACAGAGGGATATCCATCATTAGGATCATACACACACACACACACACACACACACACATATATATTTAGCTACTGTCCATAGCCACTGTCCGTCCGGAGTCAGGGGAAGGAACTTTCTTCCTTTACAATATATGATATCCCAGCAGCTCTACTTGTGGGAACATGGAAAACTATCATCTGGGCTACTTTATAACCATTTTTATAACCATTATTATAACCATTTTTTTTCTCTTTGAGCCATTTAATGCTTGGATGGGTATTTAAATTCTCAATTAGGCATTTAATATATATACTCCTGACTACTTGTCTGTATATCCATGAACAAAATGTTTTTCCCCCCCATCAATTCATTCCTTTGCAATAAATGGCATCATGGAGTTCCCATTCACACTCTGAGGTAGGTTCTCTTTAATCTACATCTTTGGCAGACACATGTCAAGAGCAACTTATATTTACCTCTGCCAATAAATACATACTCTTGTTAAGTAATGCCAAATGATTTTTGTTTTATTATTATTATTATTATTATTATTTTCAATTTTGTGATGTTGGGTCATTGGCTAGCTATCTCAAGAAGGATTTTTCATTACTGCTGGGGCTTTTAGAAAAAAAATTAAAAATTAAAAATAATAATAATTTTAAATATGTTTCCAAATGAAAATTAGAGTCCAAAATGAGGCAAAACAATTTGCTTCTGTTTTAAAAAATTTAGCAATTGTTTTTGGAAAAGATTGCAATATTGAGACGGAATTATTTTTCTAGTTTTGGGGGGCGGGGAATCCCAAAAAACCCTCAGGAGGCCCAGTGTTTTTTTTTAAAATAAGGAAATTATGTAATTATTAAAATAAAATAAACACACTAGTATCCATTTGACTATTTTTTTCTAATTTTTGGAAAATATCAGCTATTGCTTGACATCACAAAATTGAAAATGAAAATGAAAACACCCCCTTTTGAGGCCTCTTTTAGAGACTAATTTCTAACTCAGGAAGTCATAAGTTTTGACTCCGAGAGACCCCGATTTCATCTAAGGATAGTCAAGTTATCCATCCCAAAAAAAAAAAAACCCCCCAAAAGTGAATGAAATTCTAGGATTTTCCGAACCAATCCAGCTAACTTTAGGGAGGGGGTTTTACCATGGTCGGGGTGCCGGTTTACCTGAAACCTACTATCAGCTGGTTGGTGCCCGACCAGCCGGGACATAAAAAGAAGACATATAAGATAGAATTGTAATGTGATCAAATATTCGGAGCCTCTGGAAAGTATGCACATCCTCCGGGATCAGGATACTTTGAGGCACGTGGGAAAATATTAAACAAATTGCAAACACTATCGGCAAACTCATGCACTACGGAGTTGTTGTTGCAAGAGTATGAGTATGGCAAAGTATGAGAGATCTTTCTCGAGGATTTGCCATGAGAAAGTTAAAAATGTACACAATGTTGAGTGATTGGTTGAGGCATGTGGGGAGGGAGCGGGGAAAAAAAATATCAAAAGAATTTGCAATCATTAGAGCTCAAACTCAAATAGGGAAGACTTTTTCTGCTCCCTTCTTTTTCTTTTTCTTTTTCTTTCTTGGACTGTTGCCTATGGTCTCATCCATCTTTTCCTCCAAAAAAGATTGATCGATCATAGAGTTATCAGTAAAGTCACGCGATTAGAACCAGATATAACTCTAATACCTGGATCATAGAGTTATGGATAAAGTCACGCAATTAGAACCAGATATAACTCTAATACCTGGATCATAGAGTTATGGGTAAAGTCATGCAATTAGAACCAGATATAACTCTAATACCTGGATCATAGAGTTATGGGTAAAGTCATGCAATTAGAACCAGATATAACTCTAATACCTGAACACTCACTCGTGTTGGGTTGATGTTATGTTATGTACGATTTCGGGCTAGAGTTCTTCACTACAGGCCCAAAACATGCATAACACTGATAACCCTAAAGCCTAAAGGGTGTCTGGGCAGCACCAAGATGGGTGTTGGCATCACCAGACACGGTCTTGTTTGGGCAAATGGGCAGTCATGGAACTAAAAGAAGCAGACAATACTTTTGTGTTCTGCAACCAATAAGACCTCCTCCTCATTTAACATCTTCCAATGAAAAAACCTTCAAGGTGCAACCATAGCATGCAGAGATGATGAGGCTGGTTTGAGATTTTTTTTAACTTAGTGCATTACATTTGGGATCTCAGATCTCTCAGATCATCCGCGTCATACCCATAGGTCTGTGTGCCTATGGCACAATGGGAATGACCATATGTTTCAACTTTCTCATTCCCATTCCCACCACCTCGCTCCATCCATCCTTGGTTTTCAATGTACATAACAACAAAAATATTTTCTCCATGGTGCTTCTTATCTCCGCCTACATACCTTCTTTGGAAAAAACAAGTTTTGTTAGAAAGTAATGAATGAATTTTTCCCCATTGGTTTTCCTTCCCTTCTTGTTTATTTCAAGAACAATTTTTTTCTCTACAAACATCACACAATTTGTAACACAAAGTTTGCATTTGGCAAAACTAAATCCATTTGTGGCTGTACATGACGAGTGCATAAGTATAAAATGATTATTAGGTCAAAAGCCCTCCTTACATTGTCACAAGCTTCTACTACCTATATGGTCAGTTGCACCCACCATTAGTTTGGGTTGTCTCTCTTCCCCTTGAGAACTATTTTGTAGCTCTTCTCATTCATATTAGTGTGCCCATATGCCAATGTCACAAGTATATGATCCCTTCGGTCACTCATCCCAATACTATTTTTGGTCAAAGTGAAGCTTAATTTGAGAGTTCATATTGAACAAATTGTGAAATTTTAATTTTTTTTCATGAACCAATAGTTTTCTTTAGAATTTATAAACTACTTTTTCACCCTTGGGATGATGGCTCAATGATATGGGCCTCTTTGGTACCACAAAAGTCTTGGGTTCAAACCCACTAGTTAGCATGTGAAAGCCTTACCCTATTCTCTACCACTAGGCTTGATTTAGGGGTAATGCAAATAGGTTGTCAATTGAGTCTACAATTATATGTACATATATACATTCTAAACCTAATAACTTTTGCTTTGTTAATCCAAAAATTACGAAACAACAATGTTCACATCATTTTGTAGAGGGCTCTCCAATGATGCCAAAAGTGGAGGAAATATCTCACGGTTTGGGAGGGTTAGGACCTAGTCACATCCAAACAAACAAACACTTATATATATATTCAAAACATCATGACAAATAATAAATAATAATAATTTCCTTCTATTTCCTAAACATCCCATCTCCAAGAAGTAGAACCAAAACCAATAGATTACATTAGAATACCAATTTTGTGCATGCATATCAATGCAAGCAAGGGCAAGTGCAGCTTGTGAGTGCAATGATGCCCAAAGATTTTTCACAAAAAAGTTTGGGTCCTAATCTCATTTTGTCGCACAAAATTCATAGGACTTCAGTGTGGGTGAAGAAAATCATAGAGACCTAAATAAAGAAACTAGGACAAAAACATAAATATGAATACCTTGTTTGTTTGTTTATTCATTCATTCATTCATTCATTAATTCAAAATATCTATTTATCACTAGATGGGGGAAAAAAAAAATCAATATTCCTAAATATGTATGCATATTATTTTTCAAATATATTTATATTTTTAAAAAATAGACTAGATAGATAATATTGGGAGTTTTGGGGGGGGGGGGGGGGAAAAGGGTTGACATTTTTTTAAGAAAAATACTCAAATAAAAAAAAATTGGAAAATCAACATTTTTAAATCAAATCTTTTCTTCTT
>Ga0116231_10002123_pt1 | contig 41450 bp, 26 predicted proteins | sample S1TSphgellanicum_2_FD_89695 | JGI IMG/M metagenome (GOLD analysis project Ga0116231, IMG submission 89695) | Host-associated microbial communities from peat moss isolated from Minnesota, USA - S1T2_Fd - Sphagnum magellanicum MG | ecosystem: Host-associated > Plants > Peat moss > Unclassified... | reverse complement strand
TTTAATAATTATAAAGTAATTACTTAAGGAAAACCAAAGGCAAAAAACCCACAGAAAAAGGCAAAAAAAGACAAAAGACAAAGACCAGAAAAAAGGAAGAAAGGGGAAAAAAAAAACACAATTTTTTTGTCAGAAAATCAAAGAAAACACAAATCACATGAAAGAGGCGAAGAGCAATAGCAGCAGCAGCACCTTCTCTGCAGCCATTGCCTCATCATCTCTTGTCCAAAATTCTCACCCAAACTTCAGATCTGGACTCAGATCTTCTTCATCATCATCATCATCATCATCTTCTTCTTCTTCACGCAGATCTGTATTACTCAGATCTCCTTCTTCTTCTTCTTCTTCTTCATCCAGATGTTACTGAATTCATGGTTTTCTATAAGAGTTTGGGAAGACACAGATAGACAGACAGACAGACAGACAGAGATTTGTCATTGGGCTCCCTTTCTGTTTTGAGCTGCTATTTTGGACTTGTTGGTTGTTGTTGTTGTTGTTGTTTCCTGCTTGCTTCGTTTTTGTTTCTCAAGGATTTGTTTGCAGCTTTCTCTGAAGGATTTTTTCTTTTTTTTATTTTCCTTTTCCCTGCAGCTTCTTTTTTTGTTTGGGTAGGTGGGTGGTGTTTTTTTTTGGGGGAGGGGGGTTGTTTTGTTAGGAGCAGAAAATGGGTACTGGAGAGTTCCTCAGATCCAGTTTCATACAAAGACTTTGGTGAGTACTTTCTTCGCTATCTTGTTTGCTTTTCTTCTTCTTCTTCTTCTTCTTCTTCTCTCTCTCTCTCTCTCTCTCTCTCTCTCACACACACACACACACACTGACTCTTTGTTTCCTATGATTTTTGCGTGGTGGATTTTGTTTTGGGTCTTTTGGGTTCCTTTGATTCTTGTATATGGAAGTTATTTCTCTTTTCCTGGTGTGAAGAAGTTCTTTCTTCTTTTGTCTTCAAGAAATGGGTGAGAGATGATGAAGTCCCAACCCCCATCTGCCAAAAAAAGATTTTGGTTTCATTTCGGTGCATTTCGGTTTCATTTCCTCTTCTTGTCACATCTGGTTTTTTTTCCCCTCTTGCACACCAAGAAATGTATGTGCATTTTCTTCTGCAGCATCCAAGAGTACCCAATAGAGGATCACAGCTTGTTTGTTTGCTTGGTTTGTTTGTTTGTTGTTTGTTGGTGGGGTGGGGGTGGAGGCACACTTGCTGTTGGCATTGCAAGCACTTGCAATAGGGATTTAGATAATGTGATTGCTAAGATTTGAAATTTGCTGTTGAATGGATCTTCCATGCACAAAACTTGTCTTGGCAGGCAGTTGCAGTAATTCTTAAATTAGGGTAAAGGCCACAAATGGGACACAAAAGAATTTGCACATTGCTTGTTGATGCAATGGATACTTTGCTGTTTCTGTTCTTTCATCTTTGATCCTGTTTGGAATGATTGCTGGGTTGTGAATTTTGCAGTGTTTATCTTTGAATGCCATGTGCTTTGTTTGTTTGCACTACTACTAGGTCTGCAATCTTTCTGTACTTGAATTATGTCATACAGTCTTTCTGCACTAGACAAAGTGTGAGGTGCCTGATGAGACTTTTTCCCCTCTCTTGTGGAATTCTCAGGTGGGTGGAGACGATTTCGCATTGAAATACTGTGAGAATTGAACAGAAGGCATGTTCTGGGTATGGAATTTCAATTTGCTACTTGATCAAATTTACAATGAAATTCTGTCAGAAATGAACAGAAGGTGGTGTGTTTCGGGTATGCAAGCTCAATTTGAACAGACGGTGGCATGGTTTGGGTATGGAAGCTCAATTTGAACAGAAGGTGTGTTTTGGGTATGGAAGTTCAATTTGCTACTCCATCAATTTGCAGTGAAATTCTGTGAGAATTGAAGAACGGAAGGTGGTGCGTTTCAGGTACAGAAGGCTATTTGCTACTCTATCACTCCCAACTTTTAGGTCATAAGATTCTTGGGCATGAGAAACCGACCACAATGGAGGCATTCTATTCTTGATTCTTTGCTGATTCATCATGCAGATGTAAGCTTGTTGTCAGCATGTTTCTGTTTGAGTCAATTGGAATAATATTTGATTCTCTTTAATTTGACAGCAGTGGTATCACAATTGCTGTTTTGTATGTACAATGAAAGGAACAAAGAGCATCTCCAGCAGTGTTCAGTGTATAACCCTGCAAAAATATTTCTCACATCCAAGTTTTAGTTATTTACCTCTTTTCCCATCCCCACCCATAAAACTAAAACCAGGATTGCAAATAGGTGGGAGACTAGTAATAGCGACCCACTTGGACCAATCAAACCATCTAGCCAATCAAGAGCAGGTGTTAGGCTTTGCTGTGCCTTTTACCAGCCTCTGCAAACTGTGCAATAGTGCTGGGCAAAAACCATTTTGCTGAGCCAAACCGGCTTGTTTTGACTTTTCTTCATCCAATTTTAATTTGCAGGGTCACATACTGAGCTCTGGTGGAGTTGCTCTAACTGTGTCACATGTTTGTAACAAAATCCAAAAGTAGGTAGCACCTGGAGACTTATGGTCAGAATGGGTCTTGACTCCTGACAGGGTATAGGGGTGATTGATTCAATCAGGCAATGGGCTTGTGCTCAACTTGTGGAAAAGTAGCAGCAGCAGCATGTGGAATGCGTTCCAAATCTCTCTTTGAAGTGCTATGGGTACAGGAAGTGGTAGTGCCAATGCTGCTGACCAATCAGCGTCGGCTGGATTTCTGCCCCCGCTTCATCCTCAATCCCAGCTAATTAGCACAGCTGCTTCTGCTGCAAGAGCCAGCCGATACAGAGGCGATACTACAGGCTTACGAGGCTCCTCCTCTGTTCCAACTTTTGCAACCTACTGGAAAGTTGCTGGTGAAGAAAACTCACGAACATTTGCAGACTTAGCAGCAAGTCATTCAGCATTTCACGGAGTTCGAGATGGATTCAAGCTTTTTTCCAAAGCTCTCAAATCCAGTAAGGGCAACAAAGGAGGAGGAGGAGGCAGCTATGCTTATCCTGGGAGCCCCCCATCGAGCCCTCGGTGGTGGTCAAAAGGAATCACCTTTGCTGCTTTGGCTGGACTGGCTGTGATTCTGTTGTATCTAGGCTTTCTTATAGGCACTCTCTTTCTCCAGCAGCAGGAAGCACTGCAATTTGCCATTGTGATTGATGGTGGAAGTACCAGCACTCGTGTGTATGTCTATGGCTGGGCACATTCCATGAATGAGCCTCTTCCTGTCATGGTCAATCCAACCTATAAGCATAATACAAATGCACCCTTTGGCAGCAGAGTTCCCGGACAACAGCGCTTGTATAAACGAGTGGAGACAGAACCAGGCTTGGACAAGTTGTTTCACAATGCTACTGCCATACATGATGTGCTTGCACCGTTGCTTGATTGGGCTGGAAAGCAGATCCCCAAGTATGCCCATGGCAACACACAAGTCTTTCTTCTTGCAACTGCTGGGCTTCGCAGGCTACCAAAGGAGCAATCCAAGTGGATTCTTGATGCAGCCTGGTTGGTGCTCAAGAAGTTCCCATTCATATGCCGAAGGTCATCTGTGAAGGTCATTGAAGGGCTGGAAGAGGCTTATTATGGATGGATTGCCCTGAATTACAATGCTGGCAGGTTGGGTCATATTCCAAAGCTGTCAACTTTTGGAGCTTTAGACTTAGGAGGTTCATCACTACAGGTCACCTTTGAAACAACAGAAATACCACAGGGACGAGACTATGGGGTGAATTTGACTGTTGGGTCCACAAATCACCACTTGTACGCAATGTCGCATGCAGGCTTTGGTCTCAATGATGCTTTTGAGAAGTCAGTTGCCCAATTGCTGCTTCAAGAGCTTGGCTCAAAGAAGAGGAAGAAAATGTCTGATAACCACATTGAAGTGAAGCATCCATGTCTGCAAGCAGGCTACAGTCAACCGTATTCATGCTCCACCCATTGCATGCTACCTCCTTTGTCATCAGGCAGAGCACTGGGACAGAGTAGTACTGGTACTGAAACAGGTGCCGGTGGTGGTGCTGCCCAGGTGGTGCTTACAGGAGCTCCAAATTGGGTGGCATGCAAAGCACTGGCTGATGAAGTTGTTGCTTCCTCTGAAAATGGTACTTGCAAAATGGCGCCTTGTGCACTTGGCAAGCACCAGCCACTCCCCGAGGGTAAGTTCTATGGGCTGGCAGGGTTTTTTGTCGTGTACAAGTTTTTTGGGCTATCAGCCGATACCTCCCTCAATGAATTGCTACAGAAAGGGCAGGAGTTTTGTAAGCTACCTTGGAAGGATGCAGAGGCAAGTGTTGAGCCACAACCACATATCGATCACTACTGCTTCCGTGCACCTTACTTAGTTTCACTGCTTCGACATGGGTTGCATCTTCATGACAACCAAGTTGTGATTGGGTCAGGCGACTTTGCTTGGACCTTGGGTGCTGCACTCTGGGAAGCAGGAGCCCTGACTTACCACCATGTTGGAACACAGGGATTGGCTCCCCTTACAAACTTGCATGTAGCTCTTGCTCTGGCAGTCATTTTACTGCTGGTGGTCATGCTGGTCAGCACTTCATGCTTCCAACACAGAGAGACACGGCTACGGCGTCGTGGTTATTTGCCTCTCTTTAACCCATCTCACACCAGCTCCAAATGGATGCCTGTTCTTCTGCGTCCACAAAGCCGTCTAAGTGGCCCTACAAATAGTTCTCTTGCCCGTGGTGAGCATCTTTTTTCTTCTCCTGACTGATCCTTGACTTTCCAGAGCTGCACAATTTGCATCCCATGGAACCCAAATCTGTTGTAGAGATATCCTGTCTCCTCCTGTGTGGGTAGCTGACAGTTGCCAGGCATGTACTGTAAGCTCTTCAGTTTACTGAGCTGGACATCTCTGTTTTTCACTGCTCATAGAGAACTAGACCTGGGGCCTAGTTTTTGGAACTTAAAGCAGCAGCTGCACCTCACAGCAACTTCTGACAAGGATTCTGCATCGGGAGGGACGTCTTGCAGGAGACGGGGGAGTGAAGATATCATCACAGAGCCCACAGCTTGCTGCTTATAACCAGACTTTTGGGGTAGGATGGACTGTTCGACCACCTGTAGAGCAGGAAGGTGTACATATGATGGGTTCAATTCCACTTGCGGGGACCAAGACACCAGAACGAAGAATGCAACAGGCGGCAGGGGCTCCAAAATTGCAAAACCGACGAACTCAGTCAAGAGAGGAACTGATCTATGAGATAGAAACTCACCTTATGAGAGGTTGATTAATACTGCAATGATGATCAGCATGCTTACAGTTCTCTCTGGTGTGGCTGGCTAGCTGTGGGTCATCATCATAACCAGAAGCTTTTCTATTGTACACTCCTATGAGATTGTTGGCAAGTCTGTAGTGACGATTCTCCTTCTTCCCGGGGTTGTGATATCTTGAATGTCCAATGGGAAGGAAAGATTTTTTTTTCATTCTTTGGCAGGCTTTTATCAGCTATTTATTTATCATCAACAGCACTAATTTGCCTTTTTCATCCAAGGCATCTCAGGTCTAAGGTTTAGGGTTTATATGTACACTGGGTTTTTACCATCTGCTTGACAACCAATGCAGCTTCATCACTCTCCCCTTGTGGGGAGTGCTGCTGGCTCTGTATGTACAGATGCTCTATTTTTCAGCTTCTGACTTTGTCGACAATCTGAATTAAAACAGGGGTCGATTTTCCCATTTATCAGAAAACCCACCCTTCCTGTGATTCAAGGATAAACAAGGGAGTCTGGGATCCAAGTGGATGGCCAAGTGCAATATGCAGATTTGATATATCAATGAAAGAAAGACAAGCAACTTGTCTGAACTCACTGGCTGAGACCGACACTGTCTTGTAATGAAAGAGACTCACTTTTGCAGATGGGTCCAGATTCATTTTATCTATTTTCTGCTATGAATAGCATGAAGGGTGATTGTGTTAGGCAGTCATGGTTGTATGGGTGCAGGCCAGCTTTTTGGGTGTTGCAATTTATGGCTTGGCTGGCACACATGAAGAAGGCCTGAAGACTAGAATGTCAGAGTTATCTGCTGAGCTTGTATGTGTTTGGAGGTTAGTGTTCTATGGGAAATTGGATTCCTAAATGGATTGCATGTTCTGATATATGAATCTTGCTGCATATTTTGTGCTTACATGTAATTGTGGATTGAAAGCGTCCTTACTTGAACTAAAAAGCTACCAGGCACTGCATGTGGAATACAGAAATGAAAAAATCATGCCTTTCTGCAATTTTCAGTGTGCCCTCCTCTGTGAACAGAGTTGTGGGAGAGGAGCACCAATACTTCAGATGTGTTGAGACCTTTGAAGGTTGTCTGGACCCTCATGTTTTAATGTCTTGGGTTCTTGTATCAGCAGCATAAGATTCATATGCTTCTGCAACAGAACCCTTTTTATGTTGGTGGAAGGACTTGGGGCATTCTCTTCAGTATCCTGATATGGTCACAACTTCTGTACTTTGTTCCAAAGTTCTGCACTTTGCTAGCACCCCTGAATCTAGATGGGCTGTGTGTGAGAAGGTTGCAGTTCATGCCTATAAATCATCAGATGTGGTGCTTTCTGACACAATCAGTAGATTCATGGTTATACCCACTGTTGGGAGCTGATCAAGTCAGTTAATATGTTGTGCTGGATAAGTCACTATCATAGACATTACTGTCGATGGTCCCTAAACAGGTGAGAGACTGTCACTGTTGTTCATACTGCTAGTCTTACTGTTCTTGATTTTAGTTCTCTACCCTTCTGTGTTTTTTTTCTTCCCAGTTCTTTGTCACACTTTGACTTCAAGTATAAGTTTTAACCTGGTTGTAGCTTTGATCAGTGGGTATGGAGAATCCTCAATTCTCAGGAGAGCTGTTATCATTAAATCTTCAGCTTTGGGTTAAGCTTCAGTTGCAGGTTATTATTATGATGCTTAAGTGTGGGTGATGCTTACACTTTATGGCTTTTCCTTGTTTGCGGTTTTGTATGAAGAAATTGCCAGGGATCATGGAGCTTACACCCCAGCTGAGATAGAATCTGGGTCTTCCTTGAATCTTCCATTGCCAGCTATAAACCTGCCAGGTACTGCGCACGTCATCTTTTCAAAACTCACATAAACCTCCAATTCTGGTGTTGTAGGAAAAATTCTGGACAGTTGGTAACAAAACTTCCAAACAGCCTTGGAAGTAACTATTGTGTGGAGGATTAGTTCAGTCTGGCAAATCTTTGAAGTATTTTGGCTTGGCGTTATTTGTTGGAGAAGATTTGTCACAGCTCACAGTGTAGTGATCAGAGACGACACTCACAAATGAGGTTGTTTGTATTAGTACGCACTCTGCAGCCAGTGTGTAGATCTGATCCCAGCCAGGCATTGATGAGTACACAAAATTGGTTTCAGCTGGATTTCAGCACTCTTGCCATCACATTTGCATTAGGATTTTTGCAGGCTGCCAAATGATCTTTGGTATGAATTGCAAAAAGAAACACTACAAACATGCGGATTCGTTCAAAAGAAATTCAGAAGGAAAAATGTGTGGACAAAGTCATACGTTCAATCCGTGCACTCATAGCTACAACTTCCAAACAATGGAGTAGAAAATATACACTACTTTGTCATGGATTCAAAACAAAAGAAGAATCTATGACAAGATTAGTCTATGCTTGAACTTTTATGTGACATCATTAGTCTCAAAAGTGTTGGGCATTGATCTTCTAATGGATGGCATGTCATGTGTGGTATACCCAATTCTCAAGTTTCTTGATGCACAACAAAATCCTGTTGTAAATGAACTCTACAATGGTATGCACATGATAATGAGGAACAATGTTTTATATTGTGCTGAATTTTTTGCTACTTTGTGAATTTTTTTAAAAAAATAAATTGAAAATACCTGTTTTTTCAATGTAAAATGTGTTTTTTCAGCAAAAGTTCATCACTATTGAGAAATCATGGAAAAAGAGAAAGAAAGAAAAAGAAGAATATTGTGAGGAATATGTACTATATAAATAGTCATTATGGAGGACCCAATGAAATTATGGTTGGTGGTTATTAGCTGAGTCCAACCCATGGCCATTATCTGATATAATTGGCACTCAAATCATTAGGGACTTTGCAGACTATTTGGTGGACCTTACAATGTTGTATGTGCCATTGCATGCATTTGAAACAGCTGATGCTATGAAGCTTACAGTGAAGAGTGGAATCTCTCATGACTGGCAATTATGTGATGTGAAAATGAATGAAACAAACATCTTTTGAGATTAATTTGGTGTTACTAGTTCAAGTCACATGATGAATCACATTGAATGTCATATTTGCATTTATGGTAATTCACCAACTACAACTCAAGAAATCCCAACTAAAAGAATTATGTGACTTACAAAATGCATTTGTTTTTCATGGACAGGTAGGTTCCAAAGAAGATTTTGTAACTCGTGGTTGGTTTGGCTAAAGGCATGAATCAATGGTATGATAAATCCCTTTTTTCTCCAAGGACACCAAAAAGCTAATAGCTTTGCTACAATAATAAGTTTTGTTGTTCAATAATCCTATCTAGAAAGGAACATTGTTTGTTAAGAGGTTTTGTTTCAAGTGAAATGAGTTATGCCATGATAATTTCCATTGTGGGGGGGCACATGTAGCACCATATATATATAGTGAACCCCAATTAGGAAGTGGAGTTGGACATGAACTCTTAAAACTTTTACAAGCTTCAATTTGTTATGAAATGAGCTCTCCCAACTACAACTAGTATTCCTCATTGTTGCAAGGAACTAGAGCCTTGGTCAAGACACAAAAGTGCATGAACAAGGTTTTCTAATAAGCATGCAATAGCACATGAGCAAGATTCTCCACATACTTCCAATTAGACACATTTTCCTCCATCTCCTTCAACAAACTACAATTGTTTCTCTTGATTTTATTTCATGTGCCCAAAACCCCTAAAAGGATTTCAATGTTAAAAGGTTAGTAGTTCTAAAACTTCAATTGTCATCAAGATTACCATGCCATACAAACAAAACCCCTAGAGGAAATTTGTTTAACAGAGTTAAAGATTAAAAAAACTTACATGATGCACACATGAAGCTTATAACTTGTCAAGAACAATAGACCCCATATTGGGCTTGATGAATCGGTCTAGGGTAGATGGCTATCCATTACAACTAGTTATGCATGTAAAGTTTAGGAATACCTTGTTCTTAGTGGGTTGTATACATCATGTTCACCTGAGCAAATTAGGAGCAAAGCTATCATGCACATTCCTTTTGCCTTGCACCCATGTGACCTTCCCTTTGATTCCACCATCATGTCCATGAACACCAACAACACCATGGCCATGTTGTACATCCCTAAATTGATCATTGGAATATGTAGTAATCATTTTTCATCAATAACATCCCATTCAAGCCTATGATGTGTAATAGACAAAATTTGTATTGCAACACAATATCACCAATATCCATGTGGGTATCATTTGGATCAAGGCTGTCCATGGAATCAATCTCTAAAGGAACCAACTTTGAGGAAGATGCTTTCATGGCTTTTCATAGATTGCATCATGACAAGGACTCTATTCACATACCAACAATGAAATTGGAAGTTGGGGGCACTTAAGTCGAATGTGACACAAAATGGACAAGCATGATGGGAACAAATTGATGAAAACATTCCCATCACCATCTTGCTTGTGTGAACCAAGAGTTTGATTCAAAGATCTTGCATTGGGCCACAACACTTAAAGTAATTGTTTGTTGATAGCTAAGGGAAACTCATCCTTGTTTCAACCTTATAACAACAAAGGAATAAAAATGATGAGGTCAAAGAAAAGAAGGCCACAATTATAAACAACATGAAAACATCAACAACAATAGCTAATCGTCACGGAACATCCCAAATCTACTTCAAGTTATTGTGATATATAAGTTACAAATCAGGATTGCAAAAAAACCTCACATTGGGTACGGGTAGGCATTGCCAGTAAGTGTAATTAAAAAGCGTTAATCAGCCTTTCATCGTTGAATACTTATGAGGTGGCAGCAGCTATTTCTGTTTCTTGATCTCACATATAACCAACATTGCAAACATCCCATTAAACTGCCCCCAATTCAAAATCGCCATCTGTTGCACTGCCATCTTTGATAGATAGGTTGCTTATCTCCCTTGCCAGTAAACAGGGACCCAATGTGTCACTGAGAATTGCTGACAATTTAGTCACCCTTGCTAAGCCACCACATAATCCAATTACAATTGGAGTAGCATTCAGGGTACCCCACAATCACCCATCAACCTGCAACCTCATCATCATGGGTGGTGGGTTGCTCTGCAATTAGGTTTAGATGTCTGGGTGTGGATTTTCCTTCTTCACAACTTGCTTGAATCCAGCAGGTGCAGATAATAAATACACAAAAGGATTCACAATATTGTCTTGATTTTAATGTCGGTATATTGCACCAGCAAATGAAGGGGGCGGAGATTATTAAGCAGGCAGTATTCAGCAGCAGCAAGGACAGTGTCTGATTGTTAGGTACCCACCTGGTACCTCTATGAGCATGGAGTTTCTTCAGTGCAAGTAGGTACCATTAGTTTCACTAAGGTGAGTGGTGCCTTCTGTGCAACTGCACAGAACTTGTCCATGTGAGACTCAGAAACTTGACCGCTTTCATCAATATTAGCAATGGGTCTAAGTCTGCGGATGTCACGAGAGAGAGGGGATTGCCATGGTGCATCCCACCATGCATATGGAAGAAGAGCTGTCTGAGCGCATTGTGGCACTTGGTTTTTGCATCCTAATTTGCCCCCAAAAGGTCGCCAAGTATGACCCCAACCCAACTGGCTCGCCAAACCTTCGCTCACAACTGATCGCTGAAAACTGCTGTAGTACGCACTCGGGTGTGAATCCTCACTTTCATCAAGTGAATAAGCAGCTGCCAGTGCTCCAACAAGCTGAGCATATGTGGTGCTCACCCTTCGATATGCTCCTGACACAACAGCTATCCGTGCACGTGCTGCTAAGAAGAAGTCCACCATTGCAACCCAACGTGGCATCTCACCCCAGTCTTTTATTCTTTTGCGTGGTGGCTTGCCATGGTGTAGACTCATCACATCACTCACATTTCCTCCTGCAGCACTCAAGTATGCTAAATAGTTGAACTGGATCACCTCTGCCGATTGCCCAAGTAAACGCTTGATTTCTGGGTAGATTGCTGTCGTGTCTGATACCACCACCACCCGAGGCTGCCTGCTGTGATGATAATGTTGGGAATTTTTTTTCAGTCATCTAAACATTAACACTATGCAGTAAACAACATGACTGAGGCTAGAGATATTGCTTGCATAAAGCAGAGGGTTTTAATAGCTGAGGTTTGAGTGAGCGCTTTTCACCTGCCATTTTGCTGCTTCAATAACTGCTCAGTGATGCTATTGATGCAAGAAGAAGCAGCAATAGGTGCGGATCTGTCCTTCCGATGAAGCATACGAAGGTGAAGAGAAATATCAGGATCACTGCCACCCTTGAGAGCCCATTGGACAGCCTCCTGAATGTCTGGGTTAGGTGCTATGAGTGCACGGAAAAGCTCGCCAAATGTATTAGGACGGGAGCTGGGAATGGATGGGTTCCCCAACAGCTTAGTTGCAGCAGAGCGCATCGCAGGGTGTGCATTCTTCAGCACATATTGCAGGCCAATTGTGTCAATTGTGCCCCTGAACCAAATGATGGGATGAGTTGATTTGGTCCAGTCATCACATAAACATCTTGCAGAACGTGCAGTGCGCAGCTCAAATCTATCAATATTCATTATAAGAGGGCGCTTGTACTTGTGTTCACACTGGTGAATTGCCCACAAACGCCTCACCTCTTTCATGCTGAAGGTCTGGTTTGAGAAGTCTAGGTACTCACCAAAAGCTGCTTTAGGTGGTGTCTGAGCTCCACCAACATTGTACACAACATTGGTCGCTCCACGCTCCCCTGCATCAAATTGGCAGTTCACCCGACATAACAACAACCCTGACATTCAATAATTTACTGAAGACACCAGCAAAGCATATGGCAAAACCATAGCAAGGCACATGGAAAAACCATAGGAAGCTGCATGATGTTGCAATGAGATCTCAATTAGTACAGTACCTATGATAAGGGAGCGATTGAGCATGATGGCGAGACCTGCAGCTGATAGCACCTTGTACATGTTATTGCCAAAGCCGTCTTGTTGGGGTTGCCCTATAACAAACCCATGTTTACAGAATTCTTCAGCTGGCCATGCTTTCACTCGGTCCACACCATACTCAGCCAAATAGGTTTGAATCATGCGACGCACTCGTAAACTGGCTGCCCTTGTGTCACCAACTGTTGCAGATCCCATTTCCTCAGCTGTTGCACATGGCTTTGGAGGTTTCCAAGTATGAGGAATAGCTCTTGGGAGATTCCAATCTGAGGAGGACATGTACTCTTGCAAATCAATACCACTACTCCTGTTTGAGGGCAGCAGCACAGAATCATTACTAGAATTCCCATCTACAACACTGTTGTCTACCACCACATCATCTGGTTCATCTTTGCCATCTACAATACTGTCGCCTGCCACTGCATCATCATCTGGTTCTGTGTCATCATTTGTTGAGAATCTACTGTCAGAATCTTGTTGAAAACCACCTTCTTCATCTGCTGCAACAAGGTCATCCTTGTCAGGTACAAGCTCAAGCTCATCTCCCGCCTCCTCTGCACCTGCCAATTTGCAGGTGAACCATGGGAGATGTCAGAACTTCTGATTCTCAATTTCTCTCTATGCATTGGGACAGTATCTATCTGCCGCTCTCTCCAATGTCCAAATCAATTGCAAACTGCTTGACATGGCTTTCCTCCCATTAAAGAAGAAGAACCTTCTTCAATTGTGGAAGGATCACAGGCTTCTCTGGTTACAAGCTTTGAACCAAGCTTCAACACAATTCATGAAAACACAGGCAGGCAGAGAGATTTAGGCCAAACGGAACTTTGTGTTAGGTATTTTGATACCTGACATTTCATCTCCATCTGCTTCTTCCTCTGATGTGAGAGTCGTCTCATTCTTCTCAAGAGCATTCTGGCTCTCAGTCAAGCTGCCTTTGTCTTCATCATCAGCTGACCCGGTCAATCTTGCCACACTTGGATCCTCAGTGGGCTTGGACTTTACAATCTTGCTGCTTGTGAACTCTCCTTCTTCTTCTTCTTCTTCATGATGCAGATCAACTCCCAGACCATGGTCAGCTGCAAGCTGCTGCTGCTGCTCAGCTGCTGGCTGATTCGCATCTTGTTTTTCTACAAAGCTCTTATTAGCCTCTGTTACCATCATCATCATCCCTTCTTCTGCATGGCTCTCAAGGTCTGATGAGTCATCAAGCTCGTTTTTAGCAACTGTTGTTGTCTCTGCTGGCTGATGATCAGCAGAGGTGGTGTTGCTGCTGCTGATATAAGTCTGGATTTGTGTTCCATCTTCAACACTCCCATCATGCACATTGTTGTGGCCATGGTAATTGGCAAATCCTGGCAACTCGTAGAGCCTCAAAAGCAAGCCAGAGCACAAGATGAAGGCACAAAACGCTGCAATTTTGATCCTGCCACAGCTTGCTCGCTTCTGCTCCCTTGATGCCATCATCCCTACCTCCTCATCAAACCACCACCACCACCCTCTGCTCCAACAACAATACACACAAACAAACAAACCCAAAATTGGCAACAAAAACAACAACCCATGATGATGTTGCAAACTTGCAAACTTCTTCTTCTTCTTCTTCTTCTTAAGGTTTTTTTTCTTCTAGTACACATCCAAAGTGACAAAACAAACAAGCAAACAAACACAAGGGGAAAACACCCACCCACCTCTTGAAAATCACTACAAGAAGCACGTGCAGGAGGAGGAGAGTTTGCTTGCTGATGGGTTCATGATTGAAAAAAGCTCTAGAATTCTTTGAGCTCTACCATTGCAAATTCACAACCCAAAGCTCAAATTCTCTCTCTCTCGTTGTTGTTGTTGTTATCATCCCCCTTAAACCAACCACTTTGGCTGCTGATACCAAAATTCTAGCTCCCATGCTGATGGATGCACTGATTGATTCCTAATTTCCCCGTGCTCTCTTTCAAATCTCTCACTTTCTCTCTCTCTCTCAACAACAGCACTTGAACTCCATGGGTGGCCACCCACTCCACCATCATGGTGCCTCACTTCCCTCCCTCCTTCCGACAAAGCTCTCATGAAGACAACAGATCCGTTTGGTCAGCGTAATACCTGCAACAATAATTCCAACCAATAATTGGCAAACCCAGTTTTCACACCAAAACACGACAAAAAACACAACATCAAAAGCCCCCCACCACCACCACGACGAAACGACGCCCACAACAACAGTAGAGCAGTGACCCCACCATCCTCATCAGACACAAGAAACTAACTCCTCTTCTTCTTTCACTCACAATCTCTCCCAAAATTCTTCTTCCTACAAATTGATTTTCTTTTGGGTTTCGAGAATTCGCAACAACAAATGCTTGCAATTCATTCTTCTGCAAACTCCAACAAAAAATCTTAAAACAAAATTGAAAACCCCAAGAGACAAAAACACACACGCAATCCTCCTATACATCGATTGATCGAATGAATACATACAAGTATATACATACATACATACATACATACATACATACAAAATACGTGTATACATACGATGTTGAGAAAACTTGATGACATGGGGGGAAGTGAATGAATGAAGAAAATGAATTGGATGGAATTGATTGGAATTGAATTTATTTATTTATTTATTTGCTGCTGGTGTCAATCAAAATGAGTAAGTAAGAGCATCTCCAGCGGTGCTCAATATGTGATCTTGCTTAGTAAACTTGGATGAAGAAAAGTCAAAACATCCCGGTTTGGCTCAGGAAAATAGTTTTGGCTCAGCAGCTTTATTGTGCAGTTTGCGACGGGTGGTGAAAGGCGCAGCAACGCTGTGCACCTGCAGAAAAGAGTGTCATGAATACGATCTGATCAGTGTTTCTGATTGGCCTACCATAATGATTGGTCCAGGTGGTTTGCTATTACCCTAGGAGTCCCCCACCTATTTGCTGTCCCAATTTCAGTTTTACGGCTGGAGTTGCAAAAAAGTAAATAACTAAACTTGGATGTGAAAAGTATTTTTGCAGGGTGACATACTGAGCGCTGCTGGTGTCTTTATTTTTTCCATCTGGAATCCAGTGAATTTTCTTTTCCAAGTTTTTAATTTTTGCAAAATTGGAGAAATCCTACTTGATGGAGAATAATGTGTTTTTCAAAAAAAAATCTCTAAATTTTTTTTCAAAGAATTAGCAAAAACCTTTACCACCAAAAAAATCATTGGATGATTGGAGACCCACCATAGATGCTGCAGAGCAATGGATGAGTTATTGGATGGTAGGTGTCTATGAATGAACTAAAGTGTATGTTACAATGAGTCTGTAGTAAGGGGCTCTAGAACATGATTTGTTCCCTTGCCTCTTAGTGACCCACCACCCAGTTGGGGTTTTGCTCTTCCGTCTCCAACTTGGGTCATCTCTTTTTGTTCCTTCTTTTCCAGATGCTTTGTTTAATGAAGTTTGCCAGGGCTTCATCATGCAGTAGGCCATTCACCTACCTAATTTGAGCATCACCCCCATGCCCCAAATAACTCTACCTTAATGGCATGCTACAAACATGTAGTTAGGGGAAAGGTGAACTATAATTGTATACTATCCTAGTTGCTCTACCCATGTTGGGCAGTTCTTCAATTTTATGAAAAAAAACTGACTTACATGTTGTTGAGAGGTTTGTATTTTTTTTTAAAAACAGTCAGCCTACAACATGGTGTAGCAGCCTGCTCACTAGCCAATCAATGAATACCATGTCAGCAAACTTTCTCATGCCATGTCAGCAAATTTTCTCATGCCATGTCACCAACTTTCTCAAAACCTGGAGAAATGGAATTAGTACAAGAAACAATGATGATAGAAAATACCCATTGCTGCAAATAATAGTAGCTATTATTATTATTATTATTATTATGATTCTCTCATGCAACACCAGCCCACTAAGACAAAGACTACTGGCACATCTTGTTCATCATGCCAGGTCAGTGTTTTCTTTTTTCACTTACCCAAGGTCCTCTAGTTGGCTACCTTACCCTAAGGTCAGTTTTGTCATTAAGTAATCCTCAAAATAATGAAATGAAAATTTGTGAAAAATTTGAATTTGACATGTTGAAAATCATCATGGGTATCGTAGGCTACACTCTGAATGATTTCACTATTCATGTGACAATATCATTATAGATAAAGGAAAATTCAATCATTTCAAATTTTAAAAACAAATTAATTTTTTTAAAAAAAATTATTCATTTTGTCAATGTGGAAACTAACCCTAGGCTATTGTCTACATGTTGGCAGTTGGAGGTAGTGTTGGCAAGTAGAATAAATTTTGGCTATGTTCAATTGGTAACTTGCAATAGATGTAAGAAGGATTATGGCATCCAAGAAACAGTTGTATGTCCATTGGTAACATTTAACATTTTTTTTGCAACATGTGATGACAAAATCTGTCAATGTACAAATGCATTTTAGAATGTCACAACAACAAAAATTTGTGGTCTAACTTTATGTGCACAAAAATTGAAAGCCTCAATGGGGGATTGAAACACAATCTTCTCAAATTTTGAACATTGCAATCTAGGTGAGATTTGAGTAATCAACACACGTTAAAAACATTCCTTGCAATCCCACATTAGTTCAAGAAAACAATCAAAGAATAAACAATATAACATGTGAAAAAAAACACAAAGTAGAACAAGCAATCTGCATATGAAAAAACACAAAATAGAAAGCAAGTAGACACTTCTAACACTTGCAAGAATTTGTATACATCCAAAATCACACCAAAAACACATCCGAAAAGGAGGTAGAAAAAAATGTGATTAAAATAATATGCAATTATGATACAAAATTTGCCTTCATTGCTTGCCTATTGCTTGCATACAAGGTACAATTTGAGTTCCAAACAATGTGAAAAAACACCAAGTATGCAACACTAAAATCTCCATAATAATTCAAAAAAATTAAACATCCATTACATACCTTTTGTTTCCTATCCTACCAATTTTTTATGGCATCTCCAAATGAGAAAGTATCCATGGAGTAATGATCCAAAGCAAACATTTTGACAATAAAATCAAGATGATTTGTCAATCAATTTCTGAGCTTAGATTTCATAAAAGATAAGGTTGAAAATTATCATTTGTGTTTCACACTCCCCCTAAATTTCCACCAACTTGAAATAATTTGACAATTGATATTGTAGCACAACACTAGAAGACATATTAAACCACATTTTAGTCACATGATCACATGTCAAAGGAAGTTCCAAAGCCTATTTATAAATTGCTTACATAATGACCTTGAAAAATGAAGCTCCCATGTCAATCTTCTCCTCATTTAGTAAAGTAAATACCTTCAAAACTTCATAACCAAACTCTTTTTAAAAACAATATTATGCTTTCAACAAGGCAAGATGGGCATGGAATCTACTTTCTGCATCAAAATTCAACTAATACTAGGGAAATAGAATCTTAATAGTAGTCATGAGCTCTTGGCTAAGAAATCTCCTACTAAAATTTTCAATGAAATTAGTAGCAACATTGTTTTTTCACTTTATCTAAAACATGATACCATTCATCATGAGTGCAGATTGGAAAACCTCGTGTTAAGGGCCACTTGCAAGGAGTCTAGTACCACCGGCCTTAGAAATTCAAATTTTCATATTAAATGTTTATGGTTCCACCTATCCACCAAAATATTAGTAGCCCATCATTGTTATAGTCCAACAAATCTATAAAACCTTTGAATTATTCAGCATTGTACTTATTTTTTGGATTGCAATAAAATGTGTACATATCTACACAATGAATCTTCATTACTCCCGCAAGGTCACACAAATGTATCATGACATTATGCAAATTTAATGAGTTTATGCATTGCTTCCAACATGGGCATGATGCAAATGAAGCCCATGACAACCTTAACATCACACAAGAACAAAAAAAAAAAAATTGTAACTTCGATGGCATGGAGGTCATCATTCATTTTAACAACCAAAGTCTTCTACTTCACAAAAACCCTCTTTGCAAGAAACAACATAACAATCCACCTTATTTTTCCACTGCAAAGCAATTTTTTCCCTAAGTTTTATCCAACAACTATGCAAACTTGCATTGCTCACAATTAGGTGCCTCTTGGGTGAAGAGGAAAAATACATGTATGTGGTGTGCAAAAGACCCTTAATCTCCTACACCAAGAGCTATTTAAAAAGTTTTTAGATAGCCATGGACATTGTTAAAAAATTGGATCCCTACATTTTTGAAAATTCATAAAAGTAATACAATAATTTGGATTATCAATTTGTATTTTGGAATATGCACATTACTTACAAAGTTTCAATGCTCAAAATTTTATGCAAATCCATGATGTTTCACAAGTTCTTTTATATGATTTAAAGATTCAAACATTTGTGTGGATCTAGATCTTTTTCTTGTGGTCAAAAGTTTTCTTTCCTTAATAAATGTGTACCAATCAATTTGAAAATTGGTGAGGATTTTGATGTTAGTACATTCAAAGTCGATGAATTATTTTTTATGTGTGATGTAAGGAATACAGTTGTAAATGTATGTCACAAATTCTTCAATCTATGTGTAGACATTCATTCATTCTTTTTGGCTATCTTGGTAACCATAGCCTATCTCTTCTTAGTCCTTTTATTTGTTCATATTTGGTTCAAAAGTGTTTTTAACATTTAATATCATGAATCTTGGATGTGTTTTCTCATAAAGTTATTGATTTCTATGTGAAAAGAACATGGATGCATAATATACATGATATAGGATCAAGCTATAATCAAAAATATTTATTTCTAATATATTATCAAAAAATATGTCAAGGAAACTCTTCAAAAAGGATGCAAAAAAAGGTGTGGGCAGTTCCTTTTAATGTGTTTGGAACCCCATGTTTATCCAATGTGCAACACATTGAACAAGCATGAAAGGAGCTACTCTTTTGTAAATTTGTGTTGCCACACCACTATGGACACTTATAAACATTGTAACACCATCACACACAAAAGAAATAAGCTTGCTACTACTATCCTCCATAATTAAACCCCCATAAACCAACAAGGAGTTCAACAGGTTGGTTAGGTTGTTGGTTGTGCCACCACCAACCAACCTCTTCAAATTCAACAAAATTGCGATGCCTTTGAGCACTTCACAAAGTAAGCATGAATGTTAAACCAAGATTGATTGTCACTTCATCACAACTAACTACAATATACCTTGTTACATGAAGTGTATTTTATTATATGAACTGCAACTTTTATTGCAATGAGGACAATGCAATTTTAAGTTTTTGTAATCTCCCATCCAACATCATCACTCCAATGTGTTTTTGGGGCGTTTTTCACTTTCAAAAATTAAACAACATTTTCATGGCATCAAAATTAACAAGAGGACAACATTGCTTCAAAAGCCAAAACCTTGCAACAAAATGTAAAATTTTCCTTTTACTCTCTCCAACCACATCCCCCATAGTAACCATGTTTGTAAGTGAATATCTTCCCTTATTATAGAATAAACATTCATTCTTTCCATGTTGTGACTTTATAGACATGTAGGAGTGCCCTGTGGTGCAATGAGGTCTTCCAACCATGCATTTCCAACTCCTAACACGCTTTTGGAGGTTGTCAAATTTAGAAAATAGGAACCCATGAAAGCTTTGCTACCCAAACATCCAAAAAAACCTAGTTAATTTCCTATTCCCTTAAAAAAAAAATTTGACTTGGTTAGGCATATGCAATAGGTCTAAACACAAAACCTCATGATCAATAAAAGATTCACAAGCATTAGCCTTTGCGACAACATCAAATTTGACTATAGCGCAATTGTTACAAACAACAACACCAAGTGATTTGATGCAGCAATGTTGACTATTATAAAGACTAATGTGGAAAATATATATACTTGAAACCATTCGATAGTTGCAAGGTGCACAAATTCAAGAAATGCAAAACCTTAAAGTTTTAAAATTTGCAAACTTACAGAGAAAATACAATAAAAGCTTCAAACTAAGAAAGCAAATACAATAGAAGCTTAAGAGTTGAAACTTATAGAATGTAAAAACTAAGAAGGTCTTTGTGATCACTCCAACAAATGTTGCTTTTATACAATCTAAGTTTGAAAATCCATCATAATTGTGCAAAATCATTTTGGAAATTGCTCCTCCATTACATTGAAAGCTACATTGAACTTGCACAAACAACATACCTCACCAATGACCAAGTTCAACAAGAAATGGACCATAACAAGCAACACCACATCTACAACAAATTTTCAATGTTTTTTTGTAATAATGTGAAGGGGCAACCTATGAATTTAAAAGTGCAGAAAAGAGGCAATGACATAAGCTCAAAGCTTTCATTTCATGTTTCAAATGAAAGAAGATTTGGTTACAAAATTGAGAGCTACATTGAATGAATGTGATTATATAGATAATTTCATTGAATGTGAACAATAATTTAAATCAATAAGGAGATTTTATTGGCAAGTAGCCCCAAGGCCACATCCCATGATTGGCTAATTAACACCCTAAGATATTGGCAAAATTGGTTTATATATTTAAAAACATTAAATGTGGGTTGTCATAGGCTTTTGCTACAAATGGAAAATTGGTGAAATTTTTGTTTGTCAAAAAGTGCAAGTAAAAAAAATAATGTCATGCAGTGCCTTAGTAGAAGGGCATTACACAATGTCAACCAAGGTCCCATGTGATGGTGTTCTACACAAAACACACATACCCATCTTTCCTTCTCCTTTCTTTGTAATTTTAGTCCCATAAAAAATTGATGGTAAACACAACACTAATGCATGATATATATATATATTTCTTCCTTTTTGGAATTTCAATTAGAGAACAAAACATAGGAAGGCAAGATTCCCAAGACAAAGCCACTTTTATTATTGTTTCTCTAGTAGGTTGATGTCCCATTAGAGGATGTCCCTAGAATGTCCATTTGAAACTTGGGCTCGCAACCATGGGAAAATGTGAAAAAAAATTAAATAGAATTCTTTGCAATGAACACAATATGTAAATTTCATAATTTATTTCAAATCATGAAAATGTAAAAATACACTTGAAATAGGTAGTGCCATGTGCTTTGTTGTTGGGCACTCCATATAAAATTCATATTTTTTGATAAAATTGTGAGAATGGGAAAACCCAATGAAATTCATTTTGCCCAAATAAGGTGGATGGAACTACCATGTGCTTGAAATGGGATGTCAAGGTAACATATCTCTTATTGGGCTAATGAATGCAATTGATTATGCAAAAAAAATTCTCAAATTCTCAAAATTCATGCTCATAATCTTATGGTGAGATTGACATAGGGTTTGAGGTTCATGTTGTTGCAATTTTTTTCATGCTTTAGGTTATGTGGCTACTATATGTAATGCAAGCTCAAACAATGACATCTTAACATGTCATGTGTTGTACTATATAAGACTATTGAAAAGGTGTCAAACAAATGCAAGCATTCCCATGATGTTATAATTACCAATGGACAATATCACAAATAGAAATGAAACAATAGAATGGTGCAACAATTGTTAGCATTTCACAACCTTTGGAAGAATAGTGCAACATCTATAAATTACAATGTCCTAAATTGGTATCTAATGAACAATTCCTTTTGAATATCACAAAATTTCTATATGTAGTTAATGGAATCCAACTTTCCCAAGGTACAATAAAGTCCATCACAACTTTCAACTTCTCACAACAAAAAGTTTGCAATGTATGGACATTGGTTACAAAGAACAAGAATATCCAATCTCTTTCAACAAGCCTATATCAAAATCAAGATATATGACACTTGGTGGACTTTTAAGATGCATGAAACATTCAATGAAAAACAAAAAGAAATTTGGTGAAGTTTGAAAGTAATGAACACAAACTTAACAACAAAAAAACACTTGAGCTTTGAACCTAAGATGTGTGGTAAACTTTGATCAAATGGAAATAGTTGGTGAACAAAAAAATGCACTTGAAAATTGAAACCAAAAATTAGAAAACTTTCCATAAAAATAAAAAACATCTTAAAATTGAAAGCACAAATGATGATGATGTACCTTGATTGGATTTGTTCCCCCCTTTTGCATTTGCACTTCCCTAACTTCTAAGGACACAACATTAAACATTAGATTGGAAGAAAAAATCCTACAATTATCAATGCAAAAGATTAGGCCAACAAAAAATTAAATCAAACATGTCAAAATTTGAGTTAATACCTTGAATTTACATACATTCAATTCTTCCCGTTGTCTATTGCACCTCCATTGCATTGTTCAAGTTTTGCAAAATACAAATGAAAAACTCATTGTACAAGCTTAATTACAACATAAAATCTAAGTTCTTACAAGGGCAACAATCATTTCCTCAATATTGTTTGCAAAAGTGTAGGCTATGGAATGGAGCTTGGAGGGAGATGGTTTGTGTAAGGGGGGAGTACAAGGGCAATCATTTGGCATCCAACAAATGTGGGAAGTTGGGACAAACAGTGCAAGATCAAAATGGGATATCGATGGAGTGGTTCATGACCCCTACCAAATTATCGCATCTTAACAATTCAATGATCCAAATCCCATTCACTAGGCAATTCTTTTTTCACCAATTTTTATTTATTTTTGGGTGGGTCTAATTAAGGGCATTAAAAACCTTAACAATAATTTTGACATTGACAACTTAATGTGAAATTGTGAAAAATTATCTAATAGTTAAACAAATGGATGTAAAAGATTGCAAACATATTTGACTAATTGTGGAGGATGGTAAAAAGATGAATAAATCCTTAATAGGAAAATATGTTGTTCAAATAATAATTTAACTTGGATAATTTTGAAGTATTTAGAGCAGTACAATTCATGGTTTATTATTGTTGCTAAATAATTTTATTTTCAAATTGTCAAATTGTTGTTGCAAGCCTTACATGTATAAATAATATTTGAACATCAGACCATTGAATAAGGTCTAGGTGTTTGGGATCCATGGTCACTTGGCAAATTATTATGCATTTAATTCACCACTTAAACATCTTAAGTATTACTTGCAATAACCACTCTTGTTAATTGTAATTGAAAACATTAGATACCTAGGGTTCAACCTTAGGAAAAGATTATAGATATGAATGACTCCAATATTGCAACCAATGAATTAATACCTCCGAAAAAAATGATACAACCATAAAATGAAAAATTGTGATGGTCTCTTTCCATTAGATTGTTGGTGTCACAATTGCCCAAAAGATAATGTGATGAAGGCAAGGCAAGGTATGGAAAGTGATTAGAATCTTGCTAGGTGCATTGTTACATTAACAATCACTTTCCACTAACATGTTGCAAATGTTTGTGAAATTTATATAAGTACAAATTATGTGAATGTTTCAAACATTCCTGATGAAAAAAAAAAACAATAAGATTGGAAGGAACTTTAAAAGGAACATATGTTTCCATAATGAAATATGACAAGTTCCTTGGATGATTTGAAGATTGACTCACAACTCTACTTTTTGGTCAATGCTTAACCTACAAAAATTGTAAGTGACTACAATAAAGGATGGAGGGGAATATATAAGGGAAAGGTGATGTTGCATTAGAATTTGTGATCAAAGAAGGATCCTACTCCTTTGACAATTTTCAAAATAGTTATTAAAAAACTCCATGTTTCACTCAATGGATTATGAAATTAGCAAAATTCATTACAATTTCAATTCATTTGTTTTACTCACAAATGGACTTGTTAGCTTTGTTTTATTTGTTGTCTAACCTTTGGACACGTTCAAACCATACTACATGTTTGAAGGTTCTAGAATTGAAAAGTAGAGTGGCTAGTGACGTATTATGGAACCTATTGGATAGACCATTGTGCCAAAGAAGGTGTTTATAAGAATTTGGGTGAGCTCAGTAAGATGAGGCAAAAATAAGTTGAGACAAAAATTTTGAACACATAGTGAAATGGAATGTGTTTGCACCCAACACATTTCATAATATAATAGTTTTCATGATTTGCACAATGGGTATGTAAATTTTGCATGATGGGTACATGTGGATTTTAAACAACACCCACTTAGGTAAACCCAAGGAGACTTGACCATTATGAGGGTACTACAAAGAGGCAGAAGAGGTCACACAAAACCATTATGTGAAGGTTTCAATTGTATACCTATTATATTTGAAGAATTTCAGACCCATATGAAAATTTAGATTCATTGGCACCATTGAGTAGAAAGGTTCAAACCCTCTAAATTTCTAGGCTACATGAGATTTGTGCTATAAAGCACAATGTGCTATTTGTTGTTGGATGACCAAAAAGAGATTTTCCCCATTGGTCTACACTAAATTAAAACCAAAATGAATTAGGGGGATAAAAAAGGTAATAAAAACCGAAAATCAAGAAATTGCAAAAATTGTCAACACAAAGTCCGTGTTGGTTCAAGCTAATTACCCAAAATACAAAAAAATCAATTTAAGAAATTATAGAGAATAGGAAACAAAAATCCTTGCATTAGGGTTAGAAGCTTTTGCCCATCTTTGATTTGATTCTCATTTAATTTACACCTATGGCCATGTTGCACTTCAGCCCATCAACTCATGGTGCAACAACAATCTTGAAATAGGTGAGAAAAAGCTGTCATGGTTGTGGGGGGTGGCCATTAGGATGTGCACAAAGTATGAGTGAAAGGAAATTTTCAATGTTGGGTGCTTATTCAGAACAACAACAGACAACAACACATACTTGATGGTTATCAGGGCAGTTGTTATGATTCATAACCATGACTCTCAAGAAATTGAAAGAATCAATCCCGGTGTGTTAACCATAGTTCTCTAAATTTTGAAAAAATCAAATAACCGACCATTAACCCCTAAACATCAAAAAGGCCCCCATATGGGTTGGTTTTCAGTCTAAATTTTCACAGTCTTGACATTTAATGGTTAAACGACTAGTTCACTATGGATTTTTTTGATGAAAATTGATAGTTCTTTGAGGTTTTTAAAGAACTGAGACTAATGGATCTCTAATTTTGAAATACAAACTTGAACCAGAACTGGTGATTTTTTAAAAACTCAAATCATTGCACAAAACCTAGAAATTTTTCTCCTTGCTAAGGCTAATCTTTTACCTTATTCGAGGTCGTGATGACAATCAACCTCGTATTACTTTAGCATCTTGAGCAATCCTCTCCGTTAACCTTGGAAGTTCTTTCTTCACAAAAACAAAAGGGCACTAAATATTTCATCAACCTTAGAGCAGCTCCAACAGTGCGAAGTACGTGACTCTGCATATTAAAATTGGATGAAGAAAAGTCAAAACATGATAGTTTGGCTCAGGAAAATTTGATCTGATTGTACATCCCTGTTTCTAATTGGCCAATCATAATGATTAGTCCAGGTGGTTTATTATGAGTAGTCTCCCACCTAATTGAAGTCTCAGTTTCAGTTTTATGGGCGGGGTTGCAAAAAAGTAAATAACTATACTTGGATGTGAGATATAATTTTTCCAAGGGTCCCATACTCAGCACCTCAGGGGATGGTCTTAACCACAATCTCTAAGGTTTGAAATGTAGGCAACCTTCCCCCAATGTTTGATTGGTTGATGAATTGTTGTGAGTTGCACTTCCTCAAGGCAGCCTTCAAGCAAATTTGGTTCATCCCACTCACAAATCTTTCTTTATGAGATGAGGTTAATCATGTGACTCCCTTGAATGAATGAATGAATAAATGATCATCTTTGAGTAAGGATGGATGCCCCATGGGTAAGTGTGAGACAAGTCTGAGATTGACCATGTGATTTATAGCTATGGTTTTTAAACCAACAATTAAGTGTGTGTGGCCTTGTTATATCATAAAACACTCAACAAATTTGGTAGCTAATTTAGAGGCCAGGCACCTTACATTTTGTGAATATTATCCCTCTTACATCAGCTCCAGCAGTGATTAGTGTCTGGCCCTGCAAAAATAATTTATCACATTTAAAGTTTAGTTATTTACTTTTTCCAACCTCGCCCTTAAACTACACTACACTGCTGGTAGGTGGGATACCACTAATAGCAAGCCACCTGGACCAATCATTATGATTGACCAATGAGAAACAGGGAGTAACAGTTAGATCATATTTATTGCACTCTTCTCTGGCAGGTGATAAGTTTCCATGTGGCATTTACCAGCCTCAACAAACAATGTAAAAATGTTGAATCAAAACCATTTTGCTGAGCCAAACTGGCATGTTTTGACCTTTTTTCTTTCAATTTTCATCTGCACGGTCACATATCGAGGACATCTCGGCTCAACTGAATGATTATCCTTTGGAACTGTACTTACACAAGAGGAGGGACCTTGTTCTTACTTCTTAGTGGACAGCCCACAATGGGGGGAGGGGGAAGACAAACAGCCTCATCCCAAATAAAAAGATGGGCATATGCAAATTTTCATGCAAGCTTTTTTTACCTAAGTCCCCAAAGGGTATACATAGAAATAAAATTTCTCATCATTTAAAATTTGTTCAACACTAGTTTAAAGTGCGATCTTATACCATAACTTTGTTATGTTCTTTTTCTTCTAATGTTTTCTTACTTTATCACAAAAAAAATTGTTTGTATTTTGGTCTTACATATTTCATATTCTTGGTTTTAACCTTTGTGTTTTTGTGTTGATTCCTTATTTCATGTTTTGGATTTAAACTTAGACTTATCCTTTTGTCATTCACCTTTGTAGTTTTCATGCTTGTGACACAATGCACAATAATGTGGTTTTCAACAATACATAGTAAAGATCTTTGCAACAAAGCGTAATCAAACATTTCTTCTTGTTTATGAAGTTGGTTTACATTTAGATTTGCAAAACCATGGATGGCATTTCCATTTGTAGGTTCATTGGGGGGATTGAAGTGTTTCAAATAACCCAAGAAGTTATAAAAAGAAGACCTTCACAAGGAAACTTAACTAAAAGTGGACAAAGGAAAACATAAAATTCTTTGTGAACTTGTGAGAAAAAAAGTATTAAGAATACGATTACAAGCCTTTTAAAGAGAACATTGGATTGAATTTTTTAAATAGATTACTATTAAGTTCTTTAATGATACATAAAAAACATGGAAAATAGGTATGGGACAAGTGGTTTCGGATGAGGGAAAAATATCATGAGAAGAAATAGAAGCCAAAAAAATATGAGTGTGACACCTTCAATGTGAATTATTTGGTATGAAATCTTTGACAATATTTTAGGTGAGATGGCCAAAATTAAAGGTGTTTCAAATGGAGTACATCAAGGAGTGCATTTGTAGGATGAAGAGGTCAATGTGTTGATTGATGTTGAGGAGACCATCTTGAACATTTTGCCTAACAAAGCCCCCTTCCCCCCCATTAGGACACACCATAAACCAAGGTGACAAAACAACCCCATTGTGTTGGACATGTGAATAATAATGGCAAAAAAGAGGAAATGTGATTGCAAGTGACCACGTAATTGCAAGTGACATCACTAAATTCCCAAGTTTTGTCAAAAAAAATTTCAAAACCAAACCTACAAATGATAGAAAAGATCATGTCACAAATTTTTAAAAGTGATAATAAGGAAGGGAAATGATTTTGCAAGGCTAATTACAAATGCCAACATTATTTGCAAAAGTCCTCAAGGCTAAAGACCCTTCACTAGTAGAAATCAGTCAAAATGTAATCACTCCATTTACGACTACATGCAACTTGTACTTGTTTGCGATTAGATTTGGGAATATTTGTAACTACAAGACCAAATTTCAATGTCCCATTAGTTGCAATAGTCACCAAATTAGTTGCCTCCTAAAGATATTATACAATGACATGGGGGTGTATTTTAATGTATGTACTAAAATTATATATATGTATATTGTTCACATAATGAGTCTCAAAATTAATATTTGAACTTTGAAAGTTTTTATTCAAATCTGAAAATTGATATTTCAATTATGAAAATTTCAATTTTAATTTTCTTAAATATTAGAATTTCAAACTTGATATTCAAATATGAAAATTCACATTTCAATTCTGATTTTTTTTAATTTAAAAAAATTATTTTATTTCAAAATTGATATTTGAATTATAAATTATTATTTTTGAATATAAAAATTAGTATTTCAATTTAGAAAATTTAATTGAGTCTAAAAAATTGACATTTTGATTTAAAATATTTTTTATTTCAACTTGAAATTTGATATTTGGATTCAAAAGTTTTAAATTTAAATTTTAAAAAATTATTTGACTTGAAAATTAAAATTTGAATTCCAAATTATTATTTTGGATTCTTAAAATGAATATTTCAAATCAGAAAATTATTAATTGAGTCTTAAAATGGACATTTTAAATTTTGAATATTATTATTTGAATTTGAAAATTGACATTTCAATTCTGAAATTTGTTATTTAACATCAAAAAACTTATTTTATCTAAAACTTTATATTTGAATTCTGAATTATTATTTTGGAATCTTAAATTCATATTTTAATTCAAAAAATTATTGATTGAGTTTTAAGGGTTTTTTTTACTAGTGTTATCCATAATAAATCACTTTTATAAATAATTAGAAATGATTATGTTTATTAAATATAAGTTAAACTAAATAATTATTGTTATAACATAGATTTGTATATTATATAATTTATATTCGTATATTAAAAATAATAATTAATGTAATTAATGTGACATTACTTAACAATCATTGTAATTACTTTAGATAAAAATTAATTAATATGTGCATAATTATTTTCTAGTTGAACATAATTATTTGTAATCTGTAATTTATAATGTCAAACCTGAATTAAAGTTTTGGAAAAATCATAATGTAGTTACAATAATTATTTTACTAATTTTAATTTCACGATATATATATATAATTCTATGATAAATATTTTCTATTAATTTTATAGTAATTATGAAAACTAATGTTATGTTTAACAAATTATTGTATTTATAGTTAATAATGACCAAGAGAAAAAAATCATAAACCCTAATTATATTACTTATTGTATTTTACAACAATAAATGTAATTACACAATAAGTAATGTAATTAGTTGAATAATAATTTTTAAAAAATTCATGTAAAATTTTACTTTATAATAGCAATTTTTAATTCATTATTTATAATTTTAAAATTTAAATTATAGTGACTAAATTAGTTTTACATTAATTATATTATCTATAATTTGATAAGATCATAAAAAATAATAATTTTAATTTTAATTATTTTATTTATTTAATTATCTATGAGTTATATATTAATAATTTGTGAGTAACTAGATAGCTAGTTTGTTAAATATTAAAAAATTATTATTTATTTAAACAACTGATAATTATATTGAATATTTGTAGTGTATGGTTTATAATTTAAATATACGCAATTTTGTTTATTAATTAAATGATTATTTAATTATCTAGTGAATCACGTACTTGAATTGTTTAAAAAACTTTAAGAATAAAATAAAACATGAAAAAAGTTTTGGAATTATAACTTAATTTGTGAGGAAGGTGCAATTTCAAAACTTATCTCACATTGTTTGTTCTCCATTCTTATTTTGAACATTATATAAACAAAAGGGTGTGATTATCAAATTTCACATTAAAAAATTTGTGCACCGGGGATGAGTTAATCAAAAGGCTCGACTCGAAACAAAAAAAAGAAATTTTGCACAATTTTAAAGTACTTGCCTCCCTAACCTACTTATTTACCTAGCTATGTAGGTACTTAGTTTGACTTACTCACTTAGGTCAACCTTTGTACTTACCAACCTAATATATATATATATATATATATATATACGTGTGTGTGTGTGCGCACGCGCCACATGGCATATTTACATTGGGTCATGTGTCATAATATAAGATCATCCAAACATTTGAATTGAACATTCTAGATTATTTCAAAATGATAATTATTATTATATTTTAAATAATCAAATATTAAGACACATGGTAACACATCATTTGCCTTCAATTGTGACCAAAATAATTGCATCTTAGTCGCATGTGACAATACGTATACAATGGAGTGAAAGGATGAATTTGTATATGTTGATTTTTTCTTTCATCCAATACCCTTTGTCATTTGCAACTAATTTATCACATGCGACTTGTCTTAGGTGACTAAAGAGATTTTAATTACAAAATGTTGCTTGCGATTAAAATTTGGTTGCAAAGACTAGTTGAAAATACATGTTTTTCTTTTAGTGCTTCTAGATCTTCTGATTAATTTGTTCCAATTAGTTGGATTGGATTTGGATTTGAGTTAGAGTTATATTTTAATTGATTTGAAGTCTCATAATGGAATTGAATTGCTTTGGATATGGATTGAGTTTCATAATTTGATTTGAATTGGATTTGGATTTCATTTTGATGGAGAAATGGATTCATAATTGGATTGGAATTCATTTGGAATTTTGAAATTGGATTGGGAATTGAAATTGAAAATTTATGGAATTGGTTTGGAATTTGGGGTTGGAAAGAAATTAATTTTCAATTTGGATTTGGACTTCAATTGAATTGGAAATTGTATTTTTGATTGGATGGATTTGGACAAGGAAATTCAGTGGATTGAGATTGGAATTGGATATATCAATTGTATTGGAAATAGTTTGGAGTTTGGATTTGAAGTTATATATATATTTATACATAAAAATGGAAGGGAATTGGAGTTGGACATGGATTTGAAATTGGTTCATGCATATATCTAGATTTAAATTTGTTAGTATATTGAAAGTGGAGTGGAATGGAATCGGATGAAAAAATTGATTTGATTTATAATGGTATTGGATTTCATTCCCTAGATATTAAATAAAATTTGAGGTTTATTTTTTGTATGAAAAAAAAAAAAATTCATTGTCAATTTGACCATTTAGGTATTCAATGACCCATTGTTCAAAAAAATTCTCTTTCAACCTTTCTCCCTCAACCTTTGCTTGTTTTCCCTCTCTAACAACAAGAAATTTTACAATACCAAATCCCATGAATGGATCTTTAATAGTTGTTCAATCAAGCTTGGGTTCGAGTTGATTCCATTGTTCACAAAAGTTATGCAACTAGTAGCAAGCTACATTAATCTTTGTTGTTTTATCTACTTTAAAATTGAGGTGTTTTTAAATTTTCCACATGTTTTTCAAAGTCCCAAAAACATTTTCAATAACCACTATGCCATAATTCATTGAACTATCATATATTTTATTGTCCTCAACCTATAATGATTTCTAATTATTCTGCAAATATGTGCAAATTGGATATGTAGTCCAAAATCAAATAAAGAGTGACTGAAACCTCCACAATTGGTTTTTGCAAAATGTCACAATTCTTCAAATCCTTATATAAGTTGGACAATTTTCAAAAACTAGCTACCATCATGCACCCCACCCCTTTAAGTTGACATGTACAAACATTCCAAAAGATTTTGTTAACATCATAAACCCTTTGCAAATCAATTTAATGGAATTTTTTCCTATTGAAAAAATCATTTCATGTTAAGGCCATTTTGCTCCTTGGATGGTTTGCCCAAAAAAAATGTTTCCTATCAATCACACCAATAACAGTAATTTTTTCCCATCAATGAAGATGTCACAAATTATGTCAATATGCTTCCTTGTAGTGGAATCACCAAGTTTTAAACAATGTGCAATATGATCAAGGGAGGTACTAGGGGCAAAACTATTTTTCCCCTGACACAATCAACCACAACAAAGGCACCAAAACCCTATTGAAAGTTCATCCTAGAATTCATTATTTGTCAAGCCTTTGATTTTTAAATAACATATTTGCCCAATGTTGCAGTCAGTAGCATCCATATGAACACAACTCTATCATGAAAAAATGAATCCATGGTTGCAAGCCTCAACAAATATATTTAAAACAAACACACTTGAGCTCACTATTTTGTCAACTCTCTATTATATACACTTCAAAGTCCTTAAGGTAGATGTGCATCACTATTATCATTGAGGATGTTGCCCAACATGATGTGAAGCCAAGATAATTAAAGAGTTTGAAGCACCCTCCTTCGCCCAAACCTTGTGAAAGGCCTACCAAACATACCATGGTAATGTCCATAAGGTAGTGTTGTGGGGTTTCCAGTAATTACAAGTTGCAAACCATGCAAATGGGGTTGAAACCTATATATTCAAACTAAAATCCATTGCTAAGGTTAACCAAATTAAAGTGGCAACCTTATGAGGCTTTGAATTGTGCCAAATTTGTTGAATTACTTTGGAAAGGAAGTCCTCACCCAAATTGAAATGTTTAACAAAGGACAATAGAAGTAAGTCTTTACAACTCCTTCTTTTGTGGGAGATGTAATCACTTTAAATGTGTAACCAAAAAAAAGAAACATCTCCCATATTCATTATAAATGGCCAATGCCATTCACTTGAAGATCCCAAGGGAATTTTTCCACACTTGAGATCAATAGTCAAAGCAATGTTTTAGATTTGAGGAAAGAATTAGCAAAAGGTGCTTTGAAAAGGCTATGAATTTTATTTTGCATCATAACTTGAGTAAGCTTAAGATTATGAGAAGGCAACAAAATTATCATAGGATGGCCTAAATGATCAAATCTCTTGTATGCAACGTAGAACACAAAATTTGCAAAAACATAGTTAATTTGGTATAGCCAAGTGGGTGAAAGGCATGCCTCCTCTCGAAATTGACATATCCAATGCACATATTAAAAGTAGAACATTAGTATAAATCATGTTGTTTGTAATTAGTCACTATGCAACTTCGATGCAACTAGATGTCATTTGCAACTACAAAATTGATATTGGATAATTTTCGAGCCATATAGTTGTGTGTGCAACTTACATGCAACAAAATGGACATGTCATAAAAATAATGGCATATATTAATGCACGCCTAAATTAATATACCCAATATACTTATTTAATTTATGTACAATAATATTATATATCTAATACTAAGGTTAAACCCATGCTAATTAAAGTTAAACCAAGGTTAGCCAAGGCTAAACATCAACTAAACCTAGGTTAAATTAATCATGGTTAAATTAATTAGAAGACTAAATTAATTGTGACTAAATTAAATAAGAAGTTGAATTAATGATGATCAAATTGATTTAAACAAAAATAACCATGGTTAAATTAACTTAAACTAAACTAAGGGTAGATGCAAGCTATGGTGGTTCAAAAACGAAAAAATTCTTAATTCCAAAAGTCCATATAAATGGAAAATTAACATAATAATGGAAATTTTTTTGTTAAAAACCAATGTTGAATGGGCCTTATGTGGTGATTAATCAATTAATGAAATCCTTATGAAAGTTTTCTCATCTAGAATTTTTTTTATTATACATGTTAAGGGGAAAAAATATCAATCCAACAAAAAATGACCAAGATTGGGACTTTTGAAAATAAGGTCCAATTTGATTTGGTCATTCAAAAGTCCATAATTATTTGTTGGTTAGAGTATTTGTTGTAATTTTTGTCAATCCATATTTAATTTTCCATCATGTATCATATATTGAGACCTTATTAAAAATATTTGAGATGAAATTATATATAAAAAATACATTTGAATGTTAATGTAAAACCTACATTATAGTCAATATGTCCACTTTAAAAGTCCATTATTATATGATTGGTGTATGTTTATTGAATTTCACCTCTCAATAAATATTTTCACCTCTAAATTAAATATTCAAGTTGGCAATCTTAATCCATAAATATTTTTGTCAAATTAATGATTTTACAATGTGTTTGTGGCATTTGAATATAGTACATTTTACATAAAGTTTATAATGATGCAAAAAATGAACCATTATAGCTTGCATCTACTCTTAACCATGAGTAAATTAACTAAAAAATTAATTTTATCATGGGTAAACCGATTAAGAGGCTAAATTAATTATGGATAAATTAACTTCAACAAAACTAACCATGGTTAAATTAATTATGATAAAACTAATTAAGAGACTAACTATGGCTAAATTAACCATGCTTGCAAAAACCCATTTTTCCATTTTTTCTATCTAATGGAAGGGATGTTCTTGAAGTCCCAAGGATTATCAACAAAATTTTCTCATATGTTTCAACATTGGAAAAATAGTGTGGGACATGTGAAGATTTGAAATTTTTTTAATCACATCCCATGTTGTCCTGTAAGTCCTTGGTTCTAGTATAACCCATCTTTGCAAGTGTTTGCCTTTCATTTAAGGATATAAAACCTAGCAATAAGTTTTGTTCATTGCAAATGAAAAAGTTTTCGAAGAAAAAATGATGAAACTTTGAAAGAGTTGTTTATAAATTGTGAAGGCTTTGGTGTCGTTGATCTTAAGGCTCAAGAGGAGGTTCTTTTAACTATGAATGGAGGCTTGTGATAAAGGCTTTTGTTGTTTATAAATTGTCAGGATGGACGTTGATGTGACAACAAACCCAATTTGGATGTGTCATGTTGATTTTGACAACATTGGTAAAAGTGTCCCATTTGACCTTAACCTTGGGCCTTTTTTGCATCCCCTCCCCAAATGAAAATTTGAACTACACCATGGAACTAACCACACATTCTCATGTTTGAGTTCCAACAAACCACAATATACCAAGTTGTGAACATAATGATTTAATTAACCACTAGAATTTTACCCACCAAAGATAATTTGCAACTTGACCAACCAATGATTTTTGCTTTCAAAATTGTCATGAGTTTGTCAAAATTGGCTTTTATTAAAAACAGAAAACCTATTCCGATTCCCAAATATTTGGAACCTTTTCCTTTGGGTATTTAATTTAACTCTTGACCCCAATCCCAAGTTTTGGGTGATTTGTTTCCCAAATTACAACATGTTCTCCCTAATCAATTTTTGCATTAAAGGTTTTACCAAAAAAGGAAATGACAAATTTTGCATGATCCAAATTCAATGCTACTCCATGCAAATACATAACCATTTCATTTGCAAATGATTGATTTTTAAACATTGTGCCACTTGGGAAAGTTAACTGAATTTTAACCAAATTTTAACTACAATATAAATAAGAAAGCAAAACATTTGAAACATCCTTCTATATTTTTGGTCACCTACTTGAATTGCATATGGAAAATTTAGTGATTTTATAAAAAGATCTAGTTGTACTATGACTATTGAAAATTTCAAAAAACACTTGACTTTAACACTTTTAATTTTTTAATTCCATTATTTGGCTATATACATCCCCAAAATAAAAGGTTGACAATGTCACATAAAATTTATAATTTCATCCATTTGTAGATTAAATATATGTGATGTTTAACATAATATAGTTTGACATTAGTGTCCTATGTATAATTACCACATCCATGTGTTAAGGTTTACACCATGAGTGAACTACCACTTACATTGGTGAGAACTCCAATTTTTGGGGGGTTGCTTCTAAATTAAATATTATACATATCCCATCATAAGACTAAATTAGGGTCTCATAATCCAAATATAACATTTTAAGGGTTAAGTATATCCCTTAAGAAGCCTTCATTCAAGAAAGTGAAGTTATCATGTAGGTAATTAATTCACCTTGGCCAAGGGCTATTGACATAGAAAAAACCATATTCTATTGAAGTGGTCATAATGTACCTATATGGTAAGACTCCCCCATTGAAAGTTTTATAGTTGTAAAGTTTGTTGTACCCAACAAACTTTTATATCTTAGAACAACCTTGGAGAAATTTAGTGGAGTTTTGGGAAGGTGTTTAGGTTTTACTAGGCCAAACTTCTTACTTATGTATGGAGTGTGAGATTTAGGGTTATAAAGGAAAAAAAATAGAATAAAAAATCAATGGCCAGAACCATCACAAGGGAGACAAAAAAGGAAAGCCAAAAAAAACCAAAAGACAAACAACCCATATGAACTAAAAAAAGGGAGAGAACTAGTCCCTTTCATGGTAGGAAATTTTTTCACCCACAACCCCTTTAATGTCACCTGCACACAAATTGTGAAATCTAATAGTAATGGGAGGTCTAAAATGCGCATCATCCACCAACACAATCTTCCATTCTATAGCAGAGGTTAAAGCATGCTAAAGAACAATATTCACATGTTGCTTGAAAAATTGAATGCAAAAGGACAAGGATAAATGAGCTTTTGATCATCTATTATGGAAAAGATGAGCATATTCCCAAATGAAATGATCCATATCATGTTCGGGTTCACCATGCACCTCAATGGCCATCGGAATAAAATGGTGCCCTTTATGAAGCCCTCCTATATTTGCGGATCTTAGCAATGGCGTTAAGTTTCGCAATTCCATGTGTTGGTCAATTAAGGACACTCAAAATCATTATTTTTTATGTCGGGTCAGTAACCACCACATCAACAACAAAGACTTGGTCCTTTTGGGCCATGTAGAGATCGATTCATAATGAAACTTTTGACGTAAGGGTGTACCATTGTTCTTTCCATATAATGTGTCCACTTTCTCGAGCAAGGGCATACATAATGTCTTGAATGATGTCATGTGTGGTTAATTGTTAACTTCCAATTGGGCAACAAGCTAAGTGCGTGCCATATGTGTCCAACTTGTGTCCACACTCACACGTGAAAAAATTAGATGCTGAAGGCTAAATCAAACCGAGACAAAAATGCAATGTTGAGGTGAAAGTAGAGTGTGTGATGCAAAACGAACGGATGGATAGCCTAACAACCAACCATAGCCTTGCCCCCTTGCTCGCACAAGAATGAATGTGGGCTTTGGATACTAAAGAAATGGAGTCATTTTCTAAGATAGACTTAAGGGATGTGTCATGGTGGAAGTCCATCAAAGGTGCCTATAGACGTGGGGCGTTGATAACTGCCAGACTTAAAAAAAAAGGTGCATATCCTTAGTTACAGGAGGAAGGCCATTTTGCGCTACACATAAGCATGATTGAAGCAAATGTGGGCCCCCTTCAACCTAAGAAACATATTCTTCCAAAATGGGTCGGTAAAAAATATGAAACCTAAAACACAAATATGGAGCCACCAGAGCCCAACTTTTAAAAAAAAATAGATGGGGCACAATCTTCCATAGAAAGAAGGTTTATACCATTAAAGGATATTGGCGGTCAAACTTGATGTTTCATTAAGGGGCCTTGAAAAGACTCCCATGATTTTGAACCCATAATGTCCCCACATACTTGCATAATTTTCCCATCAAAACCCGTTAAAAGAAATAGGAAGGAAGAAAAAAAATATATTGTAGGAGAGGAAGATCGTTGATATGTGCCATGTCTCAAGATAAAATTTCATCCAAAAAATGCATGGCAAAGTCTTGAGAACCCACTAGCACACCCAAAATGCATAAACCATTTGTGACAAAAGTGCAGCCTTAAAGAATTTCTATGCTTGGAGAGTTCCTTGATGGACTCTAAAGCGTGCACTTTGACACCTTGACCTTAAGCCCAATTAGAGCTAATTGGGTCAAAAGGTGGTCAAAGGCACGGGTAATCTCACTTAAATGCCCCATGATGTGGATATCGTTTGCTAGGGATGGAAAGATGCAGTTGGGGACCCACACAATGGTCTTTAGGACAGTTTGATAATGAGCCAAAACAAATAAAAGACCTCCTAATGGGTCGCCCTACCTTGTGCTTGAAGATGATTCATACCCCCTCCACATGCCACTGATGTTGGTAGTAAAGAAAAGAATGAGTGCCATAAAACAACTTGGTAAAAAAAACAATGCTTGCCAAAGGTCCCTTTAACATTACATAATTTTCTAAAAATAACAATTCAAAAACCATTATTAAAAGTGTTTTCGACGTTAACTTGCATCACGACCCAATCAGGGTGTAGGTTGAGGAGGGTTAAAATAACAAAAAGGATGGCCTCACAACCTCTGAGGGTTGAAATTCCAAACTGATGGGGGGATAGGTGCTCCTAAAACAACCCCCAAAGTTGCAAGACAATGCAATGATTAATAAGTTAAAGAAACACCTTGCTCATAATAATAAAACGAATACCACTAAATGTCTTTTGTCATTGTTAACAATTTGTTAACCCCCAGCACTAGGGCCATCGACTTAGGGATATTTCCATGAGCAACAATAGTAACAACTTGGGATAATTTCGAAAACCCTGAGGATGAGTCCTCTAGTATGAAACAACCTAAGAAATGTTCATATACCATCCCAGAAAGCACACCCAAAGACAAATGGGGAGTGATGACTAAGGCTTGGGTTAACAAAGTCCTATCCAAAACAAAAGTGTGTTTAAGCTGATAGTCAAAAATAGGTGGAGGGACAAGGTTTGAAGGAAGGGTGTGCAATTGACGTAGGGCAGCAATGGTGTTTTTTTGAAGGAATAATTAACATCATGGGTTGGAAAGTTTTGATAACATGATTTTACTCACTAGCTTTCCTTAAAGTTAAACATTAACAAAGACGAATGAATGAAGAATTTTCCCATGAATGGAGAAAATGGGATGCACATGAGGCACATGAAAACTCTTTCTAAAAGGAAGACTAATCACTCACCATAAACCTCTTGAGGTGAACATAAACCTTTCGTTGATTTGAACGACCACCTCGACCACCTAAAGATGCATGCATTCATGCTTGATGTTAACTCGATGTTAAATGAAAATCTAGGTGGCACTCAATTATAAATGGGTGACAACTTAATGTTAAGTGAATGTTAGCTTAACATAAAATCTTCATGATAAGTAAGATTAAGTCCTAAATTACTAGCATGATGTTAGTGGACTCAACTATAAAGTCCCTAATACCAAGTGTGAATGCACCTTAAGTCCCCTGGAGTGTGGGTAGGTCTATGTAATGGAATGTCTTCTGCTCATCTCCTTGGTTCTTATGTAAGGGAAGGCTTTGCTATCATTGCCTTCTGCCCTGAACCTGGGGCTCCACCCTGAGTTTACAGGACACAAGGCCTTCATAACAGTGCTTTCCCTTAGGGGGTGCATTCACATTTGGTGTTAGGAACTCTAGTGCTGAGTCCCCTAACATCATGCTAGTCATTTAAGACTTAAACCTACTTACCATGAAGATTTTATGTTAAGCTAGCATTCACTCAACATTAAGTTATCACCTATTTAACATTGCATGCCACCTAAGAAGCCACCTAGATTTTTGTTTAACACTGACTTAACATGAAGTGTGAACGCACCTTTACTGTACCTTCTGCCCTAGACCTTGGACTTCACCCTCGGATCACAAGGTGTAAGGCCCTAAGGGCATCTCCACCCCACACCTGCAAACACCCCTTTTCACTAAATCTTGCAGGATTGAATCCTGCTGCGCTCCTGTATTGATGTCCATTTTGCAGGGGTCATTTCAACCCCTTTACAATCTTTTCTTCTACTATGGATTTGGACAGTGACTATTACTCGTCCAGATGTAAAGACATAAATGGTCTTAGGGGGACTTTTGTGACGTTTGTGGGTGGGGACTGTGATCATTAAACACTATTCTATTTTAACTTAAGGAGTTGTTTACAGTTTGGGGGTGGAGATGCTCTAACAAGAGTGAATTCCCCTGTGCAACATTGTGGCTAGGGTATAGGAAGCTTACAATCATAATTCTGTCAAGGGGGAGTGGTGATTTTTTTGTGGGGGTTTTTTTTCACAATTTAGACCTGAAGGATTCAAAAGGAAATTTTTGTCCTCAATTCCCTACTTTTCAAGAAAATTTTTGGCCAAATTTTTATAAATTTTTTGTTTCTATGAGAAAATTTCCTCAAATTTGGACTGGTATTTTATTTTATTTTTTTTCCCCCAATATTGTGATGTAGTCGCACTATTGATCATCCATAAGAGGAATTAGCCAAATTTGGCTACAGCTCAGAGAGGAAAGTAGAAAAATTTAGGAATCATACTTTATTTTGACCATCTGGTGGGACCGACCTATTGTCTAAACATGGCGATTTCAGAATTTTTTTTCCCTTGAAATCTGGTGACTTTTCACAATTTTTTTCACAAAAAATCCTTCCTATGAGTCACACTGGATTTTCTTGTCGGCCAAGTGGCAAAAATTAGCCAAAAACAAAAATGCTGACTTGGACACAGTTTTCAATTTTGGGGCAAGTTTTTGGCAAGTTTTCTTGTACAATTCTTTCACAAAATTCTCACCAATTAATGGCAATTTTGGAGAATTTTGTTTTTCTAGTGCAAATTCATTAAAAACATGTCAATTTTTTGGGAAAAATCCTCTAAACCTCTAATATCACAAAAATTGGAAAAAGAAAAAGAAAATCCAATGGAAATGAAACAAGACAACCCAAATTGAAAGTGTTTGATTGAGTTGAATGGTTTGCAAGGGATGTGGGAAGACTGGAACTGGAAGCTGTTGCCTGACAAAATGGCACTGAGAAACTGAACTCAGAGGAATGCATGTTTTAGTTGTCATTCTCTACACTTAAGCCTTAGTAGTACTTTTCTTCTTACAATATCAACTACCATAGCCTACAGTCAGTTTCCACATTGAATAAACGAATAATTTATTTTTTCAAAAAATGAATTTTTAATTTTAAAAATAAAATAAATAAATAAATAAATATTTCCACCATCTATTATAATATTGTGATATGAGTAATTGAAATTATTCAGAATGTAACCTATGATAATTATGATAATTTTCAACATGTCAACTCCATATTTTCACAAAACTTCATTTCTCTACTTTGAGGATTATTTAATGAGGAAACTGACCTTAGGGTAAGGTAGTAAGCAATGGAATAAACTTCGTGCTTTTTGCCACAAAAACATGTGCAAGGATGATCTATGGGTCATCAGTCTTTGAATTTTCTGGGTTGGCCTGTAATTTGAACTTCCGAGGTAATTATGTTATTATTTATAAATGGTATAAATGCTATTATTTGCTATGTACTCTTGTTTAATTGATAAACTAGTGGGGTCTGTTGCTGCTGGCCCAAGTGTGAATGGGACCTTGATGATAGAGATCAATTGTGAAATTTTATTAAATTATTTTTTGAAATAATTTCCAATGACGAAAATTACTCAAAATTCAATATCTGCTCTCACCTTAGGTCTAAAAATTACAAAACCATCTTGAAGAAATCTCCCTCGTCAAGGGCTTTTGAACAACGCCAAGATCTTGCCCCTCTCTTCTCCAAACTTATTTAGTTTTGATTTGATTGAATTTTGAATGACAAAATTGTTCAATATTCAATAGCTCTTGCATTGTAACTCTAAATATTACAAAGCCACACCATTGAATCCTTACTCACTTGGGGCTTTTCAACAACATCCAGTGCTAATAGAGAGGAAAGGGGTGGGGGGGGGGGGGGGGGGGATTGGGTTTGGGGGATTTCAAAATGATAAAAAAACAAAAAAACTTCCTTAAAAAAACAAAAGGGTAATTTTTAAATTTAAAAAATATAAAAAT
>Ga0116231_10002122_pt1 | contig 41456 bp, 27 predicted proteins | sample S1TSphgellanicum_2_FD_89695 | JGI IMG/M metagenome (GOLD analysis project Ga0116231, IMG submission 89695) | Host-associated microbial communities from peat moss isolated from Minnesota, USA - S1T2_Fd - Sphagnum magellanicum MG | ecosystem: Host-associated > Plants > Peat moss > Unclassified... | reverse complement strand
TGTGTACAAGGACAAACGCTGTCGTGTCGCGAGACACGCAGTTTCTTCGTTCGAGGTTTGAGGAGGGGGAGCCCGCACTCCCCCCCGCCCCTTGCTTCTTCTTCTTCTTTAGTGGCTCTTGGAAGAAAGGTTGAGATTCCTTTGTGGATTATTATTGGTACCTATTTTTCACCAACAAATAAATTCCATTTTGGATTTAAAATTATATATTTTTCAGAATAATAATAATAATAATAATAATGATAGGTATATGGGAATAAAATTTAGCCATTATTGAAATAAAAGGTAGATTCAGCTTCTCATATTAGTGCCATTATTAGTAATCTTGGCATGTATTTGACACATGTTTGTCGAATAAATAATAATTAATTAATTAATTAATTAATTTTGAGGATTCCATTTTTTGACAAATGATATATTCTCAAATATTCCATTGGATTTCTTTACTTTCCTTTCACACAAAAAAATTCTGAAAAACAAAAAAGATATTTTTTTGGGTGGAAAATTTCAACATTTCTGAAAATAATATAATTAGTGTCTAACTCACCCAGGTACTAGCTAACTAGGGTTCCCAGGATTTGGCTACTAACAGCTCTCTTATGTTATAGAGATTTGAACTCTAGGGTTTGGGTCCTTTACATAATAATAATAATAATATGTGCTTTGAACTTTAACTTTGGTTTAGGTCCCCTTTTCTCTCCCTCTTGCTCCTTGCATCCTTGCCTATATATTTTTTGAAAAATTCGAAATTTGGCTACTAAAACACCCCCCAAAAAAACACTAAAAAATTGGCTATTCATTTTTTAATATTATTTATATAAAAACCAAACCACCATTTGGCAAAAAAACTTCCAAAAGAAAAGAAAGAGGAACTAAATATATATATATATACATACACACACAAGACAATATTTGTATTCTGTTGCTTTTTTTTTTTTCTTTTTTTTCTTTTTTTTGGTTTTGTTTGGGAGGGGGTTGCTTTAATTCCTGGTCTAGAATTTTGTTCTCATTCTTTCATTCTCCTTCTTGTTGTTGTTTATTAGTTTGTGGTAATAATTTTAAATTATTATTATTATTATTATTATTTTAAAATCTTCAAGGAAGAATGAAAAATAGTAATTTCCCAGATTGAATTAAATTAAATTAATATTTCCCTATTGCTTTCCCTTTTTAAAAAAATTCTTCTTCCTGCCAATGCCTCTGCCTGTACATCAGCATTTCATTGGAAAAAAAATAATTTCAAAAATAATAATGTATGGGTGGGTCTTGTCAAATTGATGACAAGAATTTTTGGTTGTTTTTTGTTTTTTGTTTTTCTTGCAGAAATTTTGTGTGAGTGTGTGTGAGTGTGTGTGTGTGTGTGTTTTTGTTTTTTTTTGGTTTGCATTGCATTGCAACAATAGATGATGATGATGATGATGATGATGCTGATTGGAGAGGAACAGACTCTTTGAGGAAAGAAGGAAGGATTTTTGCTTCATAGACTCACTCAGAGACATACATTTGTTTGTTTGTTTGTTTGTTTTGTGTTTTTTTTTTTCCTGGGTTTTGTGTGAAGAAGGAAGGAAGGAATGGGTTTCTCTCAGTTTTAGACTGCATATCTTCTTTTAGACAGTAGGTCAGTTTGCATCACTTTTTGGGGGAAAAAAAAAGAAGAATTGGGTTTTTTTGGGGAGGGGCTGAATTGGGTTGTTTGAAAGCAAGATCTGGGAGTGGTGTTTTTTCTGTTTGAATCAAGGAAAAAAAAAAGGAAAACCAAAAAAAACTGATTGATTTCTGTGTCTTCCTTTTGTGAAGAAGAAGAAGAAGAAGTAGTACTTGTAGTACTAGTAGTAGCAGCAGCTGCAGCAGCAGCAGCAGTAGTAGCTATGGTTCTTGCTCCAGCTTTTGTTTTTCAAGGAATTGGGCATTTTTTGCCAGGTTTTCAGGGGATGTGAGAGTGGAGAGGAGGAGGATTTGCGTAAGTAGGCATCACACAATTCTCTCTCAGAGCTTCTGGAGCTTTCTTCCTTGTTTTCTTTTCATCTTGGGTGGTGATTGCTTTTGGTGAAATCTGGGTGAAACGTGAGTTTTGCGGCTTTGCAAAATCTGATGGTGGTGGGTTGGGCAAAATGGAATTACCAACATGGGTGTTTTGTGTAGGAAGCCCTCAAGGTACATTTAGTCTACAACAATTCGCATGAGGAGGAGCTGACCTTCTTCTTCTTCTTCTTCTTACACCCCGTTGTTCCATACAGTATCTCCAAAACCCAAGTGCTGCTGCATCTCCTCTAGCTCCTGCCTGCCTGCTGCCAGCATTCTCCAGGTATACATACATTCATACATATGCTCTTCTTCTTTCCCTTCAAAACAGTTGTTGTAGTGTTTCACCTACTAGTAGGCGCAAATCCTGAAAGATTGAATCCCAACATGCTTCCGCGCGCGCGCGCGCGAGAGAGAGAGAGAGAGAGATCAATTGGAACTGAGTTTAGATGGATTTCTGTATGTTCAAATTCTTCCTCAAGATGGTCTGTTGTGGGTTGCTCCTGAAATCAACCACCATCCATCAACACACCCCACAGCAGCAGAGTAGCCGCTCTTTTCTCATGTAGATCAGGTTTCTTTCCTTTTTTTTGGGTGGGTTTGTTTGTTTTTCACTTGACATTCCTCAATGTAGCACTTGCATCATCATCATCAGACCCAGCAGGCAGGCTTGTGCAGGATGCAAAAATTATTGCAGGGGCAACAGACAGACAGACAGAACTACCTCTCCTTGATCCCTGCTGTTTTTCTTTCATCTATGGATGAATTCTTTCTAGGCCCAAGATGATCTGGGTTAGCAGGAATCTGATGTCACATTTGCCTTTTGTTTAATGCATTGGAGGATGATCCTGTCCGTGTGTGTGTCATCACAGGTTAGGTCCAGGTGAGATCCACATTGTAGCAGCAAATCAGTGAGAATGGAGAAGGATTTGACTGTCCGACGAGCTTCTTGGCCATGGAAGAAAAAATCCAACGACAGAATTGCTGCATCTCCAGAGTTTGGGTTTGGAGGGACAACACCAACTCCACCCAAGCTATTTGATGAACAGGTAAGAACTTCTTTTGCTCCTTATGTCATCAATCACACAAGCAAGCCCATTCACAAACCCTTGGAATTCTTGATGGGGTTTTTTTTTTTTTTTTTTGGGTTGCTTGAAATCTAGAGTCTAAGGATCTCCTTTCTTTGCATTTGATATCTCTGCTGCTCATGATGCCAATCATGCCCACCGCAGGTCAAAAAACTGCCAATGTATGTATGTATGTATGTATGTATGTTACTTGAAGAGCAGCTCAGTAATGAGCTTGTCAGATGCTACTTTTGCTACAGACTCAATTGACAAAAAGTAGTTGATCAGTTGTACACAAGTGATGGCTATGGGTGTCGTCAGGAAGTGGCAAGGATATTGGATGATCAGTCTCGTGTGGCTAATGATGCACTTCGTCAGGCGGAAGCAAAAGCAAAAGCCAGGGATAAGAAGCTGGAGATAGCACTCTCTGACCTAGCTGCTAAAGACGAACTTGTGAAAAAGCATATCAAAGTTGCAGAAGAGGCTGTGATTGGTAATAAATTTCTTTTCTTTTCTTTTGCATGCCTCTTTAGTACCACTACAATGGGTTGTCAGATTTCAACTTAATTGAAATTCATATCAGCTCTGGGCCCTGGGACGATTTTCAATTTGGGTCATGGTGGATTGAGTTCATGTTTTATGTGGGAGTAAGCAGGTCGGGACAAAGCTGAGGTGCAGTCAGCAGACTGGAAGGCACAGCTGGATGCAGCCATGAAACGAAACCTAGGGCTGGAAGACCGAGTGAAATACCTGGAGGGAGCTTTGAGGGAGTGCACACAGCAGTTACAGTTTGTGCACAAAGAGCAAGAGAAACTTCGCACCCATGAAGAAACAGTAGTGACGACAAAGACAAAGACAACAATGCAGCCCAAATATGATGAACTATGTGCAGAAATGAATGCACAATTGGCCAAGGCATCACAACTGGTGGCATACACCCGCAATGAGCTCTCAGTATCACAGGCACATGCAAATTCCCTCACACTTGCATTGAAGGTCAGTCATGAAAAACCCATCGAATGGACTTACTTTCACATCTGGAGGTTCTTTCAGACTTCATGGTTTTGCTAACATCTTTTTGAACTTCTACAGGAGCGAACAGCTGAATTTGGAGCCATTGCAGAGGCGAAGGGATGTCTGGAGATGGAAATCAGCAGTTTGAAGGTTACCCAACACACCTTCTCTACGCACTTTACTATTTCCAAATCTGTATGTGCAGTTGCGTAAATATAGCAGCAAGAGGAAACATGTGTGATGTTCGGTTATAGAGAATGGTGGAACAAAGAATCCCAAATCATTGAACCCACAACCTGCAATCTGCCCATTTTGTCTGGAATCTTAATGCATGGCATATACTGTTTGGGAATAGTCTAGCTGATGAGTATGTGGGTCATTGTTGTGCCAGGTAAAACTAGATGGGGTGGAGAAAGACAATGTAACTCTGCAGCAGGAAAACCAGATCTTAAAAAGAGACTTGGAGATGTGGAAAGCCGAGTGTGAATATCAGCGAAAGAGTTTGGAATCTGTTTCTCAACAGCATGTAGAAAGTGTGAAAACTATTGCAAGGCTGGACGCTGAGTGTTCCCGTCTCCGCATTGCAGTCAACAGAAAGCTTCCACCAGGTAGGTATCTTATGCCACTCCTTGCTTTGAACTTCAGTTGGACAGGTACTTTTTTTTGTGGTGGATAATATCAGACCTGCAAAGTGCTATAGCGGATTTGCCCACCAGATTCAGCATTTTGTTTTGTCATGTGCTGTCTGGGAGACTTGTGATTCAATGATTGAACTCCTTTTTTAATCCAGGCGCACCAGTAGTCTCCCGATCAAAACAGGATATGAGGAACCGGAGGTTTGGATTAGGAGGGCGTGGTGGGCATGGTGGCAGGGTGGATAATAGGGAACAGGATAATAGTAGTGTGGAAGAAAACCAAAGTGATGCAGATATATTGGCCAAGAGAATCATCAGTATGGAGGAAGAAGTGTTCACACTAAAGGGAGCATTGATGAAGAGGAATGAGGAGCTTCAAGCTTCTCGAATCATGTGTTCCAAAACAGCGAGTCAATTGTCAACGGTCGAAGGGCAGCTAGAGTTGGCCATGAGAGCAGGTAGGTAATCCCCCGAAGCAGCAATTCAGGCATATCCCTAGTGGAGGATCTTTGGGATCCATTATTATATATTACCGCCTCAAAAAAAAGTTTCTGAACTTTCATAAGGTACCCACCAATGCAAGGGAGAAAATGGGTTTTTAACTTACTGTTTTTTCTTTTGTTTTCTTCCAGGGACTCCTAGTTCTGGAAATGGCAGGGAGCTGAATATCTGGGCAGTTGGTCCCTTTGATAAATCCAATATAAGGAAATCCCACAAAAGGCAGGATTCATATAACTTCGAATTGATGGATGACTTTGTGGAAATGGAGCAATTGGCGGTATTACAATCTGAACCCAGCACGATATCAGAAGCGGGTATGGAAACCATGTCTGTGGCCAGCTTCCTGCATCAAATATCCAATTCGGAAAAAGTTCTCCAGGTGACAGACAAGGACCAGGACTTGCAAGCCAGTGGTGTAACCGCATCTGTGGCCAACTTGCAACATCAAGTAGATGACTTGCAAAAAGCTCTAGCAGATAAAGCTCTGGATTTGCAAGCTGCCAATGAGAGATGCCAGGAGTTGAATTCAAGGCTTGTGAATTCTGCTGAACAGATTGCTGCCTTGCAAGCCCAAAATCAAGCCAATGAAGCTTCGATGACTCAGTTGCAGGAGAAATTGGATGGGTTACTTGCAACAGCCCAGGAAGGTTCGGGTGGAGGAGCCCAAAGTCTGTGCTCCATTCACAAGGATGCTCCAAAAGCCTGGAATTCAGTCTTGGATCCAGGGTTCAAGGTAAGCAGTTGCCACCCATTTTTGAGCAGCAGCTCTTTTCACACCCACCCAAAATGTGAATTTCATATTGATCCACTGTGTACAATGCAGGCAAGCACTGTCCAATCAGGACTGATGGGTGCATTGAGCAAGCTTCTGCAAAGCATCAAAGTTCTAGCCCAAGCGATCGGAAGTGAACATTCGTCCTCAGCTAAATTAGAGCAACGAGGCAAAAATGCATCATCATTGAAGAATGCCGGTGGTGGCCAGAATGCTCCATCAATCCACTGGAAAGATTTTCGATTAGAATCTGCCTTTTTAAACCTTGTCCGGGTGACAAATGATTTATTGGGAGGGAAAACAGAAATAGTCAACTTTGTTGTAGAGCTTGGGATTGTCCTCGATGGCGTGATGTTGGTAGGGGACTTTGGTTCACTCAAGCAACAGTTGGAGGATTCAGTCAACGAGAAAATTGCTAGCCACGAGAAATTGGAGATTGCGAAGAGAGAAATCGCCAAATATGAAGAGGAGTTGCGAGCATTCCAGGCAAAACATGCAGCTTTAGAGTCACAGGTTCGTTCCAAGTTGGATCACGTTGCTGACATTGAGTCTCGGATTGACCAGCTTATAAGTGAGAAACAGGCATTGGAGGTTTCTTTATCACAAGCCAATGAGCAGGTGAAGGATCTCAAGGAGCAACTTCATGAAACCAAGACTTTGTTGGAGGACTTGCAAAGGCAGGAGGTAAGTGTGAGAGAACTCCAGATACAAGAAGGTTTTGGAGAGATGCAAAAGTGGCAGACTGCTTTCATTGTTTTTTGTGGCAACCAACCTGAGCATATTTTTGTCTAACATGAAATTGTGTCGGCAAATTGCAGGATCTAGAGAAGAAGGAGGACGACATGCTGGAGGATGAGCTGTTGGAGCTTTCATCTTCAAAACCTGGGTTTGCATCAAGTCGTCAGGCAACAGATGCAGACATGACACAACTGAATGAGAAGGTGACTGCATTGGAGGTTGAACTTCACAGGGAGCGCAACCGAAACCAAGAAGTCATCACCAAACTGGAAGATTTGCAAGAACAAATACACCAGTAAGTCTGGCAACAGACATACACAGTCCTACCCCTTTTTTCGATTCTCCTCCCCCATGGGGCTGCTATTGATTGTCACCAAACTGCCGCTGCTGATCTATGATGTTGGGTGGTGGGTGTGCAGAGGAGCTAACCACAGTGACCACTCTGGCAGTTCACATGGCGGGGAAATTGAATGTTCCCAGCAGTCAATGTCCGATGACAATGACACAAAGGCTGCCAGAAAGGTATCTGAAGTTGTGTGCAATGGTGCCGAATAATTTTTGTCCTTAACAATCCGAGTTTTCCACTTGGCAGTTTAGGGTTTAGGGAAGAGCAAGCACAACATACTCATGCTAGAGGTTTTCTTATGTTTTGCAGGAGAGAGAAATCGCAACTGCAGCATTAGCTGAGTGTCAACGGACTATCTTAGCCTTGGGTAAGCAGCTCAAGGTCCTTGGCTTTGACGACTTGCCGGATGCAGCCCTCTCATCAACAGCATCTCCAAACTCAGCTCAAACAACAACACAAACAACAGAGCTTCAGCAATGGCAGCAGCAGACGCAGGCAATTGATGGCAATCTCCCTGGCAAAGGTATCCCATGGAACAAAAACCAGAGGCCACCATGGACCCAGAGCCCACCCATGTCAGCTCATAGTCCACAAGACCACCAGCAAAATGGGTTTTCTTACTCTCCTTACCCAAGTTTCCGACAAGCTGCCAATGGTGTCCAATTGCAGCCTGAAAACTGTGATGAGCAGCCAGTCTCAATACCTGAATCACCTGCTCAATCAGATTTAGACATACAGGGGACACTCTTGAGTTCTGGATTACCTTCCATGGCATTGAGAAGCATGAGGACAGTGCGATCAAATTCAAAGTTGAAATCCACAAATGGCACTGAGTTTTCAGCCAATGGCAGCAGCTGCAGTGAGGAAACTTTGTCAGAAAGTAAACGACTCAGTTTCTCCACAGTGAGTCAATTCTATTCTCCTTCCTCATAGCAAGACACGTGGTTCTATGTAAAAATTACACATTCCCACTTCAATTTCAAAACCTGCTGCCAATTGGGGAAACACTCAATATGTGGATAGTTACAATGCACACATATGCACGTTTTTTCAGGATTCTAATGTGTTTTTCTGAACTAACACAGAATGTACCATATACAGAATTCAGGATTCTAATGTTTTTCTTTCTGAACTAAACAGAGTCCGAGCCTACATGGGAGGAGGAGGGGATTCTAATGTTTTCTGAACAAAAAGGAATCCACACCAGATATAGAGAATGGGGGGGAGGGCGATTGGAGAAAATTTCTTTCAAATCAGGTGTGATGAATTAGTTTTTTTAGCTGAGTGTTTTGGAGCAGCACAATATGTCTGTAAGAAGTTTACACATACGGTACTCCTTATTGATAAAAAAAAAACAAAGGGACCCGATGCAACAAATCAGGTATAGGGTTAGTTAAGGTTGTTGAAGCTTTTGTTACAAACAGGTCCCGGGTGTGTTGGTGTGATCCCTACCTGAAAACCCCATCTCCTCCTATATCTTCGCTGTGGACATTGTGTGGAGTGCTCTCAAGAAGTTGATTGTAAAGATGGTGGGGGAGGAAGGCACAAGTACAAGATTTTCTTTGTGGGTGGAAAAGAAAAAAGGTGCGGGAGCTCATTTATTTAGCTTAAGACTAAAATTTTGTGTCAAAATTAGTTTTTGGCATCAAACTTGTAGCTCTCTTGCTCCCGTAGTTTGTGAAGTCTCAAAATTGTGTTTTGTGTGTACAATGGCCAGAAGTCAATGTAAAAAAGTCTCAATGTTTTTTGTCTATTGAAATTTCAAGCAACAAAGAAGTGGAAAAATCAGGGTTTTTTTTTTTGGTTAAGGGTTTAGGGTTTAGGGTAAAGGGTTTGCCCTTTCCTACATGAAGGCAGAAAATTGTAAGTCATCTGAGAAACTCAGGAACCAAAGAAGAAGAGTGAGTAAAGTGTCCACAGGACTGAACCAAAAAAGAATTTGATTTTCAAAAAAACCAACAATGAGGTGGACAAATCCAAGGGTTTTCCTTTTTAGGGTTTAGAGTAGGAGGTGGAAAAATCCAGGGTTTTTTTTTTAAAGTGTTTTTAGAGTATGAGGTGAAAAAATCCAGGGTTTTTCTCTTAGGGTTTTTGGAGTATGAGGTGAAAAAATCCAGGGTTTTTTTCTTCAGGGTTTTTGGAGTATGAGATGGAAAAAATCTAGGGTCTTTTTCTTAGGGTTTAAGGGTATGAGGTTTTGGGTTCTCCTTTCCACCCTAAACAGCCAAAAAGAAGAAAAGAGGGAACATTTTGTGCATAAAAAAGGGTTAGGGGATTCCGTAACCGGGACTCGAACCCGGGTCGCCTGGGTGAAAGCCAGGTATCCTAACCATCTAGACTATTACGGATTCCTGTTCAATTAGCGTGAACTACAATTAATTTAAATATCTGCAAAATTGAATCTCAACCCAGGAACCTAACACTGAAAGACTACACTGTTCGTCCCTTGTTACTTCAATCCATTCGTCCATCCTTTATGGTGTGCTGGTGGGTGCTTGTTCCAACTTTCTTCCTAACATCACTCCTTAGCATATCCATTTAAAGCACACCAAGTTAAAAACACACAAAATTGGCAACCATTTTTGCCAATTTTAACATTATGCACACCCACACACAACCACATAGAGTTTCTATTCTGAGCATACAAAAACATACACCTTAAATCCCATTGCCTCCAACATCAACTTCCAAAGGTGATAGTAACTCCTTCCGTTTCATCTAAAGATTACAATTTCCCATAAAGTCGATGCATTTTTGTTTCATCTCCTTCCACTATTGCAAAAATTAATTTAGGTCATATTCTCATGTCATTGCATTGGCTTATTGTTCAAAAGCAAATTTATTTTATGTAATTTGTCTTAAGAACATTTTTATTTTAATGACTATTTCATTGCATGCCATATCCTCTTTTGTCACTTGCATGTGTTTTGCCAAGTAGATAGATATTTGTTAGAACTCCAATTTTAAATCAAAACACACCTTCTTTTTTTTGTCTCACTACTTGCACATAAATGAACTCTTACAAATTTTCATACAAAAATTACAAATCTTAGTAATTACTTGCAAACCCTTGATGGACTTGGACAAAGTCATTGGGCCAAAAAAACTAGATAGAATTTAAGAGGTGATGACATATAAAACAACCCATAAGAGAAACCTCATACTTCAAATAGTCATTGTCAGCTATTACCATCGTGTAAAGATGTTCATGTAATTTAGTCATGAATGAATCATCCACACTTGATTACTAACGTTCCAATTGTTTACCTATCATGTAAACCCTCCTCTTCCACCTCACACTACCTAGGTAACTACCCATTTAAGTGGGTAATGGTTCACTTGAACCTAGAATTAAATCAAAAAATGTTAGACTCCAATTAACACCTAGTTAATAAAACCCTATCAAATCTTACCAAAACCATGTCTTTTATCCTATCACCTATGACCATGATGTTTACATTTAACAATAATGTTAGATGTCTATGTTATTTTGTTGTTACCATCATCATGCATCATCTACACATGTTGAAAAGGTAACATAATGGCAATATGATGATTGCCACTTTGTCTCCAAGCTCAACAAATTGCATAATTTACAATTCTCCATTCCATTCTTGAAGTTCCTTGGGTTGTTTCCATTCCATTCTTTTGTTATTTTTACAACTATTATAGGATATTATTTTCTTCCTGTATGTTTTTTTTCATGGATTGTTTATAACTTCATTCCTTTTTATGACAATTAATGTGTGTGATGCTCTAGTGCTTTGGTGTAATGTTGTCTACTTTCAAAGCTCCATTGCACTTTAAGTCTTTACTTCTTGTTGTACCATTCATTTTTTGCATTGTTTGTAGGTTCATTCCACTTTGTGTTAACAATTTGATGACATTCTAATATTCAAGTAAAACTTTATGAATTTTCAAAAATCTATTGCATTTTAACTATTATGTTTTTGTTATAGTGTGTGTTTCTTATTATATGATGTTTGCACTGTTTTGGTGATGTGCTCAAGTTTGGTAAGTCACTACACAACACAAAGCTTTGCATAATCAAATTTCTTGTGAAAATTTGAATTTGGTGGTGTTGTTATCATTTTTGTGTGAAACCATCAAGTGAATGTCTTGCAATAGAATACATAGTGGCAATGGTAGTAGTGTGAAAACTCTTGAAGCACAAAGTAACAACAATGTGTTCAAATTCTTGAAGCATGAAGTTGTAGCTTGCTACAAATTCCTAAAGTGTGCAACATTGTGAAGATTTAAAAAACATGCGGTGCATGGTGATTGTGCATTATGGGTAGGGGTGGGAGTTTGTGCACATGAGAACAAGATTGTTTGATGAATGTCAATAACATTTGGTTATCAAGCCTTTTTTTGGAATTGTAAGTTACCACCAATTTTTTGTTCTAAAGTTTTAAAAAATTGGAAGACCATTTACCTTGACATGTCAACATTTGGTGTTAGTGTTAACTCCAAGTGTGGACACTCTTCATTTTGCAATTTTATTAACATACCTTTACCACTGAATTATTCCAAGTGTGAATAGACCATAAAGGGCAACCACACTTGGTGTTTGCACCAATGCTAGTTCAATGTTTACAGTGTTAAAATAAGGTGGCAATCCACATATAACATGCTACATAACATTAAGTCTAAATTGGCATATGACGTGGAATTAATGTTTTTTCAATGTTAAGGGTTAATGTTTGATAACATTGAAAATTTCAAAATATAAACATTTAAAAAATATATATTGATGTTACGTAAAACTTCAAAATACATGCAATTAACTCAATGTTAGCTAATGTTTCCAAACTTTCCAAACTTTCACCCACTTTCTATCTCTTCCACCTCCGGCAATCTCCATTGCATTCTTTGTAATAGCTCTACACATAGAAGATCTATGCACAAGAATTCTCTTCATTTCTCTATTGCAATTCTATCATTACAACCTATAATTGCTCTATCGCTACTCAATTGTCTACTACAACAAAAGGTTGAATTAATATATATGTTTTACATGTGAGTTTGTAGAGCTCCATCTATAGGAATTGTTGTTGTGTTGTAGTGAAGGACATTGTCCAGCACTTTTTTCTTATCAAGATTGCCATGTGGATAGTTAAAATTGAATAGTTGACATTCAAGAATAGTCAACGAACGTCATCAACAACAAGCAAGTTGTGAGCATTTGACAAAGAGTAGGACATCGACCACAATCACCTTCACCAAATGGCAACAATAAGAAGTGCAACAAGTGGCACTCCTACAAATATAGTCAAAATCCATTACCCATTTTCCTACAAGAATCACAAATCGAACAATAAAATGAAATAACTATGAAGAAACAAATTGTTAATGAAATTTTGCATTGAAATAAAAAATTGAAATGTTTGAGGGTAATGAAAGAATGTGATATTCTTCTGCACACATTATAATCTTGATTGAAAATAGCAACAAAACATCAAATGCAATTTGGAAGAACAAAAGGAAGCCGAAAAATATAGACTCAAATTGTGTAAAAGTTAGATAAAAAAAAGCCCGTACAAGCCAATTGGGAGCATTAAGAGGTCTTAGCACTCATAAATATGAAGAAAGTTAGGCACAAAGCAAGCTAAGAAATTATCGACTCAAGAGACAATATGGAGACAATAATCACAAAATGGAAGTGTACTTTTGAAGTAGTAATGGCCAATTCCCATTCACATCATCGTCACAATGAACCAACATGCAAATAAATGGGGGTCTTTGTATGGAGATTACAAGAAAATACATGACTACCAAAATGTCACAAGCCACAATGAAAAATATTGGGACATGTTTGTAGAAGACAAGGTCTCATAGGGATTGTTGAAATTTTTTAGCATAGTGTTTTCAAACTCATTGACATCTTCATGAATAGTAGACCTTGCTTCAACCCCCCGCATTCAAGAGATTTCATGCATTCAAATGATGATGTTTAATGTGTGGTATTTTTTCATCATTCTTCACCATGTGAAAATATGGGGTCTAATGAAAAACTCAATTATGAAGAGGCCATGGAGAAAGATGCATCACCCTTTGCAGCCTATGATCCAGTATTACATTATGCGAAAACATTGGAGGAAGGGAATAGTTGAGTAATTCCATCCAATTTTCACATTGTTGGGCATAACGCACTATTCAATTTTGCTTCTCCCCCAACCATATTCAAGACCATTGTGATAATTGGAGCTTGGCAAAGCCCTATAGTTCAACCTACATTTCCAAGTCCAATTATAAACAATCCAAATGTAAAAGGGGGACCATGTGCATCAAATCTAATAACAGAACAAACTACACAACCATTGCACATTCCAAGAAAAGATGGGTAGATTCCTTTACCATGATGCACAACAAAAAGTACATAATCAATTGCAAACTAAAACACATACCCAACTAGAAACAATGTTTTTATTCAATCCCGTTACAATGTTGGGAACACAAGGATCAAATGAAAATCAAGTATAGCCCACAAAAGTCTCATTGAAGCAATTATGAAGGCTAATGCAACACTAGTTGACTTGATCAACCATACCATGAGGTCAATATTCAAATTGAAGTTAAATGAGCCCGAACACAAGATGAAATTTTACAAAAATAGTTGGAGTATTTAAATTCTAAGATAAAAATCAACCAAATTTTGCAAGGCATGGTCCAAGTGATAACAAGGCTTATAAAAGTCATGGCCTTGGCTTTTAAAAGAAATCTACATGCTAATACACCCCCACCAAAACTTGCAATGGGCCTACAACATGTTAATCTGACATCAAACAAAAATATTGCATCACAAGAAGAACATGAATAAATTTTTAGATAATCTTGTACTTGAAAGAAAATTGCATTTGCATAGGACCAATTTTTTTGAATTGAAAGAATGCCAATAATATGGTAGGATTGAATACTTCATAGGTTGCTAAAGATGTGCAACAAAATAAATCTCCAAGTTGCAACGATTTTGCTCCTCAGAAAGCTCTTGGCCCTAAAAGTGAACATTTTCCTTTCCATGATATAATCCATTGAAATTTTGTGCATGAACATCTTGCATACTATCAATTTGAATCACTCACATGAGCTTTTCCACATCCACCTCTTTCCTCCCAATAACAAATTATGGAATAAACAACATGTAGAAAACACATCAAGAATAATAGTTATGTGCAATTTTGTCTTTTTTAGAAGCTTTATAAAGTTTGATTCAATATGCCAAATGCATTATCAACAATTAACCTACCCTTCTTGTGTTTGCGATTGTACAACAATTTCAAAATTAAATGAGCTTCCCCATCTTCTTTATGTGGTGTCACAAGCCACAAAAATAATGGGTACCTCATATCTCCAAGCAAATAAGGTGGGATTCCATTCCATGACCCAATAGCCATGTCAAAGAAACCCCCATGTATTGCACATTGATACAACTTGGATTTCTTCAAAACATGAAAATCAACCACATTCCTAAGGTGGGATTCCATTCCATGACCCAATAGCCATGTCAAAGAAACCCCCATGTATTGCACATTGATACAACTTGGATTTCTTCAAAACATGAAAATCAACCACATTCCTAAGCAATCCCACATAAACATCCATAAACCTCTTTTGGTTGTCAACCACCACTTGTGCAACCACATTGTACCTCCCTATCTTGTGAAAAGAAGTAATCCTTAGAATATGCAACAAATGGTTTTGCTATGGATATACATGTGCCATCTATAGCACCCATCACGTTGGGCAAGCCACAACAAATTTTTAAATTGAACATTATGGCTTACATCTTATCACCCATTGGCCATGTTATTACTTTTTTGAAAGTTAAATTGATTGCCATGACCACTTCGCGAAGCACAAGTGTGATAATGGATTGACCAATGGCAAACAATTCAAGTTAGAATATTTGCACCCTATGCAAGTTATAGATTGCACATGAAATGCGAACCTCAACAGGAATTGCCTTTTATACTTCGTATCATGCTTTAAAATCAAAGGCCTCACCTAATTATAAATGTCTAGAAATGTATCTTTGGACATTCAAAAATGCTCAACCCACCTACTATTTTCATATTTCAACAATAAAAAATGGCTAAATCACGTAGTTGATCATGGTTTCACCCAATGACCAAGCTCATTACTTAATCCCAACAAAGAACATGACATCTTGTAATCATGTAGTGTCGCAAATGTTAGCAAGATTTGAGAGTTAAATTGATGGTTTATGTACAATAATTCAAACATGGAAAACAACAATTGGGAACTTGACTATGACATCACAAATAAGTCTGGTAAAACTTGAATCAACAAAATAAAACTAGCAACCAATAATGACAACTCATGTTGATCCATCATAAATACCACAACAATGACACCTACAAAAACAAAATGAAATTGGATTTCATTTCATTTAATAAATAGTTTGGAGTAGCATTTTCTTTTTAGGTGAATTTTCACATAGTGACAACAAAAAGAATTGGAAAATATTGGAATTAAAAAAAAAAATTAGTGTAAATTTGAAAAAAAAAATTGCTCAACATCAGCAATGAATGACAATGATACTTGTTGCTGAAAGTTAGGTGTGGACAACTTCTTAGTTGGTAAGGTATCTAGTGTTAGGTTAATGATGATAATTGCCAACCAAAATGACCTAGCTAATGTTTAGGGTGTTAGTGCAAAAGCTAACACCAAGGCCTAAACACCAGGTGTGGGGGTACCTTTAAGTATGATAAGCAAGGCACTTGGTGGTTAGTAGGTAGGTAGAAATACATGTAGATGATTAGTGCATAGCTAACCACCATGATTAGCTATGGTTAGGAATACAATTTAGAATTCTGTCCACACACACACACACACACAACATGGTGCCTAGTGTGGGGTGCTGGAGCCTGGTTTCACTCTGACCCTTGATCTCTGGCCCCCAGAAGGTGGATTTGTTTGTTGGCTGACACAGAAAGAAACTCATTCAATCCCAAAACAAAACTAGAGAGCAGCAGATAGACAAGATCTTGTGATACTTGGAGAAATGAAATCAATCATTTGGGTGAGCAAAATCACACCTTCCAAACCATTAGCTTTGCTGTTGTCACAATTGCACATAATATATTAATACTTTTTATAAAGAGCAAAAGGTCAATGGAAAAAGCCAACTGAAATATTGTCAGATGCCCCCTCCCTTCCCCTCCATTGCATTGACAATCACTTTCCATTTGGAGAGTTGTTGTATAACTCTTCTGGAAATTTTCTAATTAATTCTTGTTGGGAACTTTTTAAAAGAAAAAATATATATATTAAAAATTATTAATTTTTTTTCATAATTAAAAGAGCCTTTGGGTTTTGGGTATTTCAAGTGTAATCCTCAAATAATCAAGAGGATGACACTTGAAATACCCAAATTTGAGGATTACACTTGAAATACCCAAAACCCAAAGGCTCTTTTAATTTTTGATTTTTTGTCCTCCTGCTTGATCAACAATGGAGGAGCAAATGAAGCAAAACCTAAAATCAGTCCCACAACCACCACCACCACCACCACCACCACCCCCTTTGCTCCCCTATATTTTTGCCTCTTTCTTTGTAGAGTCGTGCCTGGAGACGTGGGCATTATTCCCTCGTCTTTAGGTGTTCTCTTCCATTTATACACCCTCTTGCCAACTAAGAAGGTTATGTACTCTCTCTTCTTGTAAAGTCATGAATTTGTGTTGGCTTGGTATTTTGCTTTTTACCGAGGAGTCAATAAAACTCATGAAGACCCATTGAAAATTTATTAGTGGAATTTGTGTTGGCTTGCTATTTTGCTTTTTTCCGGGGAGTCAATAAAACTCATGAAGACCCATTGAAAATTTATTAGGTGAAATTTGTGGATGGTACACTCTAAAGTGGAATTTAACCTTCAGAATCACCAATTCTAAAGTGGAGTTAGTCATAAAAAGCCCATTGAAAATTTACTAGTGAAATTTGTGGATGGTACATTCTAAAGTGGAATTTAACCTTTGAGAATTGCCAAGGCCATCTGTTTTCAATGTCCTTGATCTCGAGGCTTGATCCCCACACAAATATTTGCTAAGCACATTTGGAGATTGATCACCTTATATTTGTGAACAATGCCTTGTGAGTCCACCTTTTGTGTAGTGTAAGGATCACAAACCCAACCCAGTCCTTGTTTTTTGGGGAATGAGGACGAGGTGCGAGCCAAGAGCTAAACACTAGACTTGAATTCCCATAACAACCCAATTCAAAGGTTCTTTTTTGCTTTCAAAATGGACGCATTATGCTCTTATTCGAGAGGTTTAGGGTTCAGCACTTTATGCTTAGGGTCGGTCCCTCAAGGCGCAAGCATCCTCTAGTATGCTATGTAATTGTATTCAAGGTAAGGTCTCCTCATCCTAATTACTTCCCTTGCTACTACTTCATTATTGATGAGCATTCTGGCTCATTCTTTCATTAATTAGCCTAAGGATTGATTTCATTTTAGGTACCTGTAGCACAAAAAGAGAGAGAGAGAGAGAAAGAGAGAGAGAGAGAGAGAGAGAGAGAGAGAGAGAGAGCAATCATACACACTTCTGAAGATGATTCCACAAACTAATTGACTTTAATCCAAAAATGGGGAAACAGAAAAAAATGGAAGAAGACACACACAAGTGCATTTTTATTTTTGTTTGGAAGTAGTACATAGTTTCTCTAACATATATTATGTACAAACCCATAATTGAATGCTTATTCAAGACATTTATATATATATATATATAGTTCAAGGTTTCTCCACCAGATAATTTTTGTAAGTTTTATTTTTTGTAAATTTTTTTTTTTGGGGGGGCAAGGAGTCTATCACAAAGAAAATTTATTGCAACATTGGACATGCCCAAATTTCAAAATAGGTAGATTTTTTGAATACTAATAAGCAAGTGCAAGCAAATCATTCTCATCCAAGATGAGGAGGACAGGTTGGTGTGTTGTCTCCTTTAATTGGTGGATGATAAATCATCATTTTGTCAGCAAAACCCTAAAAACCACATTCTTCTTTGAGACTCTTTTTTTCTTGCCAGTGTGAAACCAGCAACCCACCAGTGCACTTTTTGCAGGATGGATGATGGTGTGTGAATCCAAAAAAAAAACACACCTCCTTTCATCCCCTAGTTAACCACTCTTGATTATCTATCTATCTATGAAGGAAGGTACGGATGAGATCCACCGAACTGGGATGCTTCAGATCATGATCTTGGTCTCTTTGGAAAGCTCTCGAGGAGGAGGGGTACATTGGCTTGGTTTCATGGCATTTGGACTTGTGGTGTAGAAGTTCTTGAATATTGAATGATTTCTTCGCTGAAAGTTTTGGAGGAATTGAAATGTGCTTTTGTTGGTGTTGTTAGAAAGATCTTTCTTGATGAGCAGGATTTAATGGAATTTATTTGGTAAGATTTGGATTCAGAATGTGGGAGATGTTGATTTTTTAAGTGATTTCTGCTGCTGAAAATTCAAAATAAATTCCAAAAAACCCAGGTTTTGGAAGGAAAAATCAGTTGAGAACATGGTAACATTTGAAGGCTTACCATTCAATTCAAGCAAGATTTTCCTTTCATATTTGGCTGTTCAAAAAATTGATGCATACATTGCAAAACAATGTTCACATGTTAGAGTTTCCCTATTTTGTAATGGGTTCACACTTGGGCCAATGGCACAGGCCACACGAGTAGCTATGAAGGAAGGTAGTTTATTTTGTTTTGTTTGTACTTATGAGATCCACCGAACTGGAATGCTTTAGATTGTGTTCTTGGTCTTTTTGGAAAGCTTTCGAGGAGAAAGGGGTGCAGCGGCTTGGTTTCATGGCATTTAGACTTGCAGTGCAAAAGTTCTTGAATATTGAATGATTTCTTCACTGAACATTAAATTAAATCCTAGCTGAAAATTTCGAAGGAATTGGAATGTGCCTTTGGTGTCGTTGTAAAGATCTTGATGAGCAAGTTTTAATGGAATTTATTTGGTAAGATTTGGATTCAGAATGTGGGAGATATTGATTTTTAAGTGATTTCTACCGCTGAAAATTCAAATAAATTCAAATAAATTCCAAAAAACCAGGTTTTGGAAGGAAAAATCAGTTGAGGACGTGGTAACACTTGGGCCAACGGCACAGGCCACACTAGTCCACTATGAAGGATTTGTACATTCCTCTTCATTAAACCCTAAACCCTAAATGCTATGGAGCCCATGCAAACTCTATCCTCGTACATGAATCCATGAATATGAATCTCTCCTTTCCATAACGCTGCGTTACGGTACTCACTCACAAGGTGTGTGAAAAGAGAGTCGAAAGTCTAAACCTGTGTTGGGCAGTTGTTAGAAATCACACAAAATAACCCAAGGGTGGTTCTTTAGGAGTGTAACCATGGTTGCAAAAAACCAAACAACCGGTTTCACATAAGGTACACATCCCACTACACACATGGTTATACATGACATGTCGTTTAATGTCCTAACACATCATGTCAATTTTGACATAGACGCCCCCCTCAACATCGCATCTATATTAGATTTTGTAGGACATAACATAAATGTGTTTTAGTACATATATTATAGGGAAGAACATTTTATGTTATAAAATAAATTATCTTTAGATATTGCAACCAATTACATAAAATATATCATTCTATGTGTACATACATTTTTTTAAGGACATGTACATAACTTACCTTTTGTGGGATTCAAACTGAGTTTTAATTGTTAAAGGCTTGAGGATAAACATGCAAAATGAATTCTTACTACTAAAACTTGAGTTAGGCTAATTAACACATAATGGTATCATCCTATGTCAACATATCCTCACCTTATCTTCTTTTGATCCCATGCCTTCTCAATTTATTCCTCACATTTTGTAATCCATGAAATGTGCAAAAAATGGTAGTTTCCATCACCTTAACACCCAAATGGTATTCAAAGAATGGAGAAAAAAGTCGGCATCCAAATATCAAAAGAAAAGAAGATTACATACATTTAGATTAAAAAAATCCATGGACCATTAAAAACTTGTCAACCCTTGCACAATATTTGAGTCTTGATTGCACATGTTATACATTGCAAGTATTTGGTTCGATTGTTGAAAAGTCAATGTCATTTCCATTAAATTGAATTCATTTTTTGGGGATTAAACCATGAATTTGCTACATCATTGTTCAAAAAAATACTTGACTCAATGCATTAAAATCAAAATAATAGAAGAAGAGTTGGAAATAATAACGAAACACTCGAGAAGTATAAGTTCACAAATAGAGATGACAAACGCATCGCAACAACCCACAAATACATACATAGGTTGTTCATTTTGAGGGTTACATAATTTATCTATTGAAGTTTGACATAATTATTCATGTAGGTTTCATTATTCACATAACATAATCTTGCATGTTGTGTATCAAAAGTTTGACATTCTATGGATTCACTTGAAATACTATGTAAATCTTGCATAAGATTGTAGACAACATAAATCTCAAACTTTCATCCTTACAAGTTGTTTTGAAATGTTGTTTGAATTATTTGGACTACAAGGAAACAAATAGACAAAAAAACATGAAAATGCCAATCCTTTGCAATCACTAGTCTCAATTCGGAAGCTATACATAATCTTGGACAATTTCATTTTTATGTGCAAAGGATTAAAAAGTTTATTGGGGAACAATTTGTGTTTTAAATACTACTCTTAACTTTTAAGAGCTCAAGTTTCTAGCCCCTTTGTATACAAAGATGATGATGCTGATTTGAGTAGCAATTTATTAATGGAGGAGCAGGCGTGCGTGAGAGAAGTCTGTGAGAGGAGAAGAAGAGAAGCTCAAATTAGGCTATGACGAGAACAAAAGCAGATTGATTACAATACTAACTGTATTTAAGACAATGGGTTGTAATTAGTATTCTGAAAGACCCAGTCGTCGGTAGTCCTCAAGAATTTTTTTCCAGAGAGAATGAATGAGCTGCTGCATTGATGCAAGAGAGAGATAGAGAGAGAAAGAGAGTCAGCACTCCAGAGAATGAGCTACTGCATTGATGAGAGAGAGAGAGAGAGAGAGAGAGTCACCAAATACACTAAATACAGTGCTGCTTTTTTTTTTTGGGTTGTATTAAGATTGACAACCTACTTAGATGATGACAATTGGGGTTATCCAGGTAATTCAGGTAGGTTCATTAGTTGACTAGTTTTTTCTGTAGAAGATTTTGATCAGTCATGGGTTTTTTTAATTTTTTAATGAAGAAGTTTTAAAAGAATTTGCTACTCCCAAGAATAAAAAGCAAAAATTGGGCTATATACCTTTTGAAAAAACTGTTTCCAAAATCGCTGGAGTTGCTCACTCTGGATTTGGGAAGTGTTTGAATCTGGTTGCGCGCCACTGGTTGAGGATTGTAGGTAAATCTGGCATCAAATCTGGAGCTTTAATAGTAGTAGTAGTAGTAGGGGCAGACTAGACTAGACTAGACTAGACTAGCAGCAGCGAGCACTTTGGTTTTTTGGGTTCTCAGTTCACACTCCTTTTGTATGATTTAGAAAGCTCTAAATTTATAAAGAAAACACCGCACATTTGTTTTCTTTTCTGCATGCGGCCAGCCATGCCATAGATCGCTTGCTCTTCTTCTTATTCTTCTTCTTCTTCCGCCTTTATGACTCTTTGCCGATTTCTCTATCTGGGTTTCCTTTCTATTTTCTGACCCATTTATTTGCTCCAACGAATCTCTACAGACTAGGTACTACGACGACCTGGTCTCAATCATCACTCATCACACTTTCCTCCAGTTGTTTACTTATAAATAAAGCTTTGCTTTCTCAATTAAAAAGGCATGCACATCAGCAGCAGCAGCAGCAGCAGCCCCCTATCAGTATTTAGCACATCCAGTGTGTACTGTTTAGTTTCTCCACCATCTCTCCAGTGTCCCCACCCATCAACCTGAATAGATGTACTCTACAATGTGAGAGAGACTATGTCACTTTCACGTACCTGGGCTGGGCTGACCATTGTAGTAGTCGGGCAATGAGAAACAATCATTTATTGCTGAGAAAAGAGTCACTTCCTTGCTACAGCAGTTACCAATGAAAGATTTCTACTTGGTTTCTGGTTTGTTTATAGTCAGATTTGGTTAAATCTTCTTATGGATGATTGCCATTTTTTTTTCCCCTACATCTTTAGATGGATGATTGCCACTTTGACTACAAACCAAAAAAAAATTCCTGAAAATGGGTGTAGATTTTTTTTTCCAAATTCAACGACTTTGAACCAAGAAAGGTCAAGACAAGACCTGAATCCTCTATTAAACAAAATCAAAGCACATCTTGCCAAATGGTAATTTGTCTTTGCAATTATCGATGGACCACCCATTCTTCATCTTAGCACTTGCATCCTGCACGTTGATTCAAAATGTCAAACATATAATCGATACTCAAAATTAGTGACAAAATAAGAAATGAATTTTTTTTTAATGCAAAGAAAAAAAAACACGATAGAGAATTATCATCTTGAACATTTGTAAGAAGCCAATCCAAGGTTAGGATGTGTTTGTCTTGTATATTCTTCCACTCTCGAAAAATAACTAGTCAATCAATATTTGTTGCAATGATCTCACATAATGATACATGCATCGATGCATCCAAAGTATTATTCAATCTCCACTTCATTTTGCTTAGAGGATCCATTATCACATTTTGTTGTATTTGCAAGTATCAAAAGTAATTTTGGATAGTGGAACTAGGAGAAGGCTTTTGGATTTTTTCAGAAAGATTACAAGTTGTTATTAGTGTTGGGTGGTTCTTTGAGCAAATGGGTATACACATGGGTTGATAATCAATAGGTATGCGTCCCTAATTCTAAGAACCACCCATCACCGATTTTTACTCCCTAAAGATGAGGGCTTTGGCCTTCACAAACTACATTAAGCTTGCCGTTGAATGAGGATGTGATGCACAAAGATGGGAGGGTGGAAAAATTAACCTTGCTCTCTACATTTATATGTCTTTCATTTACATAGATACTTTTCTCATTTGTCATACAAAATAATTATATAATTCATATTTCATTCTGATGTTTTCATGTTGTTAATTTATTGTTAAACCTTTCACTATCTTGTTGTATGTGTAATGAACCTATCATACAATATACCCACGTATTGTTATGATTGTGAAACATTAACAAGGGGAAAATATTTGATTAGTGATTCTCATAAGGCGAGGTCTTTAGATGCATGAGATGAGCTCAATATTGGATGTAGTCCACCTAATAAAACAAGTTTTAAGTGTGTAATTAATCCAAAATTTGAAATTTTCATCTTTTAAATTGTGTGCATTGTGTATGCATTCTATGAGATTTTGGTTCATTAAATCTACCTTGTGTTAGAGAGGACATATCTTTAAAATAACCCACATAGATCTAAACCTATCCTAAGCTATTGGGACATATTAGTAATTACATAGCATTTTTAAAAAACCAAACCGAGTGACATAATCCTACATAAACTTATCCATGTTAATAATGCTCACTAGCTTTTTGTTGGAGGTTTATTTAATCCCTAAAGTTCTAAATGTTTGATAAGCCAAAAATGGTTTGTAAATGCCAAGAGAATGTGGTTTTTCTTGCACAAAAGGCCATGACTCATGACAAACATGTGAGGTAAACTTGGTGGATTTCATCCATTGCAATGTGGTGGTAGGATTGCATATATTACACTAAAATTGCAATTTGACATTAAATTATGGCACATTTTACAATTTATGCAATTCAATTGATGCAACCACTACTTGATTTTTCCTTGTTGCGCATGTGATCAACCATCATAATTAAATGTGGAAAACTTAGGGATCGCATGACCACCCCCTAGCAATAGACTAACTACTATGTCACTCTACCCTTTGGTTGAAATGGATTCACTTCATTGATCCTATAGTTGTTTTCTTAAATGTTCCACGAGCTCCAAATGAGGTCTTCAAAATAGTTCCACCTACCTTGCTACCACCAACAAGCTTGAGTGCACTTGCTCCCCATCACCATTTGTGTCCCCTTCGCCTCTAGTGACACAAGGAGATTTGGGTATAGTCCATAGAACATTTCACTCAATTTGTAATGAAATTCATGAAAATTCACAAGAGTGGATTTCTAATGGAAAGTGCGAACAAGTCAACAATAACTAAGAGTGGTGTTATAAACCAACTTGAATACGCACTATTGTAAAACATATACATTTTTCACACATGGATATGTACACTGTACACATTCATTTATTTTTAATGTACACATTATATGCTAGTAATATATCAAAAGTATCTTCAAATTTTACTTTATTTTTAAATATTTAAAAAATTATTATAGAACTTATTCATAAATCGCTAGCTTATCTAAATAACTCATTTTTAAAAAAAATTTGAATACAATAAATTGTCATATTTTTAAACACACAATCCCAACGACAATATCAACGAGACCTACCATATTAGTCATAGTTGTAGGTGTATGTATGAACACATATGAAATATCATACTTATCTACAATATGGTAAGGACGTCCACCTAAATTTGAATCCAAGACCTCATGGATCTATCTAGGGCAATGCTTTAATCATAGAAACCCCATTGTGGAGGGATTTTTTATTTGTACAAAAACTCAATCTTTGATATTCCAAGGAAGAGGGGTTTTGGCTTCTCAAATAAAACCTCACCCTTGGGCTATCAAAGGAAGGGTTTCTTACTGCATGTCACTTTTCTTTTCCTCACCCTTGCAATAAAATAATATCCAATATCAATCAAAATGGTTGATGCGTATAGCATTTTTTCATATGTCTTTTGATAGGCAAAAAAATTATGTGTTCTATCTTTTGATGGGTTCAACTATATATTATTATGTATGATCATGTATGATCATGTTCTTTGAGAGCTTGTCATTTTTCTAAACACAAATTTCATGTGTGATAGGAAAAATGGGTGCAAAAGTTAACCATGGTTCAAATGGATGTCACATGACAATTTCTCTAAATTTTTATCATATATGAAAAATTCCTTAATTCCTTTACTTTTAACAATTCAATTAGTGAAATACTTGAAATAATTAAAAGTATCCCAATTCAAATAAATGCATAAACATCACATGTAGAAGGGAGGTTCTTAGCATGCATGATAAGGTAAGTATTAAGGGGCCAAGGTATAATGAACATTTGCAAGGGAACACGGAGGCAATGATCATTCATGAAAATGAGGGGTTTTAAGCTTAAATTGAAAAAAACAATTTAAGGCTAGTGGGCTAGAATATCTTGATCAAACGAGGAATTCCAATAACATTTATTTGAGATATTGTGAAGGGAGTTCAAAGAGGAAATGGAGGAGGATGGGAAGAGAAGCATGTTAAAAGTTATGAATGATAGGTGCTACAAAAGGAAGGAAAATAGCAAAGTTGTTGGAATCTTTTCCTTTTTTTGTTTTTCCAACATTTGGTGTTGTTTTCTAAGGCTTAAAAAGGATTGGCGAGTTCATCTTTCAAGGAGGAAGTCACTTGTTGACCAATTGCTTTTTACACTAAGAAGTAGGTTTGTGAAGAGGTAATTTAAACTAGGAACCTTACAATCTAAGAGATAGAAAAGGATAATCTAAAAGGGATATTAGAAATTTTGATAGTTTGTAATTATTTTAGTTGATTTAGTGTTGGTAATATGCTTGCAAAGGTGTATGTGGTTGTTGATCATATTGGTTGTAAATGGATGAATTCACAATGAAGGTATCACAACAAGATATCATGAAGGTATCATGATCCAACCTTATCTTATGTCATGTGTCTCAAGACAACATGAACATTTCCAAATGTTAAACAATGGATGATGGATATGTATGTTCAAGTCCTTCAACCAATATGTGTTTTGATGGGTGGAAACAATGAAATTCAATAAATTTGGAATTCCTATCGAAGCATGAAGTCATAAGGAATGCATGATTCCATGACACTTCGAATATAATTATTTCATTTTTTGATTTCCATTTAGTCTTATAAAAAACATCAAATAATGTTCTATCTTCCATAACATCTTCCAAATAATGTTCCTTCCAAAACCTCCAAATCTAATATAATTATCAATAAAATTAATACCATCCTTTTTATTGCAACCTTTTTATTGTTCAAATTTCAAGATTCTAGCATCATTCCCATGAAATATGGTCTATAACACAAAAAAATTATGTTGTCATATGTACCATATTTTATTCCATTTGTGCTTAAAATATGAAACAATTTGAACAAATGTTGTTCTTTTTTAGATTTTTTTTTCAATAAAATTATCATAGTGGAATATGGTTCATGAATAGTCTTTTAGGACACTTTAAGAACACTTTTTTATCATCAAAATTATGATTTTTAAAAATCATACTAATACCAATGTACATTCATATTTAATCAAATCATAAAAACAATATAACTTGTAGGTTACATTAGTCATAACAATTAATTGAAGTCGAGATCTTGTGTACCCCAATTGTGAATGTAATTACTTTCGTTTTTCAATACCTATCATTTAGGAGGGTGGAAAAAAGTGTGAAATGCTAACAAAGTAAGGGGAAAATGTTGTGTGGGTATGTTTTTTTTTATATATCTTCGGGCAAGGATATATAAATTAAAATTTATTGTTTATCCACCAAGTATGTGTATATTAACACTCCAAAATTTCCATGAGATTAAGGTCCATGTATACCAAAAGTAAATTTTCTAATATATGGGTAGGGTCCAAATACTCCCTATCATATATCCATTTTGAGATTTTATAAAATAGGTATGTATTTTTATTTAATTAAAATTTTTAAAAAATACATTTTGGATTTTTTAAGACTGTTCTTTAAAGGCCAAATCTAATGTCAAAATGCAAGAATCTAAGTGTTTGATTCATCCTTTACTACAAAAATATACACAAACACCTACAAAAACATTTCAAATTATTCAATGAATGTGAACTCACAATCTTAGAAAAAGGTGTTTAGTTCAAGCCAAAAATGGGAGTTTTTTTGGGTCTTTCACCTCAATTTTATCCCATATGATTTGCCCTTGACACTTATATAATTGTGAAAGGGGAGGCATTGCATCTTCACATAAAGGCTTTTATGTTGGGGAACTGCAAAAGTTTTAGATTTAGTTTTATTTATTTTTAGGTTTTATTTCATTGATGGCCCAACCAAAATGACTCAACGCAAAAATAAAATAAAATAAAATAGCATAATAAAATTTAAATTTTTAAAAAAATAATTGGGAGGCACCCCCATCTAACTAATAAAAGTCACAAAGCTTAGGGTGTAGGTCATACTTACCTGAAAATAATTCAAGAACATGTGCTTAAATTCAACTCAAATGTGTAGATTTGGGTTGAAAGAATGTTTGATGAGCATGCCTAAATAACAATCCAATGAGGGTATAATCTTCAATTGCTCCCAAATTTTGTCTTGGACTTTGTCTACATTTAGCGTTTAAAAACATTTAACTTGTTAATTTATCAATGTTTCAAAAGTTGCAAAGCCAAGTTGAAATATGTAACATTGGAAGTTCAAATTGGTCCATGTGTCAAAGTTCATGGATGTAATTTCATTTCATCCATATGATTATTTGGTCCATGAACACACTATCATGTGTCATCAAGTTTTCACATAGCTATGTGAGTAAACTTCATCCATGAACATAATTTTATTCATGCATGGTACAATTCATTTGTATTGAAAATTACATCAAATTTTTTTTTCCACCCATGTGATCACATTTAATCGAAATCCTATGATAATTACATATAAGTGATCAATTTCATCCATGAACAATTGTGGTGTCAACAACTTGGTTATATGGAGGTCATCAATTCTTAAAGATTTTAAAGCAATGTGGCAAAACTTGTACATTTGCAAATCTCTTGAAAGAGAATAATAGAAACCCACCTTTTCTTGTGTCTTTTGAGGTTAAGGTTCACTTTAACTTCTAGAATTGAAGTACATCATAGAGTATAGTTTGTTTTAAATCACTACTTCAACATGCCATTTTACCATGAAATGACATTCAATAGATTTCCAATGAAAAAGGGAGGTTGAGAACAATAATGTGAAATTCCATAAGTTTGTGAGTTCTTTAAGTTGGATTTTTAGTTGATTTTTTTAGGTTGAGAAATAATATTATGAAGTAATGGGTTGTAATTTGTTCTTCATCCATCAAATAACATTGGCCCAATGTCATATTTTTTAGGAAATAGGAAATTTCACTCGACTCCAAAAAAATCGCTATTAGGTTAGGTCAATACTAGGTTAATTAATGACATTTTTGGCTTGTAGAAGGGATGAGAAGTTGCAAGATATAGCCTAGGATAGCTTCTAAGAAGAAGAAGGATATTTTGAAGTTTAGTAGTTCCAAAATTCTAAGGCTCCAAACCCATCGTTATTTTGGTGGCAAATTATTGATGACCATTTGTCATGAGGGGGGGAAATAATAATATAATATAATTTGCAAATTTCGCAAGTTTTGCAAAATGGGTGTTACTTACTAAAATCAAATTGCCATTTTAAGAAATTTGGTATTTTAAGAAAAAGAAAAATGGAATGAAAAGCTTGCATTTAAACTGAAAGGTTCACATTACAAGTTTTCAAAAATAATATTATTAATTTTTTAAAAATCCCAAAATGAAAAATAAAATATGCATTTATTTCAGGAATAGAAAATATTTAGGTTTTGATTGTAATTTCTCTCTAATCATTCAAGGTGTTGAATTTTCAGGACCACAAAATTTTGGCCAAATCAATAACCGATTATTTTTTCTTCCATAACCACATAAAGGTTATTAAAAAGGAATTTGTGTGCCAATTAGGGTATAAATATCTATCAATTTTTGGGGGGATGCCTATTAAGTTATCAACATTTTTGGCAATAATGCTCAGTTATGCATAAAGGTGGGTTTTCCAAATACCTGGTCAATAACCATCAGTTAACACACTAATTAAAATTATTTAAAAAAAAATTCATTGTTGATTTTCTATCGATAAAATGTTTAGTATTTTAGGATTGATAACCTACCTAGACGATAAACCAAATCCTCCAGGTAGGTTATTAACAATTGGGTTGATAACCGGGTCAAAACTCAAATAAGTGGCCAACACTAATGAAAGCAATTAGCACCTTAAAAATTTAATATTATGTTAATTAATTAATTAATTAAAAACAGATATTGAAATCACCGGGAATAGTAGCACCAAAATACACTTCCCTAGTCTCCAAATAACAGGTTTTTTTTAAATTTAAAAAATCACTTATGGCATGGTTGGTGCAACTAGATGAATTTGTCAAACCGTATACACACACACACACACTATACACACACACACAAAAATTTATACAGGCCCAGTTTTGGGTGGAATGTACAAAATTGTTTGGTGTTTTTTTTTAGGGTTTAGGGTTTAGGGTACAATACACTTGTGGTGATGGAATCCAATGTAATAATATTTGGACTATGTCAAGGTTTGAATGATCATGGCCTTTTAAAACTTTGAGTTGACCCTGTATATAGGGTTTAGGGTTTAGGGTTTAGTGGGTGATTTTTAGGCTCTCCATGATTTATGCTTTGCTTTTATGGGGTCCCTACTATACCTATAAACTGAACCTACCCACCCCCCTCAAATAGACTGGGCGGTATCTTTCTCATATAATTTCTTTGCTGGAATATTTCACTTCTGCAAAAAATTAAAAATAAAATAATATATATATATATATATATTTGTAAGAGTAGCCAACCCTCAAAAATGGCATATATATATATAATTTTTGAAAAAAAATTGTGAGGGTTTTTGGCGTAAAGAAATGAAAGAGATTTCTTCTATACTGGATGGATGTCATTTCATTTGAGTGCTGTGTCCATCGGGTAATGTATGAAATGGATGAACTATTGGAGCTGGTTAAAAGGAGGAGGTTTTAGTAGTTAAACCTTACTAGATGATTTTTGGGTTACGGATGATTAAAACCTCCCTAAAACCTTACTTTGTGGGGATGTCAATGGTTCTTCTACCATAGGGTTTGAATAATGTGAGTGATTTTAAAATAGGGGTTAAAACAAATCACCTTAGTCACCTGCTAGTTAGCACAAGGTTACACTACCCTTGGTCTCAATTGACCCAAATGATTATTCCATAACCCCCCCCCTCCCTTTCCCCTTTGTGTAGTAGATGAAAAACATCATAGCCGCTCTCTTCATGGATGAAAAGAGGGACCTAACTCTTCACTTCATGGATGGAAAATTGGATATTTTCCACTTCAGCTCTCAGTTGTAATTTTCTTTTGTTTTTGTTTTTTTTCAAATCGAAAATTTGACGAAATTTAAAACAAAAACAAAAGTAAAAACACTAAATTCCACAAAAGGAAAAAAAAATGGGAGGACAGGGTTTAAGCTGCCCGGCAGGAGGGCGGGCAGGGACGAGAGAAGGGGGAAAAAAAAAAAACCAGAGAGTTGGAGGTTTAATAAGCGTTTGCTTTGGCCTTTGTTTTCTGCCTCTTCTTTCTTCCTCCCCCCCCCTCCGTCTTCTCTCCCCTTCTCCCTCTCTCCCTTCCATTCCCTCTCTCTCTCTCTCCTCTCTCCTCTCTTCTTCCTTTCTCGCTGCTCTTCTTGTGCATTTTTAGTTTTCTCTTTATACTACTGTAAAGGTAGCCTATCCACTATTGTTTTCTTCTCTCTCTCTCTCTCTCCTTTCCCCCCTCTTTTTTATTTTTGTTTTCCCTCTTTTTCTTGTTTGGTTTCTTCTTCTTCCTCCTCCTCCTCCTCCTCCTTCTTCTTCTTCACATTTTGTATCCCAATTCTTATGAACTCATATGCTTCGTTTGTTGTTGCACTGTTGTTTTTTTCCTTCAGACTCTGTGTTTTTTTAGGGGAATTTGGAGCTCTCATTGTTTGTTTGTTTGTTGTCTGTGTACTTCAACATTTCTTTTTCTTTGTTGTTGTGTGTTTGGTTTTGGTTGCTTTTTTTAAAATCTGTTTTGTTATAGTTTTTTCATATTGTGTGATTGATTTCATTGCCGATTCTTGTACATGTTGTTTGCTCGCTTTCGCAAAAGTTGTGGATCTGGTTCTTTTTTCTTTCTTCCTCGCGTTTGCAACTCTTCTCTCCAACCAATCAATTGGAAGGGAAATGCAACTCTCATTATTGTTGTTGTTGTTGTAGCAGCATTATTGCTGTTGCTCCTGAGAAGGCATTCTTCCACTTTGCACAAATTACGGATCGCACTTTCTTTGTCTACTTGACCCGCATCTTCCTGCCATGCTTCAGGATCCCGGTAGCACCATAAAGGTTTTCGAGCTTCCCTATGAGCCTCTTGGCGGCGATCCTTGAAATAAAGAATCCCGCCAAGGGTCGTCGCCATATAGACAGACTGCTTCCTTGTGTTGTTTTCTTCCTGAATTCTGTTGTCAATTACTCGCGTGAAAGTGGCCTGAGGTTCCATCATCAAACTGCGGCTCCATCATCACTCTTTGAGCTATAACAGTAGCAACAGAAGCAGCAGAAGCCTTGACATTCTTGCTTGCGGACGTTTCTTCAAGACGTTTCGGAGACCTGGAACTGCATTCTCTTGCCTTGGATCTGTGTTCCCAAGAGGACAGACAAAAGGCGAGCACAACAGCGTGAGCAACCCCCCCCCGCCCCCGGCTCTGCCAGATGGAGATGAGCTAGACTTTCTGACGACTCACTCTACTCGGATCGGAGCAAAACACACACACAAACGATGAAGAAGGGTTTCGGAGTTATAGCTTTGCATGTGTGAGTCTTGCTGTTTCATGCTGACCAGATGATGGCAGGAAGAAGGGATGATGATGATGATCACACAACAGCAGATACACCTTGGTACTGGCAGGATCATTCATCATTGAAGCTTGATTCGGACTCTCCTCTAGGTCTGTCTGATATTGTTTTGAAATTTCTCCACACTCTTTACACCCTTAGAAAAACTTACCAACTCCATAGCTGCTGTGATCAATAGATCTAGTGCAGAGACCTGGGAAGAAACAAAGCATCAGCTGTTAAACCCTACAACAATGTATTGGAAGTGTACCCTCCTCATCTGTGGGTTGTGTGAATTGTTCTTTGGATTTGTGCAGCTGCCATCTCTAGGTCATTTTGGGATGATTTTACTCAAAATGAAGGGGACCCACAAGCCTTGTTCCCTCCACCTCCAGGCTCAGATTCAAGATACTCCAATCCCTCACTCTTCTCCATGGATAATCAAGGTTAAAGAAACAACACTTTGCTCAACCTGATGAAGTCTGCAACAAAATGAGACTTTTTGTTTTTGTCGAAAGCAGAGAGGCTCCTCCACCCACACAAGCAAATAGTCAATGGGTGCAAAAGCTGTTAAGGAACTAAAGACAGAACTGCATTCTTCATGTCCTTACAGGGCACAAATTCAATAGTGAAATTTGCTCTGAGAGCTACACCCAATGCCTTTGGTTTTGTCTTGCAGTTTCAGATGTGCATCCTCTTAGGCCAACACTTAAATGTTCTGTGGTTGCTTGCTCTTTGTGGTGATTCAGAAAGCAACAGTCAGGGCTCTCCTTCTTCGTCTGACTATGGTGTCCAACTTGGTGAGCGATATAAACGGCGGAGGATGCTGCAATTCACTGGAGCAAGAACTGACGTCCTCCCAACAGATTCACCATCCTTCACTTCTGTACTACCATCAGGTCTTGAGGTCAGATGATATATCCATATCTCATATCCCCTCCCTCCAACCTCAGACGATATCAACATGGGGGCTGCCACTAGATTGTGAATTTCCACAGGTATGTTGATGGAGCCTAATATGATAGGGTGATGTACTCTGAAACAGAACTGTGTAAACCCCTCAATTCCGGGTTCAGACGATTACTTAATGCCTATATTCACAGCAGCAAGTCCCTTATGGTACACAAGAAATGGTATGCGTCTTTTTATCTCTTTACAAGGTCTGATGTAATAAGGCTGGTTGCATAATTGGCTCATGCTATTTTTTTTGACATCAGCAAACACTACACAGCTTTGTTCTTTTGATGGCTGCAGATGATGCCACTGGACCTGCAGTTGCAAATGCTCAACAACTGGGTGATAAATGGATGGTGAGGTGCTTTGAGAGAAACAACATGGGCAATAATAGTGCTCATCCTCCAATGGAGGCAACCAAGGTTCCTCAGACTGCTCCAATGCTAGACATATCTGAAATGTAAGTTCATGTGCATAGCTCATTACTGCAAGAGCCCAAACCAAGTGGATTTTGAATAAAGTAACTTTGGGAGAAAACCCTAGATTCCTGTAAATGAAAATGTTCATGGGCATTGTTCCAAATTTGGTTGGTGAGGGAGGTGTCTGAAGAATAGGATTTCTACAGTTCTCTGTAGAACTGTAGAAATCCATGCTCTGTGAATGAAGGCAGATCCGTTTGCTGCAAGTTCTAGAGTACGAGAGAACAATAGCACACCGAAACATCGAAAAAATCTAGCTGTAATCCTAAAGGGAATTCTGAGAAATACCTTGACAAATTCAGTTTGCAGAAAACTTGCTCTTGTATGGTTATCAGAGTATTGGGGACCACCTCTGCAGTGAGCTGATGGTATGTCTGCTGTTGTTCTCAGGAAAACATCTGTGCCGCCTCTCATTGACTTCAATACAGGTAACTGTCCCTTCAGTGTTCTAAAACAATAGTTAACCATGTGAAGACCTGTGGTGTACTATTTTAGACTATGTGTATGGCAAGTATCGAGCACTTTTGCTTGAGGGGAATGTCATCAAACCAATAAAAGTAGATTGTATGGTATCCTAGCAGGGAGTTGTTCACAACCTTGGCAGCCACAGCATCGACCAGAAGCTGAAATGTTGCAGGGTCCAGTGACACCCTTTTCCAAGCCACCCCTTTCTGGTAATGCTATCCTCAAAATAATTACTTTTGTATGAGCTCCCCAGTGATGTAAGTATGAGAATGAATCAATTATTTTCTGCATTTTGACATTGGACTTTCACAAAGGCTCATCCTCACTCAAGTCTGTAGCTGTAGACTAAAATGCTTAATGGATGCTTGCAGGTCGAAAACCATTGACTGATGCAAGCAGATTTAAACTGAAGTCATCAACACCTGTTGCATATCCCTTTGCACTGTTGAAGCCATACAGTGCTGAAGGGGCAGTGACCCTAAATGACATCAACAAGTGGCTGCTAAGCCCTCCACCAAGGCCTGTGCAGGGACCACTCCCCATTGAGAATGAGAGGCCTGCAACTCAGTCAGGGTCAGGTCTTTCTGGCAAGTCTGTTGTTGCTTGTACCAAGATCCATACAGAAGGCAATGGCACCATCACCATTATGAGGACCAAAGGATAAAACCCTCCTCCCCATTGCCAACCACTATTCATGGGTAAATCAGTCAAGGGAGCCTTCCAATACTGCTAACCTATTTTTCCGCATACATTATTGCCTCTCAAAGTGTCCTAATAGCATACCATGTGCCTGTCAGATTTGGTGTAAACCTTTAAAGGTCTAACACACTAGGTTAGAAACAATTGAGTGTATAACTACAAAGCGTTTCATTTGATAGAAGAAGGGCCAAAATGCAGCTTCAAAGAAGATGTCAAAGCCATAAATTAGTGTAAACGAGAGCAAGCCTTTACATCCCAATGTTCAGTAGTCCAAGATGCAGTTCTTGAGAGAGTTGTGAGTACCCTGTTTGTAAAGTAGTCACCAGCTTTGTATACTCAAAGACAGCCCATGTTGAAGACCCCAATTAGGTTTGACAACACTTGTATCCCCTTCTTCACCAGTCTTGAATACTCAAAGACAGTATATGTTCCAGACCCCCTATTAGGTTGAACTTTAGTCTTGTATCCCTGTCTTCATTCCAGCTTGTGTGAGCAACCAAAAAAGCTTTAGCTATCTTCAGCTAAGCAATGTTAGATGGTAACGGCACTTGATCTGCTAACCCATAATTTGCAACATTTCTGATTCTGTGGAGGAACGGTACTGAAATGGGAAGGGATGCTTCTTCCCAAGTATGCGTATGTTGTTTCCAGTGCAATCATAGCACATCACAAAGGCTCACTGGTGAAGAAGAGTCACAGGTACTGTTTTCTACTGCTGCTGTCTGCTGGTTTAAATTTTGAAAAGGGCTTGGTCTGCAGGAAGGGTAAAATGGTATATATTTCTTCTTACAGAGATAATGGAAAGATATATTACTAATTGCCCAGAATGTCAACAATAATTAGTCCATCCACAAACTCGCCCTGCCAACATAACAGTGCATTTGTCACTGCAAGTGAAAACTCTAAATCTAAGTAGACGAATGATTTGCAAAGATAGAGCAACATGGTTTCAAAAGAGCTCAAATACAGGTATAATCACCTTAGGCAGACACTGAAAGTTGCACCACACCATAGGACAGAAACCAATTGTGCAAAACAAGAATTGGAGAACAGGAATATGTACAAAAGATAGAATGTCATCATCCTTTGCCATGTAATCTTCTTCTATAGACCAGAACTTGTAGGAGCCCACTGATGGGCATGATGAGATTGTAAGCCATTGAGGAAGAGGAAGTCTTGGGGATGGTGGTGGACATGGTGGCTTTGATACCCTCAACTCATTTGGACAATCAACAAACCTGCCACCAACCCACATTCAGCAGCCACCTCTCAGGTTTACTTTTCTCCATTTTTGTGACTGTCTACATTGTTGAAAGTGCTAATTGTTGAACACAACTTGAACAACCAGAGGAGGAGATTTTTGGTGCACATGGAAAATTGAATCAGAAATCAAGACATTGTCACATATTTGCTGTGATAAAGCAGTACTTTCATCTGGATCTTAAGCAGCAATTCCTGACTAAATAAATCCCCAGAACACATAGCCACTACCATATGTAGAAATATTGATGCAGTTACTGCCTTGTCCCACTGCTGCCTAAAACTTGAATTGATATCATCATTTCCAAACACCCAACAAGCCCATGACTTACTCTATGAAGCCCATAGTGGCTGCATCTCCTTGCCTAACTCTTGTTATCAGAACTCGTGTGTGTCCCCCAGCTCGATCTCTACATTGCACACCAGTCATTGAAGTTAACCCAATGTTGCATGCATCTCAGACATAGCTAGAAACAATACACTTTGACATCAGCTATGGGATAAACAATATTCTTTATGGGACAAAAAGCAACACACATTTAGTAACCATGAGTGGAAGGACTCTTTTGCCATGGCCTACTTATAGGTGTAAGGTCCCTCCCATTCCTAAATAGTAGGCATAAGATCCTTCCTACTGCCTTGTGATCTACATATGATTATGATAAGGTTTGCCGTGTGGTGGGCAAGGCCTACGGGTAGAGACATCCCCAAAATATGGGTCCTAGGACAAGGTGGTAGTTGGGGCCCTTATTTTGGGAATGGTCTCCAGTCAACCACTAATTGTAGCTTTACCCTACACTTAAACAAATGACATCCATTCCAATCAAGTCCCACTAAGAAAGTGCCTTCAGGGTTGCATCAGGACTAACTTGTAGTGCAGTGCCAACTCTGAGAGGACTTTGTGTAGATTTTAATCACCATGAATGACACCAGCAGCTCTTCACCTTGCAGCAAGTGTACCCTATATTCCAAGAGACAAATGCTAGCAAAATATCTATGAGAGTTTGAAAGCAGTTTGAAAGTAAAACTGTTATTTCAGTTCTGGCCACACCAAAATAAACATGACAAAAATGAGCATGGCAGACATAACCTTGTGAGTGTCAATCAACAAATATCAAACATTCAGCTTCTTATTATGAATGGCAGTGACTAGCTGCCAAACTCCCCCGCAGACTTCATCAGCTCCCAACAGTGGGTGTAGAGAAGCTTTGAAAGATCCACCCAAGTTCTGGGGTAAAGAATTTTTTACAGACATCTGTGTCCTCAGTTTCTGTTGCATTTCTAGAAGCTATCAGAAGACTCAGTAATTTTGATGTTGTCCAGCTAGCAATCAAGAGACAGTAATACAACTAAGAAAAAATTTCAATGATATCCTCATTTAATCTGCAACAAAATGCCTGCTTGTAGAGGGGTAGGCTAGAATGAAACAAGGGTTGCAGACATTGTTAGTGACAACTGAGAAGGAGACTGCAACTCATCAAACTTCTAGCATCAGCAAAAGATGCACCTGCTTTCCAAGTTGCACCATGTTGTCTGCCACCCTCCTCAATTCCTTAGCCTGCAATGCCAGGTACATACTGGAAACAATTCACTCCAACAGTTGCAGAAGGCTGGACTTACAAAGTGACAACAATGATCATTTCGTTTGGAAAACTTGCTTCTGAATACCAAATAAGTTAAATTATAACCTAGAAACATGACCATCTACAGATGCATGTCTGTAAACTCTCCCCCATATTTTTATGTTCCTTAAGAGCTCTAATTTCAGATGCAGTAATCTTGCACTTGTCATCCTTTATATTTACATGAAATCTTCTTGATGGAGATACTTGCATGTTCAGTTCAAATTTGCAAATACAACCTTCAAACATCCCAAAACTGCAGAGGTAATTACAATGGTTTTATTTTCATTTCATTCAACCCTACAAGTTTTGCTAACATTACTGTCTGCACACAAAACCAAAGATAAAATCAAGAATGCCAGAAGACAAAGAGAAGGAAAACCTTTGGCACAGTTGTCTCAAGGCGCTCATGCTGCACCAGCTGTGACACAAGGTTCCTGCACCCATGACCCCAATTTTTGTGAGCATTTCAGACCATGTCCAAGCCCCCCCCAGTGCCATGACTTCCTTTCTTGCCAATCCCATAACATGCAATGTTCTTCTCATGATAAACTTCAAGTTTCAAGAGCATAGAACTACAGCCAACAAATGTTTCCAACAGTTTGGACAATCAGGTTTATAGCACTCTGTAATCATAGCTGGTTTGAAAGCTACATGTGAAAACCTAGCAGCAAAGCAATCATATAGTGAGAGAGAGAGAGAGAAGAGATCCGATCTTCATATGCGTTGAAAAGATCTTCGCCCAAAAACAAAACCACTTGCAATCTGGCCAGGAACCCTAATCCACTTCAGGTAGTATTTCCTCGGTGCTAGTAGAGAAATAACAACAGAAAGAGATGAAATGTGAAGGACCAAAAAGAGAAGAAATACAACAAAACCTGAGAAGAGCCCAACGATGGCTAGAAGTGCGGCCATAGAATGTCGATGCCACATCCTCTCTGCCCTTCTTCTCCAAAACCTGCTCAATCCGTGACAACAACAGCAGCAGTAGCAGCCCTGACGCTAACTCCGCCACTACCCAAAACCTTGAAAGACATGATTTCCATGCAGTGGGCTTGTAAACTCATTCTGCTATTGTCAACAAGTGGAGCGATGGAAAAGGAACCGAGAAATGCAACAACTAAAGAAAGCTGAATTTTGTTGCGCACACATCAATATGCAAATTCTTCTGCGCTATAGTGAGGGCCCCTTAAACCCTAAACCCTAAAATGCAGAATCAATACCCCACCCTAAAATCCCCTCCCCTTTCCTCTAGCTATGTTTTGGACATCATTTTTGTTATTCACCTTATAAATGCATACAAACAAACTTATGGACGCTTGCAACACCTCACTTCATCAAAGAAAAACTATGGAGATATCTCAATCATGCCAATCCCACTTTGTTGTGCTACAAATTATACTTGAAGAACAATAAAAGAACAACCAATAACTGTTGTAGAAAATTATCACACTTAAGTGAAGCATCATATACAATGAACACATTGATTGGCATTGCACATTACAATGATGAATCCATGTAAAGGTCGTTCATTATGCATCAAAAGCTTGAACAATATCAACTTGTGAAAAGCATTGTTACATTTATTAATCTCTTGATGGTTTTGTATGGTTTCATGCATAAACACAAAAGTGGGAAAATCGCAAGATCTATCACATGGAAGATATAATATCTCAAACTTTGGTTCCATGCCTACATTCGAGAGAATTAATCAAATTATTGTGCAATTTTCCTTGTTTGCAACATCCATGTATATATAATGTCTTCTCCCTACTTGAAGAGACCCAACAACCTTTGAAAAGTTGTAGAGTTCTTTTAAGCCAAAGATAAATTTGATTTGCAAATAGTTTTAGAGTGACAACTATGAATTAGTCATACAATGTCTCCTTTCCCCACCTCCCCACCCACCTTGTTTGATATATACAAGTTAAAGATGGGTGGACACCAAAGGTCAATATTTATTGGAATGAATTTTTAAATCTTGGAGCACCCATCTGCACACAATTTGAAATCGGCACTTAGTATTGTCGTCAATATTGAACATGTCTTTTGGACTATCCTATTTTTAGGGTTGTTCATGTTATCTTGTAATTTGCTCTAGTTACAAACCCCATGAAAAAAAAATAATAAAAAAAATAAAAAATATATATATATATATATAACATACAAGGTCACCTCTCTTTCGCACCAAAATGAATAAATAGAAAAATATAATTATAAATACCTACTAATGTCAAGTAAAGATGCATTGCTTATTTGTAGAGAAAAAACAAAAAATAGCAATAGCAAAAAAGCAAAACAAATCGAAATGGATGTTCTAGATGTGTAGGAAAATAATTATAAAAATAATAATTAAATTCGTGTTTTTGAAAGCACTAAAAAAAAATGGTATGCCACTAGATGGAATGATGTAGCAAAATTGTTGTCAATATATATATATACAACTAATTCAAATATAAAGAGATCCAATGATGGATGCCCTTTCAAAATATTGTATCTTGCTATTGTTGTTGTTTTTAGATTCAATATTGGTTTTCTTTCAAACCCATATGCAACATATTTCTATGTTGTTATATATTATATTTGGATTTCAATTTATTTTTAAAGCTTGTATTCTTTTGCATTGCTTCCTGCATCAACTGAAGGGATTCAAACATGTTGTTTGAACCACATCTATGGTTGTGACAATTGTTTAATGTATATTCTTTTATTATCCTTATTAAAGATTAGAAAAATGTTCAATGCAAATTTGAACTAGTGTTGACAATGATTATGAGTTGTGAAATACATTGTGGAATGAAAGGGTTTTTTAGAGTACTATATTTAGAATTGATTGTATATACATATTGCATTTTGTTTAAAATCTTTCCATTTTTTAGTGTTACATAATTGGTCCTTCAACAAAATTGGCAACTATAGATGATGGTTTTAGATTTTCTAAATCTTGTTGTTGAGTCAAGATTTATTCATTGTTCCATAACATTTTTTAATGATGGTTTATTCAAATGAAATTTTAGTCATAACAAACAATGGACAAAAATGTTATAATCAAAATAGACCAATCTTTTTAAACAAAAAATTGGCTGAATCTATTTCATTGAAATGATTGAAAATGATTGTTCAAAATGACTAAGATGATTGAAATTACTAATGTTTGTCACAATACTTTTTTATTTTTTATTTTTTAAAAATTTATTGTATTTATTATATTATATGATTATTTTGAGATTAAATTATGAATGAATCCAAAAATGAGGTTGTGTTAAACCCATGGCTCTAACACCTCATTTTTTTTCACATCAACAGTTGATAATTTTCTATTTACTATGATGAATTGTCATGCTCATGAAATTTGAACTTTCATCTTTTCAGCCACAACCTAAAGCCTTTACCATCCTACCACCAACTCATGTGATAACAAATTTTTTATTGCAAAATATATATACATACATATTTCTTGAACATTTCACATTATTACCTTATTACAAATGAAATAACTTCATAGTGAAATTGATTAGGCATGTACATCTTTAATATTGTTATTCAATTTTAATTCCATAATTATATTGAAATTTATCATTTTAAAATTTCAAATTTATATATATTACATTAATTTTGAATACTTAAAAATAAAATAAAATTATTAAAGTTAAAATTTAATTGAATTCTATAATCTCTAAACTTCCAAATGTTAAAACATCACATTAATTTTTATATTTTGATTTGGGAAAAATCACGTAAAATTATTGAATAAAAATTGTTATAAAAATTTCACTATGAAATGCATTTCAATTTTGACATTATATAACTACACATTTTTTTAATTTTATAAATTTACTAAAATATTTAATGGTTTCAAATACATTAGTTCAAGTTTCACATGTAAATTAGTAATGTTCTATTTTTTCAGTAAATTAAAACAAAAATTCAAATTGATATTCCATTTTTTCACATTTCATTTTGTTATATATCAATTTTTGTTCCCTATTTTTATTTTTATATGAAACATTACAAACAACAAATGAAAACATGAAATTTGTAATAAATTTCCATTTGTTTTAGTTATATATATATATATATATATATATATATATATATATA
>Ga0116231_10002121_pt1 | contig 41457 bp, 31 predicted proteins | sample S1TSphgellanicum_2_FD_89695 | JGI IMG/M metagenome (GOLD analysis project Ga0116231, IMG submission 89695) | Host-associated microbial communities from peat moss isolated from Minnesota, USA - S1T2_Fd - Sphagnum magellanicum MG | ecosystem: Host-associated > Plants > Peat moss > Unclassified... | reverse complement strand
ACAATGAAAAGGTCCTCAAAAATGGGAAAAAAACCTTAAAAAAAGGCAGCCAAAATGGTTAAGTTGTTTGTAATCAGCCAAAAAAACAATGTAGAAAAAAAAAAAAAAAAAAAAAAATTTAAGGAAGGCATTGATGTAAAAAAAGAAACAAAATTGATGAAACACTACAAATGATGAAGTTAGAAAAGAAGTTGCAAACATTGAAAAACCTATAAACAATTCACATGTTGCAAACAAATGAAAAAGAACAAAACAAGGTGCAAACATATGGCATTACAACAAATTGATGATGATAAATGAAGACAAATAAGATGCAAATAAATAAAGGGCAACAAGACACATGTTTTGTGATGAAAGAGCTACAAAGGATGTTTTTAAACTATTAGGCAATAATGCAAGGTACAATGTGAAGCTTGACATGAAACTCCATAGTCAACATTAGTTTCTCTCATTCATGTCACTCTATATCAACAACATTTTTTTTCATGAACAAAGTAGTACACCTTTGGTGATTCCCTTAACCTAACACCATGTGCAAACAAAGGTAATGTAAAATTAACGATCATTGATTAGTTTATTAATCAATAGTGTGAATGCAATTTTAATGAGTGTTTATTAACGACCATCCATTAATAATTGCAATAAGCTACCCATAGGTGTGAATTAGCCATTGAAGTTGTTTGAACATTGTAGATGTATGGTTTCTTTTAAAGATTTTTTATGTAGATAAAGTGGTGATCATCTAGAAACAATCTAACCAAATTTGGTTACATATTACATATAGAGAAAAAAAAAATCCATATATATTCTTGACTACCTACTACAACTTATCATTAAAATTTGACAATTTGAAAAACAAATCTTTGAAATCTAGTGAACTTGGGGTAATTTTTTCCATGAAAAGTCCTTTGTATAAGTCGAAATCATGTTTTTTAGGTCAAAATTTGCAAAAATTTACCAAAAAAACGAAACTTTGTCTAAAGGTATTCTTAACATCACCATGAAACATTTACTTGTCCACAAATTAAAAAATTAAAAAATAGGAATTTTTTTAAAAAAAGAAAAAAAAAGCCTGAGACCATTCAAGACTTTTGAATTAGATACAATGAAGAAACCCTAGTTCTTTTATAGTAGGTTAAATCAAGGGTTTTTCCCCCATCTTGTGATTTTAAAAATTTGGCCAATTTTTCCCCCAAATTGTTTTGGATCAAATTTACACTAGAAAAAATAAATTTTGCAATGAAGTCCCAATTGTTTTGTTTTAAAAAGACATTGTGCTAAATGTGAAAAAAAACAACATTCAAAAACCTTCTAAATATTGAAAGGAGAATTGAATTGCAAATCCTTGTTTACTAGCTTAGGTATTTCATGAGTGTGTGAAACTTGATTACATTTCATGTTTAGGTTACTTAGAAAAATCCTAAAGGGAAAAGGAGAAAATTTTAGATTATTTAAAAACACAAAAGCGAAGATTAAGGTAATGGTATTTTACCCATGTCGTGTTTAATACATTTTGAGAAGAAATATCTCCAACTAGTTGAACATGGAGCTTTACCAAACAAGATTACAATTTATGGTGTTAAGAAAATGAACAACTAGAAGTTAATTACAAATTAGTTAAGTTATCAAAATTATTTACACCATTAAATTAGGAATTATTTACTAGTTAATTAAGCCACCAAAGCTACACCACTAAATTTATCAATGTTATAAGTTAGAATACTAATTAATGAAGCCACAAAAGTGACACCACTAAATTAGGAATATTATAAGTTTAATTACAAGTTAATTAAACCACCAAAGGAAGTTAATTATGCCACTCAAGGAATGTTTCTCAAAACTTCATTTCCAAAATAAAAAATTACCACTTGGCATATGATCAAATAAGATCCTTTAGTATTTGGTCCTACATTATTAAGCTAGAAATATGCAACTAAAAGAATTAATGACTAATTAAAAAGTTTGTTTGGCATTAACCTCCATCTTTAAGAATATATTGGTTTAAGTAATTTTGCAAGACATTGGAGTCAATATGTATCATAATAAAAAATAATTTTATTTGTATGAATCCTTTGTACTACCTACATACTTATTACACCCCCTATACAATTAATTGCATACCCAAGTTAGTAACCTCCTAACAAAGTTATGGTGGAAAATACTAATTAACTTTAAACCTGTCTTCTCCTCCCTTCTTATTGTTCTCAATATGTTCCCATCAAGTTCCCAAACACGTTCTTCAAGTTCCAAATGTGTTTCTCAACATGTTCCCAATGTTGCGTCACTTTATCTAATATCCTTTGCCTTAAACATTGTGTTGACAAGGAGGGTTGTTAGGTTAAAGCCAACTTGAAAATTGTGGGCATAGTAAAAATGTTATGGGGGAAAATATGTTTTAGTTGTTTATGTTTTGAGGCCCTAGCTTTTTTATGATGCTTGCCTTGGTGGGGATTGTAGCTTTTCATTTTGAAATACATAAAATCCAATTGCTTAAAGAACTACTCATGACCATTGACTTGGGGCTAGGAGGATGTCTAAGGTTTTTTGAGTTCAATTTTTTGTTAACACATTTATGCCAAAACAAAAATAAAATTAAAAATCATCTTTAAGCATGTCAATGAAAATCTCCACCACCAAAGAAAAGATTTGTCCTTCACATCTTGATCTCCATAACTAACCCTAACAAGAATCTTTGTGTTGTGCTAGGATATTAGGTCAAGTGGGAAAAGATAACACAATGAAGGTTTGACAAGGTATAATACACAATTTTACATAAGTATTTTGGGGTAAATATTTTGAATTTGTGGCTTGAATTTTTTCAATTTTTGAGTTACGAATTATAAAAAAGGATGGAAACAAGTGGCTAATGTTAGCAAATGTTTGGTGTATTTAATGGTGATTTGTATAAAATAACTTTCATCACATATTTGAGCTTTTAAACTTGTAATTTAATGTAATCAAAAACATGTTTTCATTGAACACATCCCAAAGGTGAATCCTAAATAAGGGAAAAAATATTAATGAAGATAATATTTGAAATGAAGACAATCAAATACTTAAAAGGGGTTTTTAACCCAAAAGTTTTGACCAAATTATGGCCCTTTGCATTTAAGTGTTTCAACTTCATGCCATTTTTTCACCATTTTATAATCAACATGTGAGAATTTTAATTTTAATAAGTTGATAGACATCATAAACCAACCTTTCACGGCTGGCAATTATATTTGTATATATAACAACCATGTGGACAAACAATGATCCCATACCATTTGTTTAGGGTATAAAAGTGATTTATGTGTGGTAATATAATGGAACCTTTTAATACAAGTTGAGATGACCTTGATAGTGAATAAGGTTATATTTCCAATTGAATCTATGTAATAAAAATATATATTGATGTCTATTTGTTTGTGTCATTCATGCTTACCCCTTCCAAGCCCAACTATCTCACTCCTTTTTCCTTCCCACCTACATGGATATGAAAGGGAAAATTAACATGTGCCTTTCATGTATATGTTATGTACATATTAAATAAGTTTAATAACCTACATCTTTCAAGCCTATTTAGTTAACCCCTTTCCCATGCACATCTATATGAACATTAAAGATCCCACATAATAATGATGAATTAATGGAAACAATGTAGGAACATGTAAGGGAAAAAGATGAGGGATTTTTGTTCCATTTGGAACCTTGTTCGTGTTATATGTGTGTCAAAAACTTATTAATTGAATTGCACCATAGAACTTTACAACTACAAGTGTCCATTTCATGTAATGAAACAAAAGTGTCTTAGGATTAAACAAATATTTTCAAAAACAATCCATTTAATCACCAACTTTCCATTTCATTTGATTTGCCATGAAATGTTGCATAAATGCACAATACTTCAAATGCAATATTAAGATTAAAGTTGGTGTATTTTTGAAAATTAGTTTAATATTGTCACTTCTCTATCATAAAAGATAAAATTTCTAAACCTTGAATCAAACCCAAAGGTTCAATTTCAAGAATATATGGGCTTGATTTGAAAACCAAATCCAATTCCACGTACATTGTAAATTCCTCAAGATCCAAGAAATCCATTTGCTATTGAGTCACTACCTCTATGATTGACCTAGGTGGTTACATTAAAATTGTTTCACATATAGTGTTTCATTTCTCATGTTTATGGGTGGGAATTGAGAAATAATTAGTACGTTAATTTGGTTTTGATAAATAGTGCCAAAGAAGCAAATATGGGACGTGGGTAGAACTATTTTTAAAAACTTGAACTAATGTTCAAGAGCTATTTTTCATGGTTCTAGTTCTAGAAAAATGCTAGTTCCACAATTCAATTATTGTTTCGAATTCCACCAAAAAGGTGTTAATTGAAGTCCATGTCACAAAAACCCAAACTTGAACCCCTTAGGTTTAACAATGCAAACCAAATACTAATGTTGGTTGTAAGTTGGAACCTTAGCTTCAAAACATGCAAATGTGGGCTTAAGAGGGAAAATTAAGGCTTGGTGAGGAGCAAAGTAATTGATACCATCCTCTAAGCGTGTGGGAAATCTAGGAGTCATGAGGAGGCACTTCCCAAGATGTTATTTGTAAAATGTCCCATAGGGGATGAAAACCCTATGTTTGGGCAAAACACAAGGTGTAATGCGCAACTAATGGTGAATTGGTACAAAGGAAAATAATCTAAATTATGCAAAACAAAATAGAACATGCGATGTTCCAAAAATAGGCTTGGACAATGTGTTGGACAATATTTGATTGGGGGGTATTAGTGTTTCCTCGTGACCCCTCAAATCCAAAACCCCAAAAAAAAAACAATAAACTTCCCACTATTGTCCATATTCCAAAAAACTCAATGTGTGCCCTTATCACCTTAAAATATAACCTCTTACTCAATTTTCACCCCTAGTTTCTCTAACACTATAGATGACCCATAAATAGGTATGAAACTAAAGATAGGGGGAGATAAAGGGTGAAGCAAAATTAGGGTTATTTTACAAAGTTTTCTTATGGTTTAAATTTTTTTTGGCTTATTTTATTTTTGTCTTTCGACTCCAAAGACAAAATATAGAACTCCTATGGGTGCATACATTTGTAGTATTTTAAAACATTAAAAATGGTCAAGATTTGAGGAAGGTATGGCCCTTCCAAATTTGGGGGCTTAAACTTGAAAAACAAATCTTTGAACACATAGAGGTTGTATGAGCCCACGTGTTTTACATTATAATCAAATAATCAAGAGGTCTTTAAAAGTGTTGGGCAAGTATCAAAAATATGTCAAATGTGAAGCTAATTTTCAATCTAGTTTTTAATTTGAAACTTGATTGTTCTTATTTTGAATGAGACCTTGCAATTTGAAATCCAGTTGAGTATCATAGATGCTTAAACATGATACCTTTGGAGGTCATCAAATGAACCATCAAGGTTAGTTTTCATATTTATATAGGTTCATAAAAATTCAAATAAGTAGACTCACCTATCCATTATCATAAGAAAGTTTGAACCCAGTACTTTCTAGATATCCTAGAAATCATTAACCATTATTTCACAACCCTTTCAATGTGCACAAGGGTGTTGAACTTTAGATTTAAAGTTTACCCTTGTCAATGGTCTCAATTTTAAAGCCATTAAGATGAATGAACATTATTTTTTTATAAAAAATGCATCATTTCATATGATTAAGTGTGAGTTTATGGTTAATACTTAAGTCTATTTTGAAAGGATCTTGGGTTCAAATCTCATTCAATTGTGAACTAGCCTATAGCTTACTTGAAAATCTGTTTGAAAACCAATGGTTTTCATTTTTTATGATAATTTGAAAACCGACTAGGGAATACAATTTTAAAAATAAAAAATTTATGAGAATCCAACCGATTCACTTTTAACTTTTATGAAATCGAAATTGGCAATTTTTTCAAAAATATGAAAACCGCCCAACATTGGTCCTTACCTACCCCATCCCAAACTAGATAAATGTTTAAACTTGAATGGATTTGTTAATTTTAACATTAACATTTAATCCTTACAACCAACATTTAAACAAAAAAAGGTTTTCTAATCGATAGTATGGGTGAAAGAGGGTTTTTTGAACCCTAAGTTCATGGAAGCCTAAGGGTGCCACCACAAGTATGTGGCCATGCAAAGTGGTTCATGTGTTCACATAAGAACATTTCTAGTAGTTCCTTGGATTTGGATATCTAGTAGGATATTTCACATCCAAAAGTTTTTAATTTCCCATAATTCCAAATTTCCAAGCCCCATTCATAATTTGACTTGGAAAAAATGTATGTTGTTAATACCAAACCACATGGACTAATCATTATGAATGACCAATAAAAAATCAAGAACAATAGTAGTTACATTTTCCCATATTTCTTCCCTTGGTCTTTTAGGGCTTTTGGAAAATGTACACTTTTTTTAGGTTGTAATAGTCTTCCAATGGAAACCACTACACTTCATCTATCTTTTCTTTTACTTGGTAGTTTAGCATTAGTTGTTGGAGATGCTTTAAATAAGCCATCTTTTGTGACGTGTTTTCTCATGTGTTTTTTATTTCAAAGCTTTTGGAGATGTTATGATGAGCTTTGATCCCCTAGGCCCTTCCTTGCTCTTGATCCTTTCTTTAAAATTCAAATATTTTTGTTGTTATTATTATTATTTAATGAACTTCAAACCTCTCACCTTGGTTGTTGTTCCCAACCTCCTTTTTAATTGGTTCAAACCTTGATGTTGTAGTCTTCTTTTGTGATGAACATCAACCCTTCCCTTGTTCTTGGTCCTTTTTTTATTTGAACCTTATTGTTGTGGTCTTTTTCGTGATGCATTTCAAAAAACACCCCACCTTCTCTTTCTCATAGTTTTTTTTTGTTCGAATATTGTTATTATTGTTTTTTTTCTTATGAACCTATCTTTGAGCTCTTTGTGATCTATTTTTTTGGTTCAAATCTAGATGATGGACTATTTTTGTGATGAGATTTGGACCTCCCCTCACTTCCCCTCCCTTGCCCTTGGTCCTTTATTTTTTGAATTCAAACCTTGTTGTTTATGGTCCAATCTTTGTTAATCACCTTGCCCTCCTTCCTTTTTCTCTTAGTTAATCCATAGAAGGTTGCAACCTTGTTGCAATGTGCCTTTGTATTCATATCCTATATCTTGCCTATTTCCTAGCTTTTTTATGCTCATTTTTATTTTAAACATGAGGTTCACACCTTTGGAGTCTGTACCATGGTGAATGTGCCCACAATCTTGTTTGAAGAATTGTGAAAACAATCGCTTTCTTTTCTTACAATTGTTGGATGCCAAGTGGAAACAAAATTTATAGGTTATATATACATTTATATGTTGTCCCACGAATTATTCACATGTCCATGTTTTCAACAAATCTAATACTTTTTGTTCCTTTCCCTTTACTTCATTTCTTTGATATATTTTTATTTTCCATGGTTTTTTTTTTTCGAAGGATGCCTAGTACTCATTATAAGTGACAACTTGCAATTGAAAATAATTTACTAAAGATTCTTTGCCCATGGTATGTCTTCAAGGTAAATGGGCAAATCATATTTTTTTGGGTCATACTTTTTGGCAACTTGTAAATCATGTATCTAAGAATTATTTTTTTAGATTGACTAATCAGATTGTGTCACATCAACTTGATTGCATCATCCTCTTTTTATAAGGATTTTGTGAAATTGACACATGTGGCTTTTAATAAAGAAAATGCACCCAAATCCACCTATTGCATTCATCACAAAATTTACAATGAACCATTCCCAAGATTTGAGAATGGTGTTATAAGCTTGGTTTGAATTTTGAACCCCTTTTGGCAAAAACATGAGTTTTTAACTATCTAGTTACTTGAATTCATGTTTCGTTTGAATTCCATATATGATAGATTTGCATTATAATCTATTTATGAAGGAAGATAGTTTGTTTTGTTTATACTTATGAAATCCATTGAACTGGGATGCTTTAGATCGTGTTTTTGGTCTCTTTGGAAAGTTCTCGAGGAGGAGGGGTGCATCAGCTTGGTTTTATGGCGTTTGGATTTGTGGTGTAAAAGTTCTTAAATATTGAATGATTTTTTCATTGAAAATTAAATTAAATCAAAGCTGAAGATTTTGGAGGAATTGGAATGTTCCTTGATGAACAAGATTTAACAAAATTTATTTGGTAAAATTTGGATTCAAATGTGGTAGAGATTGATTTTTAAGTGATTTATGCCACTGAAAATTCAAATAAATTCCAAAAACCAGGTTTTGGAAGGAAAAATCAGTTGAGGACATGGTAACACTTGGCCAACGACACATGCCACGCTAGTTATTTTGAACATATAATGTTTACAAGTCATAATAAAACAAGTTGAAGAATTTTGTAATCAAACCTTGTGTTTTATAAACTTATAGTCCTTCCATGTGTCAAATTTTTAATTTTGAGTGTCTACTTCTAAACCAATATCACATCCAACTATTCCCTAGTATACCATTCCAAAGTGGTAAAGACATTGTTTATGTGAGTTTAACAACCTTCATCTTCAATTGGTGTAGAGTTATTGACATCAATTGCATATATGAAGTCCAAGTAAGTTTGTTGTATTGTCTTCCTTTGTTAGCACACACCTGTTGGTCAAATTTTCTTCGATTTGTTCTTTTCATTTAGATGGTTTGAAAGGGAGGTCAAACATACCTACTTGCCTTTTTCAATAAACATGTCCTTTCAACAACGTACATAGCTTCCTTCGTTGCTTTGTTTGTCCATTTGTTTTGATTGCTTATTGAAGGCACCATTTAAAACCTTGGTTTGATATTTTCATCTTTAATGTAAATTATGGGGGCACACTTTCTTTGTCCAATGCTAATTGGTTTGACATACCATTATGTCGCCTATGAGTTGTATTCAAGCTCATGATTATCCATCCCCATACTCCAACAAGAAGGTGGAGTGCGTTTTGGCCCAATTAAATGTATGCCCTTTTTTTTTGTTGAAAACAAACCATGAATACAATAAGTATTATAGGTAAGAAAAAATTAAAAATGTGTGTGATTCGAGTGTTCCATTTGAGGAAATTAGAGCATATAATTGGAAAAATCCTCTCACACTAAATTGACGTTTGTTGTGGATGTGCAAATTATGAATGTGAATATCAAAATGTGATTTATTTAAACTAGCTGAAATTTGCCCCTTTTTGAACTATTTGCACTAGATTGTGGACTACATATTGCATAATCCAATAATAATATTAAAACTTCTTGAACCTCTCATTGTGTAATGAGGGCAAAATCCTATTTATAACTTCAATCCCTATCTCCCCTCCTAGTTGTGGCACTTTTAGATTTACCCTTTGCAATTCTAGCTCTATTTTCAAATTCGACTTTTCTTTTTTTTACCATGTTTTACTTTCAAATCTAGTTTCTACAATTCTAGTTTTAATCTCAAACTTGACTTTTACTTCTTTGGAGGCTTTACTTTCAACTTTGATCCCTAACCTTTTATCTAATTCTCAACATTACTACACAAAGAACAAGTCCTTCTTAGAAACATTGGAGTTCATCTATTACACCAGTTGATAGGTAGCACATGCTTGAGAAAAATATGAAAAGAATAAAAATGAGAAGTTTGATGGTGTTCAAATGAATCTTACTTTGCCCATGTAACTTTTTATTTGTGTGATGGATGTTTTTGCAAGAATTGCAAAATGCACAAGATTGAAGAAAATTTGCAATGTGTCTTCATTTGCCTTGGTAACAATATGTGGTTATTTGTAGCCTCCAAATATCTTATTCTATTAGGGATTTTTGCTTCTAGATTTAATTGCTTTGGTGTTCTTTGTGCATTGTAAGACTGGTAAGGCCTCTCTCATCTATGGCTATTTGCATGCGCTTTAATGTGACAACCCAACCCCCATAACCAAATAATTCCTTGCAAGTTGGTCTAAATCAACCTTATAACTAAATGGTTCCCTTGGTTCCCTTGGTTTCATTGTCACAATTCTTTAAAAGTGACCCAAACCACCCCTTAAACCAAACATTACCTTTGCTCTTCATCCTTCTAGTTTTCTAAACTTGACCCTAAATCACCCCCATGACCAAATGCTCAAAATAACAACCCACCATGTTCCTTTCTATTTGTGATCAATTATGCACACCCAAATGTGACAATCCTAAACTCATCACCAAACATAACTATACATTAACAAAGAAGACCCTTCCATTTAAAAAACAAATTGACGTTCATGCACACTCATGAACAAACAAACACAATTCATTTTCTTTGTTTGGAACTTGTAACAAACAAATCCGGCCACAACGTTTCAAGATTGGGCATCTGATTGTAAGCTATTTTTTCAAACATGGAAAAGACATTGTTAGCGTCCATTAACCAACTAGGCTTTGCCTAACAGGGATGTTTGGTTATAAGCCAATATATGGTGATGGGCATTATCTTATGGAGTTCCGATTTTGCTCAAAACTAGTCATGTTCACCTCTAGTTAGGACTTAAAAAGTTAGGGCTCATTTACCAATAAGGTGGATAAGTTCAATCGATTATTGCATTAGAGAGAAAATAGGTAAGCAACTCATGATGCTAAACCCTAAACCTTAAACCCTAGCAGCTGCCAGTGCACCACCATCCACTGGAAACTTGTTATGACTCAATTCAATTGTGGATGAACCAGAACTGAGCTCCACACTCCTACACTCTGACCTTTTTCTCTGGAAATCTGAATTGGCATGGAAGTGGCACAATAATGATAAATATGATAATTGTCCCTGGGATACTCTATCATTAAAAATGTAAACATTAGTTGTCAAATATGTACAAAGAAAAAAAAGAAAAAAAGAAGAAAAAAAAAGCCATTTTAAAAACGGGGAATGGGTTTGTTTTAGGGTTTTTGTTTGAATTTTGAACATGTAATTAACCCCTGTGCATCAACGGTTCTCTGTTTTTCAAAGAAAGAAAAGGTGGGTAAGGTCTGGGTATGTGATTGTTGCTTTGTCATTCTCAAGAATCAAAGAACTTGTTCTGACATGCAAATGTTTGATTCTTTTAAAAGAAAAAAAATCAAACAGCCCCAGTCAGTGAAACCCACCTTGAAGCACTTGTTTATTTCATGATACCCGCCGGTTCTTTGAATTTTAATACAAAAATTAAATTATTTATTTATTTATTTATTTTCGTCACAGGCTTGGAAGTGGGAGGTCATTTTATTTTGAAAAAAATCTTCAAAAAATTTGTGACCAGAGAGGTTCTTTTGATTCCTAAAGACTGCCTTGGACGGGGCCCTATTCCAATAAAACTTGCTGCCTTGGGCTTTTACCCTACACTCATAATTTCAAAAACTCCCAAAGTTGGAACAAGAGATGGAGTTAACATAATACTGTACCCTAAGGTGAGTTTCCACATTGACAAAATGAATAATTTTTTTTTCTTAAAATTTTGAAATTATATATATATATATATATATATATATATATATATAATTTATTTATTTTTTTCCCATTTTTTATTCACTATAACATTGTGATATGAGTAGCGAAATTACTTAGAGTGTAGCCTATGATAATTAGGATGATTTTCAACATGTAAATTTCATATGTGTGTGTGTGTGTTTTGTTGGCACCTCCATTCACTAGGCCTATTCAATTCTCTTTGGCCAAAATGAACCATCACCCACCAAGAAGGAAGGAAGGAAAGAAGGATGGATGGATGGATGGATGGATGATAAGTGGTCAAGAAACAGTTCTTCGTTGGGTTCCATGAGCCGAGCTAACTAACCATGGTGGTTAGATGAGTTGCACTTTTAATACCTTCAAACCAACAACCCACAAGCAGGTTGTTAGAAGGTAAGAGGCCCTTACCTTTGTACAAACCATGTATATATAAACCATCTACTTACTTAGTACCTAGTTACCTATTTTCCTACCTATCTACTTAAATATAGTACCTACTTCTTACAGAATGGGTTACCAAGGAGAAACCAGATACTAACTCACTTGAGCTTTCATCCACAACTAAAAGTTACTATTGTAGTATCTTGGTGGCTTTGGCACAATTGATATTTATTTTCAGAAATGCTGAAAAATACCTTAAAATTTTAAAAAAATTCTCAAAAAGAAAATTTTTTGTGAAAGAAAAATGGAGAATATTTTGGGGGAATATTATAATATTTAAAAAAAAGGAATATTCAGAATCAATTAATTATTTGGCAGACATGTGCTGAAGCTGCCTGCCCCCTCTACCCCTTGTACTTATAGGTATTATTACTATGGGGTTCTTTCATATTATGGAAACTTAGATTTAAGTAGATTCTTTTTTGTCTTTGTTGGCCTTGCCTACCAAGGCAAGGATATTGTATTTAGATTCATTATAGAGTGTAGTAGCTTAATGGATTTTGGCCCCTAGGTAATAATAATAGGTCTATTTTTATTATGAGGATTCTTGAAACATGATATATTTTGGCTTGTGTTGAAACTTGAGATTAGTTATAGACTTATAATATCGTGAAGGATTTTGGTTTCTTTTGGAGGATTTTTTGAAGATTATATTTTCTACATGGTGAAATATTTGAATTTCCATAATTCTACTTTTGCCTTAAGATACTTTTTAATGTAAATGGCAAGGCCACGGTGTGACACACCCCTTGTTGTTGTTGATTTTGTTGGCCTTGCCTACCCAGGAAAGGATATTATTGTGTTTAGATTCATTATAGAGTATAGTAGCTTAAGGGATTTTGGCCCATAGGTAATAATAATAATAATAGGTCTATTTTTATATGAGGATTTTTGAAAGTTGATATTTTGGCTTGCATTGAAACTTGAGATTAGCTATAGAGTTATAATATCTTGAAGGATTTTAGTTTTCTTTTTAGAGGATTTTCTGAAGAATATATTTTTGCATGGTAAAATATTCGAGTTTCCATAGTTCTTCCTTTTTGCCTTACGAGACTTTTAAAATGTAAATAGCAAGGCCGCTAGTATGACACACCCCTTGTTGGCCTTGCCTACCAAGGAAAGGATGTTGTGTTTAGATTCATTATAGAGTATAGTAGCTTAAGGGATTTTGGCCCATACTAGGTAATAATAATAATAGGTCTATTTTTACATGAGGATTTTTGAAAGTTGATATTTTGGCTTGCATTGAAACTTGAGATTAGCTATAGAGTTATATAATATCTTGAAGGATTTTAGTTGTCTTTTAGAGGATTTTCTGAAGATTATATTTTTGCATGGTTAAAATATTCGAGTTTCCATAGTTCTTCTTTTTTTTTGCCTTATGAGACTTGTAAATGTAAATGGCAAGGCCAATAGTGTGAAACAGCCGTTGTTGTTGTTGTTGATTTTGTTGGTTGAAGAGTTTTTACTGGGATCAATCAAGTTCCATGATCTGATTACACAGCAGGCAAAGAAAGCAAGCAAGCAAGCAAACAAGCAAGTAAGCAGCAAAGGCAGCTTGTCAACTTTCATGCACAATAGTGCAGCTGCTTGACTGACAAAACACACACGAATCTGCAAAAGTGCAAAACAGCTTCTTCTTGGGTGTAGTATGTAAGTAAGAAAGTACCTATCTATATGATATGATTTTCCCAGTTGGCTCTTCTTGTCCCTTTTGTTGTTGGCCTTTGTCCTGCCAAGCCAAGAAGGATATTGTGTTTAGATTCATTACAGAGTACAGTAGCTTAGCTTAAGGGATTTTGGCCCATACTAGGTAATAATAATAATAATAATAATAATAATCATAATAGGTCTATTTTTATTATGAGGATTTTTTTCCAAACATGATATTTTGGCTTGTGCTCAAAACTTGAGATTAATTATAGAGTTATTATTTCTTGAAGGATTTCATTTATTTATTTATTTTTTGGGGTTTCTTTTAGAGGATTTTATTTGAAGATTATATTTTTGCATGGTGAAAATATTTGAATTTCTCATAATTCTTTTTTTGATGCTTTTTAATTTAAATGGCAAGGCCACAATGTGACATATCCCTTGGTTTTTTCAAAGGGAATTCTGCCACAGTGAACCAGCATCCACCAGCGCACCATGACAAAGGATGAATGGTAAATGGTCAGGAAACAATTTTCTGTTGGGTTCCAGTACTTCCCTAGCTAACCATGGGGGTCACCTCAGTTACTTTTTTTTTTCTACCTACCTACTAAGTAACAACCCACAAGCAGGTTGTTACTAGGTAGGTAGGTAAGTAGTAAAAAATAGCCATTCCCTATGTATAAACCATCTAGTTACCTAGTAATTACCTATTTTCCTACCTACTACCTATATGTGAGACCTACTTCCTACAGAATTGGTTACCAAGGTGAAACCAAATATTAACTCAGTTGAGGTTCATCCACAATTGAGTATTACCGGGTATCATCCAGTGGATGGTATACGGGTTGGTGAGTGTTGGTTTACTGTGGCTGGGGAATTGGGGCCATGCATTGGGGGGGGAGAACATAGCCAATTTTTCCATTAAGTTGGTGAAGAGAGATTTGAGCAATGAAGAATCCAATGCACTAAAGCTGAGGTGGGGTTTGTGTAACCCTAAACCCTAAACCCTAAACTTCACCAAATTGATCACCTAATTATCTTGTGTAATTTTCCTAAATTGTCTCCTTGGCCCTTAATAGGTAGGTGTAGGTACCGACCCTCTTAAGGAAGGGGTATATATTAGTTGAGGGCCAAAAATGGGGGAGATCTCACTACACAAACTCCTATTTTCAGTAGTTTTTTTTAAAATTAAGAATTTAATTAATTAATTAATTAATTTGTGATGGATGAATCAAAATGGTTATTCCCAGAAAAAAAAGGAAAAAAGGGGAACTTGGGAGGCACTCCCATTTTTTAATTAATTAATAAATTATTTTAATGGACCTAACAATAGGTACCTTTGAACTGGCCTTAACAATACACTAGTATCAGTTTTTTGCAATAAGTCCAAAACCATGTTGGACTGATATATGTCCACTTTTAAACATATCAGACTGGTCTTGTATGGAGTTTTTTTTTGTTAATTTATAATTTTAATAAAATTTATAAATTATAAATTTTAATTAAAAAAATTTAATTCAAATAAATGGAAATTTTGTGGGGAAATCTAGTGACCTGAACAAAAATAATAATTCAAACTGGTCACAAATCAGTGCTTTTATGGGTTTTTGATCTTTAAATTTAGACTTGTTTTGGGCCCAAATCATCAACATTCTACGAGACAGAAAATACAAAGGTCCAGAAATGTTTCTAGTTTCGACCTTCATTTTTTTTTTTGTAGCCAAATTTGGCTAAATCATCTTGTGGATGGATCACAACTTGTATTACATCACAATTTTTTATTTTTTATTTTTTAAAAGAGAAGAAAACCTCTGCATGGCACATAATGGTATTGGGCAGTGTTAAAAAAAAATTCATACCCGACCAGTCTGGGTATTGGGACCAAGGCTGATTTTTCCTGGGTATAAGGCAAGGTATAAACAAGTGTTGACAAATTCTTGGGTTTTAAAGCCAAGTCTAGATTTAGGATTTTTAATTTTAAAAATTAAACATTTTGGTTTTGGATCTAGTTAATACTTTCGGAAAATAAGACCCATTGGTTTCTTATTGGCATTAATCTAGGTCAAAAACTTTAATGAGTGAATTCTTGTGTTCCACAATTCTAATCTTTATTAGCCCCCATTGTTTCAAGGTGGGCATGGTTTCAATATTTTAATTTTTTTCACATGTTGGGTTATTATTAAATTCAAGAAATCATAAGCTAAGCCATTACATGTACAATTAAGCTCACAAAATTTTATAGAAGTTGACCAACAAAAAAAAAAAACCTTCACATCTGCAGGCTAGTCTTAGGTCGGATCTAGTTGACCATGGTTTTTCTTGGGTTGGGTTTCGGGTCAGGTCTTGGGTTATTACCTACCTAAAGGAATCAAATGACGGGCCTTACCCCCTACCTAAAATTATTCAGACTAGGTTTACTTGAAATTAGAACTGGAACAAAGTCCAAAAATTGGAACTATAGTCAGAACATAAATTTTATTAATCATACAAAACCAAAATGGGCATTCGTTAGTTAATCGTCAAAGTGGGTACCCAGCCAACACTGATCCAAACCTTGAAGCAAAAGAAAAAAATTTAAAATGCAAAAAAAGTGCAGAAAAAGAAGATTGGATGAACACAATCCATTCACGGAATCAATCAAAATTTTAAAATAAATATAAAAATAATATACTTATATTTATGTACGTATATATGTATGGGACTTTGAAATATCCATGACAAGAGAAAACACGACACAAGCAAAGTTGTAGTAGGACTTTGTTGCAGTGAACCGTTTGTTGTCATTTTTGACACCTGTGTATTAGTCAGTCTCTCGAGGTTATTATTGATTGCAAGCACACACTTGTTCATATGAAGTGAGAAACCCAAACCCGACTCAAATTGTTGTATTCCATATGCAAAATGATGATGGGTGAAGAAGCTTAGTGCTTACTCAAAGCACCCACCACTTCACTTCACTTCACTTCACTTGTGCTGTACGACTGTAAAATGAAATGAACTCAATGAAACACTCATGATTTCATGGCTCCATTATTATTATTAATTTCCCGTAGAAAAAAGTTTATATTTGTCAACCATGGATCTCAACAACAGAAAGAAAACAAACTTTAAAAACATGGAACACATGAGGTTATGTTATGCAATTGAGTTACCCGAGTTTGCATACGCAGGCAGGCTTTGACATACATAAATTATATTAGATTTAGACATGCAGAAATTTTGTCAATAATAATAATAATAATAATAATAAAATTCTAAAAATTTTTTTTTTTTTTTTTTGGGAAATAGAAAATGAAGTCTCTTTTGGAATGTTCAGCAATATTCCATTTGTCAAAATGCAATCTTCAAAATGAAATAATCATTTGGCAGAGACCCGACAAAGAACCTGCTATGCAAACAATGGTACAACAAGCATTAGAAAATTTTATAAACCCCTTTGGTGAGAATCCAAGAAGAAGAGAAGAGTGGTGGTGGTGGTGGTGGTGGTGGTGGTAGGGATTTCTAACTTCTTCTAGAGTTCAGAAAGCCATGCTAGAAGTGAATGAAACTCATGTGGGTCAATAGCTAGCTAGCTAGCTAGTTCACACTTTGATGCTTTTGGGTGTTAATTTAGGTCACCCAAGTTCTCTATGAGCCAACAGCTGCAGAGGTTCATTAACATTGCTGCAGAGCCAAACAAAACACACAGCAGCATTGAACTCCAACAAAAAGCTTTGCAGCAGGGCAGGCAGGCAGGCAGGTAGGCAAAACCCACAGGAGCTAGTAGATTTTGTTGGCCTTGCCTTGGTAGGCAAGAAGGATATTGTTTATGTTTAGATTCATTATAGAGTTATAGTATAGCTTAAGGGATTTTTATAGGCCCCTACTAGCTAATATGAATAGATCTATTTTTTTTATATGAGGATTTTGGAAAGATGATATATTTTGGCTTGTGTTCAAACTTGAGATTAGTCATAGAGTTATAATATCTTGAAGGGTTTTGGTTTCTTTTAGAGGATTTTTTTCTTAAGAATTATAATTTTTGCATAGTGAAATTATTTGAGTTTCCATAATTGTTCTTCTTCTTTTGCCTTAAGATACTTTTTAATGTAAAATGGCAAGGCCACACCCATTGTTACTATTAATTATTCTACCACAAAACCAACACACTGGGAAAGTCAAGTCTGCAGGTGAATGTCATCAAAGGGGCAGTAGTAAGTACTAGTAGAGTTTGAGGACACTTTAAAAAAAAGGTACTAGAAATAGAGTTTTGATGATGAACCAAATAAAGAATGAAACTAAGCTGAAGGAAAATAAATAAATAAATAAATAAATAATAAATAAAAAATAAAAAATAAAAAAAATAATGTTGAACTCAAACATTGGATACTAAAATGGTTTTCTTTGGAGATCTGTGTGAGACACTTGTACACAAAATCTCAGACTGCAGTATTGGGAGGCAGAGATAGGCTAGCTGTTCTTAAGAAATTAAGAGAGAGAGAGAGAGAGAGAGAGAGAGAAAAGGAAGTTTGTGTAAGAGAATTGGGGTCCACCCACCATCATCAGACATTTTGGCCCATAGTTTCCAAAGTAACCCCACCTCATTGAGCCCTGTGACTTGGGGGTCCAGTAGAAATGGACAACTGGGTGTGTAGGTATATTATTAGCATTTATGAATTCTATTTGTCAGTAGTAACTGGATTCCATGATTCAACTCTACATGACTTTTTATACCCATATAAGTTAATTGGAATAAATATTTAATAAATAAATAAATAATTAATTAATTAATAACTAAATAACTAAATAAATAAGTTTATTTTAAGCTTATTGAAAATTTCCCTTTGATTCTGGAGCCCAAAAGATCACACCCATGTAACTTAAAAAGGTTATGAACAATCCTCTCATGTTTGCAGCATAAGACCCTACTACTACACCTTTCCTGTGCATTTCTGCAAATTGTTTTTGGGGTTAAGAAAAGCTTTGTTCATGAACTTGACTTGCATTAATTACTTGTTTCTCTTTTTTTTAATTATATTTGTATATTTGTGCAAAAATTGCAATAGGATTAGATTGTTTGCTAGATTAAACTATAACAACTAAAAAAGATTCAAAAGAAATTAGAAGAGATCATTGTGATTTTTCCAACATGTGGTTTTTCTGCAAAGTTTCAATCTAAGGATGTGAAGTTGTCAATTGGAATAACAAGCTTTGCTTGATCCTACATTTCACTATGTACGCTTATTAGTGCCCTTGCCATTAGTGAGTGGCAAAAATGGTGGCCAACAAATTTAAGAATCAAAATCATGCTCAGCCAATGAGGAGATGCCAAATGCCTACGATATTTTTTGTTTGGAAAAGGGGGGTTGGGGTGATTTATTTATTTATTTAATTTTTGGGGTAAATGGGGTTGCGAGCATTTTCTTTTTTTATTTTGGGTCATGGGTGATTGTGAAGCCCCAAAAGTAGTTTTATTCTTTTTGCTTACATGGGTGAGCCATAGGGAGAGAACACTAGAGGCAAATTGTGGCATCAAATTGCATCTAAAATATATTGGATGGATGAAGATTTAATTTAATGGATGAAGAGTTGCAGAGGATGATGATAGGTAGAAAGTAATTTTTGACAGCTTCCATCATGTGAAGCATGAAGGTTTAATCAAACTTATTTACATTGTGTTCATTGTTTGTTGCAAGTGATTTTTTTGTTTGTTGTTTCTTAAGAAGGAGTTTGCAATAGTGGGATGTTGGTGTTTTTTTATGGATTTGTTGGTGTGTGTCATGAGGCAAATCTTTAGCCTGCAAGTGCGTGTGGTTTGTTGAATGCAAGTTATGATGTGAAGATTATTAATATGTAACAAGGAGTTAAGATAAAGTGGAATACTAGAGGGGGGCACATTCTAGTTTTGGGAAGCTAAGCATATTTCCTTCAAACTTTTATTAGTTTGATGTTTTTTTGTGTGTAGGAGGATGATGGTAGAGCCTTGTGTTTAGGTGCAAAGTTTTTTCCATAACTCTTCCACTACTTATGGAGGATTAGATTGGACACATGAAGTTAGTCAAATGTTTCAAAATATAGGCACATTTGGAAATGATGAAAGTTTCTAGAGAATTTAAGAGCTAGCCCAAATTTGTTTCAAAACGTTAAAATTTGTATATTAGAGATTATTTTGGTTTCTATTTTTTGAGATTTGGAAATGAATAGGAAGTGAGATCTATTATGGTCGGAACTTCAAAAGTTGCATACCCAAATTGTGGGGAATTGGGAAATCTACATGAAGGAATTTTATTGTAGAACTTGATATGAAGGTTTTCTTTTTCTTCTTTGAACTTTCAGGGAAAGGTGGAGATTGGGGTTTTACGAATATCTTACTAGAATGCTTGACATGAATAGTTGAAATATGGTGGGATTCATGGGAGATGCAAATTGGGAAAAGTATGGTTCTTTTTTTCTGGTGGAATATAATAAGGGAACCTTGCTTTGTGAAACTAGAATGGAATGTGGAGAGGATTGCTATGTTGTGAAATAATTAAGATAGGCCATGATAACTTATGAGAGTAAATTCATAGCATGTTGATCCAAAATGTTGATCTTATGTTATACTACGTTTACACCTTTGTCTTATGTTCTCATTACACTAAATGGAGATAAAGAAGTATCATTGATTTTGTTGTTCAAGTGGGAAGTTTTCATTCCTCCCTCTTCCTTTGGCCACAAAACTTTTGTTTTTGGTTTAGTTTGTGCAAGGTGGTCATGGAGGTTCAAAAAGAGTTTTATTCTTTTCACATGCATGGGTTAACCACATGGATAGATCATTAGAGATAAAATTTTGTTTTGGTTTCGTTTGCAAAGTGGTTGTGGTGGAGGTCCAAAGAAGTTTCATTCTTTTTACTTATACAAGTGCACCATATGTACGGAAAACTAGAGTTTCTTTTTTGCTTTTTAATTTTATTGACCTTTTTCATGAACTCATTGCTTTCTTGTCATGTCATTTTGTACTTCTTTGTTTTCTTATACTTGTTCATTGTGCTATGGAGAGACAAGAGAGTTGCATGTTTAGTGCAAAGAGGCTTTTGTCTTTTGCATGGAGATCTACAAAATGTAAAGGTTGTGCCCTCAAACTAATTAATACGAATCACACTATAGGTATATTATGTTCACACTATCACAAAATTGTAATTTAGACACAAATTATTTTAAATTAGGATGAGTTAATAATCAATTTGTGGCCTTTAGAAATCCCGATGATGATGATTTTAGGTAGGATAGCTTTAGGTTCCATAAGTTGTCCTTTGCATAGTTCCAAAAATTTGTTCTTTGGATGGTTCCAAATTGGAATTTATTTAGTCAATTCTCAAGTAACAAGGAATGGAAAGACAGGCCTTTTCAAATTTGTGTCTTTTCAAAGTTTTTTTTCTTCAACATGAGCATATTTTCAATATTTTTTATACCAATTTGTATCCCATTTCCCTTTGATTGAATCGAAATTCTATTCAATATATTTGAATTAAATTTGGAATTTTGAATTAAATTTAAGAATCTAAATTGAATTAAGTTGAATTCATATAAATTTGCATGCAATGTCATTCAATAATTTCATTGGGATGAAACACAATTTCCGCAAAATCAATTCATTTTTTTCATCAATTGATCATCACTGGTAATGCACAACAGGGTACAGTCAAAGTGAAGTTTTCATCCCATATCAACTATGTAGGATTAGGGGAGCTCATAGAACATGGTTTACAAGTGTTTTGGTGTTGCTCATTGAGGTCCTGCAGTTGCAGCAAACATGAAAAAAAACTTTGATTCACAAACTCATCAACAACGCTTGTAATCATGACAACTTCCAGCTTGTAAAACCAGCTGTGTGAAAAATTGAAAGAGATTCCTGCTAGAAAGAATGCGTACACCACAGCATGGTGCTGATTTTCTTCATGGCTAATCACTTGGACATGAAAATACAAAGTTGGGTTCAGTACAAGTACATTGCAGTATTGATAACTGTGCATCACAATTCTGCTTGTAACTAACCATATTGAAACTAGATGTTTGTGAACTAAAACTGGTCCTCCACTTCTGGCATTCCAAATTGTTGTTACTTAGAAACTGCTGCCAACTCCTCTGATAATGCTGGCCCACCTGGTCTTGAGATTGGTCTTGTGTTCCTTTGCAACCATATCTTAGCATCGTCTTTAACCAATGGCGAAACCTGTAGCAAGAACTCGGTTATTTGACCATACTCTGTTCACCTATCTATGAAATTGCAGAGAAATCTCCACAACAATTTGAAGGTAACGTGATCATGACTGGAGTTGTAACTTTATGAGAATCACTCACAAAGTGTCAATCATGAATAGCAGTGATGAGCTGCTATGACTACCCACCAACTTCATCAGCACTGAATGCTGGGTGTAGATAAGTGTATAATATGTAATCCACCTAAAATTTTATCACAGAAAAACTGAGTCCTGAGTTTCTGTTGCATTCCAGAGGCAATGCAGGGACTCAGTCACAACAACCTTTTCACAATACAATTCAAAGAGCAATATTTGTTGGGGCACAAGGGATGACATGCATCTTACCTTGTTCCAAACTTCTGCATGGTAGTCATTCAGCCAGTTAATTTCTTCATCGGACATTAATTGCAGATCTAATAACTTGGTCTGCATTCACAGAAGATAAACATATGTTTAGACGTGCCAACTCTTGCAACAAGAATAACAAGTTGCGATTTGCAAAATACTAAAGATCACAACAACACCAAAACAACTGCAAGCTCTTCTATTAGTACCAGTGCAAACACAATCAACCTGCAACAAACCATTTACTGTAAATAAGAGTGAAAAATACCTGGATGGGTACAAATGATAGGCGCTCAAATCCAAGAAATGTAACTCCTCCATAACGATTTGCTGTTTCCTCCTCTCGTATGACTAATAGATTCTGAGCATAAAAAGAACAGATTTCATTTTAGTAGATAGAGACAGACATAAATAGATCATAGAAGAGAAACAATGGCAATCATTGGCACCATTTGAGGGGACAACTCAAGAGTTGGGAAAAAAAAAGGTGGGTGCATACCTCAATACGGATGCCGAAAGCACGGTCTTCATAATAGCCAGGCTCATTACTGATCACCATCCCTGCTTGTAATCCTGTCATGTTGCCATAGCGTGCACTCACACTCTGTGGCCCCTCATGTACATTCAATGCAGCCCCTACTCCATGACCAGTCCCTGCCACAAATCATTTCCTAGTCATCATCCACTGCCACTTCTCTTTGGTGTTTGTTTTTCACCTAGAAATTCTGTCCAAGGCGGCTGCAAGTTCAACTTTCACAACTTTCAGTGGTTCCTTTATAAGGTACAAATTCAAACAGAAAGGTTTTTAAGTAACAAGGAAGCCAGATAATCAAGCAGTACAATACCATGGCGATAATCCAGGCCAATTTTCCACAGAGAAGACCTTGCAAATACATCCAGCACAAACCCTGGAGTATTTTCAGGAAACACTGCTGTGTCTACTCCTATATGACCCTGCAATGGAAAAGGCTTCAGAAACAGGTCACTCACAAGCAGAAGTTCAAAGCAGCTCAACAAGATCAGAAAAGAGCTGTAGATTTATACCAAAAATCATATGATGACTATGATGAAAGAAGAGTGAATAATGAGGTTGAAGCAATACAAGATGTAAAGGACCTGTAAAACACGAGTGAAGCACTCTTTCTGGCGGGGACTTGGAGTTCCGAAGTGAACTGTGCGAGTTATGTCTGTAGTTCCATCCACATACTGTGCTCCACTGTCCAACAAGAAGAGCTTCTGGTTGTCCACTTGACCACATGTCCCCTCCTCAGCCCTGTAGTGTACAATTGCACCATTGGCACCTGACCCTGTGTGCAGCATCAGATCAGTTTTGCTTTCATCAGATTGTCATACTACAGAAGGTAATCAAACATGCAATGCTCCAATGCTCCAGGCACTCAATGACAAAGCTTCAAAAGTCACTCCTACAACATTTAAGAATCAGAATGGGAATGTGAGAGACCGCTGATCGTGTCAAAGCTTGTGTCCAAGAAACCAAATTGATTTGCACGAAACTGCTCCAGCTCATTAGCTACCTCAACCTCTGAAATAGCTTGTTTTTCAAGCACAATCTTATGCTCTAACCATGCCCAAAACTCTGCAAGTGCAGCTGCATCCCTGTACAACAGATGAAGGAGGCCAAGATGCTACAGTTACTGTGAAGTAAGAGCCATTTTTTCCTACTTCATACCACACTTCTCTATAGAAGGTGAAGAGTGTTAAACAGCAATATAAACACCTGTAGGACTCTTGACAACACATCAGTGTATGTCACTCAAAAATATTAGACCATCACCAGAGAAGAAAAAAAAAAACAAAAGAATGGAGGTGCCACAAAAGACAATGAGAACAGGACAATTACCGAAGATGAGCTTGTCGCATTCCATCAAGCTCTGCAGCATTCTTAATAGCCTTCACAAGACCAACAGGAGAAGCTCTGTGCAAAGCTGCTGGCCCATTTGCCTCTGTTGCCTCGTTGCCAACTGCCACATGGGACCTCACAATTGCAAGATTCTCATAATACTCCAGACAGGCATCACTAAATGCATTCTTGATGGCCACACTCACTCGGGATCCATCCAGCCACAGTTTTGCTCCATCTTCCGCTAATCTGAACAACACCATCTGATAGTTAACTCCTTCCACAAGCCAAGAATTCCAAAACTGATACAAGGATGCTGACTTACTCTTACCTTTTGATGTCAGAAATCAATGCTGTGTAGGGCTTCACAGATACACCAGCTTCCCGCAAATGGGCAGCAACTTCAGGAGTGACTTTGGATTCTTCAACAAAGAGAAAAGCTGTCTCAAGTTCCACTACCACATAAGCATACGCTACTGGTGAATGTGGAACATCACCTCCTCTCTGCACATATTCACATCTGCAACTTCAGGATTTTTCACCATGTCTTAGCATGCTTGAAATTCTTATAGTTCCAAGGTCAACAAGAAGTGGCGAACACATCAACTTCTTTCTGTTGTTAACTTTGGGTTGAAGGGTTGTTTGAAGCTGCTGCAATGAGTCAGCTCAAGTATACAGAAAGTACCAAGTTCAACAACCAAGCAACTTCATCAAGCATGGTGATAACAATTGCTGTTGCTCCTGCACCACCCAACTCCTTCCGCAGACTAGCAAGCTTTGTGGCAACATCCACACCAGCATATTTCAGATCATGCACTCGCAAAGGGGCAGAAGGAGGACTGGGCCTTGCATCTCCCCAGACTTGGTCCACCAGGTTGCTCTCATACACCAGCACAAGTTCCTGGTCCTTTCCAGCAAGTGCATTCTTCAATTCGTCACCTGCATCAGAGGAAAACAGAAACTGTTCACAAAATACACAAGCTCAGTAGACTCTTGCAATAGTCTCATATGCCATTGAGAAGCAAAATACCTTTCTTCTTTTGTGGATTTAATATTCAGGAAGCATTTCCATTCTGTTGTCTACAAACCGTCAGTTGCTGGAGACAAACTCCCATGCAAAATCTTCCATAGTATCTTGTTTCAAATACAACAAACATAATTCTGAGACTTGACGGAGGATTCAGAGAACAAGAATGTTATGTATGATAGTTTCCTACAAATCACACCTTGTTTCTTGATAATTATCAGCAAGATTGAAAACATGCAACAAAGTATTGACAATTACCGGATCAATCCCAATCCTGGCACCCTGAGGAAGTGTCTCCTTCAACCATTCATTCACTGATGGCACCCCAGGTGTGCCTGCCCGCATCAGAGTCCACTCTGGGCCTAACTGACCCTCAGCCTGCATGCCACTTCAGTCTCTCACATAAGTTCCAACAACTCCTAGTATGGAAACTATCAATATGTGCACAAGGTGCAAGTTCATGAGAAAACATGTTTGTAAGAGTGGGTTTACTGCTGTGTTTCAGTATAAAATGAAAGAACCCTCTTCATCTAAACAGACTCAGAAACTTGAGCTTGAATCTGAATGAACTCATCCAGGATTGCTGTTACTGTTGTATGATCGATCTCTGCTGATCACAGACATATCCAAGTGCACATGACCAAATGTATGATTGATCCCTGGTGATTATGAACACATACATCAATCTTTGTGCACATGACCAAATATAAAGATCAATCTGTGGTGATTGTGATCATAGACATCTTCAAGTGCAGATGACCCAACATATGATTGATCTATTGCCACTGATTGTAATCACAGACATCAGATATAAGATCAATCTGTGGTGATTGTGATCACAGAAATCTTCAAATGCAGATGACCCAATGTATGATCGATTGATCTCCAGTGATTGCAATTGCAGACATATTCAAACACACATGACCAAACCTATGACCCATCCGAAGTGATTGTGATCACAGACATCTTCAAACACACATGATCAATCTGAAGTGATTGTGATCACAGACAGCTTCACCTACATGACCAAATGTATGACCAATCCATGGTGATTGTGATCACTGACATCTTCTTCACACCCCTGACCAAATGTGTGATCAATCCATGGTGATTGTGATCACACAAAGACTTCATGCCCATGACCAAATATGTGATCAATCCATGGTGATTGTGATCAAAGATGTCTTCTTCATACACATGATGAGATGCATTTGAAAACAAAGGAAGAACATAAAAAGCAGACCTGGAGGAAGTAGCGACCGTCAGTCCACAGAGCAGCTTTGTCCTTGGTCACTACAGCAGTGCCTGCGCTTCCAGTAAATGCTGAAATGTAACCCCGACGCATGTAGCAGTCAGCCATGAACTCACTCTGCATTCATGGAGCCAGTTCCACATGTGCATCAACTTGCAATACCCTAATTCCAAACAAAGAAACATCATGCATTTCATCTCCATACTGTAATCCCAATCGAGACAGGAAAATAAGACAAGAGAGCCCCTGAAAAAAGATCCTCAAAGAAACATCAAACAGATCACAAGAAGAGAGATTTTGCTTCCCACAAAGATGGTGCACCTGGTGAGCATCTTCAGAAGGAACAATGTAAGCATCCAGGTTTTGCCCAGGGGTGACACTGTCAAACAGCTTCCGAAGTCCGAGAAGCTTTTGGTCCGGTGTAAACTCCTTCTTTGCAGCTCTTCTCTTCGACCTTGGTTCCGCCACCACTGAATCCCCACCAGCAGCATACGCCACAGTTGTCTTTCCCTTGAAACCCTGCACACACACAGCAGCAACACACGAAGATCCTCTAAATGCAGTACACAATTAGCAAAACAAGCTGCTCGATCTCTTTCTCTCTCTCGATGCAAGCTCAAAGAGCCAGAGAGATTTGGACTGCAACGAGATTGATCTCTTCTTCATATGGTGATGAAGGAATCGGCAGAGAGAGCCTAAAAACTCACAATTGTGCCGTGAGCTTGTCGACCTGAGAACAATTTCCTCATTCCACGCAATTGTGTGAAATCCGTACTCAGGTGCAACGCCGCAAATCCAGAGTATGCAACACACGGGGAAGAAGAAGACGACGACGATAATGATGGCGATGACGATGGTGATGAGCTAGAGTCAGTAAGCAGAAGAGAGGATTTTGGAACCAGTAGCAGCATGCTGTTCCTGCTGGAGAAAGTCTCTGCGGAGGATAGAGAAGCTGTTCCGTTAATGTTGCGTGGTGTTTTCTTTGCGGTCGACGGGATGATGAAGACTTGAGCAGGAAGTGGGACGGATGACGAGAAGGAGAGCGATGATGCGAGTGCGCAACGAATTGTGGTAGTTGTGCTGCTGCTGCTGCTGCTGCAAGAAGGTGCGGGGATATGATGAGAAAGGAAGCTGCCCACCGCTGCAGCTCTTGCCATGGCCTCCTCAAAACCAATTCTCCAAACGGAACAAAAATCGACACAAGCTTTTTGTTGCAAATCTCTACTGTCTCCACGCCAAAACACAGAACAGGAACACAAAAGAGATTATTTCTCGAGTGCAGCCGGCAGGATTGAGATCATCAGCTGCAGAAACAAAGTGTGTCGGATTGCTGGCGAAATTTCTGATTACAAAAGGAATCTCAAGATTTTGAGGAGATGATGTTCTAAGGCCCCGAGAATATGATCACGATCGGACGGACTGCTTTAGGGTTGCGAGACGACGACGCTCGATACCACAACACACGCTGCCGTGCGTGATTCTCGTCCGTTTCTTGAAGCGCTTTCGAATGCTTTCTCGGTCAGTAACTCTGTGTGTGTGTGTGTGTGTGTGTGTGTGTGCCTCTCTCTCTCTCTCTCTCTCTCTCTCTCTCTCTCTCTCGCTTGCTCTGCGTTTGTGTCTTTCTAGGTTCAGATCCTTTGCAACAATATCAGTATGTAGTTGGGAATGGCATCCAAGGACGTTGAATTTATCAAAGAGCCGACTGTAAACATCATGAGTAGATGTCTCCTTCTTGCTGTCTATTGCTTATCAACATCATCATCAGCATAATCTTCTTCAGCCTGTTTTTCACAATTGAATTGATTGTGAAGTTCATTATGCAATTCTTTAACAAAGCTATGGAAGGAAGTTCAGATGTGTACTTTGACTCTTTGCAGGAGTCATATATGATGCAGATTGCTTTGAGCAGGTGTATGAACTTTGACAAGCAAGAGGAATCTTTGTGACCTCATAATCATCATCATAGATTGTCAGAAAATGCTGCTGAATCTTGAGGCACACTTGAACTTTCTCACACCAAGGATCTGTGACCTTCTTCCTGATGTGATCAGCTGGTTCAGGGCATATTGTGCAGCAAGCTCCAGTTGCAGTTCAGAGTATGGAGCTGGTAGGAGAAAGTGCTTCTTCAGTCCCACCACTCTAAAATGTGCCTTGAAGACATTGTTCAGGTTTTTTCTCTTCTCTTGCTCTGGCTCTGGCTCTTGCTCTGTGTCTACTCTGTCACTCTTTTGTCAAGTGGATGCTTGCTCTACTGAAAGGTGCATATTACAGCAAGGAATGAGCTTGCATGCAAAATGTGCCAAGCCCACATCAATGTGGGATATCAGCTGAGAGTTTCAGTAGCATCCGAGATGCCAGTATGCTGAAACTTCACTTCAGCTGCATCCTGCTAGAAGTGAAGATTGGGAAGCCTAATCTGGTGCCAAGCACCAAAGCTTGGCTGGAAACTTGGCATGTGTATTGATCTTCTTCATGCAATTGTAATCACAATTGACCCAAAAAGCAAAAGAAAGGTTTGATCCCACCTTTCACACAAATCTTGAGGAATGAGGTTGTTGCCCATTTTCCAAAGAACCAAATTTTTTTTGAAAAAGGAGAACGTCTCTGTATGAGAATAGTGTATCAAAATGCACTAAAACAATACAACACACATTGTGTAGATGAAACACTTAATTCAAATAACCACAATAATAGGAGTATGATTTGCTTACATAATAGAATAATTTCTTGTCTTTGGAGCCTTAAGGCATGAAACAAATTCATATCACTTATTCCATTTATGCAATTGTAAATGGTCAAGTAGAAAGACCTCACAAAAAGACCTTGTGAGTTATCATCGTCTTTGTTGTCATCAAACCTTGTGACCTAAAAAAAACCCTAAAACAACTTAGGACTTGTTGCCATGAGTTGTGTATGGCCATAAGCTATGAGGAGAGTGATTAGAATCAACGCATCAAAAGTTGCAGTTGCAAGATGGTATCAAAGAAGCAAATCCAATGGAGGTAAGTGTTGGCCTTGTGCCACTAACTTTGTGGGAAGTAGGTCAGGGTGGCAAAAGTTGTTTTGAGAACTAGAGTTATTACAAGGATGATGATGATGAACATTGTGGCACTACTGGGTTTATCATTGTCAACATTGGGTTGCTTGGTGATGCTCTTGTCATGCCCTTTTGAGCCCATTCTAGTGAAGAATCATCTTGCAAAGATGAAATCCACAAGGAAGCTTAGTAATAAGGAACAAGATAAGGTATTTGAAAAGGTGACTTCACTCTTGGAGGATCTCATTGTTGAGAAGTGTGTCGCCACTTATAATTTCATCACATCAAAACATGAAGAAAACTTTGAAAACACAAATATTAAAGGGTCAAATTTGAATGCAATGACAATTGCTTTGAAATCAATTGTGAAATATGAAGGTATAGGTTTGAATGAAAATTTTCAAGGTATTTGTTTTGGCCATGTTTTTTGAAAAGCTCGTTAGTATGTTACAACTGATGAAAAGCTTTATAAAAACCTTATATTTATTTTTGTCAAGTCTATGTAGTTAGATTTGTAAAAATGTATTACTTGGTTTACAAAGTCTAAAAAGAGTTGACATGAATGGAACAAGGTATGTTTAAATTTGAAAATTTGCTCCAAAAAATTGAATATTCTAGTGAAGACAAGGTGAATTTTTACTCTTTTACAAATTAATTTTCTTGCTTTTTATTTTTTAGTTTAAGGTTTTCTTTCTTTCTTATTCAATTATGCTTGTTGTTATATATTATAAAAAAGGAACCAAGGTGGGTGTCATAAAATCTTTTGAAACTCGAGCTTGATATTTTTAAAAAAGAAATAAAAAGCCACCCAACATTAGAAATTTCCATTTTTCAACTAAATTCCAATTTTTTAAAACCAAAAGATTTAGTGTGACATCCTTTACAAATCCACCAAATCAATTTTTTTAAGAAATGACATTTCACATGATTGTTGCACAATTTCTTGGTTGCCACTCCTTCCCACATGGGATAGTTTTGGTCAATTGTGAATAATTAAAAGTTACGATCCACACAAATTTTGCAAATGACCAATATGTAGATCTAAAAATATATGTATGTCATTCCTACCCCTTAATTCTTAAACAATATCAATACCAAAAACAATACATTTTCAACAAGCTTTAACAATCATATTGAATTGTTTGATGAAGAAGGTAAATTTCATATTCTTTTATAACCTACATTCATTCAAAAATCATTTTTCAACTTCAAATTTGAACTTGTAAACCAAAGAAAAATATGTTGTTAAATTTGCAATATAAGCCAAATAATTTCATTTTTTTTAATTTGCAAAAAAAAAAAAGTTGATTACTAATAAAAAATAATTGTGTATATTTTATGGAACATGTGAAATAAAGGGGTATTTTTTAGTATGTTATGAAATAATAGAATATTAAAAGAAATATTTTATTAATATTTATAACATTAAAAATATATTCTTACAATAAAAATTTAAGCACTTTATTTACATTTAAGTAAATTATATTTTTTGTTAAATTACACCATGTATATTTTTGTACATCATTTGCAAAGAAATGGAAGTATGGTTAAATTTCAGTAACTACAAAACTTGCTAGTGATAAACTCCCTACAATAATTCAAAAATGATGTTTATGCTTACCATTTATTTTCCATCTCCACATGAAAATCACAAAGCTTGGGTGTTGAATTCATAGTGCATTACACAACATTATTTCCAATGCCTTAAATGGTTTAAGGTTTAGGGTAAGGGTTCAAATTTAAAACAAAGGTTAACATTTAAAAATTGGGGAAAAATGTAAGGACTTTTTTCATAACCTTAAGGTGTACCTAAGTTTAGGTCCCCCGAGCTATAGGCATATTTTTAAAGTCTCTATAGGTAGATAGGTACCTACTTTTGAGGTGGTCTTGAGAGGACCCACCTTTTTAAATAACTTTTGAAGCCTTGTTAATTAAGTAAATAGGTATTTTTTGAAAAAAAAATAGCTTTGAAAATTTTAAGGAGATTAGCCCAAAGTCAATGTTTAAAATTAAGTAGGCACTTCAAGTGCAACAGTGAAGTGTCATTAGATGTTTGTGAATTTTCGATGGTTGCCAATGGAATATGGAAGAACATTGATGTGGCAATTAGGAATGTTAATGGAACATTGAGGAATGTCAACAAAACATTTAACAATGCATCAACAAAGTTTTGAAGAGTGTCGATATACATCATACAACATTGTCATTTAGTCATTCACAAATTTTAATGGTGTTGGAAACCTACATTTTGAAGGTTGTTCAAGGGTGCAAGAGAAGGGGTTTAATTTCAATCTTTCGTCAATTGGTTTGCCCTTGTGTGATGGGTCTTATTTGGGCCTTTTTCTTCTTTCAATTTGTGTCATGTGGATGTTGGTTTATTTGATGGAAGATGTGTCGCCTAAATTTTTTCCTCCACCCATGCCCTTAATAAAAGCCCCTTAGCATATTGCCCTTCCATAAAGGTCTCATTTTATAGTTTTGGCCTTTCTTTCTTTCTTTTATGTCATTTCGACTTCTATTTTGATCCCAGCTTATTTAGTTAAAGTGACTTAAACTTATGGGTCGACCATACTTTCAATGCATGTCGAGACTATGAATTAAAACCCCATTTAACTCAATACCTACATTCCAGTTATGGAACATTACTTACATGTTTTAGTTTGGCATGCATGCCATCAAAAGTGGTGTAAACCTATTCAAGGTAGCTCTTCGTGGAGTGATGATGGTACCTCATCCCTCTAAGGCCCATGCCCCCGACTAGGGCATGGATATCAAATTTGAATTCCCTTTGAGGTTTTTTTTGTTAGGGTTCCTTAGGCTTTAATTGTGTTCTTAAATCACAATTGTTTCAAAGTGAAAGGTGCAACTAGCATTTAAATTTCCTTTGGATTACATAGTGCAAAACTCGAATGATGTTGTTATTTGGCATCTTTTTTTACTTTTCCCCCAATGGTGTCTTTTTTTGCCTACTTGAAGTGGGAAGGTTAAGCATAAGAATACAAAAATTTAGTTATAGAAGTTATTTTACAATGGCACTATGGAGCTCCATGTTCTTGCCGTTGCCTCTTTTTTTTTTTCCTCCTTCTCCTTTCTTCGTTTCTTCTTCTTTGTCTTTTTTTTTCCCTTCTTCTTTAGGTTATAGTTACGCGTTGCAACTCCTTTTCCTTTTCTATTGTTCATTGTTGCCTCATGCTGCGGCTTCAATAAAAGAAGCAAACACAGCGAGGAGCTCCTCTCCCCACCTTTTCTTGCTCCCACACTAGAACTATAACTATGCCACCAACAACACGATGACCAGGGGTAGCAAGTGCCCTTACTTCTCCCTACAACTTAACGTTGATGGCTAGGTAGTTAAAAGCTTGAGCTCCTGGCAATGGTGGTGATGACTCTAGTTGCCACCATCATTAAAGACGACATAGGAAATAAAATAAAATAGACATACACAAAAGAAAGACACTAAGGGGGCCCTATAACAGCAACAAGGCCGTCCTTGCTTATTGTCATGTTTTTCTTTTCTTTTCAACTCCAAGGTACTCATGCCTTGTTTGGGGTTCACTCCTCATGGAGTTTTACATGAAAAATAAATACAAAACACTATTTTTATCAAGCGAACTTCTTCAATTCAAGAAGCAGACCAAGATCCACAAATGAGTGGTATTTGTAGCTCGAACAAAACTCTTACAATACCAACCTACAACATAGAAACTAAAATAAACAACATAGCATTTGCTACTGACCAAAAACTTAGTGCTAAATAATTTTAGCCTAGTTGCAACACATAAACAATTAGTTAGAATTTTTTGGATTTCAAAGTTCTACTCACCTACAAAACACATGAATCCAAGTACCAACAAAAACTTCAATAAACTCCTTACATAATAAGAGCACAAAAACACAACAAAACATAATAGAATTATGGTGTGCTTCAAAATCCAAAAAACTAGATTCTAATCACACACCATCCTTACTTATCCTGAACACCAAAAAATTGGAATCCTATTCACCTTGGAACTGGTTCCAAACTTACTTACCCCAAATTACTTATAGTAATTAAGATAAAAATATGTAAGTATAGTAAAACTCTTAACAAATATTCTATCCATGTCATTAAAATATTTCAAAAATATCCTTTTTTGCTCATAGGCTCATGTTCACGCTCATGTGCTCATTCATATCGTTGATGCAAAAACATGCAAATAAGAGGATGCATATCATTTTCCAAGCTTGCACCACATACAAGTGGATTGATAACCATTTAACATTATTAATTATTGTCACTTTGTTTGTAAAAATGTTAATGAAAGCACTAGTTGTAAATGCAACTTTTGTGGTGTTCAATAACATATTATGCATGACCTCTATCATGCCCCAACTTGAAGAATTTGTCTAATGTTTCCTTCCAACATTCTTAACTTTTTCATTAGAAACAAGGCTTTGAAGCTTTCAAAATTGATCATTGGACAACAATGAACAAATATATTATAGAGAGTCACAAACTAGACACACTTCCTTTTGTGGTTAGAGGTGACATCAAATTACAAAGATCCAAAACAAAAGACCTATCACCAACAATATAAATTTGTTCGTTCTTGAAATGCACTAAGTTTTGGTTCATAAAATAAGTATTCACAACAACACAAAGAATGGAAACTTTGCATTTCCAATAGTCAACATGCTTGAGAAGGCTATCTAGTTTAGGAACTAATAAGTTTTCTTTTCCTTTCATAAATGTTCACATCATGCACCTCACTTGATGCATTTCCCCTTATCATCACAATAGACTCAAGTCACGCAAGGTAAGCAATCCATGCATCTTAAAACTTTCTACATCCTTCATAAAGTTTTTGTGACTCAAATCACGCAAGATAGACAATCCATGCATCTTAAAACTTTCTAGATTTTTCTTAAAGTTTCCTTTTCTTTTTACAATTCTATTAAGATAAATTCTAAAGAGATGAATTTGTCAAAATGATGAGTGGGTTTATTAATTTTGAAAAATTCATTTCAACAAATGGAAATATTCCTAAATACTCACTATTTTCCTTCACAATATTTTTTGATTTGGAAGAAACAATTTTTGAAAATAATATAATTAGTGTCGAATTGGCCAAGGTACTAGGGTACCCCTATTATAAACTGGGGTACTTATAGGGTTTAGGGTGGGTAGGGTTTAGGGTAGGGTTTATAAGTTGGTAGGTAACAAACTTTTTGTGTCCCCAAATGATTCAGTTATCAAACATTTGGGGACACAAAAAGTTTGTTGCCTACCAACTTACCACATTCTCCTAGGCAGGTGACTGGCTACCGGACGTGCCGGTCGCGTTTCTTCCAGAAGGAAGCGACTATAGGCAGCGAAGGGCCAAACCTGAGCGCAGAAGAACAGCTCATTGTCGTTGTGTGTTTTGTGTGCTTCGCGGCGCTCCTCTCGAGAACAGTAGCGTCGTCGTCGTTCGATCTGCAAAATCGCTTGAAGTTTTTTCTCGTGCAGCAGCATAGCAGTCGTCGGCAAATACTTTGCCAATACACGCTTTTACAAGCTTTTCCAGGTTCGTCATCGAGAGGTGCGTCGGGGGCGGAGCCTGAGGGACTGAGGGAGCACGGGAGCAGAGCAGGGAAAAGGGCGGAGAAAAGTGTGTGAACCATCTATCTGTGCGGTGTGTCCATGGCGGGCACTAATCTTCCCCGGAGAATCATCAAGGTATGCTCCTTGTCCTCCGTTGTTCTCCGGTTGTCTCTGGTCGTTAGTTCTGTAAATATGGCTGCTGAGACGTCAGTGCTGGTGTTTTGCGTTTTGTTTTCTTTCCTTTCTTTTAGGGGTATGATGACTTGTTCGGAGGTTTTGACCTAAGTGTTCTTGTAAGCAGTAGATGGTGTGTAGTTTAGTCATCTTGTGTAGCTCTCCGGCGGATCTGTGACCCGGGTGGCAGGATAAGTCGATGCATCATGTGTATGTCCAAGTCGATATTTCAAGTGTTTTTCTCGAGATTCTGATGAATGGCTGCCTTTTACCTGCAGGAAACTCAGCGCTTGCTGAGCGAGCCAGGTACGTATTTTTCTTTGCTTCACAAATCAGGGTCTCATACAATGTTATTTTTACTGAAATGTCGCGTGGTGAAAATGTTGCCAGCACAGATCAATTGCACCGGAAATTGTCATTGTTGTATGAAGCACAAGAAATAAATTGACAATTTTGGTTGTGGCTTATGACAGTCTTGTTCTCACATTGTATGTGGCATCATACCTTTGTGTGATGGGCACCATACAAGTGGTGCTCAAATAATTAATTTGTATTCCTGAGATTTTGCAACAATGCCTGCTTGGGGCCATCCCTTAGGAAGATTTAGGTTTTAAATTAAGTTGGCTCCAGCTTCAGAGGTTGTATGATTTGTGGCAGCACCGGGCATCAGTGCATCACCATCAGAGGACAATTTGCGCTACTTTAATGTCATGATATTGGGACCATCGCAGTCTCCATACGAAGGTTCTGAACTTTGGTTCTCATTCACATAACATTTTGCTAGGTTTGTTAAACTTTTGGTTTGCAAGTCTCTCTGCACATCAGAGGTGGCTTTTTTCTTGCAATTCTGGTCTGAATAGATGAGTTTTGACCTTTCTTTCTCTTTGATTTTGGTCATTGCCCAGATTCCACTTCGCCATTTTTTTTTCCTCTCCAGTTCTTTTCTATGGAGTTCAGTATGACTTTAGTTTGGTCAAGAAATGTGTGGGGCACATTATGGTTATTTGACAATCATCTTGGAACAATGGTCAATGGTCATAGGTGGGGTGTTCAAGCTGGAGCTTTTTCTACCAGAAGAGTATCCCATGGCTGCACCGAAGGTATGTTGGAATAGTGTCCTCACACTGATGCTATGGGTCACATTTGCATGATTACTGCCTTGGTTTTTCCACTATGCTGGTGTCTCTTCAATGTGTTGAAGGGGAGTTGCTTTCCACTAGGCACAGGCTTTGTGCGTGCGTGTGCAAAATTGTGTCCTCGGTTTTATTACAGCCAACCAGTTAATTTTTTGGGATAATTAACTACACAAATGTTAGTGACAAGGAATGAGAATATTGGTTTTTCCCTGAACTAGATAGTAGATGATAGAAGAGAAGCCAATTCCAGGTTAAAAGCAATAGCCACATGGGTTTTGAATGAGAAACTGTGTCTTCTGTAATTAAGGCACCAGAATAAACTGTAAGTACTTGGTACACTTATAATGTCAATGGTAGGGAGAAAGTGGATATTATAACTTTATCACTTGAAGTTGAACTGCAATGGGATATGAACCTGGTCAGCATGCTTTGGAGCAGCTTTGGGTTGATCTGCCTCACGAGAGGAGCCTCTGTTCCTTTCTGCCTTGTTTGGTTCTTGTGCTTTCCTGACAGGTCCGCTTCTTGACCAAGATTTACCATCCCAATATTGATAAGGTTTGATCTCTTCCTTTTCCTCAGTCTTTCTCTCTCTGTCTCTCTCCACCAAATCTTACAAGTCTACAATAAGTATTACAACTATATAGATGAGCTTTTCTGTATCATTTTGGCTCCGTTGCTTTTGGTAGCTCTTATTGTTTTTGTGTCTTTGCATGTATCCTCAATGTCATCGAGAACTCCAGCAAATTTTGTCAGAGTACATCTAGCACAACAGGATCTGTACTCTTTTTGTGTATGCAGCTGGGGCGCATATGCTTAGACATACTTAAGGACAAGTGGAGCCCTGCACTTCAGATTCGAACAGTTTTGCTCAGGTTTGCCTTCAGATTTTGATGGTTTTGGTCCCTTTGCTTATTTGTTGATTTTGGGAAATTTCAACATCTAAATAGTTTGTGTTGTACTGGAAATATTTCATTTCTTGCAGGTTCTGTATGCTCTCAAAAGGGTCACTTGGTGCTGCTTTTAAGGTCACTTTACTGTTAAGTTTAGAGTGCTGATTGTTAAGAGGATTTGGAGGAGATCCTGGTGCAGCTCAGTGACAGTATTTCATGTTTGCTAATTCTGGCAGTATTCAGGCACTCTTGAGTGCACCCAATCCAGATGACCCTCTGGCAGAGAATATTGCTAAGCACTGGAAGAGTGATGAAGCTGAGGCTGTAGCAACAGGTCTGTATCTGAATTGAGCACTATCAATTTTCTGAGAGTGCATCAGTTTATTGAGTGTATTTTTGTTCAAAGCAATACAGGCTTAGAAACTGGTTTGCAAATGTCATGTATGGTCCAAACAGTATTTATGGTCAGGTTGGTTAGTCTGTTGAAACAGGGGGGTTTCTGTGCTTTGTTTTGGAGTTTGGAGCAACATAAGCTTGATGATTTATGATGTATGTGTGCTATTTCCAACTGCAAATGAAGCTGTTTTGCAGTATCACATTACTTACCAACAACTTCTGTTATGTGCTTGCTTTGGGAGCAGCCAGGGAATGGACACGAATTTATGCAGCTGGGAATTAATGAAGCATGGTATGTGATTTTTAAGGGCCACTGCTGTATGTTCAAAGTCAGGAGATTGTGACATGTTGTATACATTCAGTCACTAGATCTTTTGATGTAGTGATTCAGATGAAAGAGAATTTCAAGAGATTTTGTGCACTTACAAACCTTCTGCTGTGATTCTACTGTGAAACCTCTTGTGTCAATAGCAAGTGCAGAGCTTGCATGTGGTTTGAAAGATTGGTTGAAGGGTACTTGTCAGTGTATCACACGTGTAGTAAGTTATCATTCTAAATCTCTACTCTGGATTGAAACAGAAACTTTGAATCCTTCTGCGGGTATTGCAGATTCAACTTCCATTGTGAGTCAAAAAGTGAAACTGGAACGGTTAATCATTGGAGTCTTCAACAGTGAGGCTTGCAGTCTCCCATCAAAAAGCAAAAGTGGTTAATTGTGAAAGCATCTTTTTCTTTGGTCTCAAGCATCACAAGTATCCCTTGGTTGCAGGCACAAGAAGATCCTAACTTGTGAGTACAGGGGTATACTTGTGTTTTTTGTTTCATTGCAACATTCTACCTCTGGATACTGAGCATTTGAAGTACTCTTCAGAAGGGGCTTGTCTATACATTCTGCCCTATTGAACAAGGTATCATATCCTCTGCATGTCTCTTGACTACCTGGATATTCAAATGTGAATCCACCAGGACATTCCTAGAATTTGTTTCCTCTGCTGCTGAGCTGAATCACTACTGCATTGAATTCAGTACAAACTACTGTATAGGTGATCGGTGTCCTGAAGTGCAAGGGGCCTTAAAAAGTGTGTTGTTGTTTGGAGCTTAAGCTTTCTCTCAATCTGCTGTTTTTTATGGAGTGAGAATGGTGTAACAGTATAATAACAGGTGACGGACCTTTGAAGTAGAATCACTGGAAGCCTTCCCACTCCTAGCTGAATGTTACATGGCCACTGCAAATTTGGGCAAATTCGTGCTAGTATCTGAAGTCAGGGGTCATGATTGAAATTTGAAATGGGTAGCTTGTCAAATTCTGTGTGGTTTTTTCCAGCACTGTGCTGTTAATTAGACATTCTAATGGTCATGAGAATTTCTGTACAATTGGCTGTTGGACAGGGTACCCTAGTTATGTAGCTATGTCCATTGGTTAGGTACTGTATTTTGAAGGGCACCCCTAAGTTTGAAGGGCACTCCTAAGTTTACTTTTCTAAGATTCAAACTTACACAAAGGTCACAATTAGGTTTCGAAGATTGAAACTTTGTTTTTGGAGAGTGCTATTCAAACATTTGAGGGCCTTTCTGAAGAAGCTGAAGGTTTGTGGTTGCCATCCTTAAAAGGTTTCAGTGCATTAGTCGGTGCACAGTTGTTGAAGACCTTTTTGGGTCTTACACTTAAAAACCCTAACATCTCAATTTGGTGCTTTGGAATTTAATTAACTTGAAAATATGATTTTGTAATCTTTTAATTTTTGGGTTAGGGTTTGACAACATTTTTAGAGCAGCCATTTCTGCATTCATGGGGAGGGCACTTCTTTGTGACTCTAGTAGCCGATATGCCTAATTCAGAGATTGGTTGATGCACAATACTGAATGCTTCATGCAACAAATACCTACTAGTAGCAAGATACGCAATTTCATTGCCTTGAATTCTGAACAAATGATAAGAAATTGGAAACCCTCTATCAAAGTTGAACATCGGTTTGTTCACCCTTAGAGTTGATCCATTGGTAAATGTATGTTAATAGAATTGCAAGATGCATTGTGTCTGCACAAAAATTTGTGGTAAATTACAACTCAAAAAAAGGGTTGGACATACTCCAATGTTATGAAATATTGTCAAAACCAAATCCACTGATATGTTTGCACATGCTCCCACATACATCCCAATGCAAAACGCATCATATAATTTGTGCTTCGAGAATCTTTGTAGCTTTTACAAGCTTTTGTGAACATCCTTGCATTTCAAGAATCTTCACACACTTCAAGGATCTCCACAATTTTGTTGCTATTGTTCTCAATGAGCTATTGCAATGCAATTGGAATGGTTTCTCACAAAGATGACAACATTGTTGCCAAATTCAAATTTACACAAGAAAATAACATAGATCTCAAAGAGTTTTAACAAAAACCTCAATTGCAATCATTTCAATTTCATGCATTCCAATTCCAAACTCCATCTATTTGACAAGCATTTGAGGAGAGACTATATTTGTTGTAGTTGTGACAAGAAATCACAAAGCACAAAAAAAATAGTGAAACTAGAGACTAGAGTTACAAGGTATAAATGAACTTCACCATCAACCACACAATGTCACCTAGACAATTTGTTGCCACCACTCATGGAAATTATCTTTCTTGACTTTCTTGATCTTTGTTTCAACCATAGAGACATGAATTTTGTAATAACTCGATCATGATTGAAATTAAGGTTTTGTTATCAAGATGTTAGCCATCTTTGGTTTCAAATAACTTTGAACTCGTGAAAAATGGACTAACAATATATACTTTTGTCATTAATGTTACCAAAGGATTACCGAAAGATTTTTTAAATCGTCAATTTGCAAGTCTAGTTTTTGTAAGATATTGAGATTTTGGTTTCACTTGTGATGCAAATATCAAGGTTGGGTAGGTATAGATAGTATCTAGTTCAAATCCAGGCCAATTTTCAAGTCAATTCTTTACCAAAATATTGATGATTATTAGTTCTTGTAGAAATTGTTGGCTAAAAGAACCACCAAATGTTGCTAAAACAATCAAATATGTTTGAAAACCACCACAAAAGTTTAAGTGACATTTCTTAACTTTAATTGTAGGACTTTTTGGATTTGAAACAACCCTTTTTTCATTATATTTTTATTTAATGCATTTGGGATTTTGGGAGGTAAGAAGTAAAAATTAATCTTCAATTTTTATTTAATGTCTTGGATTTGGGGCCCATGGGAGGTGGCAGCCTATCCCCAATAATTTGTTGTAATAACTTAAAAAATCAACAACATATGACTAATTGTTATTAATGAAAAGAAAACTGGTTTATAAAAAATTGCTTAATTTGTTTTAATTAAAAATTTAGAATTGCTAGTATTCTTTCATATGTGAATAATCAAATGATTAAATGTGATTGTTCCTTAACTAAAAACCAATGTTGGGCAATTATCATAAACATGAATAGAACCCCAAGGTTATGAAAGTGGTTCATGGAATGTAGAGTTATGATTCCTCAAAAATAAAAAAGTATATATATATATCAACATGATTTCAAAATATTTTAAAAAAAAATCTTTCACATCATTTGTTATTGCTACTTCATTCATGAAATTTTATTTTTTTTAGGTTTTCGAGACAACCAAAACTTGTGATTTTGAATTTGATCCTTTGATGCAACTATTGGTTCTAAACAAAGGTTTTGAAATAACTAGAATGACAATTTTTTGATTGCATTTTTATTCTTTAATAAATCAAAACTAGAGAATCCTTGATTCTAAAATACTTTGAAAAAACCAAAATTTATAATTGTTAATGAATCAAATACCCACCCAACATTGGTGAAAACTAATGTTGGGTGGTTATTGAAAATAGGAAACCCTTAATAGTTATTATGATTCATAATCATGGTTCTCAAAAAAGTATAAAACTAATATAAATATGTAATTATGGTTCTCAATTTGCGAAAAAAAAAAAAAAAAAAACCCAATAAATTTTTTTTTATTTTTTAATTTTTTTTTTAAAATTATTTATTTTTTTT
>Ga0116231_10002120_pt1 | contig 41486 bp, 37 predicted proteins | sample S1TSphgellanicum_2_FD_89695 | JGI IMG/M metagenome (GOLD analysis project Ga0116231, IMG submission 89695) | Host-associated microbial communities from peat moss isolated from Minnesota, USA - S1T2_Fd - Sphagnum magellanicum MG | ecosystem: Host-associated > Plants > Peat moss > Unclassified... | reverse complement strand
GCTGGATTGGATTAAATATTTCGCCGAAACGCAGAAATATAAGACGGTTGTACGAATGCTGTATGATAGAATGGCTAGGACGCATAATTCAGAGCTTTGAAATATGCGTCGCGATGCAGAGCGCTCAGCGCCAACCCAGACCGTGATAGGCTTCCCCGGACGTCTTCTCATGCGTGAGCCTCGATCTGACGCTTGCCCCGGACATCAAGCGGGGCTTCGAGCGTTCAGGGGTTTGTGCGAAGTCCGTCAAATTGGGGAGCGAGGATCGAGCGTCTCTCGACGTCGATTGGGCGCAGACATGGCGCAGAGGTGCTAATCTGGATCAGTATCGGGCCGCGCAGACGCCCTATGGTGGATCGCCGCCGCTCGCGATTTCGCTGAAACTGATCGTCAGACGTCCAGTGGATAAACGCCAAGGTCCAAAGGTTCCCCCGACCTCGACCCAAAGCGCCGGTAGATGAGGCGGCGGCGGCCCCCCTACCGCCGCCTCATCATTTCAATCAGCGTCGCCGCAAGGCCGAAGCCGTCCGATTGAATGGCGATAGAGGCCTTCCCCGACAGCCCTATCGCCGCCGGTCGGGCGGCGCAGGGCTCGGGTGGGTCTGGTTCCGGCGCGCGGAGCGCGCCAGCCCCTTGACCGATCGCCATAATCGTCAGGACATCCTTTCAAAGAGAGACGGCGACACGATGAGACGTCCAGCTCAGCCCAGCCTTGTCCGGCCGACCCCGGTCGAGCCAGGGCGCGTTCCGCGGCCAAGGGTGTGGATAAGGAACCTGGTCGGCCTGGCGCTCGGCTGCGGCCTTATGGGCGGCGCTGCTGGTGCGGGGAAAATTCCCCTTGCGCACGATGTTGACCTCGGGCGCATGTACGGAGGCTGGCGCATCGTCGCGACGATCCCCAACCCCTTCGAGCGCGGCATGGTGGCGCCTTACGACGTCTACTCGCCGGGTCCGAGCGGATCGATCCGGGAGGATTTTTACGTCAGACGCGGATCGTTTGACGCGCCGGTCAAACACTTCGTCGTCCGCGATTTCGTCAAACCCGGCACCGGCGGCGCATTCTGGCAAGTGCAGATCTTCTGGCCGATCCGCCTGCCGTTTCTCGTCCTCTATGTCGATCCGGCCAATCGGTATGTGATTTTTGGGGAGGACAGTCGAAAGTTGGGATGGATTTACGCGCGCGAGGCGGTCCTCTCGGACGCAGACTATCAGGCCGCGTTCAGCCATCTGGCCGCCTTGGGCTACGATCCTCTCAAATTCCGAAAGATCATCCAGACAAAGGAGCAGATCGGACAGGCCGGATTCTGGAACGACGGGGTGCGTTCAAGCGAAGCGGCGAAGACTGTGCGCGAAAACCCAACCGGCCCCGGACGTCCGTAAGGCGGTGGCGTTCGCGCGCTAAAGCCGTCCGCCAACCTCTGACTCCAACATGTCAATCAGGCGTTTCAGGCTGCGCGTCAGGTGGGCGGGCTGAGCGGGCAGGTTGTCGGCGGGGTCGCCCCGGCGTGCGGCCCTGCGGTGGGCAAGAAGGTTGGGCGCCTCGGTCAGCACCGCAAGACCGGCGAGGATACCGCGCACGCCGGGCGCTCCGTATTGCAGGCGGTGTCGCCGCGCATGCAGGCGCGCTGGCCAGCCGCAGGCCCAAGGGGGGACCTCTGCTCCGGTCAGCGCTCGACATACCAGAAGCTGTACGCTCACGGCCCGCGCCGTAAGCCGCGTCGGCGAAAGCGTTTCCAAACGCTCCCAGTCGACCGGGTCTGGCCCCTGAATGAGATCGGCGATATCCCACGCGTGGCGAAGGTCGAAGCCGCCGCGCCAAAAGCCCCCGTCGTGCAACTGATCATGCAGCGCTTGCAGGTAGATGTGCATATGGGGTTCGGGAACCCGAACCACGCCCCTGCCCACATTGATAAGCGCCCCCCGGGTGATGAAATGGGCGCCGGAGACGAAACTCGGCGGCCCGGGAGGCCGCTGATGCAGGTCGATCTGCCCGGGGTCCTCGGGCCGGCTGAGCGCCGCGACCGCGTGCTGCCTCGCCATTTCATAGCGGGTATCAAGGCTGAAGCCGGCCTTCTCCAGGGCCTTGAGCGCGCTTTCGACGGCCGCCGGCTCGACCACGAGGTCAAGGTCGCTGATCATCCGGGGGCATTGGGCGTTTGAGCGGGCGAGTATGGCCCCGCCCTTAAGCACCAGCGGGATCAGCCCGACGTCGTTCAGGGCCGCCCCCGCCTCGCCGAGTTCGCTGAACAGGCGGGCGTTGCGCTCCTGGTTTCGCCGGCCCACCTCCTGCACGAACCCAGTGACGTCTTCGGGCGCTGGAAAGCTCTCAAGACTGCGCTCCAGGCGTGGTGTGATGAGGGCCAAATTGGCCACTTCCAGGATCGCGCGCCAATCGGGATCCGGCGGCGGCGCGCCCTGAAGCAGCTGAACCAGCTGATCGAGCGCTGAGCCCTTAGCCATGGATAAGCCCGCTGATCGCCGTCACCGCGTCCTGCAGGTTGCTGTAGCTCAGACCATAGCAGTCCGCTTCGGCGAAGGTTTCGCAGAGGGCTTTCACCTCGGCCGCGGAAATTCTGCGCGATGGGGCGAGGCTGCCCTCAAGGAGACTGCGCAGAGCGTCGAGGCGGGACATAGGCTCCAGCGCCGTCCCAGCGCCCTCCTTGCGCTCGAGGGTGATGAAGGCGCTGAGGGGACCCGCCGCGCCCTTGGTGACTTGAGCGCCGGCGTAGCGGACGTCGCGCCCATCGGCCCTGCGGTGAATCGGCAGGGCGTCGATCATACCCGAGAAATCCGGCGCCAAGGACCAGGAGCCTCGCTTCAACGTCAGCGCGAAGGGCGCGCCTTTCATCCGTCCATGAGGGTCCACATGGACGATATCGTCTGAAAGGCATCGGAAGCCCGCGCCGACGAGCGCCAGCGCCAGGGTCGACTTGCCCGCGCCCGGCGCACCCGAGAGAAAGAGGCGCCGTCCAGACGCTTCAAGCAGGGCGCCATGGGCCAAGAACCCCTCAGCGATCGATTGGGTCAGCCCCTCGGTTAAGGCCGCCTTGAGGGCCGGCGCCAGTTCATTCTGACCAAACCAACCGCGGCTGTGATCATCGACGAGCAGAAAATATCCGTCCCCTGAGCTCACAATGTCAAAACGATGCTTTTGCGGCGCGTCGCCCTTAAGCGGCGTCAAGAGCTCAACGACGCCGTCTGGGGTAGGACCGCCATGGATCAAGACCGCAAATCCGACATCAAGGATCGAAAGGTTTAGGACGCTCTTCGCCGGCGCCTTCAGACCGCCGGCAAGAGCGTCTGGCACCAACCAGCCGCCGCGCAGCCAGGTCTCAAGCGCCTCCTCGACAAATTGGGCGGCGTGATCTTGGCGTGCGCCCCGCAGAGCAAGAGACGCGGACACCGCGCTTGGCCGCTCGCCCGCGGCAAGACCCCGCCAGATCAGGGAGGCTGTGTCGTTGAGCTCGACCAGCTGCTGTAAGCCCTGATGAAACAGCGCCGTCCTGTCGCCGAAGGCGATGAACTCCACCGCATCGGCGACCCTCATGATATCGGTCGCTCGAACGGGCTTAAAGGAGGGCGCCTCAGAGTGTCCAACCATGCGCCGCCCTCCCATCCGCCTAAACGCTCAGCGCTGTGTTGGTCCTGCGATCCATCCTACCTCGTCTGCAGCCCAAAGGGCGTCTCAAGAGGCTTAGAGCCGGCGAATCGCCGAACCTTAGACCCTCGGCATGCAATAAAATGCGAACGAGGCCTCTGCGATCAATAGCCTGAGCCGCCGACCACGAGGCGCGCCTGAGAGGACCTGCCGCAACAAACAGCAGGGTCTACGCCGAAGATCCGAGGTAAAGAACTCGGTAGTCTAACTCCCAGGCGCGGGGTAACACTCCAGGGCCAGGGGCGGAAGATGAACAAAATAATCTATGTGCGCCACCAGGAGCGCAGCGGAAACCGCGTATTCCAATATCTTGCGGCCGGAGCTATCGCCAACCGCGTCGCCGGCGCCGAAGTCCGGGGTTATGATCTTGATATATTCAACGTCCGCGATCCTAGATTGGAGGAGCCCCTGCATGGGCGTATCCTCGATGTTGAGGCGGGTCATGACCTAAACGTAGGCCGTTTGGCGCATTATCTGAATTCAGATCTCTTTGACGCCATATCCCTGAAATGTTGGGGGATGAGGTTGGAATATATGCCAACCCCAGCGGTCGCGCGGGATCTGCTGTTTAGGCAGCGCAGGCCGGGCGGCGGAGCGCCTATCGGTCCAGACGAGATTTTGCTGCATGTGAGAGCCGGCGGGGAATTCACCAGCAATCCCCATCCGGATTATCCTTTGCTTCCGGTTTCATACTATGCGGCGGCCATAAGCCTGTCTGGGAAGAAGCCGGTGTTCATCGGTCAAGTCGACTACGAGCGCTATAGGGACAAACTGATGTCGGCCTTCCCAGGGGCGCGGTTCATTCAGCCGGCGGACCCGCTCAGCGACTTCAAGACGATCATGAGCGCACCCCAGATCGTCTGTTCCGTGAGCTCCTTCTGCTGGCTGGCCGCCTGGATGGCGCTCGACGCGAAGCAGATCATCATGCCGGTTTATGGCCTCTTCGATCCGCGACAAAGACCAGACGTCGATCTTATTCCCCACAATGATCCTCGATTTAGCTTCCTCGCGCTCGATCGAGAAGAGTGGCGGGGCTCGGCCCAACAGATGAAGGCCCTCGAGGACGATCGGTCTGTTTGGCGTCTTTCGCCGTCGCAAGCGAGGGAGCTGAAGGCCGAAATAGCGTTCCGGACCGAATCTGTCGCGGGACGCTGGTCGGCGACGCGGCCGACCCGCCATCGAAACCTTCTCATCAACAGACTGAAACGGGCGCTTATTCGCTTGGGCGGGCTCACAAGGTCGCGCAAGGCGGTCCCAGCGGGCTGACCACGACCTTTAGTGTTGAGACCGTCGGCCAGAAGCACGCCCGCCGATCAGATGGGCGGAGCCCTTACGCTTCGGTCGGCGAGGGCGGCCCGGTCCAAGGGGTCATGATAGCGGCGCGAGCCGGTTCAGGGCGCAGCGCCGCACGTTTCTTATCTTCAGCCCACGAAGAACATGGGTCCGGACAAGACATTGAAGCGGCCTCCACCGGACGCCTGCAATGGCCGAAGCTGCCAAGCTCCCTGTGGGAGCGCAGGGATCTTGCCCGATGGCGCCGCCATCCAGGTCGGCTGCTGGAACGGCGCAGTCAGGGCCAGTCGCTCGATCATGGGCGAGGCGCCCGATAGGGCGCTCTGGAGGTCCGGGCCTTCCTTGACCCAAAGGGGCAGGGCGTGCGCCAAACGAATGTTCGCGTCCGCGTAAACGCCAGCGGCGTAATAGGCGGTCCCGACTTTGACGACGCCGTATCCAGCGCTGGCGAACCCCTCGCGCAAAAGGTTTCGTCGGTGTCCGGGACTTTGCTCCCAGAGCGCCTCCATGTCCTGCGGCGTTGTCCCCGTCGGATAATCCCTCCAGGCGAGATTTTCCGCCGTTTTTCCACAAAGATCACGCGTCAGGAGCGCGACGCGGTCCAGGTGCGTGAAGCCCTCTGGAGATTCGTGGCCGAAGAAGTTGCGGCTCGCCATATCGGCCGCGTGGGCCCGTGCGCACACGGCCAGGCCTTCGTCCCACGTATAGGGAGAAAGCTGGGCCTGACCGCGAAAGCTGTTGGCTTGGGTCAGAAGCGCCTTGGCGAAATCCTCATCGAAGCCGCCGCCGCCGGCGTCGGCGAGTCGTGCCCGAAGCTGAGCATCATACGCGATCCAGGCGGTCGCCGATTTCGACTCGGCCGCCCGCGCTGCAACGCTTTCAGGGGAAGGAACTGGCGCAACGGCGGCATGGGCGCTACCGGCGCCAGCCATCATAAGCGCGCCAACCAAGAGGTTGCGGCGGTTCAACGCGATGGACGGAATGCGATGTTGCATGCCGCCAATCTATCTGGGATCGGTTACTTATCAGATAAAGTCGAACCAAATCATCGTTTAACATCAGTAAGGTTACCAAAGCGGTAACAGGACATATTTGTTTTAGTGAACCGGTAACCGTACTATCTACTTAAGGGGATGTTCCGAGAAGTATAGGGTTGATTAATTATTTACACGGATCGTCCGCGGTTAGATTTGGCTAACCACGCTCACCGGCGGCGGCGACCTTCGGCGGGAGCTTTCCGCCGGCGGGTACGAAGGGGGGCGGATCGAAGTCGGGACTGGAGGCGACGAGGGATTGTCCCCCTGGCCCCTCTACCGGCGGTTCACCCGCGACGGCTGAGGCGCCGCCCAGGGGGCCTGCCCCGCCCGGGCCTCCCCCGCCTGGAAATCCGCCGCCGCCAGGGGCGCCCTGGGTGTTCGGCACGCCGGCGTTGGGACCGCGGGGGGTTGCAGCGACGGCGCCCGATGCGGCGATGGCTTCGGAACTCATAGTCGTCGACAAAAGCAGAGTCATCGCCGGCGGCACAACCGCAGCGAACCGGCCTGCCTTCAGCAGGAACTGGCGGCGATCATCCTCGCCAAGGACGTCTGGAACCAACGTGTTCTCAGGCATGGATCTCTGGCTCCCACTGGCCGCACCATAACGCGTGTGCCATTTTTCTTGCTATAAACCACTCATTTGAAGCGCTGGCGAGCGGCCTGCCGTGCAATGCGCCCGTCCGGCTGAACCTAGGGCGCCGGCTCAGCTCCGGCTGGGCGTGCGTCCTGTGGTGAGCCAAATTCAGCGCCCCTCTTGAAGCTATACTCGACTCAAACGTCTCTTGCTGGATCATAAATTGCATTCCAGGCAGGATAGGAACACGAGACGCAAGCAGCGTGCCACATCAGAACGTGAATCCAAGACGTTGAGATATTTTTGCCGCATAACCGACGAAACTTCCACGCCTCGGCCAAGGTTCCCGCCGGGCGCGTCTGTATCCAAGCCGTCTACCGAAATATTGGGGAAGCTCGACGCGGCGCCTTATCTCAGCCCCGCAGAAACCGATTCTAGTCAGCGCGGCGTGCGCCTGCTCACCATCCTCGAAAGGTCCGGACCGCTCGCTATGAAACCAGCCGGGAGCTCAAGAGCCCGTGAGTGCTTAGGGGAGCCCGGCGCGCCTACGTCTGCAGCCCGGCGCCTGTGATGCGTCTTCGGATGCTCCGGCTTCCGCCCTGGCCGCGGTGGCGACGTCGACGCCGCCGGCGGCTCTGGCGGGTTCGGTTTCGCCTTTTCATGGGACGGCGAACGACCTGGGCGCTTTTGGGCGTGCTGGCGCTCGGCGTATTCGGATGGATCGGCCTAACCTATGGGCCGGATATGGCTGAAACCCTTGTCCTTGCCGCCAGTCCCGAGCGGGGGGCGCTGAAGTCAGAGCTTGGCGCGCCGGACATGGCCGAGCTCGGTCCAGCCTACGCCGAGCGCGCCTATATGCCGATCTGGCTGAGCCGGGGCCGTCCCGCCCCCGAGGCGGAGGCGCTCATTCAAAGGCTGTCGACGAGCGCCGCGGATGATCTTGATCCTGAGCGTTACGGCGCAGCCGATCTTGCCGCGCGGCTAAAGGCGGCGCCAACGACCAGCTGGCGTGAGCGGGCGAAGACCGAGCTTCTGCTGACCAAAGCCTTTGTGCTCTATGTGGAGGATCTGCATACGCCGCTCGCGGGCGCGCGTCTTGTCTACACGGACGGCGCCCTGCGCGCGCCTCAGCGCCCTTCGCCGGCCGAGGTCCTCAACCTGCTGTTCAAGACGCCTTCATTGAGCGCGGCCTTGCAGGCGGCGACCCGAATGAACCCCCTTTATCTCGAGTACCGGCAGGCGATCTCGCAAGACCTCGCCAGAGGCGATGCGGCGGCCCAACGCCTGATGCGGGTGAACCTCGAGCGCATGCGCGCCCTGCCGATCAACCTTGGCCGCCGGTTCGTCCTGGTTGACGCTGCGAGCGCTCGTCTTTGGATGTTCGAAGCCGATCGGGCGGTCGGGTCTATGAAAGTCATTGTCGGCAAGCCGGACGAACCCACCCCCATGATGGCGGGCGTGATCCGCTATTCCATGTTCAATCCGTTCTGGAATGTTCCGCCGGACCTGGTTCAGAGGGTCTATGCACCGCGGATTAGGGCCAGCCTCGCCAGTCTGGGCGCCCTAAGAATGGATCCCTGGAGCGACTATACGCCCGACGCCAGGCGGCTTGATCCCAGGACGGTCGATTGGGCGGCGGTTCAGGCCGGCGCAACGTCGGTCGGTCTTCGCCAGCGTCCCGGGCCGCAAAACTCAATGGGCGCGGTCAAGTTCATGCTGCCGAACGAACTTGGCATCTATCTTCACGACACGCCCAACAAGGCCCTGTTTTCGCGACCGGTCAGGATGTTCAGCGCGGGGTGCGTCCGGGTTGAGGACTACCGGCGACTTGCGCTCTGGCTATACCAGGGCGCGACGGTTGGACCCAAAGGCGATGCACCCGATCAGCGGGTCGATCTCAATCGGCCAGTGCCGGTCTATATCACCTACCTGACCGCCTTTCCGGATTCGGGGCGCATCACCACAACGCTCGACAGCTACGGACGAGACGCTGTGCTCCTGAAAGCGCTGCAACCCCCGACGCCGTCCCCGCCCCCCCTGCCTTCGTCGGCCCGGTCGTGATCATCGCCGAACCGGAGGGGCGTCCGGCCTTCGCCGCGGCGCCGAAGCCGAGAGCGGCCGCTGGCCCGCGCCAGGAAGCGGCGCGTGTCTAAGCAGCACTTTGTCGCCTTGGACGGCATGCGCGGCGTGGCGGCCCTGTCGGTCGTGGCGCTTCACGCCTCACAGGTGTTCGCCTGGACCATAAGGCCCGAGCACGCCTTTCTCGCCGTCGATTTCTTTTTCTGCCTCAGCGGGTTTGTGGTTGGATATGCGTATGACGCGCGCCTGTCCCGCGGCATGACGGTTCTTGAGTTCTGCAAAGTCAGATTGATCCGTCTATACCCGTTGATTGGGCTCGGCGTCCTCATGGGCGGCATCGTCATCATATCCGGGTCAAGGCACCATCTGCCGATCCTGTTTTTGCTGACCGGCGGCGCGTTTTTTCTGCTCCCGATCGGGTTGGCGATCGGCCTGCAGGCCTTCCCGACGCTCAATCCGTTGTGGTCCTTGTTCTTCGAACTCTGCGCCAACCTGGTCTACGCTCTGCGGGCGCGGTCCAAGCGCGCAAGGTCCGCCAACCTTGGAGCGCCGCTCTTGATAAGCGCGATCGGCGTCGCCCTTGTGGCGGTGCAGAACCGAACCCTCGAGCCTGTCGGATTCAAAGGCGTCCCTGAATTTCTGGAGGGGACCGTCCGCGTATCCTTCCCGTTCATCGCCGGGCTTTTCATCTATCGATCAGGGCTCTTTCTAAGGGCGCCGCGGCCGCCTGCGTGGATCCTGGCCTTGGCCCTCGGCGCGGCGCTGTTTTGTCCCTGGTTCCAGGAAAGCTGGATCTACGATTGCCTCTTTGTGATCATCTTCACGCCCTTGATCGTTGCGGCGGGCGCGGCCAGCCCCACGGGGGCATTCATCTGGAGGTGGGCCGGCAGGCTCTCTTATCCCCTCTACATCGTCCACCTTCCCGTTCTGCAGGCCTGGCAAAGGATCGCCGCGCACCTTCATCTGGGATCTCCAGTGCTTGGCGGTGTGTCAGGCCTCATTATCGCTATTGGCGCTGCGTTTGTGGCCCTGAGGCTCTATGACGAGCCCCTAAGGCGCAGACTTTCTGAGCTTAAGCGCCGGCCTAATGAGCCCGCGACGCCGCTCGGCCCTCCAGTGTGACCCCTCCCCGATACTCTGGCGGTCACTGGCCAGCCTTATCCTTCGCGACCTCATCGCACCTACCGTTCACCAAGAACGCGCGGGGCTCTTCTGATCTGGCGCTGAAGCTGAAGCTGAACTGGTGGGTGAGGAGGTCTATAGAATAGATGTAGACGCGCGGCGCGGCGCCCTCCGTCGCCGGCCGCTCGATCCTGATCGTATAGCGCTCCCGATTAAGCTCAGCCTGCAGTGTCGACCCCTGCGTTGGATGGGGCTGCCCATCGGCAGGAACGCCGTTGATCTCATGCTGCTCAGGATCGACAAAGAAGTCCAAGCGCTGCGTTTTTGCACCGTCGATGTAACTGCAGGAGAGCCTGGTGACATCAGCGCGGGCAAGGCCTGGATTGAGCGCGCATCCCAGCGCCAGCATGACCAAGGATTTCATCGGCGTCCTTTCTGCCTTGGGCGGGCATTAGGGCGTCATGATCACGCGGGTGTCGAGCCCCAGGTCTGACAGCCCATAGGCTAGCCGGCTCTCGAACTCATCCCGCCCTTCGCTCCGACCCGCGCGGCGACATCGCGCGGTCTCATATGGTCCGGCGCTATGCGCGGCTCCTGCATGCCGAGCGCTTCAGGCGCTTGTCGACGAGGCGCGGGTTGATCTTTTTGATAAGCGTAAAGAAAACAAGCCTCGCGCCCATCCGCCGAGGAACGGTCTTGGCCTCAGACGTCGCATGACCACAGATCGTGCCGGCTATGAGCGCATCAGACAGTCTTCTCACTTCGGCGCAGCCGCCGGCGGCGCTGACGGGGCGGCTTTCATGCGCGCCAGGTCATCCTCCAGGATCACCACCGCATCGGAAAAGTGCTGAAGGGGATGTCCGCGGCAGTAGTTATCAAGCCAGGCTGACATCCCTTCCTGATTGATTTGGCCGAGAAGATCCACGCCGAGCAGGGCGGCCGCGCCAGAGGCGTGGCCTTCGGCCCAGGCCAGCATCCGCGGGTGATCATCCAGGCCTGGCGACGAAGCGGCGCTCGGCGTCAACCAGGCCTGGCAGCTTTGATCCCCGATCCTCGCGGCTGGTGCGGCGACCGGCTCAGACTGCAGCGCTGCGGCTAGGGCCGCCATGGTGAAGATCATCGGCGTCCACAGACATAGGGCTTGGGGCAAGGCGCCGAAGCGCGTGCGTCACCCTACACGCCTGGGCGCAGATAGACACCCGCGTTCGAGCCCGCGACCGGGCAGCGAGACTTCGCTGATAAGCCCCAATCCCATCGCGCTTAAAGGCGATTTCGCCTCTCAGATTCGGCGTTTCTGGCGCGCCGTTGTCCTTAAGACTTCGGAACACCTGGCTTTTTTTTCGAAATCGCTGGCGGCACAAGGAGGTCAAATCCGAGGTCCCGACGAAACACCAGCTCACCGATGTGGCCTATATCCTCTTTGACCAGGGCCCATACTTCGCCGCCGCAGAGGTCTGTCCAGCGCTTGCAGAAGGCATAGTCCTCGCTCAGCCACGCGCCGTCCGGAAGGCCGTTGAAGAAACCGAAGATCGGCTCTGCATAGTCGTCGATGAACGGGTGCTCGACGAACCTGGCGATCTCGGGTCGCGCCTTGAGGCTTTCCAGACAATCTCGGCGAATGAGGCAAAGACCCATACCCATGCTGTCGACCTTGACCAGCCCGCCCTCCGGCACCTTGGTGATGCGGCTGGTGAAGCCCACAACGTCACCGCCCGGCCGGCGCTGGGGATAAAAGCACCCGACCAGCGGCTTATCGGCCTTCAGAAGGCGGAGCACGCTGGGCGGATGGAAGGCCATATCCGCATCCACGAACAGAAGATGGGTGAACTCGGGGCGCGTGACGAACCGAGAGGTTATGAGGTTTCGGACGGCGGTAATCTCAGCATAGCTCGTGAAATCATAGGCGACCTCAATCCCTCGGCGCTGCAGTTCATTCTGAAGCAACAGGAGGCTGTTGACCGTCATCGCCTTGATGGAGCCGCCATAGGCCGGCGTGGCGATCAGGATGGTGGCGTCGGCCAAGATTAAACCTCCGACATGGCGATGATGGAGCGTCCTCGTCGCCAGAGCTGATGGGTACTCGCTACTCTGACACGGGACCAGAAAAGGAATCGTTCAGACGCAGCGCAGCGCTTAAGATCTGAATGGCTTTCAAGCCACGCGCTTTACCGCGGCGTCCTCGTGAAGGACACAGGCTCTTCGAGCCGGGTTCCCGATCTGGCCCGATCTCTAACGCCAGTGAAGCTGAATTCCAGCACCCTCGTGCGTCCGCAGAACGGCGTGAACTGAACGTGCGGCGCCCCTAGATCGACATCGGTCGCCCCAAACGTGCGGCCCTAAATTGTAAGCCAATGGCGTTGAGAACGAAGGCGCAAACCATTGGCTTGGCCGTCGCGATTTGAATTTATGGGGGCGGCCTAAGCCCCACGATAGATGGCCGCCCGCCGTCGCGTTCGGAATTTGCTATCCGCCCAAGCCGTAATCATCGCCAAAATGAACAGCAGGCAAACCAGCGCGATCTGAATGCCTAGGCTGTGAATGAGGGGCCAATGCGATCCGATCAAAGCGACAGATGTCACGATCGGCAGGTGAATCGTATAAAGCGCATAGGAGGTGTCCCCGAACAGCTTTCCTACCTCGGGCCTAAATTCGAAGGCTTCTGCGCCAAAGTAGATCAGCGCCGGAAATATAAACAAGACAACGACGAGCTCGAACAGGTGAGCAAGTCTGTTTTCGAGCGGAGCCAATAGTATCCCCGCCATCGCAATGAGGACCACCACGGACGGGAAGCGAAGTTTCGAGGCGTGGGCGGCATGAAATCGGGCTACTGCGACGCCGACAAAAAACGAGAAGCCGACGCGAAGAAAACCGCCCCCAAGGGTCGCTATGCTCCAACCGACATTGATCGTGTACCAGCGCTTCTCAGCGAAAAGGAGACCTACGGCTGACACGATAATCAGAAGGTAGAGGGGCCATCCCCTGAGTTGTTTCCAGAACAAGCCAAAAACGACGTTCGCGACCCATAGTTCAAAGAAAATCGACCAGAGCGGCGGGTCGATCGGGAAGGCTGCCGCCGAGCCCGACAGAACGGCTGGCAATCCAATAGCGTTCATCAAAAGAGCGCCGAGAAGTCGGCTGCCCTGCAGGTCGGAGGCTATCCCGACAACCACTATGGCGAGGGCGCCGAGCAGGATTCCGACAAAGAACAGCGGGGCCAGTCGCCGGATGCGCCCCCGCATAAAGGTCAAGAAGGTTTGCTCGCCAGAGCTGAACCGCCTGTCGTTCGCGTAAGCCAGAACGAACCCACTGAGGACAAAGAATAAATCAACGGCGAGGTATCCAAACCGGGGTAGCCAGCCAATCCCATGAGACGACGCATGGTAAAACACCACGACAACCGAAGCGACGCCCCGCATCCCATCCAGCGTGGCGAAACGCCGGCCGTGCGTCGCTGGAAACGCCAAACTCGTCACTCACTCCCCCAGAGGCAGATCCCTAGCGACGTCCGGGCTCGTCAAAGGCCCAACTCGTTTGAGAAGCCTGCGTTCCTAACATAAACTCAGCTGCTGCGCTCAACCTGGAAGTTGCGGCGCGATGTCTTTTGAGGGGGCTCGAGGCCTCTGTTCACGCCGACGGCGCAGGCCTGCCGCTTTCGGGCATAGCGTAGCGACCTGCGGCGGCGGCGGCGAAGCCGATCCCCTCTTCAACCAGCAGTGATTGCAGAAAATCAGCCCAGCCATCCTCACCCGAGACCGGCGAATCGTTCAGGCGCCCAGCAGGGATCCCGCAGAGCGTCCTCCCGCCTTTACACAGCAGGGCCAGGTTTTGAAACGCCCTGGGATGGTTGATTGATTCAATGCGGACTAATGAGGGACCGCAACGACGAGCGCAGGATGACCGAACAAAAAAGCGACCAGAAACTCTACCTCGGCGGAGCCTCGGTCCGTGTGGGCATTATGGTGCTCGCGGCGATCGCGACCGGCTTCGCCTTCTGGGCGCTCCGCTCGATCCTTACCCCCCTTGCCCTGGCCCTGTTCTTACTTCTGATGATCGATGGCCTGGCGCGGGCTCTGGCCTTGCGGGCGTCCTGGCTCCCCAATTGGGCGGCCCTGCCTGTGGCGATCGTCATCATCGTCGCCCTCTTCGCCGGCGCCATCTGGGCGGTCGCAGACAACGCGGCTCATTTCGCCCGCCAGGCCGGAAGTTATTCGGCGCGTCTCAACGCCCTGATCAGCGACCTTGGCGCGCGGGTTGGGTTTCAGGCGCCGCCGACCCTCGACGACCTTTTGGCCGACGCCAGCCCCGCCAAGGTGGTGGGCGTGATCGCCGGCGGGCTTCGTCGGGGCGGGGAGGTTGCGGTCTTCGTCCTGATCTACCTTGGCTTTCTGATCGCCGCGCGGCGCGGCTTTCCCACCAAGCTCCATTCACTCTTCAGCGGGGCCGCTGAGGGGGTGGAGGCCGACCGCCTGTTCGAACGGATCCGGGCCGGCGTCGAAAGCTATGTCTGGGGTCAAAGCATTATTGCGGGCATCATCGCCCTGGCGTCCGCCGCCATCATGGCGGCTCTCGGACTTCAGCATGTGGCCTTCTGGGCCTTTCTGATCTTCCTTGCGAGCTTCATTCCTGTGATTGGCGGCGCGGTCGGCGTCCTTATTCCCCCCTTATTCGGCCTCCTCCAGTTCAGCGACATAGCGAGGCCTATCGTCATGCTGGTCGGGCTTGAACTGCTTCACATCGCTGTGGGTCAGGTGCTTCAGCCGCGCTTGCACGGAAAGAACCTCAACCTCGACCCGGTCGTGGTGGTTCTGGCTCTGGCCTTCTGGAGTCTGATCTGGGGTGTCGCGGGCGCCTTCCTATCCATCCCCCTGACGGTGATCGCCATGGCGGTGTTGGCCGAGTTCCAGTCGACCCGGTGGATCGCTGTGCTGCTCTCCAGCGATGGGCGGCCCTATGCCGAGACGAGTCGCTGAACGGTGGGGGTCAAGATCCGGATCGGCGATGTGATGGTGCCCGGCCGCGTCTGGGCCGCGCCGATGACGGGGGTGTCGGACCTCCCCTTCCGGCAGACCGCATCGGGGCTCGGCGCCGCCTATGTGGCGAGCGAGATGGTGGCCTGCGCTGAACTTGCGCGCGGGCGGCCAGATGTCGTGCGCCGAGCGGCGGTCGGCGAGGGTCTGGGATTGACCGTTATCCAGCTTGTCGGGCGATCGGCCGAGTGGATGGCCAGAGGCGCTGAGCTCGCCGAAGCGGCCGGGGCGGATATCATCGACCTCAACTTCGGCTGTCCGGCCAAGGAGGTGACCGGCGCCCTGTCGGGATCGGCCCTGATGCGCGATCTCGACCACGCCAGCCGCCTCATTGACGCCGCCGTCTCGGCCACCCGTCGCCCCGTGACCCTCAAGATGCGCCTGGGGTGGGACCATGCCTCGATCAACGCTCCGGCGCTCGCGGAACGCGCCGAGGCTCTCGGCGTACAGGCGATCACCGTCCACGGCCGCACCCGACAGCAGTTCTACAGCGGCCGGGCGGACTGGACGGCGGTGGCCGCCGTCAAACGGGCGGTGCGCCTGCCTGTGATCGTCAACGGGGACATCATCGATCTAGAAAGCGCAAGGCTGGCCCTTGATGCGTCCGGCGCCGATGCGGTCATGCTCGGCCGGGGTCTGAACGGCAGGCCCTGGGCAAGCGTGGCGATCGAGCGCGCGCTCCTTGGCGAGACGTTCGCCGAGCCGGGGCCCTTGGCCCGCCTTGAGATTGTGCTTGGCCAGCTTGAGCAAAGCCTTCGGTTCTACGGCGATCGGCTCGGCCTGAAGATGTTCAGAAAGCACCTCGGCTGGTCGGTGATGTCCGCACCCTGGCCGACGGCGGCCGAGGCGCGAAGGATCGCCAAAGCCGAGCTCTGCCGGCTGGAGACCGCCCTGGAGGTCGAAGTAGGGCTAAGGCGCCTCTGGGCTGAGGCCTACGCCAGCGAGGTCATGGAACCCCCGAGCGCTGCAGCTGTGGCCGGGTCGGCGGACATCGCAGCGCCGACCATGCTGAACAGCCGTCTCAGATTGGCTTCCTGCGCGGCGACGGTATCGGCGTAGACCGGGATTTCGCGGACCCTCGGCGGCACGATCAGTCCCTTGGGCGTCTCTTCGACTACGCCGCGTTCCATCAGCTTCAAGACCTTCCGCCGCACGGTTTCGCGGGGCAGGTTGGTGGAGCGCGCCAGGGCCATGCGGCTGACCGGGCGCAGGAGGTCTTCAGGGACCCGCGTGCTGAAGCTGGCGTATTGCCTGCGGGTGACCTTGTTCAGCATCAAATTCTGCGTGTTCTGCGTCGCGATCGCGAGAAAGATCATCGCCTGTTCGTAATCGTTGTCGAAGGCCGCCACGACGGGGAGCGCCGTGCGCTGGACGAACTCAGCGACAAAATAAGCGAACAGCCGCGAATACGGCGCATCCATGGCTGGATGGCTCATCCCTCATATCCCCCAGCCTACCCAATTTGGGGCGACTATCTGCAATGATCATGCCATTTGTTTAGCGGCAAGGCATGGGGGCGGGGTGCTTACCCAAACTGGGTAATGAGGTTCGGTGTTGAGCCTTTCCGATCAAAGGCTCATGGTGAGGGCTCGGCGAGCGGAGAAGCCCATGGCGACCATGACCGAGCCTGAGCGCACCGTTATTATCGGGTCGGGCGTCGCTGGCCTGTTCGCCGCCATGATGCTGGCAGACAAGGATCGTTCGATTCTGGTTCTGGAGCGCGATCCTGCCCCTACGGCCGGCGATGCGAACCAGGTGTTCGAGCACTGGCATAGGCGCGGCGTCGGGCAGCTTCGCCATAGCCATGCTTTCCTGGCCCGCCTGATCAACATCGTGCGCGCGCGCCATCCGGACCTGATCGATCAATTGATCGCGGCGGGCTGCCGCGAGTTGACCCTGGCCGAGCTTCTGCCCTCGACGCTCAAGCCGCATTACGCGCCCGAGCCTGGCGATGGATCCATGTCGATTCTGATGAGCCGGCGCACCACCTTTGAGCTTGTGGTGCGCCGCTATGTCGAGGCCCTTCCTGGGGTTTCGATCCGATCGGACGCCTTTGTCGCGGGCCTGATCTTCGCGCCTGACGCCGCCGTTCCCACCGTGGTCGGGGTGACCACCGAATCCGCAGAAGAGATTTCGGCGACCCTTGTGGTGGACGCGTCCGGCAGACAGTCCCAGGTCCTCGACCTGTTGGCCGACGCAGGCGTTGAGGTCGAGGAAACCGGCGAGCCCGCCGGCATCCTCTATTATACGCGCCACTGGCGGCTGAAGCCTGGGCGGGTTCCGCCGCCCCGCAGCGGATCGCCGGGCGCCGGTGATCTTGGCTATATCAAGTTTGGCCTGTTTGAAGCCGACAACGGCTGGTTTTCGGTAACCCTGGCGGTTCCTGAGGTTGAGGCTGAGCTTCGCCAGGCGATCGTTCGCCCCGAGGTGTTCGAAACCGCCTGCGCCGCGCTTCCGGGCATCGCCCCCTGGATCGATCAGGATCGGGCCGAGGCGATGACCAAGGTCTTCGCCATGGGCGATCTCAAGAGCCGCTGGCGCCGGCTCATCCGCGACGGCCGTCCGGTTGTTCAGGGTCTCTGCCTGATCGGGGACAGCCTGATCCAGTCAAACCCCCTCTATGGCCGGGGCACGGCGTTTGCGGCGGTCGAGGCCGAAGCCCTGTCCAAAGCGTGCAGCGCGGCGCGCGATCCCGCCGCGCGGGCAGTCCTTTATGACAGCCTGGTCGAGCAGGCGCTCCGACCGTTCTACGATGACATGCAGGACCAGGACCGATCGGCGATCCGGCGCGCCGCCGCGGCCCATGCGGGCGCGCCTTCATCCTTACGTCAGCAGCTCGTCTTGAGCTTCATCCGCGATGGCGCCGGGGTAGCGGTCAGGGGTGATCTTCCGACCTTTAGAGCCGCCATGCGCGCCTTTCATATGATCGACCCCCCTCGGGCATGGCTCCGCGAGCCCCGCCATGTGGGCGTGATGCTGAGGACCTGGGCGCGGGGGTAGAAACGCAACGCCCATCTTTGTCCGGGAAGAATGGGCCCAGAGCGCGCCGAGATGCTTGGTCTTCTCGGCATTGCCGATGGGGCAAGGGCCAGTCTTGCCGCATAGACCTCAGACATCTTAACTGCGGACAACCACAGTTTAGCGCACTTGCGCGCTTAGGCTTTCGTGGCCCCTTGGAAGTGCCGGGCGTCAGGCGCATAGGCGCACTTTGCGTTGGGGCTTGGACGGCGCCGGGCTCAAACGCAGGGGAGACCTTAGCGTTCATGTCAGACATCGCGCTGAGCTTCATCGTTCCAGTACGCCACCCCGCCAACGCAAAGGACTGGGGCCTCCTCAAACGCAACCTCGCGCAGACGCTAGGTTCAATCGCGAACCAGACCGACGACCGTTGGCAAGGCGCGGTGATCGCCAACCATGGCGCGGACCTGCCGGACATGCCGGCAGGGTTCAGGGTGGTCAATGTGGATTTCCCCCCCAATCCGCTCCACGATATGGAGAGCGCCGATCTTGAGGCGGTCTATGACGCGTTTCGCCTCGACAAGGGACGGCGCGTTTTGGCCGGCCTGGTTGAGCTTCGGCCTCAAGGCCACGTGATGATCTGCGACGACGACGACCTCGTCAGCCGCCGGCTTACCGAGTGGGTCAGCCAAAACCGCACGAACAACGGCTGGTGGATCCAGAACGGTTATGTCTGGGCCGATGGCGGCGCCTGGCTCTATCGTTGCGGTGATTTTTCAGACCTGTGCGGCACATCTCATATCATCCGGGCGGACCTATACGCGCTTCCAGTGACGATGGACGGCTGGTCCGAGTCTGAGATCAAGCGCAGCCTTGGCAGCCATCGCTTCATCAAGGGGGACCTTGATGCCCGAACGCCCCTTGAGCCCCTGCCCTTCTTTGGGGCCGTCTATCGTGTCGGTCATCCAGGCGCTCATAGTCAGTCGCCCGGTCTTTTTCGAAAATTCTTCCCTAAGACCCTGCTTAAGCGCCCCAAGGAATTGGTTCGCCGGCTGTTGCGGCTCAGGGTTCTGACCGGGGCGACGCGGCGGGAGTTCTTCGGCCCCCTCTAAAGCGCGTTTCGCACGTTTGAGCGCCGCCCGTCTTGGCGCCAGCCGACGGACTATTCTGCGGCCTTGGCGTGCTTGAAGATCTCAACCCGGACTTATGGACTCAACGACGCGTCGATCTATCAGAGGGAATGTCAGCCTGCCCTCTAGCACCGCTCAATCCTGCACGCGTAACAGCCATATTTGGCGAAGTGGGCGTGCAGATAAGCCGCCTCTGGTGCATCGAGCATGGCCTCGATAACCCCCTCAGCATCGCTGCCGGACGTGAGCTCAGCCCCGGTCATCATGCCCCGATCATTGAAGGCGCGGAGCGAGAGCGCCCGGCCGGCGAAAAAGGCCGGCAGGGTGTTGGGCGCAAGCTTGGCCTCCGAAGAATGCAGACCAAGGTAGATGGCGTGGCTCGACCGATAGGGGCTTTCAGCCGGCTGGTGTGTGAAGTTGACCAGGACAAGCTCATCCCCGGGCTCTGCATCTGCAAGGGCGATGCGGCAGGGAAAGCCAGGCTTTTCGTCGGCGATGACGCGAACCGCATGGCGCGCGGCGAGGTCTTCGTCTTGGAGACCAAACAGGGCCGCAAAGCGTTCGCGCGAGAGGGGAAGGATCTGAAAGCTCAAAACACGGCTCCTTTCTTACGAAGATGCCCTCCATCTTGGCCCCGCTCCACCCGATCCTTGCGATCGCTCTTTCGCAGGCGCGGACCGCCTCGTAGAAACCTCGCCATGCGGGTGTTCAACATCATGCTGGCCAAGGACCGGGGCGGGGTCGAGTCTATGGCTGTGCACTATCACGAGGCCCTGGCGGCCCAGGGCTATCAGGTGACGAGCTTTGGGCACCCTAAGGGGGTCCTGGCGGAAGCGGCGCCGCGAGCGGAATTTCGGCCCCTGATCGCCCGGTTCGACTATGACCCCCTCGCGGCGGTCCGGCTCAAAGGCTGGCTGACCCGACGGACGCCGGCCCTGGTTCTGACCCATGGCGGCCGAGCCGGCGGGGTCAGCCTCATCGCGGCGGGCGGGCGGCGCACGGTGCAGGTCATGCACAACCAGTTCTTCAAATCCTACACCCGTCATATGCGCGCGGGCATTTGCGTCAGTCGCTCGGTGATGGACGCGGCCCGCACCGCCTATCCAGACCTGCCGCTTTATGAGACCACCAACTTCACCCACCTTGAGCCGCGGCCGGTTAAGTCCGCGCCCGAGGGGACGCCGGTCATCGGCGCCCTTGGGCGTCTGCACGAGCAGAAGGGATTCGATGTCCTGCTCCGCGCCCTGGCGCGGGTCAAGGCGAACGGCTCAGCCTTCACCGCCAGGATCGCCGGCGAGGGTCCGGAACGGGCGGCGCTGGAAGCATTGAGAACATCCTTAGGGCTCGACCAAGAGGTCAGTTTTGTCGGCTGGGTGTCTCCGGTGACTGATTTTCTGGAGGGTCTCGATCTCTTCGCCATGCCCTCCCATTATGAGCCCTTCGGCCTGTCTTTGGCCGAAGCCCTGGCGGCGGGGGTCCCGGCGGTGGCGTCAGCCATTGAGGGGCCGCTTGAAATCCTTGCCGGCGGGCGCTTCGGCCGGATCTTCCCTAATCGGGACGACGCGGCCCTGGCGTCGGCCCTCCAAGGCGCGATGTCGGACTGGCCAGGCGCCCTCGCGCAGGCGAGAGCGGCGCAGGCGCACGCGCTTTCGACCTATGGTTTCGACGCGGGCCAGGTCAGGCTGGCCGCCTCGATCGCAAAGATCCTGGCGCTTTAGCGCCCGGCGTCTGCCAGAACGGCGCCGATATCGCCCTTCGGATCCACACCCAAAATCCGGGTGGAATGCCAGAGGGCGTAGAAGAGAAGGCTCCAGGCGGGCTGATCGTTCTGGCGCGCCGCGCCGATGATGGCCTGGGCGGCCTCCTGATCGAACAGGGCGCGTACGCCCGGCTGGCGCGCCACGAGCGGCGCGATCAGCGCCGCCCGGTCTGCGATCCAGCCGCCGACCGGGGTGTTGAAGCCGCGCTTTTTCGCGAGGGCCGGATACTTCGGGTCGGCCTTGGCCAGCCAGCGCCGGGGCACCAGTTTGCCGAGGTCGCCCCTGATCCTGAGGTGGTCGGGAAGGGTGACTGCGAACTTCGCCACTTCAGGGTCGAGATAGGGGGTGCGGCCCTCGACACTGTTGATCATCAGACACCGATCGAGCTTCAGCAGCAGGTTATTGGGCAGGGCCTCGGCGACGTCCACCGCCTGCAGGCGCTGGGCCCGTCCCGACCAGCGGTCCTGGGCCGCGGTCTCAACGGCGTTAAGGGCGGCGCGCCAGCCCGGGGAGATGGCGATGCCGAGCTTCTCAAACACGCCCTTGCGGGCCTGGGCGCTGACGGCGTCCCTGAGCCATCCCCCGCGATAGCGCCGATAGCCGCCGAAGAGCTCGTCCGCGCCCTCCCCGCAGAGAGTGACCTTGAGCCCCTCGGCGCGCGCTTCACGGCCCAGAATATAGGTCGGCAGCACCGCAGCATCGCAGGTCGGATCATCGATCGCAGCTGAGATACGCGGCGCGAGGGTGAAGAAGTCCTCCGCGTCCATTTCCACGCGCCGGCATTCAGCGCCGTGGCGCTCCGCAAACTTAAGGGCCGCACGGCTCTCGTCCATGCGGGGATCGCCGGCGTAGCCGACAGTGATGGCCCGGATCGGGGTCCTCGAAAGACGCTGCATCAGCAAAAGCAAAATCGAGCTGTCGACGCCGCCAGACAGAAAAAGCCCATAGGGCACGTCCGTATGCAGGTGCTGCTCGACAGAGCCCATCATCACCGCATCAAAGCCTTCCACGGCGCCCTTTGCTCGGGTGCGGCCCGACGGCGCCGGCAGGGCCTCCAGCCTAAGATGCTCTTTGATGCGGCCGTCTTCGATCACGAGGGTCTCGCCCGGCAGGACCCGGTTGATCCCCTCGAAGATGGTGCGCCGGCCGACGGTGTATTTAAGCTGCAGGAGCTCATTGCGGAGGGGCTCGGCCACCTTGGCCTTGGCAAGGCCGGCGGCGATCAGGGCCTGGGGTTCGGAGGCGAAGAAAAACCCCTGATCGGTTTCTGTATAGTAGAGCGGTTTGATCCCGAAGGGATCGCGCGCCAGCACCAGCCGGCGGCGGCCGGGATCCCAGAGGGCTATGGCGTACATTCCGCGGAGGCTCCTGGCGAAGCTCAGTCCATCGCGGTCATAAAGATGCGCCACAGGCTCGCAGTCCGAGCCGGTCTTAAAGACGTGACCTGCGAGCTCCGAACGAAGCTCGAGGTTGTTGTAGATTTCCCCATTGGCCACCAGGACCGAACCTTGCGGGCCGAACAGGGGTTGGTCGCCGCCGTCCAGATCCATGATCGCCAACCGGTCGTTGAGGAGGCCTATCGGCCCGTCAAGCCAGAGATCGGTGGAATCTGGCCCCCGGTGCAGGAGAGCCTGCGCCAGCGCCTCAAGGTCTGATATCTCGCCGACGGCTCCGGCGCGTCTGAAGAAACCTGCGATTCCGCACATGCCCGCGCTTTTGCACGCAGGGGCGTGATTGGCAAACGACCCGTTTGCTCGAGCCTAGACGGCGCGCCTACCCCTGCGCGCCGTTAGGCGCCGGGCTTGCGAAAATTGGATAAGGTCACGCCGAAGAGAAGGCCGAGCGCGGTCCCAAGGGCGATCAGGCTGGGGTTGTGAAACACCGAAAACATCGCCGCGCCAACCCCGGCGCCCAGGGCCAAGCCCACCCCAATGAAAGATCGGTTCATATACCGATCATAGCTCAGAACCCCCGTTTGTCCCAGGTCCTGTCAGCACGCTTTTGAATCCGATTGTCGCCACGCTTCGGCATTGGAACGCGACAGGTTCGGCCAAGCCTGACCTTGCGAAAATCGTTCAATCCATCGCCTTACGTTCGGGGAACAAGCTGGGGAATAGGGTTTCGACCGCGTGCGGCGGGAAGCGGAATGGCGCCGCCCCTTTGCGTGGATCTAAGCCAAGCCTGCCGTCATTGAGGATGAGGAGGTCAAAGCGTCTCGCTCATTCCCGTCCGACTAAAAGCTAATTTATACTAGTAAATATTGACCGTCACGCATCGGCGTGCATGATGGCTCAAACGGAGTGGGAGGAGGCGCGGTGGACCGCCAGGCCTGGGTGACGGGGGCAGCGTCGGGGCTCGGCCGTGCGATCACCCGGCGACTCGAATGCGATGGCGTTAAGGTAACGGCGCTGGATATCGACGCGAACGCCCTCTCGCAGCTGGTCAGGGAACTCCCCTCGGTAAGCACTCTGACCGTTGACGCTGGGGATTCTCAAGCGCTTACGGCGGCTTTGAATCGCATCCCCGGCGACCGGCTCGACATTCTCATCAACTGTGTCGGAATCGGTGGTCCCGTCGCCGCGGTTGAAGATACTGAGATCGCCGATTGGAACCGCGTGATCGCCACCGATCTGACCAGCCATTTCGTCTGCGCCAAGACTGCTGTGCCCCGGATGAAAGCCGCAGGTGGCGGGGCGATCGTCAATATAGGTTCAACGAGCGCAGTGACTGGGCTGCCGCTGCGTTCGGCCTATGTCGTCGCCAAGGCGGGTGTCGTGGCGCTGGCCCGCAACCTTGCCCGCGAACTCGGCCCCTCGAATATCCGTGTCAACGCCGTGCTCCCTGGGCCGATGGCGGGGCCCCGTCTCGATCAAATTATCGCAGACAAAGCCGCGGCGCTCGGCGTCGAACCGCGCGTGTACGAGGCCGAAATGCTGCGCTTCGTATCAATGGGGACGACGGTTACGCCGGAAGAGGTCGCCGAAACGGTGGCTTTCCTCGTGTCTGACAGGGCGCGCCACATCACAGGCCAGACCCTCGCCGTCGATGGCCAAGTCGTTCACGAGGAATAGGTCATGCGGCGCGACAAGGTCATCATAACCTGCGCTGTGACAGGTTCGATTCATACGCCGACGATGTCTCCGTACCTGCCGATCACCCCTTCCCAGATCATCGAACAGGCCGTCGCGGCGGCCGAGGCTGGGGCGGCGATCCTGCATCTACATGCGCGAAATCCTGCCGATGGGCGCCCCTCGCCCGATCCCGACATCTTCATGCAGTTCCTACCGAGTCTGCGTCAGCAGACCGACGCCGTCATCAATATCACCACCGGGGGCGGTCCTGGGATGACCATTGCGCAACGCCTGGCCGCCCCGGTGCGCGCCCGGCCGGAACTCTGTTCCCTGAACATGGGAACAATGAACTTCGGCGCATTCGATCTGGCCCTTAAATACAAAGACTGGAAGTATGACTGGGAAAAGCCATTTCTCGAGAGCACGCGAAGCGGGTTCCAGAGCAATACCTTCGAACAGATCGACGAAATAGTCACAACCCTACACGATGGATTTGGCACTCGCTTTGAGTTTGAGTGCTATGACGTCGGACACCTCTATAATCTTGCCGATGTCATTCGGCGTCGCAAACTCGAGCCCCCATTTCTGATCCAGTTCATTTTTGGAGTTCTGGGCGGAATCGGGGCCGAGTTCGAGAACCTATTGATCATGAAATCGACAGCCGACCGCCTGTTCGGCGACGCCTATCAGATGTCCTGTTTTGCGACCGGTAAGAACCAGATGCCTTTTCTGACAGTCTGTGCAGCTCTTGGCGGTTCGGTCAGGGTAGGGTTGGAGGATAGCCTCTACATCGGCTCCGGTCAGCTTGCGCAGAGCAATGCCGAGCAGGTCGCCAAGATACGCGTTATCGTCGAAGCCTTGGGTCGGACCGTGGCGAGCCCCGCCGAAGCCCGGGAAATGCTTGCCCTGAAGGGGAGTGACAGAGTCGCATTCTAGCGCCTAAAGCGCCTTGCGCGCATCAGGCTCGCCGCGCAGCGCGTTTAGGAACCGCGCGTGACCTGCCGTCGACAGGACGCGAGACGGACCCTGTTTGAGATACTTCTGAAGCGCGGACGCCCCATTCCGGCGCGTCGGTTGACCGCCCGCCGGATCCTCCAGGCTGAACAGGCGCGCTACCCCTATGTCGCCCAGCCCATCCAAAGCGTCGACATCATATAGATAGAGCGCCTCCGATCCGACCCGATCGCAGGCGTACACGTGGGTGCGAATCACGCCTTGAACAGCGACGAGCGTCGACAACGGAAACCCGGCTTGGGCAAGGATTGACCCTACCGCATCGGCGTCGACATCCTGATGATCGCCTTTGGTTTCACCCACGGCGCAAATCCATGAATGCCGTGCAGATAGCCTGCGGCGAGCATGACATTGTCGTGGATCGCCGCGTGATCGGCGGCGGCCAAGGCGCAGGCATGGTCCCGGACAGCATGACTATAGCCCCAATCCGGAGGCTTGAAGCTGGACACCGCAAGATGGCGCACTGATATCCGACAAGCCGGCTCAGCAGGGGTTTGCGCCTATGCAGGCAAAAAGGGCGTCGACCTAGCCTCAACGCGGATAAGCGCAAGAGCCGTGCGTTTAGAGGTGAAACATCGGTTCGGCCTTTGGGCCTCTCGGTAGATCTGCGGACGCGGCGGGCCGACGAAAAAGGCGGCGTTGCGCCGACATGCCGAAGGACCGAGATGTTATCTCGTCTCGGCCAATGGCCCCTCCGTATGCAAGATCACAGTGGGCCCGACTTGCGTAGCGGCGATCTCTTGCGGCGTGAACTCAACGTCAGCTAAAGCTTGGGAAGAGAATAGAGCGGTCATGTCAGAGAAATGCGGTGATTGAGGGTTGGTCGACTGAGAATACGTCACAATAAAGCGACCTTTCGGACCCTCTGGTCCAAAACCCACTATGTGCATATAGCTGTCTCCCCCAAAGACAGGCGCTAAGCCGACCTTTGGGGTCAGGGGGGCGACCACCATATTGTACGCGTAAGACGATCCGGAAATCGGCAGGAACACTCCGTTTCGTTCGGCGTGCTGAACGTCACGAAGCGGTTCATCCAAGGCGACGCCGGACGCCTGCAGCATGATCACCGCCTTGGCGAGCGCAGCCCGGGTTTCTGGCGTAACCTTCAATCCCCGCGGCGTATGGATAGGGTCTTTAGGGTCGAACGGCGTCGCCCAATATCGGTCAGCGAGTTTCATTCCCGTCTCAGGCAGCCGCTCCAAATTGCGGATGAACTGAGCGAATAGGGTGGAACCACGCGCGTCCAGGCGATCGGTCCGGTCCCAGCGTCCCAGCGTTTCACAGGCGTGGGTCAAGTCCACGACCCCACCTTGAGCGGCAAGATTGACGATAGGCTCGCGCCTGCAATCGGCGAGAAGATCGTCGAGCAGGAGTTCGGCCATCAGGTTGCGGCTGCGGAAAAACAGCGCCTCCCACTTGCCTGGATCGATCCCCGGCGCGCCAAGGCCGTCGCTGCCGGACTGTCGGCCCAAGGCGAGCAGCGCCCCCATCCTGGTCCGTTCGCCCCTCATGGTTCGCTCATTGCCAATGACGTTGGCGTAGCCCTCGAGAACGCCCTTCGTCGTGAACGTTGGAAGCCAGTAACTGTCGTTCGAATTGAAGGCGAAATCGGACCTGAAGGTTGAGGGGCGAGCGGATGGCGGGATGGTGCCCGGCTGCACCGCGGAGGGCTCGTCTCGCCAGGCGCAGGTCGGATCAGACCCCTTTAGCACGGGCGCAATCGCGTTGATGGGCAGATAGGTCCGATTGATGTCTGCGCGGCAGCGCATCAATTGCGCGTTCGAAATATCCGGGGTCAAGGATATGTTCGCGTAAAGAACCTCACCCGTAGAATCGGCAGCGGTTAAGTTAGACCAAGGAAAAGCCATGTGTTTGTCGAGGGCCGCTTTGGCCTCGCGCACATCCGCTGAGCGGCTGACGTCAAGGAATTGATCCACCATCCGCACATTGTCGAGTTCCGGGTCGGCGAGGGCGTAAGCTTTCTCGCGTGTCCATGGCAAATACGGTGTGACTAAGACGTAGCCGTAGCGAGTGCGCCAAAGCACGTGCTTAAGAGGCGGGGCGTTCTCGCCGGCCTTCACGGGTACGGCCACGTCGATTGGCGTCATCGCCTCGTAGCGATCACCGATCCGATACCGCGTTGGAGACTTCGGATCCAGATCGAGTTCGTAGACCGTGGCGTGGTAGTCGGTTGTATACGTGATTGACCAGCCGAAGGTCTTGTTGAAGCCAAGCATAGGGACCGGCAAGCCGTAGAGCGCGCCTCCGAAAACGTCGAGCCGTCCAGGCACCGTCAGATGCACGGCGTAAAGCCGCTCTGGGCCGACCCATGGGAAATGCGGGTTGGAAAAGCTTACTCCGCGCCCGTTGGTGGTCATGTCGCGTCCAAACGCCGCTGCGTTGGAGCCTGCCGAGACGTCGTCTCTCACCGGCGCTTGGATCTCCGCCGCCTTAAACGGTTTGGACCCGCCGCTTCCGGGCGGCCGCGCGTTCACGATCTCCTTAAGCATGTGATTGGATGTCTCGAGGAAGGGGATGTGGACCGCCCGGCGCCAGACGTCGTCCTCGGTCAGACGGCGAAAGCCTGGGCCGCTCCGACATGTTTCGCCCGCCAGCGCGGCCTCGTCGATGTGAGCGTTAAAGCCGCGCGCGAACCCTCGGACGAGGGCCCGTGCCTCAGGCGAGGCGTAGGCCTTGGCTGCGGCGACCGACTTTGGAGTCAGATAGGCGCGGTAAAACGTGTCGCTCTCCTCGTTGGTGACGTTGGTTCCGCCTTCGATATTTGCAAAAAGGTCGAAATAACTCTTGTCGGCTCCCAAATATTTGGACCGCTCTCCGGCAAGGGTCACGGCATGATCGACCGCCAGACAAAGGTTGTCCCGTGCGAACGCCCAACCGTATCCATAGCCCGCGCCTTGGAAATCATCCGCCTTAACGTGCGCCACGCCGTAAGGCGTAAACCGAACTTCGACGGGCGCGCCAAAAGCCATGGGCGACGCGGCCAAGGTCAGCATAAGAGCGGCTCGCGCCGCACAAACCTTCGTCGATCGGGTGGGCCGGTTCATGCTTTACTCCAAAGAGACAACGGCGATCCAGACACGCGCGGGGTGGATCCTTGGTGGGCGGCGATAGGCCAGGCGACAGCCGGCTACGCCGCCTCGAGGCGCCCGCGGACCCGGGGCAGCACCTGGTCCATCGCGGCGACGAAGGGCCGATAGGCGTCACGCATCATAGCTGTGACTTCAGGACCTGCGGTCTCCGGCGAACCGGCGTGGAAGGGTGGCTGTGGGTCGTATTCGATGTTGAGCTGCAGCGCCTTGGCGCGGGTCTCGCCGACCAGCCGAGACGCCAATGTGAGCGCGAAGTCGAGGCCCGCGGTGACCCCCGCTCCTGTTATCCGATTGCCATCCTCGACCACGCGCGCATGAACCGGCGTCGCACCAAGGTCGGCGAGGCGATCGCGGGCGATCCAATGGCTCGTGGCTCGCCGACCTTTCAGCAACCCGGCCGCCGCAAGCACGAGAGAGCCCGTACACACGCTCGTCACGTACCTGGCGTGAGCCCCTCGGCTCGCCAGGAATGACAAAACCACAGGATCCTCCATGACCGAGAGGGTTCCAAGCGCGCCGCCTGGAACAAAGATCATGTCCACCGTCTCTGGTGTCTCCGCGAAGCTGAGCGTCGGTGAAATGCCGAGGCCCGAACCGGACCTCACGACATCGGTCGTCTTCCAGACTTGGCGGATTTCGTGGGTGCCCAAGCCGGAAAGCACCGCCTCAGGCCCCACAAGATCGAGCGGAAACATCCCAGGGTAGGCCAGCATCACGATCAACGGTCGTCCGGTCAGAGGCTTGGAGGCGGCGGTTTGGCCGAGCGCTGCTGCTGCGGAGGCTGTCGTGCCCAGACCCGCCGCCGCCAACATCAAAGACCGCCGGTCCGTCGCCATAACACCGCTCCAAAAGCTATTGATCGATAGTATTTTTATGAAACTTGACTAGCTTTATTCCACCTGTCAACACGGTCTCAAACGGCGTCTCGGAGGAAGCGACGGCATGTCTCAATCTGCGGCTGCGCCGCTCTTTGGCCGGATCGGCCAGGAGCTTGGCGTTTCGTCCTGGCTGACAATCGAGCAAGACCGAATAGACGTATTCGCCGGCGTCACGGATGATGTCGAGCCCCTGCACAACGATCCGGAGTGGTGTCTCGAAAATAGTCCTTATGGTAAGCCCATTGCCCTCGGCTTTCACACGCTCTCGCTCCTGACGCGGTTTCTCCACGAGGTTACCAACGACCTGTTGGCTGGCGGCGTCACAAAAGGCGGATTTCCGCTCAACTATGGCTTCGACCGCGTCCGTTTCCTGACGCCGGTCACGGTAGGATCGCGCATCCGCTGTCGATTTAGACTCCTGGACGGCAAACCGCAGCCGAACGGAGACCTTCTCCGGTTTGAAGCGAAGATTGAAATCGAAGGCGAGGACAAGCCCGCCTTGACGGCGGAATGGCTGACGCTCTGGGTGGAGGACGGCGAGCTTATGACCCAAAAGGGCGGTCAGCGCGCGGCGCATGACTAAGACGTCGCCGAGGTCCGCAGATGCAGCTGCGTGGTGTTTGGCGCTGCTGTTGATGAGCGCCAACACCTTGTCATTCATTGATCGCACCGTGATGGCGTTGCTGGTCGATCCCATCCGAAGCGACCTTCATATTTCCGACACCCAGATCAGTTTGCTCCAGGGGCTGGCGTTCGCCCTCTTCTATGCGGCTTTTGGACTGCCTTTGGGACAGGCTGCAGACCGTGGGAACCGCCCGATCCTGATGAGTGCAGGCGTTGGGATTTGGAGCGTGATGACGGCCGGATGCGGTTTGGCGGCCAATTTCTGGGGTCTGTTTCTGGCCCGAATGGGCGTCGCCGTCGGCGAAGCGGCTCTGGCGCCGGCCGCAGTCTCGATTCTCTCCGATCGATTCCCGCAGCGTTTGGTGGCCAGGGCGTTGGCGGTGTTTCAGTCCGGGATCTTCATAGGGAGCGCCTTGGCTCTGATTTGTGGGGGCGCGCTGTTGGGTTGGCTAAAGTCCAGCAACGGCCTCATCTTCCCCGGGATAGGTCGGCTTGCGGATTGGAGGGTGGTGTTCATTGCCGTTGGGGCGCCTGGCCTGGTGCTGGTCCTCGCGCTTCTGGCGGTTCGCGAACCCAGACGGCGCGTCGATCCTGACACGGCTGCCCGCTTAAGGCCGACGATATCTCAAGCCTTGCGTTGGATATGGCGTCGACGACGGCTCTACGGGGCTCACTTTACCGGCTTTACGCTCATCACCATCCTGGCCTACGGCGCGTTAGCTTGGACCCCCACCGTAATGATCCGGCGCTTCGGCGTCCCGCCCGGAGCCGCGGGCCTAGACCTTGGCCTAATCCTGCTGGCGGCAGGCCCGGTTGGGGTTTTTTCGTCCGGCTGGCTGATCGATCGCCTTCTCGTGAAAGGTCTGGTTGAGGGGCCCATCCTTGCCGCGCTGGCCGGCGTTGTGCTGTTCGCCTTTGCCCTGCCAGCCTATGCGCTGGCGCCGGGCGTAGGGGCGGCGATGGGGGCTGCGACTCTGCTGGCGTTTGCTCAAAGCTACCCCTACGGCATCGCCAGCGCGTCGTTGGCGCTGGTTACGCCGCCCGAACTTCGAGGGCAGGTGACAGCGCTATACCTCTTGATCTCGAACCTTCTCGGCCTCAGCCTGGGGCCGTTGCTGGTCGCGTTGATGACCGAGCATGTTTTCCACAATGATCAATGTGTGGGCGTATCATTGGCCATCTTGCCCTGCCTGACGGCGCCCTTCGCCATCGCCGCCCTATGGTCCTGTCGCAAACCGTATGCGGAGGCTTTGCAGGCGATTGAAACGGGGAGGTTTGGGTGAGTCGAATGAGTGCTGATGCGCCTCAACCCCGGTCGATCAGCTTTCGCGACTGGACCGAAGCGCGCCAAAATGCGGCAGGTCGACGACGCAAAGGAGAACGCACCCGCGACCGAATCCGGCTCGCGGCGATCGAACTTCTGAATGAGGTCGGCTACCGCGACATGAAGGTTTCGGACGTTTGCGAACGCGCCGAAGTAACCCCGCCGGTGCTCTATCTATATTTCGAGAACAAGCAGGCGTTGACCGAAGAGGTGCTGCGCGAGTTCCTCGACGAATTCATGACACGGTCTGGGAGCGGCGGGAGCGCCGGCGCATACGCACGCACGCCCTACGAGGCGATTTATGAGGCCAATCTCCTCTGGATCGCCCTCGCCCGGGCCAATACCGGACTGATCCGCTGCCTGCTTCAGGTTGCGGACGAGATTCCTGCGTTCGCCGTCCTCTTCAATGACGCCAATCACCGCTGGTATGCGCGGATCGCCACCTCCGTGACCAACCGTTTCCCCGCGGCCAGGGACGAAGCCGACGCGGTCAGGCTGGCGGTCTATGCGCTTGGCGGCATGATGGACGAGCTCGTCAGGAGGCTCTTTGCGGCGCGCGACCCGCATCTGGAGGGCCTTGTGAACGCCGTCGCTGCGAGTGATGAGGACTTGGCGGCTTTCCTCAGCATCCTTTGGCATCGGGCGCTTTATCGGTCTGATCCACCGGACCTTGAAGACGGCGCGCCTTTACTAAAGCTGGCGAAAGCCGCCAATCGGCGCCCGAGACGGGCGCGATCAGGCAAGACCAGCTCGGGGCTGGCGAAGGACTGAGCCCATGGCCATCAGGACCCTGCTTCCGGATCGACTCGCTTACTGGACACGCGAGACGCCTGAGAGCGTCGCCGTATCAGACGCGGGGTCCGTTTGGAGCTATCAGCGCCTGTCCGACGAAGCTGCGGGGCTATCTGAGATCTTTGCCGCGAGGGGACTGGGACGCGGGGATGTGGTCGCCTGGTTCGGCGGACCCTGTCCGTCTTTTGTCGCTGTGCTCTTTGCGGCATGGCGACGGGGCGCGATCTATATGGGACTTAATCCGCGCTATACGCCCTTTGAACTGAGCGAGCTTATCGCGCGCGCCGAACCGAAGTTGATCGTCTACAGCGCTTGCGACCCTCCAGAACCGCTCTTTGAAGCCCTTGGGCGAGAGTCCGATCAGGTCATCGGGTTTGAAGCTAAGGGCGGCGGGGGCGCCAACCGCGCGCCGGCGCCCCTCGCGGGATCGGACGCGGCCCTCCTTGTCTATACGACCGGTTCGACGGGCCGTCCGAAGGGCGCCCTGCTCGGGCATGGCGCGCTCTCGATCGTTTCTGACGTGCAGGCCGCTCGCGTGCATCCGCCGAAAGGCCGGATCCTGAATGCACTGCCGTCCAATCACATTGGCTCAATCGTCAACGTGACGACCTCCACCCTCTGGAACGGAGGCGAAGTCGTATGCGCCCCTCAATTCTCGCCGGACGCCGTCGCGACGATGATCGCACGAAGGCGGGCGCAAATGTGGACCGGCGTACCGGCGATGTTCCAGCTTTGCCTGGATCACACCGCCTTCGCCGACGCCGACCTGTCATCTCTCGAGCTCGTCCTCAGCGGCGGCGCACGCATGCCGCCCAAGACGTTCGACGCCCTGCAGGCGCGCGGCGTTCGGGTTCGCGGTATGTATGGCCAAACCGAGATGACGGGATCGCTCTGCTACACGGACGATGACGCCGCCCCCCAGGCGATCACCGATACGATCGGCAAGCCGGACCCTCATTTTGAGGTGCGGCTATGCCCTCCTGGCGCCGAACCTGGCGACTACGCCGAAGGCGAGATCCAAGTGCGGGGGGAGCTTATGATGTTGGGCTATCGAAACGACCCTGCATCGACAGCATCAGCCTTTACCGCCGATGGCTGGCTCCGCTCCGGAGACTTGGCCGTCAGAACCGCCGACGGCGACTTTCGCCTTGTGGGTCGATTGAAGGAGATCATCAATACGGGCGGATACAAAGTGCTTCCCCGTGAAATAGAAGAAACGCTCGCTGAGCATCCTCAGGTGGCGCAGGCGGCCGTGGTTTCACGCCCCGACCCGGTCTTTGGTGAGGCGATCGTCGCCTTCGTGACGAGCTCTGGCGTGACGAGCTCTGGCGCGACGGGCGATTTGGAGACCGAACTGGCGCTGTGGTGCAAGGCGCGGCTTGCGAACTACAAACGCCCAAGGCTGATCCGCCGGGTCGAATGTTTCCCGCTGATCGGCGTCGGCAAGATCGACAAGCGCGCACTCACCGCGATGGCGGCGGTCGATGACTGAACGATCCCTGATTGGATATGTCGATCCATGGAGCGTCAGGGCTGGCGAAGCGATTCATGTGCACGCGACGGCGAAGGCCGCCGCGCCCGCTCGCGCCTCGATCGTCCGGGTCATCTGCGCCTGTAGTGAACCTGGTGCGCCCGGGTGGATCACTGAGGCGATATCGGGCGCTGAGGCGGATTTTCAACTGACGCCGCAACAGACGGTCGCAGGCTCGTACGGCGTCGCCCCATCCCCTCATCTTGCAGAGCGCGGCTACCTCGCCTTCAGCATAGCGGCCTTTCCCACCACGCGGCGGCCGGGCTCCGTCTTTGGTCTCTACGACGACAGCGGCGCCGGGCTCGGTCTGCGGTGGACAGACGCCGGGACCTATCAATTTGTCCTCTGCCAAAAAGAGGGAGGGGAGACGATCCTGGTCGAAGTCGAGGGCCCGTTTCGGGAGTGGGGGTTTCTGCTGGCGGAATGGGATGGCCTTCGCGCCGTCGCCCGGCTGACGGTCGCCCGGCAAGGCGGTCGCGATCGGTTTGCTACGGCCGCCGCGCCGGACGCTGCGTCGTGGACACAGAGACCGCGCCTATGGTTCGCCGCGAAGCCAGCAGGTGATCGCTGCGCCGTTGATCATTGGGACGGCCGATTGGAAGCGGGCGCCCTGCTCGATCGAGCGCCAGCGGACCTATCAAGCCTGTTTAAGCCGCTATCGCCGCGCCCGTGCCCTCGTGAGGCTTTGGCCGCGTGGGATTTCAGTCTCCATCCGGAGACCGATCGGCTTGTCGACGTAGGCCCAAGTCGGTGCGAGGGGCGGCTCTATCAAGGCCCTGTTCGGGCTGTTCCGGGAGCCTTTTGGCAGCGACGTATCTTCGATCCCAGGCAGGCGCCGGCCGAGTTCAGCTGCATCCATTTTCATAGCGACGATCTTGCCGATGCGAAGTGGCTGACCGCGGCGACCCTGACGCTGCCCCAATCCATGGCGTCGGGCGTCTATGCCGTGAAAATCGAATGCGGTGGAGAAACGGACATGATCCCGTTCTGGGTTCGTCCAGGACCGATGACCGCCCCGAAGCCCTTGGCGGTGCTTGTGCCGACGTTCACATATCTTGCCTATGCCAACGCTCCAGACGCCATGCGTGGGCCAAATTATGCAGCGCTCTCCTATGCCGAGGAAGCCGTTCGGGACGCTCACCCGGAGTTTGGACGATCGCTTTACGATCGTCACCTTGACGGATCTGGGGTCAGCCTGTCCTCGCGGCGTCGGCCAATCCTGTCTCTACGCGGCGAGACGAGGCCGTGGGGATTTCCTGCCGACAGTCTCATTACCGCCTGGCTGGCGGACCAGAGCAGGGATTTTGACGTCCTCACCGATGAGGATCTCGACCGAGAGGGCTACGAGGCGCTGGCGCCCTATCGCTGCGTGATAACCGGGAACCATCCGGAATATTATTCTCGAGCCATGCTCGATGGGATGGAGGCGTGGCTCGAGCGGGGCGGGCGTCTCATCTACATGGGCGGAAATGGATTTTATTGGCGCTCCTCGGTGAGCCGCGATGGGGCCTGCATTGAAGTGCGTCGGGCGGAGGATGGAACCCGGCCGTGGATTGCCGAGCCCGGCGAGTATCACCATCAGCTTGATGGTGAACTCGGCGGCCTTTGGAGACGGTTGGGCCGCCCGCCCAACCACCTGGTCGGCCAGGGGTTTGCGGCGCAGGGCTTCGAAACGTCCTCGGCCTACCGCGTAGATCCCGAGACCTACGACACCTGGGCGGCCTTCGCCCTGAACGGGCTCGAGACACCGCTTGTGGGTACCCAAGGTCTCCTCGGCGGAGGCGCGGCGGGCCAGGAGATCGATCGGGTCGATACGCGCAACGGGTCTCCACCCGAAACCATCATCCTGGCGTCATCCCGAGCCCACGATCCCGCCATGCTTCGGACGAAAGAGGAATTCCTGTCTACGACGCCGCCCTTTGCCGATCGTAAGATCAGGGCTGACATCTCGATCACGCCTAAGCCCAACGGGGGCGCTGTTTTCGCGGTGGGTTCGATGGCGTTTGTCGGGGCGCTGCCTAAAAGCATCGAAGATCGGTCGGCCGCTAACATGCTGGCCAATGTGATCGATCGCTTTCTAGACCCTGCGCCCCTAACGAGTGCGGGCGCGTGACGGACCAGGAGACCTATCGCGGCGTGGTCTATCCCACCGACTGCGACGTCATGGGCCACATGAACATTGCGGCCTTTGTGCGCGCCTTTGACCAGGCGACCCAGCATTTGTTCCATCAATTGGGATCTGACCCGACAGAGCCCCTCCGGGGCGAGTGGGGCTGGGCGGACGTCAAGCTTACGGTCGAATATCTGGGTGAGGCGCGTCCCGGCGACCTTCTCTATATCGTCAGCCGACCCGAAGCCTTGGGCGGCCGTTCGATCACTCACCGACATGAGCTTCGCAACGCGGCGACCGGGGCGCCGCTGGCCACGGCGACCTTTATAACGGTTCGGTTCGATCTGCGGGCCCGCCGGGCCGCCCCCCTTCCGGACGCCCTGCGCGAGGCGGCCGCAGTCTGGATCGCTGCGTGGGGGGCCAACGCGCCCTAGGGGCGGCGCCTGGAGGAAGCGGTGGAGGAGGCTGCGTGCACAGCTCGAGGACGCGGTCGTAACGTGGGTAAGGGCTGGAAATTCGACCACCTGCGCGGCGGGCGGCCAACGCTCTGCCGCGTGGGCATAAGCTGCGCCACAACCAGGGTCAAAGCCGCCGACCAGAAACAATACGGGCGCTTTGCTCTTCACCGGTTGGCTGTGGATCGGGTCGATCACGCCGTTGGCGCGTGGTCACACACGTTCCAGACTCGACCGATGGACCCGGAAAGCGCGATGGCGATCGGCTCGCCGCCCGTTCCAGCGTCGCTTCGGCGCCGGGGCATGAGCTTCACAGGGTGTCGCCGCACACGCGCAAACAGGAAAACCTCCAGACCGGCGAACTTCCGAAGCGCCTTCAAGGGTCGATACTGATGACCGCCTGGGCGAGCGCCCTGGGAATGATCATGGCGCCCAAAGCCTCTCCTCAGGAGAATCGGCTGAACGCGCGATATGGCTGAGCCCGACGAGCCGAACTTCGTTAAGCTACTCCATACTAGGATATATGTCACGGTCAAGAGACGGGGACCTGTTCTAAGCGTCGACAAACAGCGCCCTGTTCGAGGCTCCCCTCGGCACAAAAGCGGGGTTCGACGGACCATATCAAGCGTATGCCTGCTTAATTCTCGTGCATTGGCCCTGCGACAAGAGCGACCATTCCTAACCGGCGGGTCCGCAGAAAAGAACGGTAAAATACTGTAATATAGAGATAATATTGGGAAGCCCCCTACTGGCGCCCCTTACGCGCGAGCGTCCTTCCTCTGCGTCGACACGCGGCGACGCCAGCCGAGCTCAGAGGACCGTTGACACGATCAAAAAAGCTAGTTTAGTTTCATAAAATTATTAGTCGAGCATAGCTTATGGGCGGCCTTAAACGATTAATGGACGCCGGTGGGACGATTTTGCTTCGGCTTAGGAGGGCGGGAGAAGCGGCGCGGTGACCTTCGCGTCGCTCTAAAAGAGGGGCTAGACACCAATGAGATCGCACACATCAGCGCTCTGGACATTCGCAACGGCATCGGTGGCGGTGCTTGCATTTGCCGCCAACGCGCGCGCTCAATCGGCTGCGCCTGCCGTCGGCGTTGCCTCAGACACACAAGAGGTCATCGTCACCGCGCGCAAGCGGAGCGAATCCATTCAAGACGTTCCCGTAAGTATCGCGGCCTTTAGTGGAAAGCAGCTGGCGACGCTCGGTATCAGCGATACGTCTGACTTGGTCAGAAGTGTACCTGACATGTCGATTCAGGACGGCGGGCCCGGCTATAGGTCCATCTATATTCGGGGTGTAGCATCCGAAAATGGCAATGCGCCGACGACGGGATTTTATATTGATGATACCTTCGTTCAGCCCGGCGGTGTTGTTCAAGCAGTCGTCGATCCGCTCTATTTCGATGTCGACCACGTCGAGGTTCTTCGTGGCCCGCAGGGAACGGTGTTCGGCGGCAGCTCCATGGGCGGAACCGTGCGGGTCATCACCAACCAGCCGAATTTCAACGGTCCATCGGCCGACACCGACATTAAGGTGTCGGAAACAGAACATGGCGGGTTCAATTACGAGACCTCCGCGGTCGGAAATCTCGTCCTTATCCCTGACCGGGTGGCGCTCCGCATCGTCGGCAGCTACCGCGACGTCGACGGCTACATCAACAAGGACATCGGATCGTTTGCCGTCCCCCAGCCCGATGCGGATCGTTCCCAGACCGGGCCCGTAGCGGTCGATAAGGATATCAATCGGGAACTGTTCGGTTCGATTCGGGCGGCGCTGGCGATCAGGGTTACGCCGGACTTCACAGTCACGCCCAGCGTATTCTACCAGAGAGACAAGAGCACCGATTTCGGAACCTTCGATAAGCCGCCTGGGGATGATCTGACCGAGTTCCGAGCCGTCAACGTCTCAGAGCCGCTGACCGACGAATTCACGCTAGGAAATATAAAGGCAGTCTACAACATTCCTGGATATTCGCTCCTATCGTCCACGGGGTTCAGTCGGCGAAGCGCTGACTTTGATGAGGACGGGTCCGATTATCTTCACGACGTATTTCTGCCTGAAAACGGGCTGCCAGGGGTCTATCTGCCAAACACGGTCCACGGCTGGCGCCGCGAGGATATGTTTACTCAGGAAGTGAGACTTTCGACCAATTCAGGTGATCGCCTCCAATATGTTGTCGGCGCGTATTACGAGGACTATGATCGGTCATCAGGCCTCTACTGGCGTGTGCCCGATCTCATTGCAACCTTCCCATTCCTGGCGAATGTGGTTCCCAATGGGTTGCTCTTCACCAGCGCCGACCGTTTGCACCGTCAGCAGGAAGCGGTGTTCGGTGAGGCTACGTACAAGCTGACCTCGAAGCTTAGCCTGACGGGCGGTCTGCGCTACTTTGACTATCAGCTACGTTCTCGTTCGCTGCCGGCTCAATATAGCGCGAGCTCCCAAGATGGCGTGAGCCCCCGCGTGTCGCTCAGCTATCAGATTGAACGCGATGACCTCGTGTACGCCACCATATCGAAAGGTTTTCGACCGGGCGGACCCAATGCCGAGGCCATACCCTCTGTAGCCAATGCGTGTCGATCGACTTATGCGTCTGCGGGCTTTTCGATCGACGCATCCGGTCAGATTAGCCCATATAAATCTGACGAGGTCACAAATTACGAAATTGGTGAGAAATCATCTCTGTTTGGTGACAGGCTGACCCTAAATTCAAGTATATACTATATTAGATGGGATAATATACAGCAGATTTACTTCCCCACCTGTGGGGTGGGATATGGAATTGCATCAACTCAAAACGTCGGAAATGCCGACATAAAGGGTCTGGAAGCAGAGTACAACGCCAAGCTCACGAGCGACGTTCGCCTGTTTGGCGGCTTCAGTTTCAATGACGCGGAAATCGCTGAAAACGTTCCATTATTGGGGATCACAGCGGGGACGCCAATCGAGAATGCACCGAAATGGATGACCAATATTAATTTGGAATATTCCTTCACTGGTCCATGGCAGTTGCCCGCATCCGCGCTCTTGACGTACCGGTTCATCGACCGGAGCTACCGCACATTGGATCGGTCAAACCCCAATACGTATCAAGACGCCTATAATTTGCTGGGCGCCCGCTTGACCTTCACGCGAGGTCCTTGGACGGCGGCGCTTTACGCCGATAACCTGTTGAACGAACATCCGGCCGTGTCAGATTTTACATCGACCTTTGGCGTCGATCCGGCGAGGGAACGACTCTTCACCATTCAACCTTTGACGGTGGGCTTGGATTTGCGTCGGAAATTCTAACTCAAGGCCTCCGATTTCAGGATCGGCCACGTGCCGATCTTAACGGAAAGCCCGGCCGATACCTCGGCCGGGCGGTCTTTCACGGCCGCGGTCGCCCATCAGCGCAAGCGGTCCCTGATCGCGTAATTTGTGTCGACAAAATTTATGGCGGCTATAGAAGTTAGCTGTACCTAGCTTATTAGCAACCATGAGACGGCTATCTATGCCAGCGGCCGCCATGGCGCTGGTCGGGATGCTGATCTGGTCGGCGATACCCCAAACCATTAGGGTGCGGGGTCCAGGGTCCGGGTTTCAGATCACCATCGGCCCCGACCAAGCGCCGATCTCGGACGCCGACCTCGGCGGCGCGCCCGGGCATCGACCGTCCAAATCCCGAGGCGACTTGCAAGATGACTGACATTGATCGACGCACCGTCGCCCTCCTTTCCATGCTCGGGCCGCTCGCGGCCTCGGCCGCCGCTAAAGCTGACAAGGCGCCGCCCCCGGCGGCGCAAGGCCACGATATGAGCATGGCGCCGCCGTCATGGACCCGGCGCGATGAGATCGCCATGCTCATCTACCCCAAGATGACCGCCCTCGACCTTATCGGTCCTCAGTACATGTTCGCCTCCCTCATGGGCGCCCGGGTCCACCTTGTGGCCAAATCCCGTGATCCAGTGACCAGCGATACGGGCGTTACGATCACCCCGACGGCGAGCTTCGCAGAGACGCCCAAAGATCTGACTGTGTTGTTCGCACCCGGCGGAACCCAGGGGACGCTGGACGCCCTGCGCGATGACGAAACCCGGGCGTTCATGGCGGATCGCGGCTCAAGGGCGAGCTATGTCACCTCCGTCTGCACGGGATCGTTGATCCTGGGCGCTGCGGGTCTTCTAAAGGGCTACCGGGCGACGTCGCACTGGGCCGCGCGGGACGCTCTGGCGGATTTCGGCGCCATTCCGACCGATGCGAGGGTCGTGCGGGATAGAAACCGCATTACCGGCGCAGGCGTTACCGCAGGGCTCGATTTCGGCCTCACCATGGTCGCCGAGCTTCGCGATCCGGACTACGCCCAGTGTATGCAGCTGATGTGCGAGTACGACCCACATCCCCCGTTCACCTCAGGTTCGCTTCATGCCGCGCCCGCCCATGTACGTGCGATGATGCAAGGGATGCTGTCGCCGTTCAGAGGTCAGATCGACGCCGCCGCAAAGGCAATCCTGGACTAGAGTTGTAAAACGGTTTCAGGCCAGGTTCCCTGGCTATGATGAAAACCCGTCAGTCTTCAACACGTCTAAATTCCATCCTTTTTCGGCCCAAGTCGATGGACAGGCCGACCGCAATGATAAAAAGAATTACACCTGTGATCAGGCTCTGCATGACCGTATCTTGTTTATTGAAATGAGCTGGCATCATGCGTTCCACGACACCTGGAACGATATTCACTGACCAGTGAAATAAGATTGCCAGTGAAATTGTCCAAGATGATCGAACCATTAGCACAAGAAACAATACCCCAAGTATTGTTGTCTCCGATATGAATATAAACCAGTCTATAGAATCTGTCAAAATAAGCCCGATGTAGAGTGGGACGTGCCAAATGCTCCAGATGAAGCCGACGATAAGACTGGCTTTGACCGGCGGCATGAAGTCAAGCATGCGCGGCAATAGGTAACCTCGCCAACCAAGCTCCTCGCCGATCGGTCCTGTCACGAAGTGGAGCAAGACCACAGGGCTCGCGAACAGCATGAGCGCTTCAGGGTGAACAACCAGAGGCTGTCCCGTGCGGAGCATGACAAGCAGGCGCGCCGGCGCCTCCCACACGAACGGCAACAATAGGGCGTATGCCCAGCAGCCAAGAGGCGCTTTGGCGCTGACCGTTCGCCGCAACAGGTCAACCGTCGCCTCACGACCCCCCTGGATATAGGTGGCGACAATGCCGCCGATGCTGACGCAGCTCCCGGAAAGCCACAGCGTCCAATTTAAGATTGACGGCTGACGCCAGGGACTTTGGAGGTGCAGGGCCCTGAATGCGCCCCAACCCAGCCATGTCGCTCCAAAGCCGATCAGCACGAAGGCCACAAGGGCGCTATTGAAGAACGGAGACGGCGATGATGGGGATGGCGATTTTTTCAAGGCTCACCACAGGGCTATCTACGGGCGTTTTTTAATAGTCTTGATTAGCTTTTTTCCTCTGTCAATGGGCTCTGCTGCGGGGTCCGCCGGCTCATGGCGCAGGGATCGCGCCCAACGATCAATCATCCGCTGGGTCCGGTTGCGTTCAATGCCGCCAGTCGACGCCTTGCGGTGAGGGTCGCAGAGACCCCGTTAATCTCTTGGCCAGGCGAGCGGGATTTTTCGCCAGGTCCCGGATGATACCAGCACTGACGCAGTCAGGGCCCGTCTGGGCTGACGCCTGTGAGGGCGAGGACGCGAGCGAGAACGATAGAGATCCTCGGGATCCTAAGCGAGCCCGAGCGGTCTCAAGGTGATGCGACTGCGCCTCATTATGGCCGGCAAAGCGAAGCGACGGGTCATGCGTCATCGTGATCCCGGTAAGATCGATCTGGCTCTGGCGCGCCCCCTCGCCAAAGGCGGCCACGACCTCGCCCGCGACCCGCGCACCTGACCCAAGGCGTTTGTCGCCGATGATGGAAGGGCT
>Ga0116231_10002118_pt1 | contig 41490 bp, 26 predicted proteins | sample S1TSphgellanicum_2_FD_89695 | JGI IMG/M metagenome (GOLD analysis project Ga0116231, IMG submission 89695) | Host-associated microbial communities from peat moss isolated from Minnesota, USA - S1T2_Fd - Sphagnum magellanicum MG | ecosystem: Host-associated > Plants > Peat moss > Unclassified... | reverse complement strand
TGCTTTACAAAAAAAGAAATATTTAAAATTTTTTTTTTTGCACAGAAATATGCTAATATGTGATAAAAAATATAGAAAGAGAAAATTTTCATATATATATATATATATATATATATATATATATATATATATATATATCTGGCTTTAAATGAAGGAAATAACTTAAATCCCTGGACTAAATTCCTGCTCCATTTGCAAAAGAGTTTTTGCTCACAACTTTGCTATCAATGGGTATTTCCAACTTTGTTTCTACAGTCCAGGAAAGGAACTTCAGCTGTCAATGGGCATCTAATTTCATCTCTAATCCAAGTCAAAAGTGTTTGGGTTTTTTGCTCACAACTTTGTTGTCAGTGGGTATTTTAATCTTTATGCTTAAACTCCAAAAATAATAATAAAAATTGGCTGCCAATGAGCATCTGATCTATAATCCAAATCAAAAATGATTTGGATTTGGGACCATTATTATCATAATATTCTCCACACAACTGGAACTAAATTCAAATATAATTTTTTTCAAAAAAATTCAACATAACCACTAAAGTTTTATTAATATATACATTTTACTTGTGAAGTAATCTTAGTAATTTCTCAAAAGTCCTGAATTTGTTTTCCTCTTAATTATTTAGTGCCAAACCTACTAGTTTACTAAGGTGGTTTTAATAGGCTGTGAGCTGAAGGAGTTCATCTTCCCCCCCCCCCCTCCAAAGTCCAAACTGGGGGCTGCTTGGGTCACCCATTAGTGTCAGCAATTTTGGACTTTCTTTTGGTCTTTTGTGTGTTTGTTTGGAAAAGTATGTGTTTCCGGGTTTTGTTGTGAGCAGCAAACTGTGCAGATAAAATTGGCAGTTCCAACTAGGTTGAAGTTTTTCAATAATTTTAAAAATGTCATGATTGAGATTTATCATCTTCTGCTTGCATATTCAATGCATTTTCTTCGGTTGTGAATAATTTTATTTTTTTGAAATTTCCATGAAGGAATTTTTTCCTCCAAAGAAATTTTTTTTTGGGGAAGGAAAATTTCTCTATTTTCCTTCCCCAAAAAAATTTCTTTGGAGGAAAAAATTCCTAAAAAAAAAAGACAATTTCTTGAAAATTCCAACATTTCTGAAATAATATAATTCATGTCAAAGCTGCCAAGGTATTATGGTAGGTACCTACTACCAAGCATATTGTTGTGACTCCATACCGAAACAAAGTCATATATTTTATATCAGCTCTCTTGTGCAAAGGTTTCTGGAATGTCTTAGAGTCTATGCATTTATGGTGGCATGTATTACATTAAAATGACATTTTGACATTCGGTAATGGGACATGTTACATGTGTCACTATACGTGCCATTATCTTCTATCAAATTGTCATTTTAATGTAATAAATAAATAAATAAATAAATATGCCATAATAAACATCACACATTACGCATTGTAATGAATAAAGCCACAAAGTTTACCTCAAACATGAGTCATGAGTAGCGAGCTTCTTTTTGTCTGAGAAAAACCACATTCTCTTGTAGCATGCTTTTTTACCAACCATGGTAAGAGGTGTATGTGCCTCTGGTGAACCCAGACTCTGTGGGGGCTGGAGATGCTCTTACATCTGTTGCAACTTGCAATCTGCATTTTCAGCATTGGTGCACAGCCTTCAAATTTTTGGAGTCTGGTTTTCTGAACACTTGGGAGATCAAATTTGGACTGCTTGTACTGAGCTGTGTCTTACTTTTAATGGGCTTCTTTGTGTCCTTTTTCCCAAATTTCTAAGGGAAAAGATTAGAGATCAGGTGTACATTTGAGTTGTTGATAAGAGCAGCTCCACCCACAATCTCCTATTTGGTGCTCTACCAGTGTTCAGCACATGCAACATAGTGTTAAAATTAGGGTACCAATTTGTTGCTTCTAATAATAATTAGTTGAGGGTGCAACCAAAATAAATAAATCTTTTTTTAAGAAGCCATTTTGATTGGCCTATCACAATTTTCTTTTAAACATCCCCCAGGCACTCCCCCAAATATAGAAGAACAAAGGTGTTTCCCTTTTGGCCCCCTTTATAGTTTATATATACAAAAGAAGTTCAACTTTGGCCAAAGCATATGGGATAAAAGTGCAGTGCTATTGGGGAACTTAAAGAGAACCCCTTGAAAACTCGATGAGAACACATTGGGAACAGGAAAAAAAACAAAAGAAGGTCCCTCTACTCCTCCTCCTCCTCCTCCTCCTCCTCTTGCCCTTCACCAAACCCAAAAGAAAAAAAAAACTGGGCCTTCCTACATATTTGTCAAGACTTATTGCTTGCATGAAACTTTTCTTTAAAAAATGATTTGTCACCATTTTCAACCTTCTTTAGCCTAACCTAACTGATGGAAAGGGGAGTAATGGGTGCATATCGTGTACCCATTGTTTCCCCAGTCCCACCCATAAACCCTAAACCCTAAAAATCGGACAATACAAGAGTAGTCAAATGTTTTTTCATTGAGCCTTTTGATTCCTCACATAATTTGAAGGGTGTACTTCATTCACGATACAGTGTACATGGCATTTTGTAGTTTTATGATGGGCATTGGCCTAGTTGAGAAGAAGCCATCTACACAAGTGCCCTACACAAATCCTCATTTTCATAGAAAATCAGATGTAAAGCCCTTTTTACCTTAAAGCCTAAAAGCCCATGATTATCACCAAAATAGAATCTCGATGAATTGGAGGAAAACCATTTTAGGAATTCAATTTCACTTTACACAAAGTTGAAAGACCAAGGGAACAAGGAAAAATGTAAATGGATGAAAAAACAACATTAAATGAAAAATCAACATGGATGATTATGTTTCATGCCCACATATATGAAGTGGGCCTAGCAGCAACAAGCCCATTAAGAGCACGAGTTCAAAAACCCATGATTGGTAAGATTTTGATGGTCCAAACTCAGGTTTTTTTAATAAATTTTTTTAAATAGTTTTTTAAAGAAGTGGATTGGACATTTGTTAGACCGTGAGCTCAAAAAGACCATGATTGGTCAAAATGTCAAGTTAAAAATAAAAATTAATTAGTTACCTTTTTTGGCTACATTATATATATATATGGCTATAATATGTTGATACTTCAATAAAAATTTAATTTCATTCACTTTACATTACATTTGACAACCCATGTCCACACATAAATGATTTCTGGATTTCCATTTGACAACCTTTGCATGTGTTTTGAGGGCTTTCAACATTTCATTGTCAAAGTCTCTCACCATAGTGTGAAGGGGGGCGGACTACGGATTGATTGCACATCAAGTTTAATGACAAATTTGAACTGGTCTCAAAAGGGTGTGTATGAGTGATTGGTGCCGATTTGAATCATGTCCTTTTGAGAAGCAACACACAAAACTTTCACATGTACAACTCCCATAAAATGCCACCACAAAGCTCTTCCTTTGTACCTGGATGGGTCAGAGTACCTACTCCCCCGGGTAGAGTGAACCATCAGCCACAACCACACCATGAGAGATGAATGGAGGATGGATAGGAAACAATTTTCCATTGGGTTGTAGTTCATTAGGTAACAACTAACAACCATGGTGGTCTTTACTATCTTGCTACTACCAACCCACTAACCCTTTACTTATGTAGTAACCCTCTGCTCCTCTACATGCATCTACTTTACTTAGTAGCCACTAATTGTCCTACTTACCTGGTTCTAATCCCCCTGGCTAACCATGGTGGTTGGCTTCATTGCTGTTTTTACTCTCTAACTCCTAACAACCCACTAGCCCTAACTAAGGTAGTAACCCTAGTAGCCACCAATTGGTTCTCTCTAGCCTTATTTAAAAAACAAGCACCAAAATGGTTGCCAGTACTCTGCCAGTGTACACCAGCTTGAGTTTCTAACAAACACTTTTGCAAGGACTGGTTGTAGCCTACCCCCAGAACAATAATGGTGAAACACAAGCAAGTTCCAAATGTACTTGCCCACTTGAGTTGCACTAGACCCCTGTTGGGTGGTTCTCTCCTTTTATCAGAGAAAGAACCGGCGGTTAAATTCTGGGTGTATGGTCCCCTTGACCGGTGGCTCTCGGAAAATCAGAAAACAAAAATTTTGGCCTATCAACTATGGCTTAGAAGAAACCAAATAACCAATTAAAGAATCCACCCTCTGAACCACCAGTTCTTTGCCAGCTCTTTCCTGAGACCCGCCGGTTCTTTGAGATTTTTCAAAGCCTCAGAACATAAAGGTTATAATAAAATCAAAGAACCACTCCCACACTGCACTATGCCTTCTATGGCTGGGCTGCCAATCCAAAAGGGTACACTTCCTTTGAGTTACCAAGGTTGCAACCAGGGTTTATTTTCTTCCAATTTGGTGTGTGGCACAAGTGGTTACTTTAAGGCAGCTCAGTATTTCAAATTTTCAACCTAAAAGTTTTAGTGGTTGTGAAGATGGCTATGTATGTTAAGGCATGGCTGAAAACAAGCTACAAACTCAAATGCTCAAATTCAAAATATAAAGTTGAGAGGACTCATGTTTAGAGTATAAAGTTGGGAGGCAACCACATGCAATTGTATGTATGCAAATTGGCAATCAAGTGGAGTTCAATGCACAAAAAATTGGCATCTAAGTGCATCTCCATGTACAAAAGTTAGCAACTAGTTGTAGTTCAAAGGGGACACACATTGCAACCACATGCAAAAATTAGTAAAATAACAACTAGCTATTGTAAATCTCCTAGGGGAACTGAACTACAATCTTGAAAACTTGGCTATTGCATTACAAGGAGATTGCTTGGAAAAAACAAAACATAACAAAACAAGAATAAAAAAGGTGCAATTGAAGCTTAATTTGCAAAAATTGAAATTGCATACTATGGACAAACCTCGTAGCAATAAAAAAATAAAAGAGAAATTTTGACTGAAATAAATCAAGCAATGCAACATTTCAAGTGAAAAAAATAACACAAATTGCATAAAGGAAAATGGTTAGGGTTTAGAGCTTTGTTGATGTTCCAACTATGCCTCTACTCCATGTTAGGACTTTGCAACATTCTCAGCACTCATTGTTGCAACAAAAGGAAACTTGTTTAAAAATAATGAATTTTTTAACAAACATCTTGAAAGCTAAATCGGAATGTGTTGTCAACATATTTGTAAAGTTATTTTTCATGAAACCTAGATTTGATAAGCATCTTCCATCTTCTACAATACCCATAACTATGGTTGTTGATAATTCAATGAGTTTTAGCCATTCATATAGCTTATGAGAAAGGAGTTGGTTGTTGGCCAAGTTGCACCAAATTTCAATGCAAGGATTACCTTTTAGAGGATGGTTATGTGATAATTGACGAACATAGTGAACTTGAAAAAAATGAATGTTCCACCAACAATGTTTCATCAAACAAGGGCATGATGAACATTCTAATCAAGCCAATATCTTTCCCAAAGCAATAATGTGCTTTCAAATTGTTCAACATTGCCAAAAAAATGATGTTGCTTAGTTTTAAGCTACACCCAAAATTATGAGTAAATCACCTTAGTAACATTCATAATCTCCTGAGTTGGAAATCTGCGCTCCAATTCTTAAATCAACCTAGAAGTGACAATAGTGCATTGTTACTTCATGGAGTCAATTGCATTTAGTGAATTAAGCTTAGAAATAAAATTCAAACACACAATTAATAGGTGTTTATAAATCACATATGAGTGAGAAAAAATTAAAATCTCACATATTTCACACTATAGTTAAATTTAAGAAATCCAAGCCATGTGTAATCATAAATGTGATTCACAATAGCAAGGAAGAATTGAAAAAATTCATTTGCATGTCCATAATTCATAATTAGATTTACATACATTTTGTACAAATCCCTTTCACAAGCTTTGATTCCATTTATGAAAACACAAATGAAAAGATCATGAGAATGAATGAACTTTGAGTAAACTTGCATATATTCAAATAAGGGCAAAACACAACTCAAACCCAAAAAAGTTTCAACATCAAATCAGAGCCCCAAAATTAGAGTTTGATGTGGAGTTGGTTGCTTGGTCATCAAACTTGTACAAAAGTAATGACTTATATTTTGCCAAGATTTGTTTAGATAGAACAACATTGAAATCCAATGTGTTTTAACATTTTGCAAAAACTTATAGGCTCTTTGAACCTCAATTTAAATCCCTCCAAAGAACACTTAAGGTTCAATAGTATATTATGTTATGATAATGTTGATGATTATGACCTTTTTAAGTTGTAAAGGTCCTCTCATTAAAGATGTAGTTGGGTTAAATGTCGTTTTTATTTTTTTACAAAGATGAAATGAAACTTTTTATTTCAATTGTTATTGTGTTTGAGAGCTTTGAATTCAGATTTTTAGCATGGCAAACATCTTTTTTTCAAAAAATTGACAATTGCAAAAAAATAAATAATTAGTGCTTAACCAACCGAGGTATTATGATATATGAAAGAGATCAAAACTTACATAGGTTAAAAACTTACACATTTGATTGAAGCAATAACAAGTTGCAATTTTCACTCACATAATAAACATTTGAATATAATGGTGACACTTATGACTAGCCATTGGAACATTAAGTAGATGCATGGTATGGTGTAGACAATTTTAGTGAAAATTGGGACCACATATAGTATTAAAAGTAGTAACATGTAAAATTTCACTCACTGTGAAATTTTCTAGAGATCACATATAATTAATTTGAGCTTCAAACATAAAATATGTTATTAAACCCATCAATATGCAATTGATTGGTAGTTGTATTATTGTGTAAAAATACACCAATAATTTTATAAACAATGATTTAGTTTCCTTTTTAGATTAAAAAAATACCATTTTTGTTAATTTTGAAAATCCATTGTGTTTATGTAAAATGATAAAAACAACATTTAACCCATTTACATCTTCAATGGAAGAACATTTTATAACTTAAAAAGATCATTATGTTATAATATAATGTATTAACAAATGTTTTAAAAAATATGGTATGAACTTCATAACTTGAAAAGAAATTGAAAATTTTAGTGAAGAGACTTTTCTTCATGGTTGTTTTTTTACATGTGCAAAATATTGTGGATAACTAACATTAAATCTAATCCTTCATAGTCCTTTTTCACAATTGCAACATTGTGACATGGTGGTTGCAAAGTGAAAATGTACTTGAATTAATTATTAATTTGTCCATATTTGCTCCAATTTCATGATACAATCATATATTGGGATGGAAACCATCATGAATTGAAATTTTTAGTTACAAAATGTTTTCCAAACATCCATCATGATATATCAAAGTTCCATAGGTATTGAAAATTGTCAAATTGTGACAATTTTTTGTCTACACCATAACATGCATTCACCACATCCACTTCCTATCACCAATGATAAGCCATTGGAACTTGGAGCTTTGATCCACTTTCGATCATTAATAATTCATTAACAAAATATAAAATAAGAACCTTGGTTTTCAAAAACTAAACATTTTTTTCTAAAAATTTAGAAAGACTTAAAGATTATATGCTTTTTTTTTTCTAAAAAACATTGTTAATGAAAGCCTCCAAAAGGATTGATAGAAACTTTTAAAAATCCTAGTCAATGGAAGTGTTTAGAAAGTTTAGTTGGTAGGACTTTTAAAAAGTTTGATGAATTTTTAAAAAGTTCCATGGGATAATATAAATAGAGGTATTGAAAACATCATTTTAAAACCTTGTCAACACAAGTTTTGATAATTGTATTCAACTTTCATATCTCAAGCTTAATTTGTAACATGCGTTGTTTGTATCATGTTTTATTGCATTAATAACATCAAATTTGATTCATGTTCATTATCAAATTTTTCATTCAATAATTCCAAATAGTTCTTTTATTGTATCTTTGTTTGTCTTCAACATTCAAACTCAAACATCTTTTAACTATTAAAGCACAAACATAATGTCAAATTCAATTAATGTTCTTTTCAATGAATAACAAGGTGACAAACTAAACAAAAAGAAAGGAAATGATGGCAAGGAACTCTCTTCAAAAAATGGAAGCTAATGATGTGTGACATGACCTAATTGTTGTGAAGAAAAATTGTAAAATGCATGATTACCAAGGGAGATTCTTGTTTCAATTTTTTTTAATTACTTGTGTTCATGCCATTATAACTTATCATCAACAGTCTTCTTTAGTTCCTATCATGCTTATTTCTTATTATTGGCATTGTGTGTCCATAATCCTCCAACCATTGTGATTCTCCAACATGTTGCCATGCTTGATAAACATTATTTACATCTTCCACACATTGTAATTAGTGCACCTTTGTCACTAATTGATTTATGATAAATGATTTTTAAAAATTTATGATCTTTTATTTTATTTGTGTATTAGTGATGTCTTGTCTATTATGTTTTTTAGTGATTTGTGTTTTCGTGCTTTATTTGCCTTGTACTTTTTGTGGATGGGTTCCCATCCATGTTTTTCTATATACATGGTTTTTATTTTAAATTAACAATACAAGGTAGAATGGCTTTTTTTTTTTTAAAAATGCTAAATTTTGTCCTTAAAAAATACTAGTTACACCTTAGTAATGTGATAACTTTAGCCTTAGGTTCATGATCAAAGCAAAGGCTTGCGAAAGTGTGGGCCAAAAGGGAAGCTCAGGAGTCACATTTTATGCTCCTGGGAGTGTGGGAGTATGGGAGAGTGTGAGGAAATAAATTTTCACACTCCCAAGTGAGTTTCCACTTTGAGAGTTGAAGTCCCGATGGATTCCCAAAATTTTCAAAGAGAAATTGCAAAGGTCAAAACCTATTGGATTGAAGAGTTCTTTATATTGTTAGAAAACTCTTGGAATGTAGATGTCCAAAATGGGTTCACATGACCAATTTGGGTAATTAAAATACAAGTTATGGCCAACTCCCGACCATTAAAAGTTGGGAATTGCCTTGACTTCCTTGTGTGCAAGTGGCGTGTTACATATCGTTAAAAAGCTCTTGACGAAGGCTATAAGTTTGTTTCAAACGTCACCTCAATCGAAGATTTGCACACAAAATTATGGGCCTTCAAAGTTGTGGGAGTTCCAATTTTGAGAAATTTGGGACTTCCACTTGGGAATACTAGAACAAAATAACATTTGGATGTTAATACCGTGACTAGGTATATAGTATACTATAAGGGGGAAGGTGATGGCTTCCCCCAAGTTTGGGCCGTGATGAGTCTTATGAGTCCGTGGTTGTTCGTGACTCATCAGTGCATAAAAAATATTCCGACTGTACATTAACGAATTTATTGTTTGGTTTGTGCAAGTTTGTGCGAATAATTAAATAACTTGTCGTTTGTCCTAGTTTCATCCCGAAACTCTAGCACGTCTCTCTACCCTTGAAGTGCTATGAGTCAAGGAACGCACCCTGACTCCTTATCCTTTCACTATTTTCATCTTTGGACTTGTAATTGAATCTATCAAAAAGTTTGGGGATGCATAAGGTAACCTATCTTGTATCTTGTAAAACATTGTACTTCCATTTCACACTATGCAATTGGGTAAGTAGATGAAACACTTGGTGATATTAAATGTGCATATGTGTTAACATGATTAGTGTATAAGTAACCCTCCTCCATGGTTTGCTATGGGACATGAATAGTTCTAAAACCTTGTGGAAAGCTTTGGATTAGAGCATCTCCAGCCATGGCTTCCTTTGAGCCCCCAAGCACAATACTTGCTTTGAGCAGACAAAGGAAGGGGAAAAGTTTCAACGCAGACGAAAAGAAACAACTTGCAAGGTCATTTCTTCATGTTTTGCAAGACGTTCATGTTGGCAACAACTAGAAATCAAGCACATTTTGGGATCGTGTGACTGCTCACTATGTAGTAAACAAACCTGTGGGCAATGGTGATAGCCCAGCACGAAGCTTGGAAAGCTTCGTGGTGTAAGATTAAGCATGATGTGTCAAAATTTGTTGGAGTTTTTGCATCTGTGGTTGCGTTGAATGAGTGAGGAACATCGCAAGAAGACACATTACAAAAAGCTTTGGATTTGTATAGAGTGAAGCAAGGAAAGAACCAATCTTTTTCTTTCTTGCATTATTGGCTAATATTGAGAGAGCTTCCTCGGTTGTCTGATAATCGAGACGAAGTGAAGAAGATCACCCCAATGAAACGACCTAACATGGCTGAGTCTGTGGATGTCGATTATAGCACAATCAGAGCGGTGGAGAACAGGCATATGAGTGCTAACACTTGAGGAAGACCAATTGGAAACAAATCTGTCAAAGAAGGAGATCGGAATGCAAAAGCAAGGGAGGAGGCACTTCGATAGCAAGTTCATGCCACAACGTTGAAAAAGGCTTTTAGAAAACCAAGCGGCCCTTGCTTTGTTCACGATTTCTGTTGGTTCACTTGAAGGTGACAAAGCAGTAGAGTATGTGCAATTACGAAGAGTTGAAGAAATGCGTAAGTTGCGACGTCGGTTGAATGAAGATGTGCAGCCAAACGTTGCATCTCATGTGCGTGAAGCCCGTGAACCAATGCCTCAACCAATCGCACCAGCAGTCAAACTATTTCTTGTCCCAGCCGCACCTACAACTCATTCATCTCTTCATAATGAAGTTCGTGTAGAGGATTTTGGTGAAGATTTTGATAACACCAGTGTCGGTCGTGAAGCTATTCAAGGCCCATCTCTTGAGACGGACATTCCAATTGAATACGAACTCATGTAGAAAAACGTACAAGAATGAACACGACAATTTTGTTTTGGTTTTTTTATTTAATTGTTGCAACTCAATTCAAAGCTTTGTATTTTGAGTTCCATACATGTGTTTTTATCTCTTCAAACAATCAAGGTTCTTCTATCTTTCTTCTGATTTTAACAATTTGCAAAACTTTGAATGATTCAGCAAAGTGTGACCTTGCCCTAATTGAATTTGTGGTCAAGTTGTTGCAGTGCATCTAAGGGAGAACATTAGGGTTGCTTGCACTTACAAAATCTCATGTATTCATGTGGTAAATGCTAGTTTTTTTTGCTAGTAGCTAGGGTTGCAAGCATTGAGGATCCAACAAGTTAGTGATTATTTGTTCCATTTGATTTTGGTTTTTCATGTGTTTGGGGTGTGAGGAAATTCATTGGAGGAAGGAAGGTTGGGACTTTGATTTAGTTTTAAGAAAACTTTGGTTTTTTTCTGTGGTTTTGGGGTGTGAAGAAATGGATTGGGGGAAGGAAGGTGGAATTTTGGTTTGTTAGTTATTGAAAATTTTCACCTTTTGTGTGTTTTGGGTGTGAAATAACAACACAACATGGCCACTCATTTCAAGCTTTGCCAAACAAGACAATTAGTAGTTGCTGAATAGGTTCAGAAGCTCTTTGGAGCTCCAAAAGCTTTTTATGTTGCTCCAGTTGTAGTGGCTCCAGCTTCTCCAACTCTAAGCCTCAGAATTTTGAAATTCTTTCGCATCAAAAAGGTGTGGGCTTGGACATTATTAGAAGTTTGTAGCTTAATCACACCAAAGTCGACTCTGTTGGAACTGTTGGAAAATTAGTGACGAATAGGGTGATTGAACATCAATCATGTTAGCATTCACATGTCAATGGAATGTGCATAATGGTTTCCATTAATAACAAAACCAACATCTGTTGCATCCCCTAAGAAAGTCAGCAACAAGTGTCAAGGACATGAATGTCGTTGTTACCTCCAGCCAAGCCAAAGAAGGCATGCCAAACCCAGAATGATCGGTCAGCAATAGCCTCAGAAATGATGTTACATCACCATCTTTGTTTTGGAACTAACGTTGCCACGCCACAGGACAGTTTTTCCAAACCCAATGCATACAATCAATGCTCCCAAAAATGCCAGGAAACCCTTGATCTACGTTGATCCTCATTTGCTGTTCAATGTCATTACGAGTAGGTTGTCTCAAGTATGTAGATTGGAAACATGCTCTGATGGTGACAACAAACTGTTTCATGGAAACCATTGCAGTGCTTTCTCCAAGCCTACAATACTCGTCAATAGCATCTGCAGCAATACCGTAAGCCAACATCCTCAAAGCAGCTGTGCATTTCTGAATACTTGACAAACTAAAAACTTCTGCAGCATCTTTTCTTTGAACAAAATATGCATCATGAGCAACCACCCTATCCAATATGCTCAAAAACAAACTCTTCCTCATCCTATAGGGATGTCAAAATAATTTGTCATCATAAACAGGTGTGGCACTGAAATAGTCATTCCAAATCCTATCATGTCCTTGAGCTCTATCTCTAGAAAGATTAGTAGCTCGACCGGGCCTGGATCCCCCATGTTGCTTCCTTGGTTCAACCAAATCTACACTCTCTTGCAATAGGTCAAGAAATACATCCACCATAAAATCATCTTCATCCTCTGATGCAAGGCTAGCTTGGATATTTCTCTCAAGTTCAGCTCTCAATGCTACTGCCATTTGGTTCAAAATGAATAGCAAATAGATGCACAAAGATGAAACATGCAAAATGACCGGAAAAAAAACTAGAGGAGAAGAATAGCATACAACTTTGGTCACGATGAGCCACAGGACAGATGAAAAAAAAAATTGCACAAATTGAACCAAAGAAAAAATGAAATGCACAAATTCGGTTGCATTGGGGCATAGAAGATGAAGAGAAACACAAGCACAAATTGCTTCAAAAAAAGCGAAACTTTGAATATTTCGATTCAGGAAGAAACACACAGATGCTTGAAGAGGCAAAGAGGGATTTTCTTCACACATAATGTTGGTGTTCTTGGTGTGCTAAAATCTTGGTACTCTCTGCCATTACCGCGTGCATGCACTAGACTTCTAGACTTGTAGCGGAGATGTTTTGTGTGGAATCATTGGGCAATGGTCTACTGCCAAAAAAATCTCCTTCACAACTCTAAATTAGACACGCCAGTGTAGATGTGACGTGACTATTTACCGTGGAGCCGTTGGAGATGCTCTCAATCCAAGCTTATGTAGTGTCAATTTAAAAATTCTATAATTAAATAATAATGTTACTGAAGTGTTTAAGGAAAAATAGTTGTATAATGGTAATGGCAAAGGTGAAGTTGATGCACCTTTTCATATCCATGTAGGTCATAAAGGAAAGGACTGAGATAGTGCAGATCAGAGGATTCATTTTTAGGGTGCATAAGATAATGTAATAATGTCATGAATGGCTTGAAGCTATAGACTCTGGATACATCCAGAGAACAATGAAAATACATTTCCGATCCACATACCATCCAGCAAGCATGGGGCATTGGTGGGTGGTACAAACTTCCTTTCCATTCATGATCTTGTAACCACAAGCTTTTATTGTGAAGCCCTTGATACACTGATCTTCAACTATCTATGAGATGCCGTTTGTGAAATGGCTTCAAACATTTCAGTTTTAGATGAAATGACCGGCAGACAGTTGTAAACCTTTGATTTGAGGTATCAGGTAGATTGACCATATTATGGAAGAGCTCTAAGCTTCCAAAACCTTTCACTGTGTTCAGCTTCTTCCAGAATCATCCAGGTTGTTTTTCTCCCCCACTCTCGGGGTACCCAGAATCATGTCAACCATGGACTCACTTACTCATTTCCTAGTAACAAAGATCCATCACTAGAGCATAGGAAGAATGAACCATTTGGCTCCATAACATGTTTGGGGGTATCATTTGTTTAACACGATTGGATTGGAGACGTCTCTTTGGAATGGATGTGTCTGCCTCAAGAACATCCACAAAGGTCTTGTTCCCATGCTCTCCCTTGAAGCTTGGATCACTAGGTACAACTTTCCAGTTCTTTTGAAACTGACCAAGTGAAAAATAGGGCTCCATCAGGCCTTGAAAATGGTGCAGCTTTTCTGGGAATAGCACACTCCAGTAATATATTCATGCAGCTCAGAGAACCACCTCTCCTCAATCAATTCATGAAGCTCCAAGCCCCCCCCCCACCCTTGAGTACTAGATGAGCCGTCTTCAGTAGTTGCAAGCGCAGAAGCTGTACTGAAATCTGCAATCAACCCTCCAAAGCCCAAGGCCCAGCTCCAGCCAAAGTAGACATTGCCATTCAGGAACTCAATAAGAATGGCAATACAGATACTCAAGCACCAGTATTCCTCTCACCATAACACAGGTCAAGATCAATACAATGGTGAAGACACTTCAAAGCTGCTTCTGGAACTACAGAATCTGGAGCCCAGGACTTGCAAATTGCTTTAGGAAGGACAAGTACCCCCATACTTAACAAGAAACCTACAACAAATGAAGGAACAGGCATCAAGATTTCAGAGGAAATTCTCAACTTGAAAGCCAGCAAGAACAGGCATCCTCCCAAACAAGGATTAGGATTGCCTGAAGAACATGAAGGGCTTTGCATCTTCTTCTAATTGTGTTGGCAAGGTATGGTGCATTTAGATTGAATCAGAAGATTTGGCAAGATAATCAGAGTGCTGCATGCAAATGTTGTAGCTCAATAATCCATGCCTATTGTATACCAGAAAAGTAAAGAAATTCAATCTAGGTTGTCATAATGGATGCCCAAATCCAATCAGTGATCCTCCTCTTGCAATCACATAATCTGAATGCTGCATGGGGATCAAGAGGACTTCCTCAAAATTGGCATCGGCAGGATAGCCATAGTGAGGTTATAACAAGATTCCTACTTCATAAACACTACAGTGGCAATATCTGCATTGGCAGTATCTGGTTCATCTAAACTAATGCTGTCGATGTCAATGTTAAACGGATCATTAAGAATCACCCTAGAAGCAGAATACACTCACCAGTGAAGCATGAATACAACTCCCTTGGCATAAGATACAACTCCCTTCTCTCACTTGCTCTGTCCAAGCTGGGTGGGTACAAGGCCACAACCGTAGGGCAACCAGAGTCCTATAAGTACACAAAATCTCTATTTCTCTATGACAGGGACATTTCCAATTACCGTTTCTACAAGCCTGCGGCAAAAGAAAGCCTTGCCTTTCTCTCCACCTCTCTCTCTAGCAATAAAAAGAATCGTTTGACACCACTGCAAGGACCAACAGAAAGATAAGGTTTAGTTTCCTTCACTGTGAGATTCAGTTGTAGCTTCACTGGTCTGGGTTGAATGCAGAGCAACAAGAGCTGCCTGAGCCTGGGCCCATGCATCATTTGGTGGAGTCTCAAAACCAATTTCTGAGGCTTGACAAGATTGCTGGCTGCATGACATGGAATTAACATTCTCACAAAGTTGTCGACCCTCTAAGGGTACATATGTCAAGGAGCTACACCTGGTAACGCGTATAGGAGAAGGAAGATCCTGTGATGGTGATGGCTGAAAATCCTCCCCATAACCACTGCCAGTTGGAGAGACCTGGGAGGGACTAGTAAGAGAGAGACCCAATGGTGGGTCCAAATACGGTGTTGATCTGTCTCTTATATAATCTCCTCCTATTCTGGGTGTCCCCAACAGTGAGGTATCCTCAGTAAACACCAAGTCAGTTGTGTGGCCTCCATCTCCATCTGCAGTCCACTTACCAGACCGTGGAACTACAATTGGTTTGCTTGAGACAGTACCTGGTGGAGCATCATCTGATGTCTCAGTCTCCTGATACTCATTCCATGTCACCTCAGGATCTCTGTAACTCCTCAGACGTGCTAATGAAGATCCAGGAACTGCACTCTCATTGGGCGAAACCCCTTGAACAGAAATTGAGTGATGATACCAATTGCCTCTTTCATGCTGTGAAGAGTGTATAAGAAGAGGTTGTCTCCAAAGCCGCTCATCTGCATTCTCAGGGATTGGGGCATTGATCCCAGGGAACTCAACTGCCAACTTCTTTGCTGGAGAGGGTTCTCTGGCTACAGGCTCCAAGTAGTCAACAATTTCACCCTCCTCAGCCCCAATATCTTCAGTTTGCTTTTCCTTGTCCATGTCAAAGCCAAGTATCTCAAGTCCAGATGCCTCATCCTCTGTCACTGTTGCCCATTCAAGGCAAAACTTTAATCAGTGCAATGCCCCTTTGCAGAAATGAATCCATGATTAGCAAACCAGAAAAAACACTCAATTGGATCTTGATGCTTTTCCATTCAAGCAAAAATAGGGCTTGTAGGGCTTGAGATAAGTGAGGCAGTAGAGATGACAAACCAAGATAGCCAGGAGGGTAACCAAGCTCCCGCATTCGATGTAACCAAGGAGGGGGGTCATTCTCCTGCAACTCACATTATCCATATTAGGACCATAGATTAAGGACAAATTACAATCAGAACTTCTATGTCACCAATATGCAACAATGTCACTTAACCACTAAATCTCACAAAACTCTGTACAACTCTAGGGTGCAAACTATTCACTGCATCTATACAAAAAGACTTATGAAGAAAGTCCTTCCAGTAGAAGGGGGAGGAAAGGGTCTGCACAAAAATAAAAACGAAGGATGTAGACAGAGAGAGAAGGAGATTAGTATAAGGAGGTAGCCTTCACATGCAGAGAGCCACTCTGAAGTTTAACCTATCCTCATAGAACACTTCTCCATTGCTTAAGCTTACATGTGAAATATCCACCAGTTTAGTGTTTCAAATCTGACTGGTGCATCTAACTGCACATATAATAGGCAACACTCATAAATTGATGTGGCCAGGACAACTAATCATCTATATCTGGATCTGAAAGAATTTGGCAATCAAATTGAGCTCTTTGCAGCCATTAGAAGGTGCTTACAGGTGTCAACCTGTGGAAAGGACATACAACTCTGATTGATAATCCAAGGAGTAAGGAGACAGTGGAGGTATCAGCAGGAATACCATAATTGTCCTTCAATTTCATCCCTTGATATGAGAAAAATCTAACTTAAAGGCCTGGAACGGAGAATGATGACCCTGTAGAGCACCTTTCTCAGGAACACAATTTGAGTGAAGACACATACCCCAATGCCTAATAGTTGTCGAGTTTCAGTTCCCAAAACACCAGGCTTTAGCTTTTCAAATTTGCCTCCAGGAGTGGACTGGTAATATCGGGAAGCACTTCGGGGCACTGATTGTAAGCCCTTCCTCAGGGCATGAGTTCTACGGGCAAAGCTGATAGCAACAGTATCTCGAGGTCTATGGCAGTCTTTGAGACCATGGCTGTAGGATCCACAATTAAAGCACCGTGCTGCTTCCTCAGGAGCTAGTTCTATGTACCTGATAGATTCCAACATTCAAAGCTTGTGCTTAGTGATAATAGCACATGATCACAGAATCTGAAAGCTTATGCAATCAAGAGCATCGAATTATTCGGCCCTGGCTTCAAGCTTCTCACCCATCGTCACGAGAATCTTGTGAAGAAAGTGCAGAAGGGATTGCCCGGTCATATAGTGGCACCTCTGTATCCCTCTCTTGATTGCTAGTCATTGTATCAAGTATTGCTCCTTCTGCCTGTTGTGTACGAGCTTGCTTTGAGGGCCTGTCCAGCCAAAAGGACTGATCCAGACTCCAATGTCAGCTACTCATTCCAAATACTTCACTGTTCTATGTACTTGTATGTCCTAACTAATTAGTTCTGTATTTAACACCACTTTGAAAGATAAATGGTTCATTTCTCCTCATATGCAACCATTAGCAACAAAGTTGCAGAAAATAATGCACACATAAACTCAATTTTCAATGTGTAAAAAGCAACAATGGCATGAGTGAATCACATCCTTACCACACTGGAGATGCTGTTTGCGGGACCAATTTGCAAAGCAGGAAAATACTGTTCATCACCACTCTCCACTGCTTCTTTACTTGAATCCTGCCATCCAGTAACATGATCAACTTCAAGAAGTAAAACTAGATACCTGCCATACACAAACAGGAATCTAGGACCATCCTAATGACTTTTTCTTCCAAGCTCTTAACGAAATTGTGCAAAAGGCACCTGCTTGACTATGTTCTCAAGTTACTTCATAAGTTGATATCCTCCTTGCATGTATATGTGATTGTCATAAGTCCATTCATTTTATTAACTGATGACACCTACTTCTTCATCTGCTTTACAAGTAACAGGCATGTTCTATGTCTTGAAATGATGGTTTCTCTCTGTCTCTCTCTCTATCAAGTGAGGAGCCTACAGTGACATAGTGACGTCCATGCCACTCTGCCCACTGCCGCACTGCTTCCTGCAGCCTCTTCTTGCTCTCCCTGTGATCATCCAACCCCCTTCCTTTGTTACCACCAGGAGCCCCCACAGCTAATGGTCCTGCTCATGTCCTAGGAGAGAGACAGACACCCACATGACATGTTGAATATCTATGTAAGGTAAAATTGTGTGAGTTACAGCCAAACAAACAGATACAACAAGAATGAGTATACTCATCAACTTTAGAGTGTTACTCACAAAGAATCAGACCATCACCTTTGTCATAAATGGCAGTTTTTTTCTAGCTGCTATTACTCCCAACAGTGGGAATAGATTAGTAAATAATAAATCTGCTCAAAACATTGAGCAAGAAATATTAAACAAATCTGCTTCATGAGTTTCTTTCACAATTTCTAGAAGCAACAGGAAACATCAGTCCTGACCAAAAGACCCTTCAAAAAAAGGTAATCAGGATGATACCTGGTGAGGTGATGGTATGTGATATGCACAGAGGGGCTTTTTTCCAAGTCCAAGAGCTGCTTCCGCTTCCGGAAATAATCTTTTTCCAAGAAACCTGATAGGAAAAAGTTCCTCACAGATAGCAGAGTGCCTTCACCAGTCATACCATGCACAAATTGCAAAAACCCTACATGAAGATCAAGAACCATGGGGACTGCATAGCCAGCAGACTCAACTTATGACAACAAAAGCAAAGGTCATACAACATTGGCACTGCAAAGTTCTGTCAATCTCTGTAAGGGGAGACAGACAACAGGTTCTGCTCAACAACCCCATAATGTTCAACCCTAGTAAAGAAATAGGATACTATCTGTGGAAACAGGTACTGCTGCAGTAGTATCATCCGCTGCCATGCCTGCTTCGGGCGTGACGGCATCCTCTTCCTTCTTCAAATCATCGTCAGAGATGTCCATGTCAATCTCCACCTCAGATCCCAAAGCGGTTTGCACTTCAGGAGTCGCCATCCTAAGTTCTACTCAATCAAATACGAAGTAATAGTCTTTGTAACCCTAACCAGTTGGCTGCACGCAGATCTCTCCTTCTCGCATACCAGAGCAACCGTCCAGCGCCCAGACTGGAAGCTCAACAGAACCGCCACTTGACCAAAACCCTTGTGTGAAACTCAGTCCTTCCTAGCTACAACTCTTCAACCCCAACGAATATCTTCAAGGAGAAGAACCAATTTCTGGCTACCCCGTGAATAAAACTCAACCAACACGACACCCGCAAGAGCTTGCTTCACGCAAATTTCGCGACCAGAGATCGATCATTTAGCTCCTCCCCTCCTGCTGAAGAGAATACAAAAGTACGTTAAGAAAACGAAAGAACCACGGTACCTTGCAGCCAAGAAATAATCTCCTGCCAACCTCTTCCGCTCCTCGTCCTCGTCCCTCCTCGCCCAGCAACTGCAGAACCACTTCTTCTTCTTTTTCTTCTTCCTGGCCCGACGTCCTGTTGCGCCCAGCAAGCAGTCCCGTTGCTCTGTTCTGCTCTGGCCAAGGCGGGCGAAGAATTAGGGTACAGAATCCGTGCGCGGCAAAGAACTCCGACTCTCAGGATGCGTCAACCAGTGTTGGCCGGTTATTGAGATTTGTACCGGTTATCATGAAATTTATTGATAACCTACCAGTCGGTTCTTTTTTATATAACCGCACGGTATTGAAATTTCAAAATCTAATAACCTACCTGGATGACCCGATCGTCATCCAGGTAGATTATCAATCTTTAAACATCAGAATTAATTTTTTTAAAACAATAATTGGCTAATAATTGTAGGATAATAGATGGTTGTCAACTGGTTATTTGATAATCTATCCTAAAGCATTATCAATGGTTATTACCCACAAATTTTGATAACCTACCTTATAATCAAAAAATTGTTATTGATAATTTATGTGGTTTGTTTAAAATAACTCTCCCAGCAACAACTGGTCAACATTGGTGTGAATTACAAGCTTTCATCCATTCCTTTGCATTCAATTTTTCAGGTAGTGTGTTAGTATTGTTTTTCAACGTGCTTTAAGCTCTACTATAAAGAGGAAGATTGCTTTGGCAAGCAATGTTTGTTCTAAACCTCCCATTACTATTAAATCTCATGATTTGCATGTTAGGGACATTAGAGGGGCTGTGAGTGAAATACCTTCCTACCATGAGAGAGACTAGTTCTATCCCTTTCTTTGGGCTCTTCAGGTTGTGCATCTTTTGGCCTTTTTCTTGCCTTTCCTTTTTGTCTCCCCAGGACGGTTTTGGTCATCGATCTTTTATTGGATTTTTGTTTCATTCATGCACACAAAAGTTACAATTGCATCTTTTCATCCATCCCTGTCATCCATATTTAACTATTGTTAATTTCCTACTTTTTGATTAGTTGGCAACACTTTTGCCAAAATTGGCTAGCCCCATTAGGGTGCATGGCTATTGAACGATCACTCTAAGTGCTAGGTTTAAATATGAGAATGTTTTACATTTACATTAAGCATGAGGATGAAGTTTGAGGGCCCAAGAGTGGGAAGAGTTATTTAAGATTGTTAAGCATCATTCACACTTAGTGCTAAATGGATGTTAAATTAGTTAAATATCATTCACATTTAGTGCTAAATGGTTGGTAATTTAGTGTAATTTTATATTTTTGAGGTGCATTCACATATGTAGTGTTAAGTAGCATTAGCGATGATGTGGAATCCAAGTTGGCAAGTTGTGCTAACCTAGAATATATGTGTGTGTGGGGGGGGTAGTTAACATGAATTTAGCTTCAAACCCAAATTTTAAGCTTTTCTTACAATGTTATGTAAGGATGACCAAAAAAATCAATTATGTGTTATCTAATTCAAAGTAGCATGTCTATATTGAAATCTCCAATTAAAATAATTGGATAATATTTAAGCATGTCTTTAATATGGTTCCAAAATTGAATTAAAATATATGATTTTCATTTTTGGGGGTTTGTAAACTGTGATTATATATAAAGCTTCTCACATATTTTTGTTAAATGATGTAATGATGAATTCAACACCTTAATTTGTTGTTGAAGTTGTTTGTGATAAAACCATTATATTATCATAAAACATGATTGTTCCATGTTGGTCATAAAATGATAAAATGTTAAATTTTGTGATATAACATTGTATGCTTCTTGGTTTGTGTGAATATTTTGTGTTTTCATTTTTTTAAAACAAAGTATGTGAGATGTTGATAAATTTTGATTTGCAAGAATTTTTTGGAAATGTAATGTTAAAGGACAAGTGTTGAGGGATTTTATGATGACAAATTTTGTGTGATAAGATTTGAGAGAAATGAGTGTTAATTCATATTATGTAGTTGTTCTAAGTCGATGCATTTCTTCTTGAACAAGTGTATACACTTGGAAAGTTTTGTTAGTTAATGGGGAAAACAAATATAAATGTTCTTTAAAGCAAATATGAGATAATGGTGTATATGTTAAACCATGTTTTGTTACAGTTGTTGGACCAAATGTTAAATGATCAAGTTTTAAACCTTGTGCATAGTGTATGGTACTTGCCATTACTAGTTGTATAGGGAATTGAATTCTTGTGATAATGTGGGAAGGGTCATTACCCATTTGTATTTCTGTAGTTTTCTTTTCAATATGTGTCCATTCTGTAATGATTATGAGGAATTGTTCATAAATGTGCAAATTTTTGTTTCTCATTTTGTTTCCAATTTTGGAATTATAAAATTTTGTCCATATAAATGATGTTGAAAAAGTTTGTGTGAAATCTTTGAATGTTCCATCTGCACCATTTACAAGACCATCTAATGTGTCATAATTTCCTACACATAATTCTACTAACATGTTTTTTTAAACAACAATTCATGATGGAAACTGTTTGGTTGACTTGGAATAGTTGATAATTTGAAATGAGAAGGACATGTGTTAGAATGGATATCTTGAGTTAAGAATTTAAATGTTTGACTAGGTTTTGTATGAAATACATTATTGTTATTTTATCATTTGTGTAACAAATATGGTAAGGTGTTGTTCATAGGTGGTGTTTTAAAACAATTTTATTTATGAAATTAATGTTTTCAAATGTTTGTGTTGTTGTTTAAAACCTATTCAAAATGTTAATGAAATTTATATCATTTTGTCTCATTACTTGTTTTAATTTGTAACATTTTATATTTTCATGCCAAAGGTTGGTTTTAGATTTGAAAATCCATGAATCTCAAACTAATGGAGCTTGGTAAAGGTCTGCTGTCATTATAGTATCAAGACCACCCATGAATTGATTATGAACTTGTTTAATTACATGTCATCTACAATCAATAAATGTTAACATTTTATTATTTGTTAAAAAAATTCATCTATCACTATTAATTGAAGTTGATTATATGGTTTTATTAACGTGCCATGTTTTTCATCATATTTCATGCTTTGAGTTCATTAAAAATTTATTTAATGGTATTGTAAATGCAAAATGTATTATCATACCATTAATATTTTTTTAAAAATTATTGTGTATGTTAATTTCATCACTTTTGGTTTTAAAGGGTCGACGTCTATAATTTTTATTCTATAATATTGTAACATGTTTTATATGATACACATTAATGTATACATTTTTCCTATTCTTGCACCTTTCTAAAAAAAAACATGTAATGGTTTTGTTGGATTTTTGTTTTTCTTGTATAAAATTCATCCACAATAATTCTTTTTTCATCATTAAATTCTTTCATTTGTGATGCATTTTTTTCATATGGAACACATTCATCAACTTGGTGACAAACATGCATTATCAAATTATTTTTTGAACATTTTTTTTAGGTGAATGAAACCCTCAACCCATTTATTTCATTCATTTTTATATATTACTTGTTTTTGAAAATGATCCCATTCATCACCATACTTATTTTTTTTTAAAATTTGTATACAAATTTGTTTATTATATTTTCAATTTCATTTTTTTTCCCATGTAAACATGTTTCCATACGTATAATTATTAAATCAATTTTTAATTTGCAAAAATGATGGAAAAAAAAATGTTTTATAATGATTTTTTGGGTCCTTATGAAGATTGAATGGAATCCAACAGATAATTTTATCATGTCCATGTTTTTTACATGTTTTAGTGTCATAATTAATAATAAATTTTGTAAAGAAATATTTTCCAAACTATGATGTTGTTATTTATATTTATAAACTAATGATTTACATTGTATGTTTGTTCATGTAGGGGTTAAATTGTGTAATATTTTTTGTGGCGACAACACAAAAGTTCTTTCATGTTCATTACATGTATTTATGAATTGAAATGATCTTGTTTAGTGATAAAATGGATTTGATAATGATATGTGCATTACTTGTTGAATAGACATTTGTTGTGCATTTAGAAATGTATTTCCTAATTTTTTTATTTGTTTCAATGCTTCATATTGTTCATGTTTACATTTCCTTAACATGGATTGCATTTTTTGTGTAACATATTTGTTTACTTTTGTTAAATAAGAAGTGTAATAAGCTACAATAGAATATGGATCTAAAATGTAATACACATTTGTATTTGCTTCCCATATAGGTGTTGCATGTATGTTAAAAACATTTGTTCATATATCATTTACTCTATGTTTCAAAAATAATTCTGGTTTTTGAAAAGTGGATCATAATGCAAAAATGTAATTTTTTTCATTTACATTTAAACCTATAAGAAATTTTTCAAAGAAATATCTACACCTAATCCCATATCAACAAGTTTTTAAAAAAATATTATTTGTAATTTCATAAAATTTTGGAACGCAATCATGTTCATCTAATGGCAATATATTTGTAGTGGATTTCATTAGAAGTTTAGGATATTGAAATTGATAAATTGGTCAGATTTTTTTTTGACAAGTTCATATATGTTGATATATTTGTGCACTATGTATTTCAATTGGAAAAAATGTTTGATCAGTTGTTATATATTTATCAATAAAATTTTCAATTGTTTCATTTGATGAAATGCCAAATTGAAGAGCACTTTGAACCCACAATAATCCATGATCATGAGCTAATCCTTCACTTTGAAATTCAATAACAAAAAATAATCTTGAGTTTCACCAAATAATACATTAAAAAGTTTTCAAAAACTATTCATCCTATGTTGATAATAACGTACACATCATAAGATCATTTTTGACAAGTTCTCTAACATTTAATAAGATATCATTTTTTTAAATTTCATTTTCAGTAACATGTTGGTCATTCAATTCTTTGAATGTTTCTATTATTGTGGGCCAATTGTTAACACCCATGGTGAATTTTACAAAAAAAAGTTGGAGGTTTTAGCTATCTAATCATTACAAAAATATCTTTGCAAAAACGATCTAAATAATTTGGAGATGTTCGTATACATCCTATTTTTTTTGTATTTTAAATCAAATTTCAGTCATTAATCTAAATTAACATTATTTAACACATCATTAGCCATGAAAACATGACCTAATAGATTTTCTTTCCAAATACAAATCTAAGAAAAAAAAATATGAAATGTAATAAAATTTTAATTGTTATAAAATATATATTAATTATATGGTATGCAAATTTTCTATGAACATTTGTTAGTTTTGCTTGTGCAATTTTTTGATATGAACATTGAGAAGGTCTTGGATGACCAAAAATTAATGTTGGGAAATTATTATTTTTTGAATGAATGTCACAAAATAATCCAAGGGGTTGAAATCCTTCTCCCAAAACAACGGTTATTGAATCTTGATTGTCATCAATTATATGTTCAAAGTTTAAAATGTTTTCCACTAATGTATCTATATTATCTTTTTCCATAATTTTTTCAAATGTTTCAAAATGATTAGAATCAAAAATTTCATAAATCATTTTTATCGTATATTTTTCACTTGCATTTGCAAGTTCAACCAAACCTTGCTAATTTGATTTTATTAAAACATTTGCATCTATGTATAATGGAGTTTCACAAAGTTTTTATAATGTTTTCATAACTATGTTAGGATGAATGTAACCTAACATATATATTGACTTGTATTTTAATTTTCTTTTTAAAAATATAGCAATTGAAGAATCATCATATGGCATTCTTGGTAATATGTTTTGCTTTAAATTTAAATTTATTGGAACATTCACAATGTTTCCACACATTCCATATTGTTCATAACCTTGTAATTGAAATATTTGTGCAAATGCAAAATGTGGTGCAATTATATGTTTTTTTTATTTTATTAAGTGTTAAAACATATTTCATGTTTGGTTTGTTATTCATAATATGATATTGTAATGTTAGATCTAAAGGTTTTTGTAGATCAATTTTTTTTTGACAAGATTTACAAATTAAAATACGATAATTTATTTTGATGTCTTGTATTCAAGAAGTTTTTTTATATATGATTTTGATGCAAAATAAATTTGAAATTAAAAAAAAAACCTTTGACAACAATAACAAGCATGTTTAACAATGTCTTGAATATTTTTTCTATTATTGATAATATGCATATCATCTATTTTCAGTTCATTATTATTATTATTATTTAATTCAAAACATGATGTGGATTATTTTTACTTGTAGGACCAATGACATTATCTTTAATATTGTTATTATTTTGTATGTTTTTAATTGAATTTATTTTTTCTTTAATTAAAATAAGATTTGAAGAATTATTATTTGTTAAATTGGTATGATTGTCTTTAACAATATTATCACATTTCACATCACATTTCATTCGTGTCAATTTTAATTTGTTTTGACATTTTTTCTAATCCCACATGTTGAATAGTAGGTGGAACAAATGGTGAATTAAATGAAACATTTGGAAGAAAATTCATTATATTTTTAGGGATTTTTTTTTTGTTGAAAAAAATGAATTTTATGATCATTATTTTCCTAGGATATGCATTTAAGATGCTTAATATGGCATTTAGTTTGTGATGTGTTTAAACCTAAATATTGTTTTAAAAAAAAATAAAAACTAATGCAATTTCTTGTGGTAACCATTCAGGATGGATTTTTATTATTTCTAACAAATTTTTATTTAATTTAAAATTCCAATTAAACCTTTTTCATTTATGTTGAACCTCATTATTTTCATTATTGATATTATGAGTTTTTAATTTAGTGTCGTATGTAGCATAGGTGTGAATATTTGAAAATTTTATCATACGGTCACATGTTATAATAGGTTCAAAATGGTTGTTTGCATATAATAACTTTAAAGCATGGCTCGCATTTTCATTTCCTATCTTCACCATAATTCAATAGCTATTTTTGTCCAAATGTGAATTAAATGTTGTAAATATTCTGATATCCAATATATCGCAATGAAATTGCCCCACAATCCTCCATTCAAAGCAAGTAATGACATTTTTTGTATATAAATAACTTCATCCACTATTTCTCCATGAAGCAATCATGCAAAAATTATGGATTTAATTCACATTGATGACATTCCAATGTTAAAGGTGTACCAATTATTTAACATTTTTGTAAATAGCACATGCTACTTTTTTGGATTAATTCTGAACTTATTGAATAATTTAATAAATATGCTATTGAATCAAATAAACAATCTCCTATTTTATATTCAAAATTTTGAACTTGTTATAAATCGTGTTTGGCTAATTTAATATTTATGTTCATGATGTGTTATTTTCAAATTTCAATTCGATTCTTTAACTTTGAGTTTTGAAAACTAAGTGAAATTTGTCTTTGAAAATTGATATAAAACCAAATGAGAATTGAAATCAATGTAATTTTCCAGAAAAAAAAATCAGTTGAAAGTTTACTTAATTTCATTTTATTTTTTCTAATCCACCTAATTTTTTCAATTACAATTAATTTTTGAGATCAATTTTTAAAATCTACTTCAAATTATTAAAATATTCACTTAAATTTTAAGAAATTTTTATTTTTATTTTATGTTTGTCAAATAAATTTTAATATTTTATTTTTGATTCTTGTAATTTATGTATTTATTTATTTTTATGTGGAGAATATTTTTCCAATTTTAATTCAATTTTTGTCTTTTAATGTTGCCTAAACATTTTAAATATTATCTTTAGAATTTAGATTATTTTTCCCAACTTTTCGAAAATTTTATGATATTTTGATATTTGAAAATATTAATACTTTGAATTTTCATTATCAATGATAGGGTCTAATTTTCAAATCAAGTTGCAAGTTTTACAAAAACAAGTTCTTGAATCCAAGCTTTGATTCAATCAACAAAAAATTGAAAGTTCAGACAAAGTTACAACTTCAAAATAAGTTTTAATTTAAATACATATTGAAATTTAAATTGCAAGTTCAAGTTGTAAGTTTTCAAAAATCAGTATATTATGTATATACAAAATATCTATAGTAAGTTCTTGTCCACAAAATATATATATATATATATATTAAACTATACAAGTGACATTACAAAATGTGATCCTTTAATTAAACTATCATTTGTACATACTAATTTGAACTACAAACTTCTTCTTTTGCCTTTACACTTTTGCCTTTGGAATTTTTTTCTTGTTCCTTTGTTACTCCTACACTTTTCCCAATTCTATCTATTTTTAAACTATAACAACCTTGCAGTCTAATGTGGGACTTAAAACAAACTTGCTTTCAAGTTTTTTTTCTTTAAATAGGCAAAGGAAAAAACCTTGTTTTGATTTGAAATCTTTAGGATTGATGAAGTTGTGTCCAAGCAATGGCTCAATCCATGGGTCACACAATGTGCAATCAAATTCCTACTACTAACCTGGTTGATTTTGTAAGCAATGTGAAACTAAGATTGAACAAAAGCCATACACTTACAAACCTAGCAATAGTAACTAACATTTCTATTTGTGAGATATGGGAAATGACATTTCTCACAAATGTTCTCAAAGCAAGCTGCACTAATTAGGATTATTAATGTCCCCGTGCAACCTATAATCACAACATTAAAATCCATGGAATCAACATCCATAATTCATTTCATTATTTTTATTTCCAAATAAGAAAATTTTCAAAACACAAACGATTCAAATTTTAACATACTTCAAAGTTTGTTATGAAATCTTGTCCTTTTGTCCTCTTGTTGTGGACTACAGTCAACCTTCTAATAGTTGTAGCATTAGGAGCAAGAGTCACAAAGATGGTAGCATAGTTAATTACCAATTATTGTTCACCAAACCAAGAGCTTCCAATGTTTTTGACCAACATTGTTGCAAGGCTACCATTATTGTACAACTTAACCAACTACATGTATTATGTATAGAATTCAAGATCAAATGACAATGCATGTGCATCATTATAGACCAACTTGACTATAACCACTAGGATAAAAGCCTTGGGAGATCAACCATATATCTTAGTGACCACTAATTCCATGGTGTTTAATTCCAAATTTGCCTTTTGCATGAAAGCATGGACAAAATGTGTAAGGACAAAATGCAAGCAAACAAGAAAAAGGTTTATCTATTCAATAATAGTAATAGCCCCAACTCTTAATAAAAAATTCCAATCTCCTCTCTCAAACATGTTTTTGAAAGTGACCCCAAAATTAAACACTTGTATGAAGGACCAAACATTCAAGCGAGTGGAAAAGGTATAAACAAAGTTGGACCTTATAGTAAGAACTATTGTCAAGTATCCAATTGGATGTGCTAAATCATAATGGATATATTTAAACCCACTTCTAGGAACATCTGTGAACCCATACCTACTGATAATATAACTTTCAAAATAAGGACCAAACATGTTCTGCTGCACGCTTCAACATTCATAGGTGTAGTTCTTTTTTTGCTTAGGCTAGGTACTAGTTGAGCCATACAACACAATTAAAAAACTTCCCAAAAACAACATGATTATAAACAAAATAAATTGCTTATACACGACACACTATAATATGCACAACAAATAAAAAAATTGCTTGTATTCTACATTGTAATATACACAAGAGACTGAAAACTAAACCCTTTATGAAACTAAAACCCAAGGTAGTTATGGAACACTTACAAATATGTGGCAAAGAAAAAATCTGCTTATATTTTGCAATGTAATATACACAAGAAATTGCAAACAAAAAACTTTATAAAACAAAAATCCAATGTAATTATGGAACATTTATAGATCTGTGGTGTGTTAAAGTACAAACAAAAACCCTTAAAATGATTTCATCAATTCATAGAATAAATTTGAAACAAGTGAACAAATGGAAAAAAACTAGAAATATGGCTCAAATCAAGTGCTTCAAATGTCACAAAACTTGCAAACTATAAAGAAGACAAGATAAGATGTTAAAAGAAAATGTTTTAGGAACAAAACCAAATAACATTATATAGCAACCATAAAAACTCATCACTTTCATAATAGGTGTGATGAGGTGTAGAAGATTAGGGTTTAGATTCAAGTTAGGTTTGTATTAAATATAAGGCTATTTAATGGATCAGAGTTAACATTTACATAAGTTCACAACTACATCTAGGTTTATAATGGATTAAGGTTTAGATCTAGATTGACTTTTGGGTACAATTTTTAAGGTTCCTTGCCACTTGTGCTTAAACCTTAAAATATTTTAAATTAGTAGTAACTTAGGCTTAACCTAACAACTAATTACAACTAATTAAAGATGCATTAAATGGTTGCATGGATATAGAGAAATAGGGGGCAAGGGCTACATTTGACACATAATCAGGTATTAAAAATAATTCAAATTAAAGATTAACCAAAATTTTAAAAACATATAAATGTTCATCAATTTTCCTAATTGGGTTAGTGATTAGTAATGTCTCTTCAACCTATGTGTGTAATGTATGCATACTGGGATCAAGTGTGAAGAGATCAAAGAACAATAGATAAACAAAAAAAACCCTCAAGTTATACAATTTTGAAATTAAACTTTTAAAAGAAATCCAACCAAACTAGGAACCAAAATGACAAGTAATTTGAAGATAGAAACCAAATTGCCATGGATATATGACAACGTAATAAGAAAATTTGAAATTTGAAATCTTTATTTGAACGTTTGGAATTTGAAATTTTGAAAATTGAAAATTTGAAAATTGAAATGTTTGAATACTGAAAATTGAAATATTTGAATATTGAAAATTGAAAATTGAAAAGTTTAAATATTAAAAATTGAAAACTAAAATGTTTGAATGTTGAAAACTAAAATGCTTGAAAATTGAAAATTGAAATGTCTGATCCAAACATGTTGTGCATATGGGCAGAGAACATTATAATTCAATTCGCTCACACAAACATCCCCACAAGGTTACTATTTGCTTTGAACCTTCGAAACTAGAGTAAAGTTAGAATATATTCATATATGGGTTATTGGACATATAAGTTGATAGGCTTCATGAATTTTAACACTAGAATTTTGATTGAGTCATCATATATTAATGTATCTGGATACCACAAAATTCAAAATCTTCAAAAGAAAAATGATTGTCTGACCAATTTTTACCACATCCAAGTTGGGCCATAGGGTTTCATCATTACCAACAAGCAAAAACGAGGCCAAGAGAATCTTGAAAGTAAGAACAGAAAATCAAGACAATATAGGGACCACTTTTGAACAGTTGTTGACATAAATACATACATAATAAGATTTGTTAGAAGTTAGTAACCTACATAGAGCACAACTCAAAGCATGGATTAAATGTGTAGCAAAGGGGTCATACACCTAGTTGTGCTATCAAAAAGAGGTGGGCATTTTGACTTAAAGTTGAGGTCCTAGGAATTCACATAGATGCAAATCATCCTTCCCCCACAAAAAAAAAACAATTAAAAGTGTTAAATTGATGATGTCATCTCTTACGTAGTGTGATCACCAGTGTTGCAATAACATTTATGTTTTTCAACTTAGGAAAGTAATATGAGTGAATTACCTTTGAAAATGCCTCCTTCATTGTTGAGTCTAATACCATTTTCTTGAAAGAATTCAATTAACTTCCTAGTCTTGTGTAGAAACCCTAGCCAATGCATTGACACAATTGTGTGGTTGAGTGCATAACCATTCACCAACATCCATGCAACATATTCACATTTTCTATATCACACTTAACAAGTTCACATTCAGCCCATATAATAAATAAATCCTCAATCACAATATCCTAGCTGCCAAATGCAAGTAGTATGAAAAATAGCCAAAAATCATCTAGGGTTCATGAGGTTTTCACTTGGCAAGAGTCTGGTAGTCAATCAATTGAGGTGTGGGCCATGTGAATGAATTGAGGATGTTAGCAGCAGCAACATGTTTTGCAAGTGGGGTGGAACTATTAGTGTATTTGTGGATAATCTCATGTAATAGCCACAACTCAAAGTTCAACCAATATTCATTCCTAAGGAAAAACATATCAATGGTCTTTGTGATTATCCAAAGGAGGTTTGCTTTCTCTCATGGAAAAAAGTTGCAGTTCCTGGGCTACAAGGCTAAACTCATTCACAATGAGCTCAAAGACAAAGATGTGTGGCAATGGCCCATTAGCTTCATTACTCTCCATATCAAGCAAATGCTTGGGTGGTGAGAACCATAGGGCCCATACCTTCTTAGTTGGAAACCAAAGTTCATTTTGAACCTCGTAACCCAAATCAAAAAACATTTGTGACATGGAATCTATCCCACATCCATTGACTTGTTGGTGTTTCAATGTAGTATTTAGTCCTACAAAACAAATGTGAATGTCTTGAGTTTTCCATACAAAAGACCATATGTATCATAAACCCTAAAACCTATATTATTCTTACCCCTAATGTGCGAAACGCAAAATGACCATAGCAAAGAGGTCCATGAACATGTGTGCGGATGAAATCCAAAGCAATCATTGTTGTTGGGTTTTTAATAAGATATGGTTTCACCGTGGCTAATAAAAGTCCCCACATTAATGGAATTGGGACCTATCATCAAAAACATGTATTTTTCCACCTCAAGGTAATGAAGGACACAACTCACATGACTTTTACATTGCCCATATTCAAAGATATTTACCAAAAATATTATAGACAGTTATGCAAGAAGACACAAAGATTAGGGTTTGAAAAGGGGATTCTGACCTAATTTTTTTCTTTGAGGCTTTTCAAGACCTTCATTGCTACACCATGCTATTGAATTTTGGAGTTCCCACACCAAGCTCTCTTCAATCCTTGACCTTCACCACTAAAAGAATTAATGGTTGCATGATGATGATGATGATGATACATAAGGGTTGGTTTCACCCCACCATATTGGAATCTTGTCAGCCCTCCAACAAAGACCTCTTTGTGGCTGCTTGTTTTGCATCTAAAGGCACTAAAAATCTCATTGTCTGTCCATGGTACAATTATTTACTCCACCTAAAAAAGCCATTTTCTTAAAATCCTTCCCCCAACCCATCACTACTCCAAATTCTAACAAAATTTTGCTTCCAAAACTTAAACCCTAAAACTAGTTGTATTAACAAAAAATATGAATTTGTTGTTTTTCTTCAAATCAATCTCATTATCTTCAAGTTTGGGAAAACACCCACACACCATTTTATGTTTATTATGCTTGGAACAAAAACAAACCTTGCACATACCCATCAATGAACTTAGATCATGAAATAACTTCAATTGTAGTAGTAGTGAGATTGTACTTGGTTAGTGCTATTGAAGCCATGCTGTGAATCGAGAAATACCCTTTTTTGTGTATAAGTTGTGAATTCAAGTTATTGGAAAAACAATCAATGGATTATCTTTGGAAGTTGTTGCTGTTTTGAAGCAATTATGGATAGGGCCGAATCACTAAATGCACAACAACAAAAGAGTAATCCTATTTGAATTCACAACAATTTATACCAACCAACATCTCATCAGATCAACAACAATACATCAGACCAAAAGAAAACTAAAAATGTAGTAGGTAGTAGTAACCTAACATGGATAAAAATGAAAGAATTATCATGCAGAAAACATGAATAGGACCAAATTCTTTCACAACAATGAATGAGATTTGATAGTCATAACATATGCAATATCTCCTTCTTTGCACAAAGAGCTTGAATCCAAAGAGATACATATCACAAACATATGAAAGTAAGGTTGTGGTTCTTGTCCAGGTTGAGCTTAGGAGGAGGAAGACTGCAAATGCACAACCTAGATTCTTTGAAAGTTTTTCCAAGTTGTTGTAGACTTTTGTAGCTCCGAAAAGCCAAACAGAAGAAAGGATCTTGGAGAGGACAAAGGTGAAGGTGGAGAGGATAGAAGAGGTCCATGCATGATATAATAGTGGTGGAATAGGAAGAGTAACAACAGTAACATTGTTGGATGATGAATCCAATTAAAGTTGTAATTCCAATAGTAAAAAACTTCGTTGAAGAAGAGAATCCTTTCAACTTTTTTGATGGTTATCAAAACCTATAATGTTCAATTACTTGAAAACCTAATGTACTTAAGGTTACATCCACCCAAACATGGAAAATTACATGCATGGGAATTTTTTATTTTGTGAACATTTGTCATTTCCACATTGGCTAATGAGTGAGCAAAAATTTTATCCCCAAGTCCAAATCCTGCACAGATGCATAGTCTTTTCCCTATGGGTAGAGCCAACAAACATACACTAATCTATATACAACCAATAATCCTAGAAACCAAAAGTTGATTAACAAATATTCATGTGGTTACCTTAATTGCATGTAACTCCTAAAGGTTAAACACCTAAAATAAGATCTTTCAAATGAACTCTTGAGAATAAAATACTAACACCTTCCCTTACTTTCATAAATATTTTTTGATCCTACTTGAACCTTGGTAGAATATTGGTGAATACATGCGTGTCTTAATGGTAGCCTTGTGATCTTCCTTCATTGGATAGGAGGTAGTTTCATTAATTCTCTTATCCATTTGGCCTACTTAAGTTTAGAGAGGTTTTAAACTCCTAGTTTTTTTCTAAAATACAAAAAAAAATTTTGGCTTAAATTTTTTGTTAAAATGTCAATTATTTGAACATTTGTGGCTGCATAATTTAATTTAATCTTTCTTGAAATAATTTTTTTGTAATGTAATGGTAATGCATTTCAATATGTTTGGTGCAAACATGTGATAGATCAAGTTTTTTGCAGTCTTCATGCAACTTTGGTTGTCAACATATATTGAACTACTTGGTTGAAACACATTAAATTGCATACGGAACACTCTTAGCCACATTGTCTCTTAAACACCTTCAAATGTTGCTTGATATTTTACCTTAGTTGAGTTGAATGCAACAATTAGTTGTTTTTTGTAACTCCAAATTATGATGCTCCTTCCAAGCTTGAATAAACAGCAAAAAATAGATTTCTTTTCATCATTATCACCAACCTAGTTTGCCTTGGTAAACCCTTCAAACTCATTTTCATCCCAATATTAATAAAGTATATCATAATCTTGAGTATTTTTAAGATACTTCAAAATATGATGACCCTTCACTAAATGTGTCTTTTTGGGCATGTTCATGTATCTATTAAATATCCCCACTATGTTATACATGAGATCAAAATGACTATTGGTGATGCAAATCAACTTGTTCATAATTCAGTCACATAAGGTCAAATTAACATCCTCCCCTTGTTCATCCTTTCCAAACTTGGCATTCTTTGAAAGGGCTATGGCCACTAGGTTATAACCATTATTTGAAATTTGTCAAGAATGTTTGCAACATATGCATGTTGGCACATAAATATGCATGTTGATAAAAACAAAAACCCTACACTTAAAAATAACTTAGTCATTTCAAATTAGGAAAGTTCAAATTTCGTCATTTCAAATTAGGAAAATAGTTGGTTTTTCAACCAATGAATATTTTTGGTGTGGTTTTTTATAATTAGAAGATTGTCCACATAGAACAACATAATGAATGGTTTCACTAGAAGAAAAACTCAAATTTACGATTGGTGTTTATGATTATTTTTTAGTTATAAGCAACATTTTGCAATTAAAAGTTTTTTATTCACCTAAAACTAGTAAGTAGGTAGGTTGATAGATAGGAGGTAACAACCTAATTGATGAGAGGTAAGTAAGTAAGTAGGCTGACAGTTGGGTGGGTGGGTAGATAAATAGGTAGGTATATAGGTAGGTGGGGGGGGGTAGGGTTGTCTATATTTATATCAAATGATTTATATTCATTTTTTAATCATTGTTATGATAATTGGATGTCCATGTCACATTGTCATCAATCATGGATGCCATATAGATGAAATAAAAATGATGAAAGCTGACACCTTCCATCTTGTTACCACTTTATCATTTACTAATCACATACCACATTAATACATGATTATGACTTTTTGCACATAAGATTCAAAATAATAATTTATGACTAAAGTCATACATATAGTCATTTAGAATTTGTACCCATAAATTTATTGGTTACAAAGGACATATTCCTTCTAATGCGTGCGTGTCTTCCATTACATTTGCAATGTAATGTTTTGAATTTTGGCAATGATTTTATGCCGATTTATGAATGTTTATTTCACATTCCTTACACTCATTTAGAAAGTTCCTAAGCTTCCAAAGTAGCTTGTGGTTATGCGATGAGTTACTTAGGTATATATGTTTTTCATTCTTAACATTGTGCTTTGAAGTTCATGCCTCATGGAACATAATGTGAATATGGTAACACTTTCAAATAGCAAAGTGGAAATTAAGGTTTGGCAGGCTTGATGTGTTCATACAAATAGTCCAACTCTATCATTCAATGATGTTTTTAATCAATTGTGCAAACCAAAATGTAACAATTAAAAAAAAAATGAGATCGATATTATGGGATCAATGTTTTTCGGGGCAATTGCATCCCAATGATAAAGAAAAAGTGGTTGCAAATGGTATAAAGGTTTTTTTTTTTTTAAAAAAAATGGCCTATATTGCCATATTGTAGACAAAATGTTCTAGCATGTCGCCAACATGTAATTGGATTTTTATACTTTTCTACTTTCCTCTCTAACCTGTAGCCAAATTTGGCTAATCCCTCTTTTCAATGGTCACAACCCATCTACAACACGAATTTTTAAAAAAAACAATGAATGGAATATGGGCTTACCTTTCTAATTGTTTTCACACTTTTTTTATTATTTGTGGTTGATGAATTAAGTGAAAATAATTTTAGAATATGAACCTTAATATAGTAAAATTGTCTAAAAAAGACATGAAAGGAAGAAGTATTCACATACGTTCGCCCATGTTGGTTAGCACTTTTTTTAAGCAAAATTTCATCACTTGGTGAAAAAAAAAATGGCAGTGTGAATCCTACAAAGTTGCCATATTTTGGAAAAAAAAAAAACACAACTAGAATCACCGTATTTAGATAACAAGTTTTAACATGCCACCAAACACATTACAAGGAATCGTAATATTTTCTAATGTTCTAACTCCTCTTTGACTTGTACCCAAATTTGGCTAAGATTTCTTCTGGAAGATTCACCAATCCACTCACTTCACAACAATGAAAAAAAAAACCTTGGTGGTGATGTGAATGATTATCTTTTCATGCAATGATCTGCCAGAAATTTTGCAGTGTATCTAGAGGGAACCTTGTAAAACATAATTTTTCATCCAAGAGCCCTTTTGGCCAAAATCAAAGAAATTTACTTGTCACAAGGACTACCTACGTCAAGTTTGGGTGGCAACAACTTAATATCACAAATTCATGGTTTTTGATGTACATTGTAGCAACTGTCTAATGGGTCTTGAAATGACTTATTAACATCATGTACTGATACCCATAATGAATCCTTAAGTCATGGTTGGTGATCATGAGTTTCCGCTATCATCATCATCAATTTTAGTAGACCCTAGCAGAACCAAAATGCACCTGAGGTAATAATGTGTGCACACTATACCCCCCACAGAACCCCTTTAGCACAAGGAACCCCTTAAGTTTTGGTGCTCACGAATTTCTTGCATCATTCTTGATTTTGGTCCATTGTATTAACCAGTGAACACCTAACGGTGTGATATTTGCACAAGGTACTTTCGTAAATCCTCTTGGTTTGGGAATGACGGGTCATTTAGTGAAAAGTGGTTTCTGCCAAGAAGTCTTAACTTTTGTTCATCTTCATTGAATTTTGGTTTAATTTCAATTTGTGCAGATTCACCCTAGGATATTGAAATACCATGGAATGGTCAAGTACAAAATAGCTGGTCATTTTTGAAAATTATTTGAAGGCCAAAATTTTAGAAAGTTTTTTAGAGATTCATATAAGCACCCTTTAGGTCATGTGGTTGGAACATGCATGCTTGGGATAGTCATTTTATGGATGCTAAGTTATTAGTTGGTCCCATTTTATAAGAATAAGTTCCACATGATCATGTATGGTGGTATTTGTTTGGTAAAACAAAGTGCATGAGAAGAACCTTGTTTGTAAATAACTATTACACATGAATTAAAAGTTCATTCAAGATAACTATGAATCAAAATTCAGAGCACCAAATCCAACAATTTCATTGTCCATAACAATTCTTTCTTCACACCTAAACACAAACCTATTCAAGAACCTCTAAATATTAATACATTAACATCAATATTATAACATTGTGTGTGTATATATGGACAGTGTTAAAAAATTCTAGTTGTTTTTAAAAACATGTTATCTTTGCTTGTTCCCAACAAGTTTGTATTCATTTTTCAAACACAACGCCCATTGTGTTTTATACTGCACTAGTTTGAACCCCGTGCCTAATGCACATGTGTGTGTGTATTTGACGGTACATATTACAAAATTACAATTACAAACTACATTTCTAAAACCTTTTTATATACGACATTTCACATGTATCCGTCGGGACCCTGGCGACTGAAAATCTTGATGTTTGCACTGCTTGTGACCCGTGAGATAGTAACATACAGCGGACCATGGGAATAGACTAGAGATGGCAAATATACCCCAACGTTGTTCAACTTGTAAGTAAGTAGTAAGTTACTTATTTAGTAGGTATCAATCTATTGAAAATTATTTCTTTGTTTTTGAATGTTGATAAGTTCCAGTATCCGGACCCCCTCCTTGTTCATAATGGTTAGGGTTTCTGGTGCAGCCAACTTTCACATGTATCATAATAATACCTTTGGCATCCAGCATATTATTATTATTGGCAAAATTGTTTTTCTGGGCAATCTAATCATTGCAATTACCAATATATCTATTAAGTTTGTGTGCTAAAATGGCAACTGACATCCATTGCCATTATTATTATGGCAAATCCAAGCCTTGAAATTGCCAATATCTAATAAAAGTGTGCTTAACGGTTGGTCGTTTTGGCATCCATTGAACTATAATAAAAAATTATGGCAATGTAAAAAACATTGAAAAATTCCAATATTCTAAATAAAAATTTAAAAAAAAAAAAAACCCAACCCAACTCTTTCAGTTGTTGAGAAAGAGACAAGATGAGTGTACCTAAGTCCAAAAACCCCAAAATAAAAATATAAAAAAATTTACAACGCTAATATATATTATTTTTTGATGTGCCGTGTTTATATTCCACTCTTTCTCCGCCCCGTTAGAGGAAATAGACCAAGGTTGGGCAGTTATTAGCAATTCCACCAAACCCCTGTTGGGTATCAAGGCAATTTTTAGGGACGATGACCACAATTTTCAAAAAATCAAATACTTGGTTCCAATATATAACCACAATTATCACAAAGTAAAATACCCAGTTCTGATATTGAACCATGATTCTCAATTTTTAGGGTTTAGGATTTTGGGTTATGGATTTTAGGTTTTGAAAATTGGACAACAAAATGTACCTAAGGAAAGAGTTTCGAAAGTTGTAGTGTCATTTTGTAATGTGTCACCATCCTCATTTTCTACAATCGGACGTGAAACATTGTATTCATGATACCGTAAAAAATTGATCTTCTTCTAGAAGACCCAAGTACCTCCTTGGGATGTCATCTTCAGTAGCATTGGCATTTCTGCAAACAAAGAAGGTGTTGAAAGTAGCAGGTGGTGGTTTAAGTTTGGAATTGCTGGAATATGACCATGTTTTTCAAAACTTTTATCATTGTGAGATGCAAGTAGTTTAACATTGAAAGTGACCACATCTTTAGCCATTGCCTCCCTTAAACCCTCCCTTGCTTCCTGTAAAACACATAGCAAGAAAGGCATAGAAAAAATGATTTTCACAGAAAAGGTTTGACCAAGCCATAAAGGAAAATGGCACCATCGATAGAACATCGGATCACAATAAAATAATAGTGCCAGACACAATTGAAACCCAAAATGGGTTTAGGGTTTATGTCTCTTTTTCATTTTCTCTTTCTCTATTTTTTATGTCGGTTGGCTCACATTGAGGAAAAGTGCTATTTGGTCCATGATTGCAACTGGTGCACATTCAAAAGCCAGATCATCCACCGTTTGTATCACATGAAAGCCACCCAAAATTAGACCCACACACACATCATAGCAATGCTTTAAATTCCAACAAAGAACTAAAGAAAGGGAGAGATAATCACACATTTGCTCTTGGAGGTTCAGAAAACAACACTTCTGCAAGGCTTCTTTTTTTTGGTGTATTTGTTGCCCTGCTTGTTAGTTAAACTGTTTGTTTTCTTTTACTTCAAACTCACTTTGTTAAGATCAGTTTCCCCCTTGTTTACACAAAACACTCCTCATGGTGTGACCATAGAAAGTGGGTCAAACTTATCCAAATATCTCTCCACTGACAGCCTCATCCTGGCTCACATCAATAACACAAAAACACTGTCAGCTTTTTAGTGCAATTCTGAGTCTTGCCCAATGCAAAAGCCAAAGCTTTTTACGGGCTCTATTTGTGGCGAAAGGGTGTGCGATACTTACACTACTTCCCAAAGAACATTATTTTCCTTTTTTACATATACTCAAAATTGATTAATTTAATTTGTTCCTTGGATTTATCCAAAGTCTATGGTTTCAAATGGTATATATATATATAGATATGAATAATAGAAATTTGTAGTATGATGATATTAAACAGATCATGATTGGACGGACGGATGGATGGATGATGGGACATATGGATAAAATGATGCTTCACATCACGACATCTTTTAATATATGTAATGTGGGAGATTAACTTTTGCAAATAGTTAATAAGTCAACTACGTACACTTTGATCAATGTACATCCCAAATTTGTTTAGGTCATGACAAGATGAATGTTGCAACCCCACTTTGGCCAAGTGTGGGGGTGAAGCCCAACACTTGGAAAAGTTGGAGGTTTGGAGTCCTCCGGGACTCCCGAATGTTTAGAGCTCGACAGCAAGGCCCAAAACACCTTGCATTGGGGTGTTCTTGGTGTCATTGGAAAGGTCTTGAAACGAAAATATCGAAAATGGCCTCGCATAGGCCATTCGGACATCTACAGCCCAAGTTATGGGCAAAAGAAGGGTCGAGAGTCAAACTGGCAGTTTGACTCCCGACCACTAAAAGTCGGGAATCGACCTTTTCCCGACGTCGCCTTGGGGAGTGCGACACGGCGTTGGAAATCTCTCGACGAGAACTACGACTTTGGTTTAGGACTCAACCCGATCCAAGTTCGGGGCGAGGAGCTATGGCCGTTCAAAGTTCCGGGAGTTTAGCCGGGACAGTTTCGGGACTCCATTTTGGGAGTCCCAACAAAATGTGCCATTCGGATGTAGCCTCCACGACCAGCCGCAGAGAATACTATGTGGGGGAAGGTGGTGGCTTCCCTCGAGTTCGGGCCGTGGTGAGTCTTGTGTGTCCAAGTGCCCGTGGCAAGTCCCAACACCCAAGGGTGTCCCGAATACTAAACTAACTCGATTTGGTTGGTTTTTTTGGATGCAGATTCACACGAGCTAAGCTAGTCCCTCTTCCTAGTCTAATCCTTGGGCTCCTAATTCAACCCTCTACCCCTTTTTAGAGTTGGAAGTCGGGAGCATGCTACCAAGTCTCAACTTTCCGCAACTTGACTTTGTGAAACCTTCAAGTGGGTTTCACCCCGTGACTTGGGAGTGCGTCAACAAATTTGGTGAGAAGGGGCATATGTATCATGTGAGAACGACTTTGTGACATGAGATGACAAAACCAAACATGAGTCAACGGATGAGAGAGGAGCAAACAAAACAAGGCATCACAAACATGCTAGCCCCACCAATAGATAAGATGTTGTACATCTACTTACTATGTTCACACTCTAAACACCCAAAAATCTCCGTTCCAATGTAGACAATCTAAACAATTTCACCAAAGAAACTAGTTTACTTAATGTGAAATCAGTTCTAATAAGGTAAAACTTCCAAAAGTTGGATCCAATGCAATAGTCCCTGTCCCTGTGGGGGCAGGTGACGCACTCCTAACTCCTTAAAGGGGCTCAAATGTGAGCCCAAGTAGAAAGCAGCGGAAAAGGAGGAGTCGAAGCATGCTCCCTAGCTGACAATACTTTGAGGGGTAGAGGGGCGTGTTGGAGCTTCGGGATGGGAGTAGGAAGAGTTGACAAGCTTTAGTCACTCACACGGGCCTGCACACAACCCACACAAAGTGGTTAGTGCAAAGTTGGAACACCCTTGGTGCTAAGACAAGCCAC
>Ga0116231_10002117_pt1 | contig 41492 bp, 40 predicted proteins | sample S1TSphgellanicum_2_FD_89695 | JGI IMG/M metagenome (GOLD analysis project Ga0116231, IMG submission 89695) | Host-associated microbial communities from peat moss isolated from Minnesota, USA - S1T2_Fd - Sphagnum magellanicum MG | ecosystem: Host-associated > Plants > Peat moss > Unclassified... | reverse complement strand
GATGAAAAATATCTCAATCAACGCCAAATTCTTGGTCTTGATGGCGTGCCTAGGCGTCTTCACGATCGCTATCGCGGCCTATTCAACAGGGCAGATGCGCGCGGTCGGCCAGGGGTACTCGGGGTTCAATGAGCATGAGAGCGCAGCGGCCCTGAACCTTGCCCGCGCCAAGTCGGCCCTTGAGACGCTTCGCGGCTCTATCGCGAACTTGCTCATTGCGCGGACCGACGCTGACAATCGCCATTACTCCCAACAGATTGACGGGGCGCGTAAGGATTTCGACGACCTGATGTCCAAGGCTGCGCAGGCGTCTGTAGGCAATGCGGCGGATATCGACGATCTGCGACGGGCTGGACTGCAAACCTTAAATGTAAGTTGTGCTCAGGCCATCAAAGAAGGGGCCGCCGCCACCAACGACAGTACAATATTGGCCTCGCAGGCGACCTATTTGCGGGATTGCGCGCCGCAGTTCCCACCCCTCGAGGAGAGGGTGGTAAAACAAGTCAATGACTTGGTGGCGAATACAAGTCGGGGCGCTGAAGACCTTAAGAAAAAGACAGAGTTTACGGTTCTGACGACGTTCGTCGTCGCGTTCGTCGGCCTCGCAGTTCTGTTCGGCGGTGGACTCGCGGCCGTACGGACCTGGATTGTTTCGCCCCTGAAAGGATTGTCGTCCGTGATGGAGCGGCTCGCTCATGGGGAGCTCAACACGGCGGTGAATGGCGGTGATCGCCGTGACGAGATCGGGGGAATGTCTCGCGCTGTCCAAGTCTTCAAGGACGCTGGCCTGGAAAAGGTGCGCCTGGAAGCAGAGGCTAAATCCTTGCAAGAGAAGGCGGAGATGGAGCGTGCGCGCAGCGACGCCGCACGCGCACAAGCCGCTGAACACCTTGCAACGGTCGTCGATTCCCTGGCGGAGGGATTGTCTAAGCTCTCGACGGGGGATCTCACCTATCGGGTCGCCAGCCCCTTTGCCGCTGAATACGAGAAACTGCGAGAAGACTTCAACGCAGCCATGAGCCAGCTGCAGGCGACCATGAAGACGGTTCTGGGCAGGACCGACGGGCTCCGATCAGGTAGCCATGAAATAACCCAGGCGTCCGAAGACCTTTCGCGGCGGACTGAACAGCAGGCCGCCAGCCTGGAAGAAACGGCGGCGGCTCTCGATGAGATCACAGCGACAGTCAAGAAGACCGCAGAAGGCGCCGTGGAAGCCAGCAAGGTGGTGGCGACCGCGAAAGACGACGCCGAAACCTCCGGAAACGTCGTTCGCGAAGCAGTCAACGCCATGACGCGGATTGAGGAAAGCTCTAGGAAGATAAGCCAGATCATTGGGGTGATCGACGAGATCGCCTTCCAGACCAATCTTCTTGCGCTCAACGCGGGCGTCGAGGCCGCTAGGGCCGGCGACGCCGGGCGGGGATTCGCCGTGGTTGCGTCAGAAGTGCGCGCTCTGGCGCAGCGTTCAGCCGAGGCCGCAAAGGAGATCAAAGCGCTCATCTCTGCCTCATCGGACCAGGTCTCGCAGGGCGTAGAGCTGGTGGGCGAGACTGGACGGGCTTTGGATCGCATCGCGGGACAGGTCTCGCAGATCAACGGCGTCGTGACGGAAATCGCCGCTTCAGCCCAGGAGCAGGCTACGGGCCTGCACCAGGTTAATACGGCGGTTAACCAGATGGACCAGGTCACCCAGCAGAATGCCGCCATGGTGGAGGAGGCGACGGCGGCGGCCTCCAATCTTCGCGAAGAAGCCGACGGGCTCGCCGAACTCGTAGGCCAGTTCAGGGTTGGCGACGTGCGTCCTATGGCTGCGGCGCCGCGCCCTGCTTCGCCCAAGCCCAACCCGGTTCACGCCGCCCAAGTGAAGATCGCAAGTTATGTCAGCGGAGGGCGGGGCAGAAGCAATGCGCCCGCAACGGCGGCGGCCGCTTCCGCCGCGCCTGACCCGTGGGAGGAGTTCTGATGGCGCGTCAGCTAAACGCCACCGCTGAAATAGCCGGCAAGGCCGCTGAGCTGTTATCCGTGAAGATCGGGGACCAAGATTTCGCCATCGACATCATGTCGGTGCGCGAAATCAGAGGATGGATCACCTCGACGCCCCTGCCTCATGCGCCTTTGCACATCAAGGGGATGATCAATCTCCGGGGCGTCGTCCTGGCTATCGTCGACCTTGCGGAGCGGCTGGGCCTTCCGTCCCGCGAGCCTGATCCGTCGTCTGTGGTGGTGGTCGTTGAAGCCGGCGCTCGAGCTGTGGGCCTTGTGGTCGACGGCGTCAGCGACGTCATCACCATCAGCGAAGACATGATCCAGCCCGCGCCGGAGATTGGCTCGCAGACCACATCGCGCTGCGTGGAGGGGCTTTTAACCCTCGAGGGGCGCATTGTGACGATCATCAACATCGCCGCCATCATGCCCACGGAATTGGAGTTCACGCCCCTGGCGGCATAGCCGGCGCAGACTGACCCCGCGCTAAGAGCCGCGTCCTCGCGTTGGACGCCTCGGCTGAGGGTAAAGATTGGACCTCAGTCGACGCCCCAGGAGGTCAGGAGACCAGGGCCGCGGTCGCTCCTTTCATCTGCTCTAGCCTGGTCCACACCGGGTTTCACCGTCCCCCTAAGGGCCTTGCGCCCCCTCATGCGCATGAAGACCCGTGGGGCGCCCTGGGCGCCCCTGGGGAGAAGGCCTCGTCGGCCCATCCCAACTTGGGCCTTGGCCGACGGCTAGGCCCTTGCTTGGGCCGCCGCCGCCTCGAGCGGATGAGCCAGACGCGAGATCATCTCCTTGGGGCAAACTTGCCAGAAGCGGCTGCGGATGAGGTCCCAGTCGCGCAGCACGCCTTCCGCCACACGGGATCCGGTCTCGTGCTCGTGGTCGGAAACCAACGCACGCAGCACGCCCTCCCAGTAGGGTGAGGAGACGCGCCGCCATACCACGCTGTCCGGGTTCACCCGCTCCTCAAACGCATCGTCGAGGTCGAGCACGAAGGCCATACCCCCCGTCATGCCCGCCGCAAAGTTTAGTCCGACCGAGCCGAGGCAGACGACCACGCCGCCGGTCATGTACTCGCAGCCGTTCGCTCCACATCCTTCGAGAACGGCGGTGGCGCCCGAATTGCGCACAGCGAAACGTTCGCCCGCCCGCCCCGCCACGAACAGGCGCCCGGATGTCGCTCCGTAAAGGGCGGTATTGCCGATAAGGGCGTTGGAGTCGTAGTTGGCGGCCGGAAAGGTCGAAGGACGAATGAGGATGGCCGCTCCGGACAGGCCTTTTCCCACATAGTCGTTGGCCTCTCCCGTCACTTCCAGCCTCAAGCCGCGAACAGCGAACGCGCCCAGGGACTGTCCGGCGGACCCCCGCAGCTGAACCGTGAGATGGCCGTGCGGAAGACCGTTCATCCCGAACTTACGAACGATATGGCTGGAGACCCTCGCGCCTATGGCCCGCACGGTGTTCCGCACCGTGTAGGTGAGCTGCATCTTCTCGCCGCGCTCGAGGAAGGCGGCGGCGTCGCGGATGATGTCCTCGTCCAAGGTGGGCAGGACCTCATTTCGGCCCTCCAGGGTGGAGTAGGGCTTGTGGGGACCAGGGTCGGCCCGAACGAGCAGCGGGTTAAGGTCGAGGTCGTCCAGATGCTCGCCGCCGCGCGAGACCTGGGAGAGCAGGTCTGTGCGCCCGACAATGTCACGTAGGGCCGTGAAGCCCAGGGACGCCAGGATCTCCCGCACCTCTTCGGCGATGTGGCTGAAGAGGTTGACGACCTTCTCCGGCGTTCCGGTGAACCTGGCCCTCAAGGCTTCGTCCTGGGTGCACACGCCCACAGGACAGGTGTTGGAATGGCATTGGCGGACCATGATGCAGCCCATGGCTATGAGGCTGGCCGTACCGATGCCGAACTCCTCCGCCCCGAGCATGGCGGCGATGACGATGTCCCGGCCTGTGCGCATGCCGCCGTCGGCCCGTAGGGTGACCCGGTGGCGCAGGTTGTTGAGGGTGAGCACCTGGTGGGCCTCGGAAAGGCCCATTTCCCAGGGACCCCCAGCGTATTTGATCGAGCTCTGCGACGAGGCGCCCGTGCCCCCGACATTGCCGGAGATGAGGATGATGTCCGCTTTCGCCTTGGCGACGCCGGCGGCGATGGCTCCTATTCCCGTGGCCGAGACGAGCTTAACGCACACCCGGGCGTCGGGATTGATCTGCTTCAAGTCATAGATGAGCTGAGCGAGGTCTTCGATGGAGTAGATGTCATGGTGCGGCGGCGGTGAGATGAGGGTGACCCCCGGCGTCGCATGCCTGAGGCGGGCGATCATCTCCGTCACCTTGAACCCCGGAAGCTGGCCGCCTTCTCCGGGCTTGGCGCCTTGGGCTACCTTGATCTCGATTTCGCGGCATTGATTGAGATATTCCGCCGTCACGCCGAAGCGACCGGACGCGACCTGCTTCACCGCAGAATTGGGGTTGTCGCCGTTGGGCAGGGGGCGATAGCGGGCGGCGTCCTCCCCGCCCTCGCCCGAGACCGATTTTGCGCCGATGCGGTTCATGGCGATGTTCAGGGCGCCGTGAGCCTCGGGGCCGAGGGCGCCCAGGCTCATTCCAGGCGTCAAGAACCGTTTGCGGATGGCGTTGACGCTCTCCACCTCGTCCAGGGGCGCGGGCGGAGCGTCGGAGCGGTACTCCAGAAGGTCGCGCAGCTGGATGGGCGGAAGGGTCCTGATCGCCTTAGAGAAGGCTTTGTAGAGGTGATAGCTCCCCGTCTCGCACGCCGTCTGAAGGGTGTGGATCATCCGCGCCTCGAAGGCGTGAGCCTCTCCGGAACGGCGCGCCTTATAGAGCCCGCCCACAGGGAGGGAGACCACGGCCTGGTCCCAGGCCTTCTTGTGGATCTCCACCGCCCTCGCCTCCACGCCCGCGAGGCCGATGCCTGAGATGCGCGAAGCCATACCAGGGAAGAATTCGGCGGCGAGGGCCCGGGACAGACCCACGGCTTCGAAGTTGTAGCCCCCGCGATAGGAGCTGATAACCGCGATCCCCATCTTGGAGATGATCTTGAGAAGGCCGGCCTCTACGGCGGACTTGTAGTTTAAGCAGACGTCGTGGAGGGTGAGGTCGCCGCAGAGCCCCCGCTCCAGTCGGTCTTGGAACGCCTCCTGGGCCAGATAGGCGTTAACCGCCGTGGCGCCCACGCCCACCAGCACGGCGAACCCGTGCGTGTCCAGGCACTCCGCCGAGCGCACGATAATGGAGACGTAGGAGCGAAGCCCCCGCGCCACGAGCCAGGAGTGGACGCCGCCTGTGGCGAGGACCATGGGCAGGGCCACCGCGTCAGGACCAGAGCGCTCGTCCGTCAGGACGATTTGGCTGCATCCCGACAGCGCGGCCTCTTCGGCTTCACGCCGGATCCGATCAAGGTTGGCGCGCAGCGCATCGCCGGGCCGCGCCTCCGGCGCGGGAAGCGGCATGGTGCAGTCGATCACCGCCATGTTGGCTGCGCCGATGACCTCGATGATCCGCTCGTACATGCCCGTGGTCAGTATGGGGCTTTGAAGCACATAGACGTCGGTCTGGGCCTCGTCCTGCGCCAGGATGTTGCCCAGGTTCTTGAACCGGGTCTTGAGGCTCATGACCCCCGCCTCCCGCAAGGGGTCGATGGGCGGATTGGTGACCTGGCTGAAGTTCTGGCGGAAATAATGGGCGAGGGGCCGATAGCGGTCTGAGAGCACGGCCAAGGGGGTGTCGTCCCCCATAGAGCCGACCGGCTCCTTACCGTCCTCGACCATAGGGGCTAAGATCAGCTCCATGTCCTCAAGGGACATGCCGGCGGCCAATTGGCGGCGAATCAGGGTTTCACGGTCATAACGGCGCGGCTCCGGGCCCGGACCGATGCGCGCCTCCAAGTCCACCATATTGCCCAGCCACTGGGTGTAGGGGTGGGCTTCGGCAAGGTGATCTATGATCTCCTCTTCGCGGTAAAGGCGCCCCTCCGCCAGGTCCACCGCAACCATCCGCCCCGGCGCGATGTGGAGCTTTTCGGTGATCCTCGCTTCAGCCACCTGGCACATGCCCGCCTCGGAGCCCATGATCAGGAGGCCGTCGGACGTAATGGTCACGCGCAGGGGGCGAAGGCCGTTCCTGTCCTTGCCCGCCACGACCCAGCGACCGTCGGTGGCGCAGATGGCCGCCGGGCCGTCCCAAGGCTCCATCACCGCATTGCAGTAGGCGTAGAGCGCCTGGTGGCTCTCCTTCATCGTGTCATTGGAGCCCGACCACGCCTCGGGGATCAGCAAGGTCTTGGCCATGGGCGCAGACCGACCGGCCCTGACCAGAACCTCGAAGGTGTTGTCCAGGGAGGCAGAGTCGGAGTTGCCAGGCTGGATCACCGGCTTGACGTCCTCCTGGTGCACGCCGAACGCGTCTGCCGCCATGCGGATCTCATGGCTCTTCATCCAGTTGACGTTGCCCTTGAGGGTGTTGATCTCGCCGTTATGCGCGAGCATCCGGAAGGGCTGGGCGAGACGCCACTCGGGGAAGGTGTTGGTGGAATAGCGCTGGTGGAAGATGGCCACCGCGGAGGCGAACCGTTCGTCCCTGAGGTCAGGGTAGAAGGCGTCTATGTGTTCGGCGAGGAACATGCCCTTGTAGACGAGGGACTTGGCCGACAGGGAGCAGATGTAGAATCCCGGAAGGTTGGCGGCGGCGACCCGCTTCTCGATCCGCTTGCGACATAAAAACAAGGCGCGTTCGAGGTTTTCGTCGTCCATACCAGCCGGCTGGGCGAGCATGATCTGTTCGATTTCCGGACGTGTCGCGTTGGCCTTTTCGCCGACGACGGACGTGTCCACTGGAACCTGGCGCCAGCCGTAAATATAGAAGCCGAAGCGTAGAACTTCGGTTTCCACGATGGTTCTTGCCGCCTCCTGGGCGGCCAGATCGGTCCGCGGCAGAAAAATCTGCCCGACGGCGACGGGTCCGGGCCGCACGACATGGCCCGCACGCCGCACCTGTTCGGCGAAAAAATCCGCGGGCGCCGACAGCATGACCCCAGCGCCGTCGCCGGTCTTTCCGTCGGCGTCGACCGCGCCGCGGTGCCAGACCGACTTGAGGGCTCTGATGGCGAGGGACACGACTTCGCGACGCGGCTTTCCGTCCAGGGCGCACACGAGGCCGACGCCGCACGCGTCCCGTTCGCAGGCGGGGTCGTAGGCGCCGCTTTCAGTGAGCATGCGCCGGTTCGCGAGGTAGCGTTCGATTTCGGGAGAAACGCTCATGGCCTACTCCGCCGCCATTGCCGGCCGCGCCGCCGCCTGAAGCCTCCGGTCAATGGCCGCCGCCGCGTCCAGGCCGTCTCTAATCGCCCACACCACGAGGGAGGCGCCGCGCACCACGTCGCCAGCCGCATAGACCCCGTCCATGGACGTCATCATGGTGCGAAAATCCGTCCTCACGGTGCCCCAACGCGTCACCTTCAAGTCCGGCGCGCCCCAAAGGCTCGGTAAATCCTCCGCGTCAAAGCCGAGGGCTTTGACCACCATCTGCGCCGGCACGTCGAAATCGAGGCCGGGCGCTTCTTCCGGCGTTTGCCGTCCGGATTGGTCGGGCGGCCCCAGACGCATCCGGGCCGCGCGCACGCCGGAAACGCCCTCGGCCCCGCCCAGCATGGCCTTGGGCGCGGCCAGGAACTCGAAGGCCACCCCTTCCTCCTCGGCGTTGGCCACCTCGCGAAAGGATCCGGGCATGTTGGCCCGATCTCGACGATAAAGGCAGGTCACCGATCGGGCGCCCTGGCGGACCGCGGTGCGGACGCAGTCCATGGCCGTATCGCCGCCGCCGATGACCACAACATCCTTATCTCTGGCGTCTAGAGGCCCGCCGGCAAAGTCGGGATCGGGGTCGCCGACGGCGAGGCGATTGGCCGCCTTGAGGAACGGAAGCGCCGGCACCACCCCCTGTGAACCTGCGCCCGGACCAGAGATCTCCCGCGCCTTGTAGACGCCCGCGGCGATGAGGACCGCGTCATGGCGCGCGCGCAGTTCCGCGATGGACACGTCCTTGCCGACTTCCGTCTTGAGCTGGAAGACCACGCCGCCCTCCGCGAGACGCCGGGTGCGCCGCTCGACGACCGCCTTCTCAAGCTTAAATTCAGGGATCCCATAAATCAAAAGTCCGCCCGGCCGGTCATACCGATCATAGACGACCACTTGATAGCCCTTTTCCCGCAGGGCTTCGGCGGCGGAAAGGCCAGCAGGGCCCGCGCCGACGATCCCGACGGACTGGGGCCGCTCCTGGCGCGGCGCTAGGGGCTTGACCCAGCCTTCAATCCACGCGCGATCGCTTAGGTGGCGCTCCACGGCGCCAATGGTCACCGTGCCATGGCCTGACTGCTCAATGACGCAGGATCCTTCGCACAGGCGGTCCTGGGGACAGATCCGTCCGCAGATTTCGGGCATGGTGGAGGTCGCCGCCGATAGGGCGTAGGCCTCCTCAAGGCGTCCCTCGGCGGTCATTCGCAGCCAGTCGGGAATATTATTATGCAAGGGGCAATGGGTTTGACAGAACGGAACCCCGCATTGCGAGCAGCGCGCCGCCTGCTCCGCCGCTTGGGTGACGCTGAAGTCGGCGTAGATCTCTTGGAAATCCCCCCGCCGCTCTTCGGCGGCCCGCCGGTCAGGCTGGCGCCGGGGCACGGCGACGAATTTCAGCATTCGCTCCGACATGGGGGACGATCCTACCCGAATTGTGGGGACACAGCGCAGCTAAGGGCTAATCCTGCCCCGTGGAAGGACTTGGTCCCACATAAGGACTATTTAGACCTCCGGGCGATCAATTTTCCGCGATAATTCGCATGATTCCCGCTAATAGTCCAATTTATGGACCGTCAGGCGGGGGGGCCACCGAGAACTGACCACCGGCCCTATATTTCCACAGATAAGTCGGCACGATCGACTCAAGGGGCGTCGCCACCACGCCGAGATCGGCCAGGCCCGGTCCGCTGGCCACATTGTCTGACTTCAGAAGCTCCACTTGGTCGCGGGTGAGGGGGGGCGCAAACGGCGTCAATGCTAGAAGCTGAGCCGCCTGTCCCATGAGCTCCGCTAGGGGAAAGGGGATGGGGACGAGAAGGCGCCGGCGACGGGTTTCCTTGAGGATCAGCGCCATGAGCTCTTTGAAAGTGTAGATTGAGGGCCCGCCGAGCTCATAAAGCCCGCCAGCCGCATCGGGTCTCTTCAAGGCCGCCGCCACGGCGGCGCCCACGTCGCCGGCATAGACCGGCTGGAATCGCGTCCCGCCGCCGCCGATCAGGGGAAGCGCCGGTGAAACGGCCGCCATGGCGCCGAAGCGGTTGAAGAAGTCGTCCTCTTCGGCGAACACCACTGAAGGCCGTAGAACCACCGCTGTGGGAAAAGCGCCTCTGACGGCCGCTTCGCCCTCTGCTTTGGTGCGCGCATAGACCGCCGTTGAGGCCGCATCAGCGCCAATGGCCGAAACCTGAACGAAGGTGCGCGCCCCAGCGGCCGCGGCGAGGCGCGCCGCCGCCCCGGCCGCCGTCACATGCAAGGCGTCAAACCTCTGGCGGCCGCTTTCATAGAGAAGGCCCACCAGGTTGACCACGGCCTCAGCGCCCGTGAGGGCCCGCGCCACCGAGTTCTCGTCCCTCAGGTTCGCCTGGACCAGCTCGATCTGACCTACATCGCCCATAACCCTCAACTCGGGGGCGAGGTGAGGCCTTCGCATGGCCACGCGGATGCGCCAGCCCTCCTTGGCGAGGGCGCGCACGGCGTAGCGACCAAGAAAGCCGGAGCCGCCGATGACCGTGACCAGTCCTTGCATGTCGTCCTACCGTTGCCGCGCCTCAGGCCCGCCCCGATAGAACATGGGGCGCAGCGGCGCAATGAAAGCCATGCTAGCCTTGAGGCCCCTCACCCATGGAGCCCTTTAATGCCTGTTTCGCGCCGCCGTTTCGACGCAGCCTCGTCTATCCGCCTTGGTCTAGCCCTGGCCCTCCTTGCGCCCTTGGCCGCCCGCGCCGCGGCGGGGCCGGATGTGAGGGTTTTGGCGGCCGTCAAGGCCGAACGGGCCGACGTTCTGGGACTGCTGCGCGAGGTGGTCGATATCGATTCAGGGACGGGCGACGCCGTCGGCGGCGCGAAAGTCGCCGCTCTGGTGGCGGATCGTCTCCGCGGCCTTGGCGCGGAGGTTCGCACTGAACCTGCGGAAGCGCCGGGGCTGCCCGACAATGTCGTCGGGGTGCTTAAAGGCGACGGGCGGGGGAAAATCCTCATCATCGCCCATTTGGACACGGTGTTCGGGCCTGGAACGGCGCAGGCGCGCCCTTTCGCCCTTGAGGGGGATCGCGCCCACGGTCCGGGCGTGGGCGACGAGAAGGGCGGGGTTGTCGAGGCGCTGGCCGCCCTGAAGATCCTTCACGACCTCGGCTATCGCCGTTACGCCTCCATCACCTACCTCCTGGACGACAGCGAGGAGCGCGGGTCGCCGGGCTCCACACGCCTTATCAAGCGCCTCGCGCAGGAGAATGATGTAGAGCTCAACATGGAGCCCGGCGACCCGCCGGACGCCCTCACGGTTTGGCGCAAGGGCTCCGCCGGCATCCGTCTCGTCGTCAAAGGCCGGGCCGCCCACGCCGGCATGGCCCCTCAGGACGGCCGCAACGCCGCCGTCGAACTCATCCATCAACTGGACGCCCTCGCCGGCCGCTTCCCAACCTTTGGCGACGGCGTCACCGTCAATCTAACCGTCATGCGAGCCGGCGAGCGCAACAACGTCATTCCTGATCTGGCGGAGGCCACCCTCAACGTCCGGTTCCGTCGGACTGAGGACCTGGCCGAGGTGCTTGCCCGTGTGGAAGCGGACGCCAAGACCGTGTCCGTGCCCGACACCTCGGTCCAGGTGATCCGCGACACCGCTTTCCCGCCCCTGGTGGAGGGACCCGCGCAGGACGCCCTCGCCGCTCGGGCGCAGGCCATATACGCCGAGCTTGGAAAGACCATCGGCCTTTCTGGAAATGGCGGAGCGTCCGAGTCGGCCCTCGCCCAGGCCGTGGGCGTGCCAGCCCTCGACGGGCTAGGTTTTGTGGGCGGCGATTTCCACACCGATCATGAATGGATCGACCTCAAGAGCGTGGAGCCGCGTCTTTATCTCTTCACGCGCCTATTGATGGAGACTGGCGCCCGGCCGCCGGCAAGGACCGGCGGGTGAGGGGGGCGGTAAAACGGCGCGGTCTAGGTCGGTCGTATTGACCGCTGGTGAGGTCTCCCTTAAGTCTCGCGCCCTCGTGAGCCCCCCCGAGGGATGCGAGACCCCACATGCCCAGGTGGCGGAATTGGTAGACGCGCTGGCTTCAGGTGCCAGTGGCTTAACGGTCGTGGAGGTTCGAGTCCTCTCCTGGGCACCATTGTCGGGGCATGACGCCCCAAGCTATCGTCCGGCGATCGGGTTTCCATGACCAATTACCTGCATCACGGCGATCTGCCCGACGGACTTGAGTTTGGAACCGCGGTTGCGGTGGATAGCGAGGCCATGGGGCTGCGCATCACGCGGGACGCCCTGTGCGTGGTTCAGCTCTCCGCCGGCGACGGCCACGCCCACGTGATCCAGTTGCGGCGTCCCGCTTACGACGCGCCGAATCTCAAGCGGCTCCTCGCTGACCCGAAGGTTTTGAAGATCTTCCACTTCGCCCGTTTCGACGTGGCCATGTTCCTGCATTATCTCGGTGTCGTCACAACCCCGATCTATTGCACCAAGATCGCCTCCCGGCTGGCCCGAACCTACACCGACCGTCATGGCCTCAAGGACCTAACGCGTGAGCTCATCGGGGTCGACATCTCCAAGGCCCAGCAAAGCTCGGACTGGGGCCAGGCGTCGCTCACCGTTGAGCAGCAGGCGTACGCCGCGTCAGACGTCTTGAACCTTCACGCCCTGAAGGTCCGGCTAGACGCCATGCTCGCGCGCGAGGGGCGCACCGACCTCGCCAACGCCTGCTTTGACTTTCTTCCCACCCGCGCGAGGCTCGACATCGCCGGCTGGGAGGACGTCGACATCTTCGCGCACGCCTGACATGGCCCGCGCGCGCGATGTAGCGTCCGCGCCCGTCGGGGGCGCCCCGGCGGTGGATCCTGAGCGCCTAGCCCGGGCCATGGACCGCTGGCGCCGTCGCTCCCGGGTGATTTGGTTCTGGCGTCGGGCTCTGCCGACCCTCATCGTCCTCATCGCGGGCGGCGTTTTGAGCCTTGTGCTTTACAACACCCTCATCGCCTCACGCCGCCTCAGCGACCAGGGCCAGGTCATTCGGATGCTGAGCCCGCGCTTCCTCGGGCGGGACAAGGCCGGGCGCCCGTACGTGGTCACCGCAAAGGACGCCGCACGCCCCGATCCAAACCACATGGAGCTTGTGAGCCTGACGGCGCCCCACCTCGTGCTTGAAACCCTCAATGGCGATCCGCCCACCGTTGTGGACGCTCGCACGGGGCTCTACAACGAAAACACCCACATTCTGATGCTCGACGGGAACGTCTGGGTCGACGACGGAAAAAAGGACCTGTTCCGTAGCGAACACGCCACCGTCGATACGGATAAGGGATCGGTGGTGGGCAAGACGCCGGTCCTGGCCACCGGGCCCCTTGGAACATCCACCGGTCAGTCCTACTCCATCTACGACCGGGGCCGAGTGACTGTGGTCGACGGCAACGTGAAAACCCATATCATCAACAACTGAGCGATGGCCCGCCCCGCGCGGGCGAAGCCTTAAGGAGGCGCCGCTGCATGGCACGGTCGGGGATTTGGACAGCGTCGGCGCTCGCCGTGGTCGCCGCCGTTTCGGCGATTGCGGCGGCGGCTCAAACGCCGGCGCCCAGCCCGGCGTCCAGCGCCCCGACGGGCGCCCCAGCGAAGGCTCCCGCCTCGCCTCCGGCGCCGAAGCCCCCCATCGACATCACCGCTGCGCACCAGGAGGTGTTCAATGCGGAGCGGCGGGTCGTCTACACGGGCGATGTCGTCTCCATTCAAGGCGACGACCGGCTGACGACGCCCCAGCTCACCATCTTCTACAAGAAGAACGACGCCGCAACGCCAAAGACCCAGCCGGCTGACTCGGGGATGCAGAGCGCGAAGGTTGAGCGTATGGAGGCTGAGGGGACGGTCTATTTCACGACCCCGACCCAGAACGCCCGCGGCGATCACGGAACCTACCTGGCTGCGCCGGACACCATCACTCTGATTGGCAATGTCGTCCTGGTTCAGGGCAAGAATGTCTCCACGGGCGACAAACTGGTCATCGATCGGCGGACGGACCATTCCACCCTCTATTCCGGACAGAGCTCCAAGCGCGTGCGCGGGGTGTTCTATTCCGACCAGCCCTCAGACGCCGGGGGCGCGTCCCAGAAGCCTGGGGCGGCCAAAACCGCCGCCAAGCCAGAAGGATCCACTCGACCTTGAACCAGATGGAGCCGTTCCTCCGCCGAACCGGGCCGATCTCCGACGGCCTCGTGGTCGACAACATCGGCAAATCGTTTCGCGGCCGTCCCGTGGTGAAGGGGGTCAGCCTTCGGCTGCACCGCGGAGAGGTCGTCGGCCTGCTCGGTCCGAACGGAGCCGGAAAGACCACGTGCTTTTATATGATCACAGGTTTGATCACAGCGGACTACGGCAGCATCTATCTCGATGGCGAGGACGTGACGGCCCAGCCCATGTATCAGCGAGCGCGTCTCGGCGTCGGATATCTGCCCCAGGAGACGTCCATCTTCCGTGGCATGAGCGTCGAGCAAAACGTCATGGCCGTGGTGGAGATGCACCAGAAGGACGCCGCCTCCGCCCGGGCCATGGTGGATCGCCTCTTGGAGGAGCTGCGCATCTCCCACCTGCGCAAATCGCCCGCCACGTCCCTCTCGGGTGGGGAGCGACGCCGCTGTGAGATCGCCCGCGCGCTGGCTTCAGAGCCGGCTTTCATGCTGCTCGACGAGCCTTTCGCCGGCATCGATCCCCTGGCGATGGCGGATATCCGTGAGGTCATCGGCTATCTCAAGGGTCAGGGAATCGGCGTCCTCATCACCGACCACAACGTGCGGGCGACCCTGGACATGGTGGAGCGCGCCTCCATCATCCACGCGGGGGAGGTTCTGTTCGAAGGCGGCCCAGACGCCATTATGGCCCACCCGGAAGTCCGCCGGGTCTATCTAGGCGACCGCTTCACCTGACACGGACCTAGGGCGCCTCGTGGGGGCGCGCGACCGCAAGGTCAAGTCTTCGCGCGCGCGACGTGTGCGACGGCGGGCTGCAGACAAGATCCCTCGCTGTTAACCGTTTCGTGGGGACTGCCCCCTAAACCTGGCACGCAAGAAACAGGCCAGGAGGGCGCGTTGGCGCTCAACGCTCGATTAGAACTGCGTCAAGGCCAGTCTCTGGTCATAACGCCCCAGCTGCAGCAGGCCATCAAGCTGCTGCAGCTGTCCAATCTCGAGCTTGACGCCTTTGTGGAGGCGGAGATCGAGCGCAACCCCCTCTTGACCCGAGAGGACCAGGACGGCGACGTCGTGCGCGACGAGCCTACCGCAGCCGACGTGGGCTCTGCGGAGCCTTCGCCCGACATGGCGCCCGGGGGTCGTGCGGAAGCCGATTTAGATGTGCGCCACGACGACCTCTACGCCGACGCCTCACCCGGCGACCGGGCCACGGGCGACGCGGGCGATGCGGCGCAGACCGGCCCAGGGGACGCGGGCGGCGCGGTGGACTGGTCGCGGGCCACACGGGGAGGGTCGTTCGACACCGATGGCGAAGGTCTGGACGGACGTCTCGCCCACCAGGAGACCCTCACCGACCGTCTCACCCAGCAGGCGTCCATGGCGGGGTTCACGCCCCCTGAGCGCATCATCGCCGAGACGCTCATCGGTGGGGTGGATGACGGCGGATATTTGCGCCTCGACCTCGCCGAAACCGCCGATCGGCTCGGCTGCCCCCTGGAGCGGGTGGAACAGGTCCTGACGCGCCTCCATGGCTTTGAGCCCACAGGGGTGTTCGCTCGGGATGTGCGCGAGTGTCTTTACCTCCAGCTCCGAGAAAAGGATCGCTGCGATCCGGCCATGATGGCGCTCTTGGACAACCTTGAGCTTGTCGCGCGGCGCGACTTTCCAGGCTTGCGCAGGGCGTGCGGCGTCGAGGACGAAGATCTGCGCGACATGATCAAGGAGATCCGCGCCCTGACGCCGCGCCCGGGTGCGGCCTTCGGCTCCGAACCGGCAGTTCCGGTGGTGCCGGACGTCTTCGTGCGCGAGGACGCCCTGGTGGGCTGGCGGGTGGAGCTCAACGCCGACACCCTGCCGCGTCTGCTCGTGGACCAGCGTTACCACGCTCTGGTCTCAAAGGGCGCGCGAACCGATCAGGAGAAGACCTTCGTCGCCGACTGCATGGCCAACGCCAGCTGGCTCGTTAAGAGTCTTGACCAGCGCGCCAAGACCATTCTGAAGGTCTCCAGCGAAATCGTCCGCCAACAGGATGCCTTCCTCGCCTATGGCGTGGAACACCTTCGACCGCTGAATCTCAAGACCGTGGCGGATGCCATCGGCATGCACGAATCCACCGTCAGCCGCGTGACCTCTCACAAGTATATCGCCACCCCCCGGGGGGTGTTTGAACTGAAATTCTTCTTCACCTCAGCCATCTCCGCCTGTGACGGCGGCGCTTCGCACTCGGCGGAGGCCGTACGCCACCGGATCAAGGCGATGATCGACGCCGAGCGAGGAGGAGATGAGGTGCTCTCCGACGACCGCATTGTCGATCTCCTGAAGGATACGGGGATCGAGATCGCCCGTCGCACGGTGGCTAAGTACCGGGAAGCCATGCGAATTCCCTCGTCCGTGGACCGGAAACGGCGATTGAACCAAGCCTGCTAAGGCCCCTATCGCGACGTTGAACTTCTCTCAGAAGGCGGCGTTTCCCTAGGGCGTTGGGCGTGCGTCGGAGCCTCCTCTTGACACTGCTCGAGTGCGGACGCGCAATGCGTCGGACGTAAGAGGCGCCGCCTCTCCTAGGGATAATGTCATGGCCACTTCGATGAGCGTTCAAGTCTCAGGCAGACACGTCAATGTCGGAGAGGCCCTTCGAACGCGCATCGTAGACGCCCTCTCCGCAGGTGTTGGAAAATATTTCGAACGGGGCGGCGACGCCGACGTAAGCGTGGGCCGCGACGGGCACAGTTTCTGCGTGGATGTGGTCTTACGCCTTGCGTCGGGCCAGCAGCTTGAGGCGCGCGGCCTCGGCGGCGACGCCCATGCCGCGTTTGACTCGGTGCTGGATAAGCTTGAAGCCCGGATCCGGCGCTACAAACGCCGCCTGAAAAACCACCACATCCAAACCGGCGCTCGGACCGCTGACGCTCAGCTTGCGTCCCTTGTGGTTCTGCGGGCCGATGAGGCGGGAGACTTTGACGAGGCGTGGGATGAGGGTGAGGACGCCGACGTCGCGCCGGCGGCCATGATCATTGCGGAGACGGAAGCGACGGTGAAGACCATGCCCGTGGCCATGGCGGTCATGGAGCTCGACCTTTCCGACGCGCCGATGGTGTTGTTCCGAAACGCCGGCCATGGCGGACTTTGTGTCGTCTACCGGCGTAAGGATGGGAACATCGGGTGGATCGACCCGGAGCGCATGCCGGGCCCCAGCCAAGCCGCTAGACGCCTAGCGGACGGGCGCCCCGAGCCTGCCAGAGCGCCGGCGTCAGGCAACTGACCTCTAGTCAAGCAACTGTGATGATTGACCTTTAAGCAGCAGCTGGCGCATAGGGGCGCGACATGACCTTATGCCGCCGCTGACAGAGAGGGTTTGAAGGCGAGTTCGATGGAAATCGGCAATTGGCTGGATCGGTCCGGCGTTCTTTACCGCTCGAGCGCGGACGGCAAGCGACAAGCCCTAGCGCTTGTGGCGGAAGCCGCGGCGAAGGTCCTGAAGCGCAAATCCTCGGAAATTCTCGATGCGCTCATGGACCGAGAGGCCCAAGGCTCCACCGGCGTAGGCCGCGGCGTTGCGGTTCCCCATGCCCGCCTGCCGGGACTAGACAGGATGTGCGCCGTCGTGGTCCGCCTCGAGCGTCCAGTGGGTTTTGATTCCGTCGACGAGCAGCCTGTGGATATCCTCTTCGCCCTGTTCGCGCCGGAAGGGGCGGAAAGCGAACATCTGCGGGCCCTCGCGCGGGTCTCCCGACTGCTTCGGCAGGGCGAGGTCCGCGAACACCTCCGCCAGGCGCGCACGCCTGACGCCATTTACGCCGTCCTGAGCCGCGAAGCCGAGGCAGACGCCGCCTAAAGGAGGGCGGCGCCGGCGGCGTCCTGGCCCGCGCTAGTGGACGGAGACCGGGGCGAGCTCATGCGCCACGGCTGCGGCATAGGCCGAATCGCGGTCCATCATCACAGCCAGGCACGAACCGTCCGCCCGGTGCAGGGCGTAAAGGGTCTGGTCCGGCTGGATCTGGAATTGGTCTAGGGCGTCCTGGGGCGCGCCAACAAGGATCTCGCTGGCTTTGACCGGGCGCACGTACACGAGCGCAGGGGCGCCGAGGGCGGCAAAGGCTTCAGTCGTTAAAGTGGGCGTCATCATGACCGCCTCCTGTGAGTTCATAACGTTTAAGGACCCTCTGGGTTCAGACGGGTCTTTTGAGCGAACCGCTAAGCGGCCGTCCGGATCGGGATGCGCTTTACGCTCCGTGCAGGCTCGGGCCGGACTACGTCCACGTGGAGCAAGCCGTGCTCCAGGACAGCTCCGTCCACCTCCATGCCGTCTGCGAGGACGAAAGTCCTCATAAAGCCGCGAGCGGCTATTCCACGGTGGAGAAAACCGGCGCTGTCTCCTTTGTCCGCCTCCGCCTCCCGGCGTCCGGCGACCACAAGCTGGTTGCCCTCCACCGTGACGTGGAGCTGGTCAGGCGAAAATCCGGCCACCGCCAGGGTAATGCGCAGGCGGTCGTCCGACAGCTGCTCGACATTGTAAGGCGGATAGGTTTCCGCCGCCGCCTTGGTCGCCCGTTCGATTAGGGCGCGGGTGTGTTCGAACCCAAGCAAAAACGGGCTGTCGAACACGAGAGTTCGGGTCGTCATCGGCCAAAGTCCTCAGTAAGCGACTTCGCTTCAGGGACCTGCCCGAGACCGGCGCAAGACCCCTTATTGGATAGTCATGTGGGTAGGGAGCATCAAGACGTCAATGCCGTGCTCCAGGGCCGTGCTCCGGGGCGTATCGCCGCGCGCCCCAGCTCGCGGGGATGGAGGGGGCGCCCCATGGCAGCGGGATTTCCCTATGGAAAAACCCCTCCTTATGGCGGCGAGAGGGGTTCAGGTCGCCAAATAAAGCCTGCCGCGTTTGGAAGCTCGGCAGCACGACGTTAAGGGCGGTCTCCGCGAGCGCGATCTCTTCGGGCGTGTCGAAGGTGAAGCGCGGCGCCGGAGGTTCTGCAACGCCGCCCTGCGACGAGGACGGGGGCGCCGGTTCGGCGGCCTGACGGATCCCAGACCATCGGCCGACTTCGCCATCTCGATCAGGGCGTTGAAACGGTCTTGGGCGATGACGGTGAGCCTATCCACGGCCTCGACGCCGGTGCGCTTAGCATAGGACAGACGCAGCCCGCGACCGAGTGTCTGCTCGGTCAGGATGTCGGAGGCCGAGGCGCGAAGGGGGACGATGGTGAAGAGGTTGGAGACATCCCATCCCTCCTTCAGCGTGTGATGTGGATCACGATGTCCGTGGTCCCGTCGCGCTCGATATTGAGCAGGCGCCGAGCGTTTTCGTGCCTTTCCTCGGCGTCAGATTGGAATGCATCTTGAAGACGCGGGCCTTGTAGCGGCCGTCGAAGACCTGATCGGTTTCGACGAACTCAAGCGCCTGGCCGCTAAGTCCGATGAAGGTAAAGGACGTTTTGGCGCTTCGGCGCGCCGATTGTGAACCACGTTGGTGCAGCAGTCGCGCGGGTTCGCTGTCGGAGAGGCTCCGGCCTTATCGCCTAAGTCGCCGGATTTCCCTATGGAAAACCCCCCGCCGTGTTGCGGCGAGGGGTTTATGGTGGAGCTAAGCGGAGTCGAACCGCTGACCTCTTGAATGCCATTCAAGCGCTCTACCAGCTGAGCTATAGCCCCGGAAATCCGGTGCGTCGACCCCCGGTGCTCGCCCGGGGGGGCGCAAGGCGGCGGACACTATGTCAGGGGCTTGAGGAGATCAAGTCCGAGTTCCAGCGCCCGCCGAAGATCGTCAGTGGTCCTCAGGATCGTCCTCAGGGAGGCCTTCGAGTTCATCTTCGGGGAACTCGTCCTCGTCGTCATCCTCAAGGAAGGGCACGTCGGCGTCGTCTTCGTCGCCGAGCGCCTCGTCCTCTTCAATGCCCACGCCGATATCCGTGTCCGGCGTGATCGGTGCGCCAGGATCCACATCGGCGTCTTCATCCGGCTCGAGGGGGACGATCTCGGCGGCCTCGTCGAGTTCGGGGGTGTCGTCCACCTCCTCTTCTTCATCGTCCTCCACCCCGTCGACCTCGGCCTCCTTGACCTTGTCGTCGGCGTCATCCTGTTCGTAATCCGGCGCGGCGCGCGAGCGAACGCGTCGCGAACGGACCACCTCTTCAGGATCGAAAGCGGTGGCGCATTTGGGGCAAACGGCGGGTCTACGGGTCAGGTCATAGAACTTCGCCTGGCAGTTGGGACAAATCTGTTTGGCGCCGAGTTCGGGATTGGCCAAGGCGTCAGCCCTTTATGGTGTGTCGGGAGAACGGATCGTTCAAGCGGCGGCTCCCTTGCCATGGGGCGCGAGCGCTGTCAAAGGCGGCGAGGCTTTGTATGAGCGCGCCTTGACGCCTGCGGCCTCGGCGGCGGAGATCTTATGCCCGAACTTCCCGAGGTTGAGACCGTCAGACAGGGGCTCGCCCCCCATCTCGACGGCGCTCTCATCGCCAAGGCTGTGCAGCGGCGCCCGGACTTGCGTTTTCCGTTCCCCGAAAATTTTGCGGCCCGCCTTACGGGCGCGCGGGTCCAAAAGGTCGACCGGCGGGCGAAATATCTCCTGTTGCCCCTGGATACGGACGAGACGCTTGTCGTCCACCTTGGCATGACAGGACGGTTCACCGTCGGCGACCACGAGCCGGGCGCGTTTCATTATGCGGCGGGGGGCGATGCAAAGCATACCCATCTGACCCTCGAGACGGATGCTGGCGTCCTGATCGGGTTCAACGACGCGCGGCGGTTCGGGTACATGGATCTCATCGCCACCCCCGGCCTTCGGCGCCATCCCTGGTTCCAGGCCCTCGGGCCTGAGCCCCTATCCGGGTCGTTCGCCGCCAAAGGCCTCGGCGAAGCCTTGGAGGGGCGACGCCAGAGCATCAAGGCTACCCTGCTCGACCAGCGTGTCGTCGCGGGCCTGGGCAATATCTATGTCGCTGAAGCCCTCCACCGCGCGCGTTTGGATCCGCGCCGCGCCGCTGGGGGATTGTCTTGCGCCGAGATCCGCCGTCTGGTGCGCGAGATCAAATCCGTCCTGACCGAGGCCATCGCCGCCGGCGGCTCCACCCTTCGCGACTATCGGTCCGCCGACGGCGCCCTCGGTTATTTTCAACATCGCTTCCGCGTTTACGGGCGCGAGGACCAGGCGTGTGTGACGAAGGGCTGCAAGGGCGAGATCCATCGCATCGTCCAGGGCGCGCGCTCGACCTTCTTCTGCCCCCGTTGTCAGACCTAATAGGGACACGAGACCCGGTTAGCGCCTTCCGCCTTCTGCCTCCCTCGGCCCACCAAGCGCCTAAAGGTCGCCGCAGTCGTGGTTGAGGCTTTTCCGAAGCGCCGCTAAGGCTCGTGCATGGCTCCCAAGGTCCTTCTCGCCTCCCTCGTCCTCCTCCTCGCCTCAACGATCGCTGCGCGGGCGGCCCCTCCCATGTGGATCGCAAGAGGGCCGCACGCCCAGGTCACCCTGTTCGGCTCCGTGCACCTTTTGTCGGCGGCGACCCAGTGGCGCACGCCTGCGTTCGACAAAGCCCTCAACGGCGCCGACGCGGTGTGGTTCGAAATCCCCTTTGATGAAGCCTCGCAGAAGGCGGCGGGCCAGGCCGCCCTGGCCCGCGGCCTCCTGCCCCAGGGTCAGACCCTCTCGAGCTTGCTCAGTCCTGAGGAGCGGACGGCCCTAACGCACCTTGAGACCGTCGAAGGCGTCAGTCCGGCGGCCCTTGAGCGCTTCAAGCCGTGGCTGGCGGACACCACCTTGTCGATCGTCTATTTCCAGAAGCATGGCGCGGCCGCCTCGCTGGGCGTCGAGGAACAGATTTCGGCCGGACTTCCCACCGATAAGTCCCGGGGGGCCCTGGAGACTGCCGAGCAGCAGATCGGCTTTTTCGCCGATCTTCCCCTGAAGGACCAGATCGAGTCCCTCGACGAAACGTTGCACGAGATTGAGACGGACCCAGGCGCATTCGACCGCTTATCCTCGGCGTGGGCCCGAGGGGATGTGAAGACCATTGACGAGGAGGCGGTGGAGACCCTGCGCACGGACGCCCCCGGAGCCTATCAGCGCCTGGTCGTGGATCGGAATCGGCGCTGGGTCGAGACCATTTTGAAACTCCTTCAGGGGGATCGCCGTATCTTCATCGTGGTGGGCGTTGGTCACCTGGTCGGACCTGACAGCGTTCCGGCCCTGCTCCGGGCGCATGGGGTGGTTGTGGAGGGTCCGTGAAAGCTTTGAGTTTGGTCGGCATCGCCTTCGCCGTGTTTTTAGCGGCGACGGTCGGAGCGGCGATGGCGGCGGCGCCGGCCCAGGCCGATCCCGCAATCTGGCGCGTGGTCGGCCCAAGAGCCTCGGTCTATCTCGTGGGCTCGACCCCGGCGGTTCCCGCCGACGACCGCTGGCAGACGCCCGCCCTCAGGAATGCGGCCACCTCCGCGCAGGAAATCTGGTTCACCACCCCCTTCGGCCTTCCAGGGCCGCTGACCGCCCTGCGCATGCTCTCCACCATCGAAAGCAAGGGCTATCTCCCTGAGGGACAGAATTTGTCCGCCATGCTTTCTCCAGAAGGTCGCGCGATCCTGGCGCGTCTTGCCACGGAAGATGGGATCCCCCTGCAAAAGCTTGACCGGATGACGCCCTGGTACGCCCACGTCACCCTCGGCATCGCCGCTCGCAAACGGGACGGCACGGTCAAGGGTCTGCCGGTGGAGCGGTTCGTCCTTTCCCTCGCCTCCAAGAACGCGCCTCGTCGGTCCATCGACAATCTCGAGGACGACTTGAAGCTCCTCATCGACACGCCGCCGAAAGAGCAGGTTTACAATCTCGAGGACGCCATGCGGCGCTATGCCGACCCCTCGACAAGCGCGCGCTATGGACAGGCATGGGCGGACGGCGATTTAGGGTGGATCGCGCGCGAGCGCGAGGACAAACTTCGGCGGGAGGCGCCGGCGACCTATCAGATCCTGCAGCTGACGCCCCGAAAACGTTGGGCGGATCGGGTTGCAGCCCTAGCCGAAGGCGATAAGACCGCTATCCTGATCCTCGACGCGGCTAATCTTGTGGGGCCCAATGGCTTGCCAAACCTTCTGCGGAGACGCGGACTAACGGTCGAGGGTCCGGGGTGATCCCGCTGCGGCGCCGGTCCGTCGGGTCGTTTCAGTAAAGGCTTTTTCCAGGCCAGGAGAGAAAGCCCGCATAGGGCGGGGATCCAGGATCATGGCCGATGGGGCCGCAAGGCGCGGCGCGGCAGGGTGCGGGAAGAACAATGGCCCCGGGCGGCAATCCCGGCGGGATCATGGGTCCGGCGAAGGCGCCCAGCGGAAGGGCCGCCGGCGCTGCATAGGCTTGCCGCCGGGCGGATCCTTCCAGAGCCCTCATGGTCTCAAGGCTGAGGTATCCCCCATGGGGAATGCCACGGTTCTGTTGGAAACGCGCGACGGCCCGCGCCGTCTCTGCGTCGTATCGCCCGTGCGCGGGGCCCCGATAAAGGCCAAGGCGCGACAAGCGGCGTTGGACGCCCCTGACGCGTGTCGCTGTCAGGTCGCGGTCGCACACCACACGGATCCACCCCGTGCGATTGGGCGCAAACGTCGGGGGCGGCGGCGCGCCTGGCGCGAAGTAGAGGCAGAAGGTCGGGCCGATATCGCCGGGTCGCGCCGGCGTCATCACCCAAAAAACGTGGGGCGGGGGCGGGGGCGGAGTGATCATGGCGCCGCGAACCGTCACCTTGGCGAAGCACGCTCCGGGTTGAGCGTCGGCGGGAGGCGCGGAAAGAAGCCCGTCGGGCGCCGGCGGCGGCGGGAAGCCGTGCGTCGGCGGGGGCGGAACGAAGGGCGGCGGGGCCGGGATCATGGCCGCAGCGGGCGCAGCCGCCGCCGCCGCGTAGGGCGCTGGCGCGGGAGGCTCAGCGGCGCACGCCCCGAGGCTCGCCGCTCCTAGAAGGATTAAGAGCATTAGTTTCAGATTTGACGGGGCCATGCGCGCCTCCTCATGTCCCGCGTGACCCATTTCGGCTCACCCGGCTGCGGTTTGACGCCTAAAGAGCATGGGACGGGCCACCGTGCTGGCCCAGGACGCCTTGCGCCCGCCACGCCCTCCCCCTAGCACTTGTCAGGACGTGTGACGGGCGAGGCCTAAGCGGATGACGACGACGTTGAAGGCGGTGATTTGGGATTTCGGCGGCGTCTTCACCACGTCCCCCTTCGAGGCCTTCGCCCGGTATGAGCGTGAGCGCGGGCTTCCGTCGGATTTCATCCGGACAGTGAATGCCACAAACCCGCACGATAACGCCTGGGCCCTGTTCGAACGGGCCGCCATCACGGCCGAGGCCTTTGACGCCGCGTTCGCCGCCGAGGCGCGCGCCCTTGGCCATGAGGTTCGCGGCGCCGACGTGCTGCCGCTCCTATCAGGCGATCTCAGGCCCGCGGTGGTCGAGGCCCTGGGGACGTGCAAGGACACTGGCTTGAAGGTGGGGTGCATCACCAACAATGTGCAGACGGGGCACGGGGCCGGTATGGCCGGCAGCGCAGAAAAGGCCGCCGCCGTCGCTCAGGTGATGGCGATGTTCGACGTGGTCCTGGAAAGCTCGAAGATCGGGGTGCGTAAGCCTGACCCGAAAATCTACGCCATGATGTGCGACGCCCTGGCCGTCGCCCCCGCCGAGTGCGTCTATCTCGATGACCTTGGGATCAACTGCAAGCCGGCGGCGGCCCTCGGCATGGCGGCCATCAAGGTCTCCAGCGAGGCGCAGCTTCTGCGCGACCTTGAAGCGGTCACCGGGATCGCGTTTTCGGGAAAGGCCTCGGCATGACGAACCATACCCTCATCGGCGCTCAGTCCGCCGTTTCAAGGCTGACGGGGTGGGGCGCGGCCGATGGTCGGGACGCCATTGTCAAGACCTTCACCTTTGTCACGTTCAACCAGGCCTTCGGGTTTATGGCCCGCGTCGCCTTGAAGGCGGAGGCGTTGGACCATCACCCTGAATGGTTCAACGTTTATAATCGCGTGGATGTCCTTTTGGCGACCCACGACGCGGGCGGGGTGACCGACCTAGACCTGGCGCTCGCCGCCTTCATGGATGAGGCCGCCGCCGCGGTCTAACCCCTCCGAGGAACGCCCGTCATGACGCCCGCCTCCAGACAGACCGCTCTCATCACCGGCGCTTCCGGCGGAATAGGAGAGGCCCTAGCCCATGCCTTCGCCCGCGGAGGATACGATGTGGTGCTGGTGGCGCGGACCGCGGAAAAGCTTGAGACTGTCGCCCGGGCGGTCAGGGCCCTCGGCGCAGCGGCCAGCGTCATTGAAGAGGATCTGCAGGCTCCAGGGGCTGGGGCGCGCCTTGAGGGACGGGTCGAGGCCGCGGGCCTAGTCGTGGACGCTCTCGTCAACAACGCCGGTTTCGGTGTGACGGGGCCGTTCTTGGAGGGCGGGCTTGAGGCGCAGCTGGGTGTCGTTGATTTGAACTGTCGCATCCTCACCGAGCTCAGCTGGCGCTTTGGCCAGGGCATGAAGGCGAGGCGGCGGGGCGGCGTGCTCAATGTCGCCTCCACGGCCGCCTTCCTGCCGGGCCCCCAAATGGCGGTCTATTACGCCTCCAAGGCCTATGTCCTCTCCCTTTCCGAAGGGATGAACCATGAGCTTCGCGGGTCCGGCGTCCATGTCACCGCCCTGTGCCCCGGCCCGGTTCGGACAGGATTTCAGGCTCGGGCGGCGTTCGACGAGAGCATGCGGCTCATGGCTCTGCCCATGCAATCGGCGTCCGAGACGGCCGATGCGGGTTTCAAGGGGTTCCAGGCGCGTCGCGCGGTGGTCATACCCGGCGCCATGAACCTTGTTATGGCCAAGAGCGCGGCGTTCGCGCCGCGCTCGACGCTGCTCTCCCTTGTTGAACAGCTGCAAAAGAAAAGGAGCCGCAACCATGGCTGACCCCATGACGGCCCGGGTTGCCGGGAAGAAGGCCTTCATTACCGGCGCCGCCCAAGGCCTGGGCGCAGCGGCGGCGCGCATGTTGGCGCGTCATGGCGCCAAGGTGTCCCTGGCGGACGTAAACCTCGCCGGCGCGGAGGCCGTGGCGGCGGAGATCAATGGTGAAGCGGGTGCGGGAACCGCGTTCGCCTTCAGCCTCGACGTCCGCGAAGAGGCCCAGTGGACCTATGCCCTGGAGGAAGCTGACGCCGCCATGGAGGGCATCAGCGTCCTTGTGAACAACGCCGGCATATCCAGGGGCGGGGATATCGAGCACCTGTCGTTCCAGGATTGGAAACTCGTGCAGGAGGTGAACGTGGACAGCGTCTTCCTCGGGACCAAGCACGCCCTGAAATATCTCCGCCAGAACCAGCCCGGATCGATCATCAACCTATCGTCCATCGCTGGCCTTATCGCGGCTCACAACTCGCCGGCCTACAATGCGTCCAAGGCCGCCGTCTGGCTTCTTTCAAAGGGAATTGCGCTTCATTGCGCGAAGCAGGGCCTCGATATCCGGTCGAACTCCATCCATCCGACTTTCATCGACACCCCGATCCTTGATCCCCTGCGCCAGGCCCTCGGCAAGGAAACGGCCGAGGGCAAGCTGGCCCGCCAGATTCCCCTCGGCCATATCGGCGAGCCCGACGACATCGCCTATGCGGTGCTTTATCTCGCGTCGGACGAATCCAAATTTATGACGGGGGCCGAGCTTAAGCTGGACGGCGGAATCTCGGCTATGTGAGGGGGCTTTGGCCGCCTCATTGGCAGGCGAGACATTCCTCGTAGTCTGTGCGGGCCGCCGCGGCCGTATCTGGGGCCGCGGCCTCAGCGGCCCCAGCGAAGGCGGCCCTCTGAACCGACTTAGAGCGCAGATAGTAGAGGGATTTGCACCCCCGCTCCCAGGCCTGCCAATGCAGCATGTGCAGATCCCATTTATCTATGTCGCCCGGCAGGAACACGTTGACGGATTGTGACTGGCAGATATGCGGCGTCCGGTCGGCGGCGAGTTCGATAATCCAACGCTGATCCAGTTCAAACGCGGTCTTGAACACCGCCTTCTCGTCGGCGGTGAGGGCATCGAGATGCTGAACCGAGCCTTCGTTCTCTAGGATCGACGCCCAGATCGCGTCAGTGTTGAGCCCTTTGGCGTCGAGCGCCGCTTCGAGATAGGCGTTCTTCACCGCGAACGTCCCGGAGAGGGTCTTGTGGGTGTAGATGTTAGCCGGAATCGGCTCAACGCCCGCAGAGGCGCCGCCGCAGATGATGGAAATGGAGGCGGTTGGGGCGATGGCCAACTTGTGGCTGAAACGCTCCATGACGCCGCGCTCCGCCGCGTCGGGGCACGCGCCCCGCTCTTCGGCCAGGGTGACGCTCGCCCGATCCGCTTCGCGGCGGAGGTGCTTGAAAAGCCGCATATTCCACGACTTCGCCAGCGCGCTTTCAAATGGGACGTTCTGGCTCTGAAGGAACGAGTGAAACCCCATGAGGCCAAGGCCTACGGACCGTTCGCGCTGGGCGGCGTAGACGGCCGCGGACGCCTCACTGGGGGCGTTGTCGATGAAGTCCTGCAGGACGTTGTCGAGGAAACGCATGACGTCCTCGATGAAACGCGGGTCGTCGCGCCATTCTAGAAACGATTCGGCGTTGACCGAGGAGAGGCAGCAGACAGCGGTTCTCTCCTGACCAAGATGGTCCTTGCCCGTGTGCAGCATGATCTCAGAGCAGAGATTGGACTGTCGCACCTTAAGGCCGAGCTCACGCTGATGCTGCGGCATGGCCCGGTTCACGGCGTCGGAGAAGATCAGATAGGGCTCGCCGGTCTGTAGGCGGATTTCAAGAATCTTCTGCCACAAGGTCCGCGCGTCCACCTGCTTGACTATGTCCCCGCTCTTAGGAGACCGAAGGGCGAACTTGTCGCCGGCGCGGACCGCCTCCATGAACTCGTCGCTAATGGAGATGCCGTGATGCAGGTTTAAGGACTTCCGATTGAAGTCTCCTGAGGGTTTGCGGATCTCGAGGAACTCCTCGATCTCGGGGTGATGCACGTCGAGATAGACCGCCGCCGACCCGCGGCGCAGGGAGCCCTGGGAGATTGCCAGGGTCAGGCTGTCCATGACCCTGATGAAGGGGATGATGCCTGAGGTCTGGCCTGCGCCCTTAACCTTCTCCCCGATGGAGCGCACGCCGCCCCAGTAGGTCCCGATACCCCCGCCGTTGGCCGCCAGCCAGACGTTTTCATTCCAGGTGCCGACGATGCCCTCAAGCGAGTCGGAGACCGAGTTCAGGAAGCAGGAGATAGGGAGTCCCCGCCCCGCCCCGCCGTTTGACAAGACCGGCGTCGCCGGCATGAACCACAGCCTCGACATATAATCATAGATGCGCTGAGCATGGTCCGCATCGTCCGCATAGGCGGTGGCCACGCGGGCGAACATGTCCTGATAGGATTCGCCAGGCAGGAGATATCGGTCTTCCAGGGTCGTTTTTCCGAAGTCCGTCAGCAGGGCGTCCCGCGACCGGTCGACCTCGACCTTGCGCACCAACTGCAGCGGCGGGCGCGAACGGCGCGCCGCATTTTTCTCCAACTCGCGGCCCGCCTGCCGGGCCGCCGCTTCACTTGCCGACATCGTCAAAACCTCGTCCGCCCCGCCGCTCAGAGGCTAATCGCCTCAATGCCCTGTCCCCTGAGGCCTGTCCATATCTAGTTGGACCGACCCCTCCTGACCGCTATATTTGGGACATACGGATCGTTCGGCGTCAACGGCGCAGTGCGCTCGGCGCCCGACTTTTTCGTCAATAAGACCCTAATGCGACACTCGGTCCTTCATGTTTCCTTAACGGATTTGGGGCCGCCAGGACCGGCCATCAAGGCCTTGCGCCAGGGACGGAATCGGGGATGACCATCGAAGCCCGGGGGCCCTGATCACGCCACCCGGCGGATGCTGAGAATGGGGACCGGGGGTTTGATGATCTGAGGGGTCATCTTTGGGAACTGGGGGTTTCGCACGGTGTGCAGGGCCAGGATGGTCCTCACCACGTCCATGCCCTCCACCACTCCGCCGAAGACCGCATAACCCAGGTTGTCGCCCTTTTCGCCGGGATGGGCGTCAAGATAAGGCAGGGGGTTGGCGCAGATGAAAAAATCGGCGGTGGCGGTGCCGGGGTCGTATCGGGCGAGGGAGATCGCGCCGGTCGTGTGCCGTAGTCCTGTCGTGGTCGTGCTCTCGTGGGCGATGGGCGGATAGCGGTGAAGCCGGGGCGGGGGGCTCGCTTCGATGGATCCCTCCTTGGGCGCGCCGAGGGTGCGGTTGGCGCGCCAAAACGTTCCGCCGTCATAGGCGGCGGCGTCCACATACCGCAGGAAGTTGGCGCAGGTGATGGGCGCCCGACGCGCTTCCAGTTCAAGGGTCATCTCGCCCTTGCCGGTCTTGATGAGGATCCGCGGCTTGGGCCCTTCCGCGGCTGCGTCGCCGGCGATCCAAAGTCCGGCCGCGCCCAAAAGCGCGCGTCGGCGAAGACCTGATCTCGTCATTCCTACTCCTGTCGCGCGCCGCAGCCCTGCGTGCGGTCTCCGCCGGCGGCAGGTTAGCGCCCAAGGGTCGCGCGAGAAATAGCCGCCGAACACAGGGAGGGCCCAACCTTACTACAAATTAATGCACGCTACCTTGTAGTGCACGGTACCGTGTTATATGTCTCGAGCGGGATTGGAGACCGACGTGCCGGAAGCCATAGAGATCCAGCTTAAGAAGGGGGTGTTGGAGCTTTGCGTCCTCGCCCTCCTGTCTGAGGGCGAAAGTTACGCCTATGAGATCGCAAGCCGTCTCGCCGACGTCATCGGCATGAGCGAGGGGACCATCTACCCCTTGATGCGCCGGCTTCAGAACGAGCGCTTCGTCGAGACCTACCTGGTCGAATCGGCCTCGGGTCCCTCCAGGAAGTACTACCGGCTAACCCCGGCGGGCGAAGCGAGCTTCCGCTCGCAAAAGGCCGCTTGGCTGAGTTTTTCAACCGCTGTTCAGGGAATTTTGGGAGGCGCGGCATGACCCGGCAGGCGTTCATGGCCCGGTTGCGGGAAGGTCTGCGGGGTTTGCCCCCCCAGACCCAGGCGGAAATCGCGGGCGACTATGAGGCCCATTTCAACGACGGCGTCGCCGCTGGTCGAAGTGAAGACGACGTGGCCGCTCGTTTGGGAGATCCAGACCGCCTTGCCCGAGAGCTTCGCGCCGAGGCGGCCCTGAAAAGGTGGGAGACCCACCGCAGCCCCTCAGGCGCCGCAGGCGCGGTGTTCGCCCTCCTGGGCCTCGGCGCCCTGGACATCCTTATCATGGCGCCCGTGCTCATCGGCGTCGCCAGCACGCTTTTCGGCTTCGCCATCGCGGATCTTGGCATCTTCGTCGTCGGCGCGATTATTTTCGCCGCCGGCCCCTTCGGTGGGTTCGGCGCGGGACCCGCCGTAGCGATCCTCCTAGGCGTCGGCGTCATGACGGGCGCCGTCGCCCTCGGTGCGGTCCTCGGCATCGTCGCCATGGGATTCTTCAACGCCGTCGTCTGGTACGGCCGCCTTCACTACCAGGTTCTCAAGCCCGCCCTTGAACCCCAACCGTCGGGAGCCGCCCTATGATTCGCACCCTTGGCGTCATCGCCGCCTCTGCGGCTCTGGTCTGCGCCGTCTGTGTCGGGGCGGCCGTCATCATCACCGGCCCCGACGCCATCGCCCGCGGCGCCTGGTCCAAATCCTTCCAGTGGAGGCCCGGCTCCGGGTTCGGCTGGACCGTCTCGGACGATCCTCCAGGCCCCGCGTCCGTGCGGGAGACGTCGTGGACCGGGGGGACGAGCCTTGTCATCGATCTGCCGGCGGACGTGCGCTACCTCCAGTCGTCGGGACCGTCCGGCGTGCGAATCAGCGGTCCCAAGGGGGTTCTCGATCACGTCGTCATCGAAAACGGACGCATCAGTCTGCAAGGGGTTCACACCTATCACGGCGACATCGCCGTGGTGGTGACGGCGCCGGCGGTGAACGCGTTCACCCTCGACGGCAGCGGCACGCTCAATATCGAAAACTATCAACAGGACAGCCTTAAGCTCACCATCGAGGGCTCGGGCGATGTGACGGCCAAAGGCTCCGCCCGGAACGCGGAGGTCAACATCGAGGGCTCTGGCGACGCGGATCTGGGAGATCTGCATGTCGCCGACGCCAGGGTGCGCGTCGACGGCTCAGGAGACGTGCGTATCGCGCCTGTCGCGTCGGCGACTGTGGATATCGCCGGTTCCGGCGATGTCGACCTCCTCACCGACCCGCCCCGGCTTGACACTAACATTTCCGGCTCAGGCGACGTGCGCCGGCACGGGAAAGGTTAGGGTGCTCGGCGGCGGGCCGCCGCCGGCGCAGACAAGGGAAGAGCTACCCTCTCAGGCCTTGCCCGCTGCAGCGCCCTCGCCCAGGGCCGCAAACGCTTCGAGGAGGGCGCAGGCCGCCTTCGGATTCAAGTCGTGGGGGCTGAAGCCGGCGCGTGTTTGGCCCAGGAGCGCAGCCTGAGCGCCGCCGCTCTCCGCTGAGACCGTCCTCCACGCTGAAAATCGCCTCTGCGGCGATCCCGCCACATCCAGAACCTTTATGCGCGATTGGCGCCCGTCGAGGAGTAGGGAGGCGTAAAGCTTCGCCAGGGAGGCGGGGTCGCCCTCGATCCAATGCAGGAACCATCCGGCGTGACACAGCATCAGGCCGGTGATGCCGAGGTCCTGACTTTCCGCGCCGATGGCGGCGGCCAGGGCGCGGGCGTCCGCAAGAAACTCCCCCGCCGCGCCCGTGGAGAGGCTTGCAAAGACGACCCGCGCCAGGGCGCCGACTTCAGGCCCTTCACCCAGCGCCGCGGCCGTCCGCAGAGAGGCGAGGCCCTCCACCGCGTGCAGGAGCGCCGGGTCTTCCTGCATCTCGCGAAGCTGGGTCATGGCGGCGACATGCGCTTTGACGGCGAGATCAAAGGCCGGTCCGGGCCTCCCCTCTCCGCTTAGCTGCTCGCAGAGGCCGAAGGCTGCTCGGCCCAGAGCGTCATAGCCGAAGGTTCCGATGATGGCGGCGATGTTTTGAGCCGCCTCATAGGCGCCGTTCTGGTCCTCAATCCCGTCGGGTTCGTCGCCGAAGGCCCAGAGGTCCAAGCGGCTGAGGTCCTTGTCGCAGTCCACCAGGACCGCTTCTTTGATTTCCACCAACTTGGCTTCAGCGTTCGCTACAGCCTCTGAGCGTGACATGCCGACCCGCCCGGCGCGCCAACGAATGCGCGAAAGCGGCCTGTGGAAGTTCGCGCTCGTCATGGGGCGACCTTCTTCGGCGAGAAGAAATCATCTACGGCGTCCTGGGACAAGTTCGCCTCCTTAGCCTCTCCGACGGTGGCGGACAGGTCTCCAGCCCTCCGGCCGGGGATGCCGACAGGCGGTCCGAAGGACTTGATCCGGCGATCCGGGCCCACATAGCTCTCGCAGTCGACGAACATCCGCCGATCGCGAATCAGCCAGATAATCCGGTCAAACAGAACCTGAGACGATAAGGGTTTAGAGATTACAAAGTTCGCGCCGCAATCGCGCGCCTGAAAAACCTCCCGCTGCTTAATGTGACCCTGCATCAGGATAATCGGCAGCAGCTTCAACTCAGGCGGCGAGGTTCGGCGGATGGCGTTGATCAAATCGTAGCCGCCCATGCCCTTCACGCCCGCGTCGATCAGGGCGAGGTCGAACAGCTCCTTGTGCGCGGCGTCGAGGGCGGCGTCGGTATCGCCGCAGCGCTGGATCTTCCGCACCCCAAATCCCACCAGCATCTGAGCCAGGATGTCCTGCTCGCTCTGGCGGCTGCCGACGATGAGGATATTAGCCGTCTCAAGGTCGAGCTTAACGGGCGAGGGGTGTTTGGGTTGGGCCATAACTCAACCAAACAGTTCGATCTCGCCGTCATCCCCGCTGGCCTCGGACCCAAGATCCGAGGCGCCGTCTTGACCTGAAAGGCGGTTTGCGAGGGCGGTGAGCAAGACGTTGGAGGCGGCGGCGACGGAGTCGAGACGCCAGTCCGCTGGGGCGAGATCAGCAAGGGTCTCCAGAAATGAAGAGACGCCGTGCAACCGCTGAACCAGAAGATCAATGGCTTGGAATTCAAGCAGGTGGTCGGCGTTTGTCGTTCCATCGGCGATAAGGGCTTCGCTGATGAGCACCTGCAGGCGGTCGCTGACCCGGGCAAGATCCCCGATTTCCTGAGCGACCGCCAAGAGCGTCTGTGAGACCGGCGCGGCGTCGCCATGGGCGCCCGTGTGGTCGTCGACGGCGGGTGAAGCGGATCGGTTGGCGCTCATTAGAACAACTCCAGCGCACCGGACGGTGCGGGCGCACGCGTCTTGCGTTCCGCCTCGAAGGCGATGCGATCGTCCGTCGATAGGAAAACCTGCCGCGCGCGGCCTGACACGGGCCAATACTGGATGCGCCGCCCCGCCTCCCCGCCGAGGCTTCCGCCCACATGGCGGATGTCCTCGCGCTTGAGGAAGTCCGTGGCGAACGCAGCGTTCATCGCCCCAACGTCCGTAAGGCCGCGCATAAGGTTGGCCCCGCCGAAGAGCTTGGCCTCCAGACGCTCTCGCCGGGCGCCGTGGCGCAGGAGGGCGTTTAGGAGGAGCTCCATGGCGTGGACGCCGTAGCGCACCGAATCGCTCGCGGGGGTCCGATCCCCCGGGAGGAGGAAATGGTTGATGCCCCCGACGCCCGCAACCGGGTCGCGGATGCAAGCCGCCACGCAGGACCCCAGAAGGGTGGTCAACACCAGGTTCGGGTCGTCGCTGACGAACTGCTCGCCCTGAACCACATTGACCCGGCGTTCGTTGGGGTTGGCGAGGGTTAAGGAGGCGGCGCCGGTCACGTCAGGGCTCCGAACACCGCTTCGATCTTGCCTTTCAAAGTGGCGACGGTGAACGGCTTGACGAGGTAGTTGTTCGCCCCGAACTGCGCGGCGCGTTTGACGAGGTCGGAGTCCGCCCGGCCGGTCAGCATGATGAACGCGGTGTTCTTGATGGGCTCGTGGGCGCGCACCGACCTCAGAAGGCCCAGCCCGTCCAGTTTTGGCATGTTGAAGTCGGAGATGATCAACTTGGGCGGCACCGGGCCCAGCATGGCCATGAGGCCTTCTTCCCCATCGCCGGCTTCGACGATGTTGTTGAACCCAAGCTGCTGCAGGCCGCCGCGCACCAGCGAGCGGATCGTCTGCTGATCGTCGACGACAAGGACTTTGATGGATGCGGCGGCAGGCACTAGGCGAACTCCCTCATCGCAGCGTCGGCTAGGGTGAGAATTTGGGGTCCAAGGCGCTCAAGGGGCAGTTGGCGTTGGACCGCGCCGATTTCCATGGCGGCCTTGGGCATGCCGTAGACCACACTCGTGGCCTCGTTCTGACCGAGGGTTGCGGCCCCGGCTTCACGCATGCGCAAGAGCCCCTGGGCGCCGTCCCGTCCCATGCCCGTCAGGATCACGCCAATGGCGGCGGCCTTGGCCGAACGCGCGACGGAATCGAACAGGACGTCCACTGAGGGGCGATGGCCGTTCACGAGGTCGCTAGCCACAAGGCGGCAGCGCAGGGTCGAGGAGCCGGTGACCTCAAGATGAGTGGCGCCGCCGGGGGCCAGGTAGACGCGGCCCGGCGCCAGTATGTCGCCGTCCGCAGCCTCGGTGACCTTGGGCGCGGTCAGCCTATCGAGGCGATCGGCGAAGCTGCGGGTGAAGGTCGCCGGCATGTGCTGGGTGATGACCGTCGGCGGGCAGTTTTCAGGGAACGACGAGAGAAGGGTGATCAGCGCCTCCACCCCGCCGGTGGACGAGCCGATGGCCACTATTCTGCCGCCAGGCGCAAAGCCGGAGACGTGGCCGCGCTCGGCGGTCTCGCCGCGGGCCCGAACCCGCGCGCCCGCGGCGGCGATGACCTTGTCCGCCAGTCCGTCGAAGGCGGCGGCGCCCGCTGTGGAGGGTTTGGCGACGCAGTCGAACGCGCCGAGCTCGAGGGCCAACAGCGTCGCGTCGGCTCCGCGGCTGGTGAGGGTTGAGACCATGATCACCGGCATGGGGCGCAAGCGCATGAGCCGCTCTAGGAAATCGAGCCCGTTCATGTTGGGCATTTCCACGTCCAGGGTCACCACGTCCGGGTTGAGCGCCTTGATGGCGGCGCGCGCCTCCAACGGATCGCCCGCTTCGCCGACCACGGTGATTTTATTGGACCGCTCCAAGGTGGCGCGGATCAGCGCGCGCATGGTCGCAGAGTCATCGATGACGAGAACTTTGATCACCGGACGTCCCCCGACTTCAGCGTGTAGGTGGTTATGCCGCATGGGATCAGGCGATCCGCGGCGGGACCGTTCACCCGCTCGGAGTGGCCGATGTAGAGATGCCCGTTTTGGTCGAGCAAGGGGACGAACCGGCTCCAGACCGCAGCCTGAGTTTCATTATTGAAGTAGATGACCACGTTCCTGCAGAAGATCGCCTGAAACTTGCCCTTCATCGGCCAGTCGCCGATGAGATTGAGTTGACGGAAGGTGATGAGGGATCTCAGCTCGTCCTTGGCTGTCCACATGCGCTCGCCGTCCGCCGGAGGTTCCGGCTTGAACCACCGATCGCGCTGCGCGGCAGCAACGGGTTCCAGGGCCGAACTTGAGAACCTGCCCGCCTGGCCTTCGGCGATCATGTTGGGATCGATGTCCGACGCGAGGATTTTCACGTCGTAGTTGGCCGCGTCCGCCATAAGAGAGAGAATGGTCAGGCCGATGGAGTAGGGCTCCTGACCGCTTGAGCAGGCGGCGGACCAGATGCGCACGCGCCCGCCGGATTTCGCCACCCTCAACAGGGGGGGAAGAACCTGCGTCTTCAGGTGTTCGAAATGATGGGGCTCGCGGAAGAAGCGGGTGACGTTGGTCGTGAGCGCCGCAAGCATGCGGCCGCGCTCCTCGCCGCCCTCCCGGGTGGACACGAGGGCGCAGTAGTCGTCAAACGTCTCAAGCTTCAACGCCCGCAGTCTTTTGGCCAGGCGCGAGTAGACGAGGGTCGCCTTCGATTCGGGCAGAGCGATGCCCGCATCGGCATGCAACATCTCCGCGATCCGCTGGAAGTCGGCGGTTGTGAAAAGATACTCGCCCTCGACGAGCGGCCGACGCTCGCGCGAAACGGCTGCTGTCATGGGTCGGGTCATGCTGCGTCCTTTTCCAGGTCCGGAAGGACGTGGTCGAGGGAGATCAGGCTGATCATCCGACCGTCGATGGCCAAAATACCTTGGACGAAGGTCTTCACGAGTTCGGAGGCCACATCGGGCGTGGGTTGGATGTCGGTCTCAGTCACGGTGATGATGTCCGAAACCGCGTCCACCAGGAGGCCAACCTGCTGGGATCCGATCTGGGCGACGATGATCACCGTCCGCTCCGTCGGGTCCGTGCTGGCGAAGCCAAGCCTGGCGGAAAGGTCCACAATGGGCAGGACGGCGCCGCGCAGGTTCACCACCCCGCAGATGTAGCTGGGCGAACGCGGAAGGCTCGTGGTCTTCGTCCAACCGCGGATCTCGCGGACTGACATGATGTTGACGCAGAACTCCTGCTCACCGATCCGGAAGGTGATGAGCTCGCGGTTCGCGCTCGTCTGAGTCTGGGTGTTGTGAAGATCGCTCATCGGTCATCCCACCATGGCAAGTTGAGGTTCGGCGCTCGCCGGCTCGCCGCTCCGCGACACGGCGACCACGGCGTCAACGTCAAGGATCAAGGCCACCCGCCCGTCGCCGAGAATGGTTGCGGCGGCGATCCCGGGGACGTGCCGGTAGTTCGCTTCGAGGCTCTTGATCACCACCTGACGTTGGCCCTGGATGGCGTCCACGAGGAGCGCCGCACGGGAGCCCCCGTCAGATTCGATGAGGAGCGCCACGCCATCTCCCGCCGCCATCATGGCCTGGCGGTAGCCGAGGGTCTGGCCCACGTCGATGAGGGGCACGTAGCTATCGCGCACCGCGATCACCCTGGCCTCGCCGCCCATGGAATGCACATTGGCCTTCTTGGGCTGAAGGGTTTCGACAATGGCCGTGAGGGGCACTACCAGGGTTTCTTGACCGACGGACACCACCATCCCGTCCAGGACCGCCAGGGTCAGGGGCAGGCTCATGACGAAGGTTGATCCGCGACCGGGGCGCGAGGTGATGGCGATTCGGCCGCCCAGGGCCTGGATGGAGCGCTTCACCACATCCATGCCGACCCCGCGGCCGGAGATGTTGGACACCTCTGTGGCCGTGGAGAAGCCCGGCAGGAAGATGAGGTTGTCCGTCTCCTCGTCGCTTAGGACGGCGTCAGGGGAGATCAAACCTCGCTCCACGGCGATTTGCCGGACTTTGGTTCGATTGATGCCCGCGCCGTCGTCGGTCACCTCGATGACGATGCGGCCCGAGCGGTGGCCCGCCGACAGGCGCACCACGCCCTCCGCCGGCTTTCCGGCGGCCGTGCGGGTTTCGGGCGTTTCAAGACCGTGATCGATGGCGTTACGGATCATATGGGTGAGGGGATCGGCCAGGCGTTCGATCACCGTCTTGTCCACCTCGGTGCCCTCGCCTTCGGTGACAAGGCGAACCTGCTTGCCCGTCATGGCCGCCACTTCACGCGCAAGGCGAGGCATGCGCTGGAACACGGATTTCACGGGCTGGGCGCGGATCGCCATGACGCTGTCCTGGATTTCCCGGGAGAGCTGCTCAAGGTCGTCAAGACCCATGCCGATGGCCGAGGCGCCGGCGATGCCCGCCTCCATCACCCTTTGGGACAGCATGGCTTGATTGATGACGAGTTCGCCCACGAGATCGATCAGGCGATCGACCCGCTCCAGATCCACGCGAATGGTCGAGCCGGCGGCGGTGAGGGCCGCAGCATCGTTCCGAGGCGCAGCGTCGAGGGGCGGCGCGCCGGCTTGGGCCTTGGCCGGGGTGGGGGGCGGCGCCTCGGCGACGGGCGCGGGCTCAGCGGGCGCGGCGTCCGCCATGCCCGCTTCGGATTGCACGCGGCGGATGAGGGCCATGACGTCAAACTCCGGCTCCCCTTGAGGGGCCGTGGGCTCAGGGATCCCCGCCGTTTCGGCCTCGCCCTGCAAAATGACCTCAAGTTCGCAGTCGCCGTCGACAAACTCAAAGACCTCGCGGATGTCCGTTTCGCTCCTTTGCGTCGTGAGAACCGCGGTCCAGGCGAGGTAGGCCCCCTCCGGATCCAGGGCCTCAAGGGCGGGCAAAGCGCTGTCGTCGACCCGCGTTTGAAGATCGCCGAGGGCGCCCAATTCGCGCAGTAGGACGCCGGCTTCATTAGCGTTGGCGTAGAGGTCCGGGCGGGGTTTGAACCGAATCTGGAACGTACGGCCGGGCGGCGTCTCCGCGTCGGGCTCGCTGTCTTCAATGAGGTCGAGGTTAACCGGCGCGAAGCCGAAATCGATGTCGTCGAGGTTTTCCTCGTCTTCCGGCTCAAGGCCGCCGTTTTGGGCGCTCAGCTCGCCAGCGACCAGGCGGACCCGCTCCTCATCCACCGCCCCGCCGTCACGGGCGGCGCGGACCAGATCGGCGAGGATGTCCGCGGCGCGGAGCATGGGCTTGAGAACCGTCACTGGATCGGCGTGCAAAGCTCCGTTGCGCACCCGGTCGAGGGTGGTTTCGAAGATGTGCGCAAAAGCCACGAGGTCGTCCAACCCGAAGGCGCCGGCCCCGCCTTTGATGGAGTGGACGGCGCGGAACACCGCGTTGACCACTTCGGCGTCGTCTTCCCCCGCCTCCATCGCCAAGAGGCCGGATTCAAGCTCAGCAAGCTGCTCCTCGCACTCTTGGAAAAACGTGACTTTGATTGCTTCCATCGGGTCCACGGCAGGGTTCCTTGGACGCTAGGCCGCGACGCGGCGGATGGCGTCGACGAGCTTGACCGGATCGAACGGCTTGACGATCCAGCCGGTGGCGCCGGCCTTGCGGGCGCGCATCTTCTTGTCCCCATCGCTCTCCGTGGTCAGCACAAGAATGGGGATCGCGCGGTTGCGCTCGTCGCCCCGCACGCCTTCGATAAATCCAAAACCGTCGAGACGCGGCATGTTGATGTCGGTGACAATCACATCCGGGCGCTCGTGGTCGAGCATTTCCAATCCCTGGATCCCGTCCTCGGCCTGGACCACCTCAAAGCCCGCCTGGACCAAGGCCAGTCGCAGCATGTCGCGCATGGTGCGCGAATCATCGACCGTAAGAACAGTCATGGTCATCGGAGCGGCTCCTTTCGAAGGCCGGCGTCAGGCGGGACGCCGAAGAGGTTTAGGGCGTTGCAGTAGGTTTCAGAGGGATTGACGATGGCGAGCTCGCGCCCGTCGTTCCGCCACGCCCGCACGGCGGCAAGGAGGACCTGCAGGCAAAGCCCGCCGAGGCGGCTGACCTCGCTGGCGTCGACGGCGAGGTCGACGCCCCGTCGTGCGAGGAACTCCCGGTGCAACTCGGCTGCAGCCTTAAGGTCCAGACATGCAGGAAGCGTAAAGACGGCGGCGTCTGTCTCGGATAGGGCGCTCACAGGGGTTAAAACTCCTCCCAGCTATCGTCGGTCGGGGCCGGCTTGAGCGCCGCCCCGCCCCGGCCGAGGGTCTTGAGCGCCGGCCGGGACCGAGGGGCCGTGGGCCGCGCCTTGGCGGACGTGTGCATGACGGGCGCGGCGTCGGCGCCAATTTTGAACTCGGACAGGAGCCGGCCGAGTTCGGAAGACTCCTTGGCCAGCGAGTGGCTGGCGGCCGTAGACTGTTCGACCATAGCGGCGTTTTGCTGCGTAACCTGGTCCATTTGGTTGACGGCCGTATTCACCTCGGCCAGTCCGGCGGACTGCTCCTGCGCGGAAGCGGCGATCTCCGTCACGAGGGTGTTGATCTTCGCCACCTGGACCACGATCCGCTCCAGGGACATGCCCGTCTCGCCCACGAGGGACACGCCGGTCTTAACCTGCTGTCCAGAGGCGGAAATTAAGGCCTTGATCTCTTTGGCGGCGTCGGCTGAACGCTGGGCCAGAGCCCTTACCTCTGACGCCACCACGGCGAAGCCGCGTCCCGCGTCTCCGGCCCGGGCCGCTTCAACCCCGGCGTTGAGGGCCAGAAGGTTGGTCTGGAAGGCGATCTCGTCGATCACCCCGATGATCTGACTAATCTGATTGGACGACTTCTCAATTGCGCTCATGGCGTCCACGGCTTCGCGCACCACCTGGCCGGAATGCTCCGCGTCGGCCTTGGCGGTCGCAACCACCGCGTTCGCCTCTTTGGCCCCCTCAGCGGTGCGTTTCACCGTCGCGGTGATTTCATCCAAGGCCGCGGCGGTCTCCTCCAGGCTCGCCGCCTGCTGCTCGGTGCGACGCGACAGGTCGTCGGAGGCCTGGCTGATTTCTGAACACCCGCCGCGGATGCTGTGCGAGGTGGCGGACACCATCTGCATGGTGCCCTGAAGCCGTGATATGGCCGCGTTAAAGGCGTGGCGCATGGCCTCGTAGGCCGGCGGCAAGGCGTGATCGAGGCGATAGGTGAGTTCTCCGCTCGCCAACTTGTCCAAGCCGGCGCCAATGGAATTGGAGACGAGGGCCACTTGCGCGTCGATGGCGGCCTGTTCGGCCGCGGCGCGCTCGAGCTCGGCGCGCTCACGGGCCGCTACGGCGTCTCTGTCCGCTTTCACCTTGGCCTGGGCGTTGGCTTTAAAGGTGAACATGGCCTTGGTCATTCGGCCCACACAGTCCTTGTTGTCCGTGAACTCAATGGGGCTGTCGATGTCCCCGGCCGCTAAACCCTCCATCCGAACAACGGTGCTAACATAGGGGTCGCAAATGGCGTTCTTAAGTACAAAGCCCAGTCCATACGAGAGTATTACTAAGACCGCCGCCCCAGAAAGGCCGACATAAAGATTTAATACACCAAGTCCCACGGCCGCCATGAAAATAGACATGGTGACCAAGAGGGCGGTCTGAAGTCCAAACGCCCACGACATTTTCAGTCGGATCGGCGCGACTTCTCGAAACCAGGTCAACATGTGCTCTATTCCCCCCGACGGGATTGCGCGTATTAATCGTCGAATAGCTAAATAGACGCTAAATTTTCCTTAAACGGACCTTAGGCGCGGCGCGTCGAGACTGAAGAACGGGCAAATCGGCCTGCACGCGCCAGGGCTGGCAGTAAGTAAAGCTGCACCAGGTTCGAGTTTTAATGATAAATAAACTATAATTTAGCGGATCATGGAGGGGTAAATTGCATATAAGATGGATTTTTTGACTTGCATATAAGTGTACATATTTGCGTCATCACGTATTAATTGGGGACAATATTCTATTCTTCTGGAAAGAGAAGAAAAGAAAGATCCTGGTATAGGTGTTTTAAGCTGAACGGTGCGCAGTCTATCCGTTGCGACCAGGTCCCTTGAGTGCGTGCGCAGATGTCGCAGGCGATTTTTTTCGCCATTCCTAATCTGCGCAATGCGCCGGATGGAGCGCCCGCGAATGGTCGCCTCAGGCGGAAGCGTCCGATCCTCCCCTCAAGCGATTGGTCTTGACGCCCTTAGGATGGATGGCGTCCCTCTAAAGCGCGTTTGGCGTTGCGCCGGCGTCGGAACGTCGCAGGCGCGACGCCAAACCCGCCGGGGTGGAAGGAATGCGCGGGGTGAAGGAACTTAGGCCTTACCCCGCCGTCATAGACTTTCCCTTCCGCAATTGCGCGCCTGGTGTGGAGCTCCGTGCAAATTTCTAAGCAAGTCGGGGCTGATCCCTCATCACTTGGCGGTTCCGGAGCTTTTATTTTAGTCATTTTCGTCTTGAATTGAGGTTTATTGCGCAAAAACGGGGGCGCTATCATTGCATATTTTATTTGTGCTATTGGCGGTATTGCTAAATTTGAGCGATAGACGTGTCAAATATACCCTGATCCCTAAGGATTAAGCGGTACGGTTAGATTGCAGCCATGAGCTGTCAATCCAACTATACGCCCCAGGGGGATATTGGCCTCAGAGCGCCAAACCATGGGCTGTTAAGGCTATCTTAGAAGCTAAACCGTAGGCGTCG
>Ga0116231_10002116_pt1 | contig 41494 bp, 23 predicted proteins | sample S1TSphgellanicum_2_FD_89695 | JGI IMG/M metagenome (GOLD analysis project Ga0116231, IMG submission 89695) | Host-associated microbial communities from peat moss isolated from Minnesota, USA - S1T2_Fd - Sphagnum magellanicum MG | ecosystem: Host-associated > Plants > Peat moss > Unclassified... | reverse complement strand
TTTTTTTTTTTTTTTGGGGGGGGTTGTATTTTACTCATCTGTTTATGTTTAAGTTCACAGCTGACAAACTTTGTCTTTTGTTGGTGGGGGGGATTGATGGTGGTTGGATTTCCAGAAAGAAATGGACAGTTTGAAGCTTAAAATTTTGTCTCTGAAGCAGAAGGCTGCAAGCCAAAGACGCCCGTGTCGGGCTGGGTTTTGTGGGTTATATGGACCACTTGTGGATCCTGTTGAATTACACACCCAGAAGATGGAGGATGTCTATCACCAAATCCGAGAACTTCAGACTTCTTTTCGGAACAAACAATCAGTATGTTTCAATCATGCATGTTTTGCTCAAATCCTTGTTGCATGGTTTTAGGGCATGCTAAGCCATTGCAGGAAGGATTCACACAGAGTGAAGAGAAATGTAGAAAAGTTCCTCAAAGCATATACCCTTAATGGATGGATCCTGATAAAATCAAACCCCATGAACGAACTTTGAATCCTGAATCCCAAAAAATAATATTTAGTATCTGTTGTTGCAGGAGGTGCCAACAGCGTTTGTGACATTCAAAACTCGGTGGGAGGCTGCAACCACAGCTCAGACACAGCAGTCATCCAACCCTATGATATGGGCAACCGAGTGGGCACCTGAGCCCAGGGATGTGGACTGGAGTAACTTAGAAATTCCTTACAGCCAACTCTTCTTCCGACTCATCTTGGCGGGTGTTCTGGCAGCCCTCATCACCATCTTTTACATTCCCTTGACGGGTTCTGCTGTTGCACTTGCCAATCTTAACAGCCTGAAACGATACCTTCCCAATGTCATTGTTGATGCTCTCCTGAAGATGTGCGTTTCCTCAACCCTGGTAGGGTATAAGGAGATTTTGTGATGGAAAATCTGGATGAGGAGATTCCAGCAGTTCCAGGGGAAATTATTATTAGAACACACTGATTTTGATGTTGGCTTTTGCAGCCCGGGATTGAAGTCTGTGATCCAAGGGTACCTTCCTGCTCTAGTGCTTTCAGCGATTCTATATTTTGTTCCATATATTATGCTGTATTTGTCACAGCTTGAAGGTTATGCATCTGTTAGCCATCAGGAGCGCAAGGCAGCTGGGAAATTCTTCAATCTTTTGGCTGGAAATGTGTTTCTTGTGACTGTGTTGGGAGGTTCATTGGTCTCAATTATCGAAACCTTTGCAGATGAGCCCAAATTGATTCCAAGGCGGTTAGCTGAAGCCATACCCAGCCAGGTAAGAAAACAATATATGTCTATGAAACAAAAAGTGCAAAATAAAAAATGCAAAAGTATCTTCTGTCTTTTGTCACGCTTTCTCTCTTAAGTTCACATACACATTTGGATAAAAGAGAATGGCAAATCTCCTTGCACATGTATGCATTTAGGTAATGGTGTGTATGACGGTCCTGTGTGACACACTGTGACTGCAGGCAGAGTTCTTCATAACATATGTGTTGACAAGCTGGACAGGCTTCCCATTGGAAATATTGCAAACAGGCTCACTTATATTCAACTTCCTGAAACGTCACACTGTTGAACGGAAGCAACAACCTCTTCTGGACACTGTTCAGTCACTACCATACTACCGAACAATCCCATCAATCCTTTTTTTCATATTGTTGGGATTGGTGTATTCCATTGTCAACCCTCTTTTACTCCCGTTTCTTCTCATTTACTTCATATTGGGCTACATTGTTTTCCGTAACCAGGTATTTGACAAAAGAATGCTCTCCTTTCACTCTTTTGTCTCTGGCATCAATCAGCAGCTGTCATGATTTTTTATAGCTTTTAATTTGTGACTCATTTTTCATTGTGCTTTTCCTAAATCTTATTTGTTCAGGTGCTATTTGTTTATGAACCAGCGTATGAAACGGGAGGGCAGTTCTGGCCAGAAGTTCACACCCGCATTATCTCTTGCCTAATCTTTACGCAAGTGTTATTCATTGGGTTATTTTCGTTGAAAGGGTCGGGTCGGGCATCTTTAGCGTGCATTCCATTGCCAATTTTGACACTCCTTTTTCATGCCCATTGCCGGCAACAATTTCAACCCACGTTTAAAAACTTCAATCTGGAGGTAGATAGGGTTTACCTACAAACCTGAACCCTAATCCCTAAACCTGGTTTTCTTTCCTTGCTTCAAAGGCTAGTTCATGACTTTGGATGGCAATTAGTTTGCAGAAATAGCTTTTGAACTAGTGCAATCCTACGTGGGCTTTTTGGGGCCGGGGGTGCAGAGCACGATGAAGAAGGATATGGAGGACGAGGCTTCTGGACGAAAGGAGCAAGTGCTAAATGAAATTCAAACAGCATATTTACACCCAGCTCTACATGACGTCACTTTGGATGTTGAGCATAACTCCAATACTGAGCGCCTCCTTCCTGCATCCTCAGCCTTTGATGATACTCCACCTGTCTAAGTCTGCAACTCCTATGCTCCAGCCCTTATGGTCACCTTCTCACTTGGGTATGTGTATGTTATCCATGACCAAGTCTTTAAATCCACTTCCTAGTTTCCCATTCAAAGTTTTTTGTTGAGAGCTTACACAGCCTTGCTTTCAGTTTAGATTCAGATTGAGCCTTCACATTGTTATCTTCGTTTCTTAGCAAAACCCAAATCAATGTTGTTTCTCTGATTTCCTTCACATGGGTGTTATATCGAGACAAAAGTTTAGACTCTCCCATCTGGGTGCTGTCCAAAATAATGTATCCCAATTCACTATTTGGATAAATTGTTTCTAAATTGTAACTTGCTGAGAAGTGTGAACACATGCATTATTTCGTGGCCTGCCTCCAGATTGAGCTACATTGCGGACTCATCATCATCCAACCAGCATGGCGGTTCTCTGTGTCAGTTTTTCAGCAAGTTAACACATAGTGGCAGTGTGAAGGTAAAGGTTCAACACTAAAGTTCTGCATCAAGTAAGTGACTCTTTCTAAGTGTTGGGTTCAAAAGGATACTGCTGTATATTAGAAATTTGGATTTGAGAAAGTCAAAACTGCATGTGTCTTATTGTGGGTCTTTATCACAAAAGTGTGATTTGAAGCATTTGGTTTTGTCTGTAATCGCAGAATAGATTGAACAAAATTGTGTTTCAATCTGTAAATGCTTAGTGGGTCATTGAAATTCCTGTGTAAACTGTCAGTGTAACTGTGTATTCTGAAGCAATTATTACTTCCCTATTTTGTTTGAGGATGGAAAAATTGTACCATGTTCTTATATTATGTAATTGAAGTTTGCAAACAGCTCTGCTTGTCTGCTGACTCTTGGATGGCAAATTGGTGGGTTTGGAAAAAGTCTGTCTAAATAGATTCTTGGGTTACTACTACTTGGAAACTATGGCAATGGAATTTTTGCAGGTCTTCAAAGTCATTCATAAATTGCAAGTAACCAAATTGGGAAAGAATGAGGAACTAGAACTGTTGGTCTTGAAATTTGAGAGCTCAGTGTGTCAATGATATTGATCTTGTCTGAGTTCTAGTCTATAAACTGTTTTTTAGAGTATTTCTGGAGGGAAAGTCCAAATTGGAATGTCTAGCCAACTTGAGGGCCACTAAAAAGTACTGTTGAGCTTTGCAACAGAAGTGTGTGTGGGCAATGGTTTCACTACCCTTTTGGTATGGAGGGAGGGTCTACAAAATATCCTCCCATTTGGTCAACGACATTGTTCAAACATGGTTTAATGGATAGATAAGAGCATCTCCACTAGCACATTGCATAACATGTTTTGGATGAAGATAACTAAAAATTTGCTCAATAGGCTCGGATTAGGTTGGTGGTTGTGTGCTCAAGTCTATGATGTTCTGTGAGAAGGCTAGTTGCCTTCAATTCTATGATGAGCCCTTTCTTCTTAGTGTAATGGTAGTGGCTCAGCATTTCTTTTCAAGATGCTGAGGCTGTCAAAAGTCATGCTGCACAGTCTAACACTTGCTCTTCATTGATCAAATATATTGATTGGTCCAAATGGTTTGCTTTTCGTAGGATTTATGGTCTCAGTTTATGGTTATGGGTGGGGCGTGTGGAACGTTAAATATGTCTCTCTGTAACTTATTTACTCTTTCTCAAGCCCCAGGGATGAACTTAGGACTATAAAGTGTTAGAACTTAATATAATAAATCACATAGACTAATCAATATATCTCACCAATGAAGAGTAGGCGTTGGACAATGCTATGGCTCATGCCAGCCTCAACATATTGAGCAAAAATGTTGAGCCACATTCATTTTACTGAGCATGTGGAGCAACTTTTTATTGATCTTCTTCAAAACATGTTGTGCAATGTGTTGATGGAGATGCTCTTACAGCACAAATCCCCCTAAACTTGGTATGTGAGCTTCTACCAGAGTCTACCAAATCTAAAATAGGGTGCAAGTTATTTCCTCATCCATACACTCAACCTAAGTCTACCAAGACCAGAATAGGATATAAGTTATTTCCACATCCTCACCCTGGATAGTGTGAAGTGAGGTCAATGAAACGTCACCACATGGACCAATCATTGTGACCAACCAATTGTATTCTTTTGTTTTAAGAGAGCCTTGTATCCTCTTGCATATTTGGAGCAGGGTTTTCTTTTTCAATTGTGTGATGTAGCCACCTCAGTGATGATGATCCACAAGAGGAATTGCTAAAATTTGGTTACAGGTTAGAGAGGAAATTTAAGAATCTTGCTATATTTTGGTGACGTGCTGAAACCTTTTGTCTAAATATGGTGATTTCAGATTTTTTTCCCTCAAAATCTGGCAATAAGGAGGGGGGTGTGGGATGGGATGGGATGAGATGAACTAACATTTTTTCACATATAACATAGGAAAGAGTTCTACATAGGTGATCTTGGTCAAACCTAGATTGGTTTCAACTTAAAAGTTGATTTCAACATATGGTGACATTGACCTAAACCCTTTTAACTAATGTTTGTGTTTTGATTAATTTGATTAAAATTTATTTTTAATTTAATTACACATTTGATTGTTGAATGACCATTCCAATAATCGAAATGTGAGATTTGTCTATTCCTTGATGCAATCCATTTAAAACATTATTTGGCATGTTTTGATTCAAGTTAGCTACAAATTATTTTGTGCACCTATTGTAATATCTAAATGCCACTTGCAAGTTTCACTTATGAAAAATATGTTGTTTGAAATATAAATGATAAATGATTTTTGAAAGGGTTGAGCCAAAGGAATTTATAATATTCAAAGCAACAGTACAAGTTACCACCCGAATGATCATCTATTCAAACAACCTGAAAGTGGCACACATCTTTGTATAATGGGCATTGGCCAAAACCAATATAACTGAAATTCTATTTAGAAAAAGCTATATATATTGAAATACTCTTCAATTGAAATGAAAAAGGGCATTAGGTCACTGAATGGGTATAATTGGTTTTCATTAGAAAAATTAGAAGGTGTTTCCTCAAATTTGATGCTTATGTTATCAAGAAGAATACCCATTTTATCAAATGAAAAATTTGGATGAGCATTTTCATGCACAAATTTTGATTCAATTTTTCATTGCGATTTGGAACACATGGACATAGAAATGTGTCAAAATGGTGTTTAGAGTAAAGCTTAAAATAATATTTATAACAACATAGCGAAAACTTCTAGCTAGGCCACTCCATATTCAACATATCATGTGCAAACAAAGGGTTTTGTTTATCATACACATTTATGAATTAGTTGTTAATTGGACCCTATTGACATGCAAAATTTGAATGACTCTTAAAATTGGTCCTATTGATTCTTTCCATATTTGTATTATCACCCTTTTAAAACTATGCACTACACTTTAGTGTCAAATGGAGAAATGTAGATGAGTCCATTGAATTTCATACTGAAAACAAAAGAGTTGGTCTCAGTTCATGTGGGTTAGAATTCATGGAACCATCACACCCAAGATTGTTTCAATTGTAACTCGACAGCTCTGAAGAATATGTGAAGCAGCCTCTCTTTTGGCTGACTATGTAGTCGTCAAAAAGAGAAAATTAAACATTAAAAAAATCTAAAATCAAGTGGTTTTTGGGATTTTCAATAGCCAGAATAAAATGACCCAATGGTAGGATCAGTTTGGTATGAAAATTTTAGAGAGTAGCAATGTTGGGTAGGTACCTGGTTTGGCATAAATTTGTTTTATACCACGTAAAACAATGTAAGTGTAAAAACAAATACACTTGTATGGTTTAAAGTGCATATGTAAAATAATGTAAGTGTTAAACGATGTCAAATTTATGATTTTTACTTGGGGAGAGGGAAGGATTTCATAATGTTTTTGTGATAAGGTAACCAAATGACCCATTGCAAAATAAAAACCATGAAAACATGCACTCGCAACTAATTAATATGGATTTGCAAGAAAATATGATCATTAAGAATATATAATATATTCACTTACAATTACATGTCCCAAAACATTTACACAAGATTGTGTAAATGTATTTGACAAATACTTACATTGATCTTGTGTAAATGTAAATGTAATAAAAATATTTATACACGATAACAATGTAAGTGTAAAATGTTTGGATGTGTAAGTTTAGACACTTACATGAGATTTACACACCATATCTATGATTATTGCCACATGCACACACAACAGCGGTCCAGACTCCAGACCACCTAAATCTGACAGCCAGCTTCGTTTCATATAACAAAGGGAATCATCGAGTCTAGACTTGAAGTATTGGAGATAGTATCATATGAAGCTTTGGGGCAATTGGGTAGAAGCTTGGTTTGTACTCTTTTATTAGAAGCTTGAGCAAATAAACAAAATGAGAAGTTCCACACTGTGTAACCAAATCAATTGACAATAATTACACGGTGAATGTTCAAATGTCTAGGCAAAAAACTCCAAGCAAGAACTTTGGTCAAATACCTAAAAGAAAGTGTGTTTGTAAAATTCCACATCCTCCCAAAGTGGAGTTGGAGCTTGGGGAAGAAACTACAACTTCACAGTTTTCCAAACCAAATGATTTCCACAATAAATGACTTCAAATTCCCATGCACATCAATGAACCCGAGGCCAATAGAAGATATTTCAAATTCACGGGATGTTGGACACTGCACTTAGAAAACTCGGTCTGATCTGGTCACAGTTGGTTGAATTGTAACTTTGTACGTGTTCCTAGTCTCCCTCGGAAAGAACAAAAGTGTCATAAAACCTTCTCCAGGTATGATATGTGTACATTTACTGGTTGGTCAAATTGTACTCCGTCAAATTGAAACCTTCAAAACCCTAAATTTCAACAAGGGAGACCTTGTGTATAAGTTTCACTGGTATGATATGAAGAATGTGCCTTACTAATGATTTTCCTACCTACCTACACATTACATACCTACCTACTTACATACAGGATCCATCCTTTACACAATAGGTTACCAGTGTGAGAGGCCTGACCAGTGTTGTGTGGTTCTTTGATTTTGTTATGTAAATAACCTCTTGTTCTGAAATCAAAGAACCTTAGGGTTCCACTTTTTTTTTTTTGGACAAATCAAGAATCGAGGTTCTTGTCTTTTGGAAAATTTTCAAATTGAAACAAACCTCTGGTTTTGGGTTTTTGAACAAAATTCAAACAACCAATGGTTTTCATGAAAGAATTGGCCAGCAAAGAACCAGTGGTTTAGGGTAGGTCCTATTATGGAGTTCTTTGAGTTTTAGAGCACCGAGTAAATGGTCAAAACTTGTCCTATGAGTTTTGGACAAGCAATGCTCAAGGGACAGAACCAATCCATGTAATTTTTGAGAACCATCTGACAGGATCTCCATATACCCGACTCATACCCGTCAGTTCTGTTTTGGAAACAAACTAGAGATTCTCCTCCCAACACTGGCTGGACCTGACATAAAATATCCCTAGAGAACACCAAATTAATAAATCAATAAATAAGATTTGTAACTTTGTATTGTGTAAAATGCTGGTTATTTTGATACCTTGTGTGTGACTGAGGAAATTAATTTCACAAAATTAATTTAACCATGAGTATAATAAGTTAACCATGATCAAAACTCATGGTTTAGTTGTCATTAACTCAGAGTAGTGGTGTCCTGATTGTTATGTTCTTTGGTGACATGTGTTCTTGTGCTTTTTATTTGCCTTGTACAAAGATTTCAGAGTCACTTGCTTGGATGAGATTCATTTCTCAGACTACAACACTGGTTTATTATGGTCCCAAACTCTTTCAAGGCTTGAAATTGACTCTTTCCGAAACCCAAATGCACACAAATTGATGCAGGCTGGCTTCACATTCCAAATCCTGATATCTACTTTGCTATGCATTTTCCATGTTAAAAAAGACATGCAAGACGGGTTCCAAAATAAAATGCAAGTGCTGGAGGAAATAGGTAGAGAGGAAAAAAAAAAAACTTCCAACAGCATCATGGCCAGCCAAGTTTGATTCTCCAACAAAAAGGAGCCTGCAACATCATATACTCTGGAACAACAAAAAAGAAGTCCATTGTGACTGTTATATAAATAAAGTTGTGACTCCACTCTGTGTGTATTTAGATTAACTCAAAGACTGTACAAATATAAGTCACCCATAACAGGTGAAGAACACATTATAACTACCACAAATACAAAAAAATATGCTACAATTTTACCTCCTCATGCCCAATCCATGTTGGAACAGATGGGTGTGTTGTGTGCTTGTTTGTCTGTGTGTCTCTCTCTCTTTTCCGCTGTCTTTTGTGAATGGGCCGCATGAGTTCTCTCAGGTTGACCTGATCTTCCTCCTCTTCTCTGCTAGAGATACTTTGTAATCTAAGAAAAACAATGGGGTTCCACTACTACTCTTACAAGAGCTGCTGCCATAGCAGTCTGCAGCTTTCAAATTTAGTCTATATTCCTCCCATCTCTCTCTCTCTCTCTGTGCCTTGTAATTCTTGCAAGGCTACTACTAACTATAGTGAGCCTACACTCACTGGGAGGATCGATGAGTATATTTCTGTATCTCACTTTCAATTGAATTGTTTTCCCTTGGCCTCGGTTTCTCTCTGCTTCTGTTTCCAGGCTGATTTTTAAAGAAAAAGATCCTAGACTCTGCAGGGGACTCGCTCACAAACTACAGTGAAGCAACATAAATCATGTCTTGCTGCCAGAGATACCCATCTGCCGCTCTTCTCAATTCCTAATTTGCTACTCTCTTAAATGATCCCATTAAGAGAGGAACACATTGGAGTAGGAGCTATCCAATCAAACTCACACAGTTGATGATCTCCGGATAGTAGTCCTGGAATGATGGTGGGTGGCTGCTGTTGCCTTTGGCTGTAGATTTACCCACTCAAACCGACCTGGCAATGGTGCATCCATCAAAGGATCGAAATTGTATCTGCATGTCTCAACACAGGAGATGCATTGTCAAGAACATATTCACAGCTGAAGAACAAAATCAACTGAACATGTTTCAGCAAAGTAGGTGGACCTCACCTGTCTGTGAATCTTTTCCGTTCCCTTTCCTCAAAATCAGAGAAGAAGTCCTCCAATTCTGCTGGAGATGGTGAGTCAAATAGCCGTCTTCGGACAACTTGTTGAGAAGTGGCCACCTTCTTGAAGAGAAATTTAGGGATCTCCTTTTCTTTTGTCTCCTGTTGCGGAGGGGGTGTACTTGGTCTACTTTCACATGATGGAGCGTACAGTCTTTCCAGAGATTGGCCCTGAAAATGTTGAATGCATTTCTCATATTTCCGTTTTGGGGACTGTTCCTGCAATTGTGCCTGACATTCCTGAACTTCCTGCAACTGTTCCTGAACTGTTTCTGGAGATGATTCACTGCAATTTCACAAAAATGCATTTTAGACCCAGTGTAAACAAAAGCAGTTCTCACCAACTACGTTACACCAGAATTGTAAAAAAAGTAACTGAATTTGCAGTTCGAGAGTCCACATAAATACATTTCCTATCACTCTGTTCCCCATGGCTACTCAAGCCAAGCTGAGGTCTCAAAAAACCAGAGAAGAAAGAGAAAATAGCAGAGAGGTAAGTTGTACCAAGCTCTGGGGAGATCAGACTGATTCAATATCTCCACAGTATTCTTTGTTGCATCAGACTGAAGATTGTCATGGGGGGCCAAAACCACATACCAGAATATTTTCCTCAGCCCCTGCACAAAGTGAGACTACTTCAGCTTGATACTTACAGTAATGTGGTTGGTTCACAAACTCAAGGATCTGTTGATCACACCTCCCTCTACAAGCCTAGTTGGAGCAAAGAAGATTCAGAAACAAGTTTAATGACACAAATATGCTCTTCTGTTCTGTTGGCATTCTTTGGTACACTCTCTGACTAGAATAAGCAGGAGAAGAACTTTGTGGTCACCTTGGCAGAGGAGACATTGTTGAGAGTCTCAATCAGCTTGTTCCGAGTGTCCACGTCTGGAGTATCATCTAGGTATTTGGCAGCTTGCTGGATCATAGCTTTGACTGCCTGCAAACCACCAATGCCCATCCAACCAAATCTAAGGATTGAATGGCCCAAACCATGATAGCTTCACTTTTACTTCTGATGTTGAGAAACAACAGAGAAGTGCAAAGTACTTATATGCTCCATTTGCATCCTCTCCACCTGTGAAAATGGTTTGAACAAGGGACTGACTTTGACACTATTGGTAGTTGAAGTAGATCACACAAGAACTGCTGGCCTACCAAAGGAAAAAGCAATGGGCAAGTCAGAAACCTAGATATCTTTGACTGTAACAAGAGTTTCACTACAGCACCTGCTGAAGCTGCTGTTGACGCTGAGAGAGCAGATGAATTTGATCATTCAGAGTTTTCCAGGCTCGTGCTTCATAACAGAGTTGAATAATGGCCACCACTATTCTTCTGGTTCTGGAAACATCAGCAGCACAACGCATTTGGTTCTCCAATTTCAATAGCTCCTCGATTGCAGCATCCAATCTCCTCTCCTGTGGCACAAGGGTACATAGGAAAAAATTACAAATTTTGTCAAGATGATGAGGGGTGTCCCAGGCAAATGATGTCCTTGATGCAGAACAACAACCCCAAATCAGGAAACCAATTTTATAGATCTATACTCAGAGAACAAGTATCCTCAATTTTTAACCAAGGTTTTTAGGGACTCACCCATTCTTCAAGCAACATGAACACTAGTATGTGCGCATTGCAAAAAGTTATAGAAACTTTCATTACTGCACCACAAGGATCTATTAAGATATGGATTTTCTCCCATAGCTTTCTTGGTGAAAGGACTTCAATTTGCTGTAGTACTCAGCCTCACAAGATCATAGGGTCCTGAAAATTTCAAGCAAGCTCATTCTTGGAAAGAAGCTATGTACATTGATTGACCTGATATTGTAACTTGTACAACAATTTGTGTTATTCATTCTCCCTCAGAAAGACTGTGAAAGAAGGAAGGACTTCAGGTGGCAAAAGATGATCTCAAATTGAGAATCATATGTGTAAGAAGTATGCATGCAAACTGCTGCCTTAGAACTTGAATGGTGGCACTGGATGCTGGTGACAGGAGAATGCTCGACAAACTTGACATGTCCAGAGCCATCTTCTTTCTCAGAGATTAACTAGTGAGCCTTTTTATAAGAAGAAAAGCACAGATTGAGCTTGATTTGAATGAGATTCTTCTAAGTTCGGGAGACAGAGAAGATCCCAGGGACTTAGATCCATAAGACAAAAACCATTTCTTCACTGAACTTTGAAGCAGATTATGCAGGATCTGCACAAAGACACGATCCTGATGATTATGATCGTGTTCTGGATGGACTCGAGAAGACTCTCTTCTTCAGACATGTCTCTCCGGAGCAGCACCGTCGCTTATGAATTCGACAGCGCTTGAGGAGGAAAGGAGAAACTTATATTACTCACCTCAAGAGCCACCACTCGCTGCGCCTGAATGTGTCTATCCAATGAGACGTAGTCTGTAGCAGCGCCGCAGTCCTCAGTATCGGTAAGCGCCATCTCCGTCTCATCTTCTACGTCCTTCATCGTGCTGCTGTTTTCCATCCGGTGACAGTTCTGATGATTCGTTCTCGCAGGCACAACAAAACCCTACGTGCGCTGACGTCTGTTGATGTCTGTTTCAGCGGCAATGCGACCAGGGACAAAATCGGGGGGGAGAGAGAGGATAAACAGGGAATGGAAAACAAAAGCGCAGGACCGGGAGTGCCAGAGAGGAAAACGATGGTGAAGATCGGAATTTGCTCACGCAAAAGCAGCGGTGTGCACTCGACCAGAAAACAGCCGCAAGCAAACAGACAACCAGTCCATTACAGTAACGAGAAAGAGACTTGACGGCCGCGTGCTGAGAGAAAAGGAGCGATACTAAATTACTCTCCTGACGAAGGCGAGAGATGAATTCTCAGGGTAGTCTCCGCAGAAAACCCAACGGCAAACCGATTGCAACACAGATAGAGAGACAGAGAACACGAGGCAATGCAGAATGAACAACGCACAAGAGTCAGAACACAGAAGAAAACAGGCAAGCAAAGCTTCCGGTGCTCCACAACCGAGCAAGACGAAAGCTGCGAAGGGGACCCGTGGATGGGAAGACGGGAAGAAACTAAATACAACAAGAGCTCTTGCAAGGATCAAGCGAATTGCAACGTGTATCTGTGCGCCTGTGCGTCTATCTTTCTATGCATCTATGCATCAATGCATCTGCGTCTTGTTGTAGAATCCTAGGATCAAAAGGACCGCAGGAATTTACTTACGCGCATTCCATCTCCGGCCTCAAACCTCCCTGAGGCTCTTCTACTCTTCTTCTTATTACTTCACGCCCGTTCGCCCGCCAGAAGCCACAGGACACATAACTGCCTCCAGTGAACAGAAAACTGCACCAAAACCTGACACCAGACGATCAATCCGACCACGAGCTCGCAGTCTACAGTATGACAAGCGTGTACCACACGCATCGGGAACGCGATGATGATGTGAAATCGGAAGAAAGCAAGGAAGCGCACTCCGAGAGAGAGAGAGAGAGAGCGAGAGACAGCGCAGCGAGCAGAGAGCGTTTCCTTCGTCGTCTCCACCGCGACGGCTTGCGAAGAGCCTTTCTGTTGCCTTGGGCGGCCCGATCCGGTCCGGGTAGCAGCGGCAAGAAAGTAACCGGTACGTGCCCACTGCCCAGTATGGGTACGAGGTAGGTGGCGCGTGAGATAGGCAAGGGCCGGGCGACCCGGGCGCCGGTGACTAACGTAGTGAGTCCAGAGTCCCCACTTAGCGAGCAAGGGCCAAGTTAGGCTACGAATGGAGTAGGTAAAACACAAGGGGAATAACAATTAACATGAAATTTTAATTCCTGACACATGAACGACAAGAACAACGACTACTGGAACATGTAAGTGAAGTAAGTAAGTAATAAGTGGGGGTTCTTCTTCTTAATTTGGAACCTGGAGAAGAAAATGATTCCTTTTAATGGGGAACCTGGAGAAGAACTGGGTCTTAAAGTTAAGTGTGGAACCTGGAGAAGAACTGGTTCTTAAAGTGTGGAACCTGGAGAAGAACTGATTCTTAATGTGGAACCTGGAGACAACAACAACTAGTGAATGAATGAATGAATTAATGCCGGCGGAATTACCAAGTGGCGTCTGGACTCGTCTACACTACTACGGGTACTACCCAAGTTGATGTAATACCCAGGATGTTCTTTTTGCCTTCGGCGGCCCGTCCAGATAGCACCAGCAATTTGTTTTTTAAGAAAATTTATTATTTTTCTATTATACCCGGTGATGATGCGTTCCCGGTTATCCACTGGGTATCACAGTAAAACCAATGAAAGTGGGCGTTTTGAAAAATGAAACGCCTGTAGAAGAGGCCACTACATTTTTTTTTAAAAATTTTGAAATGTCAGGCCCTTTTGTGGAGGAGAAATTTGATGCAATAAGGCGCACTCCATCCATGCCTCCAAATGTCGTTCACTTTTTTTTTTGTACATGGTGTGAGTTCGTCCAATGACGAGGTTGGTGGTTGTTTGTTTGGTCGGTCGGTCGGTCGGTCAGTTGACCGAGCATTCACAAACCAACCAAAAATTGCATGTTGTGTTGTTCTCTTGTGATAAAGTTTTGTTGGTTTGCATGAAAAAATAACACCCCCTCAGTGAGAAAGGAGTGCCCCCCCCCACCTCTCTTCAAACAAATTTTTTGTTTGATTCCCTTATGAATTCCTAAACCATTTTTTTAGAAAATAAAATAGAATGAAAATCCTACTCCCTGCAAGTTCGTCTGTTTGATTCCCTTATGAATTCCTAACCAAATTTTTTAAAAAATAAAATAAAATAATAATCCTACTCCCTCCAAGTTGGTCTCATGTTTTCTTGTGTCAATTATAGAATAGTGTGAACAAGGAAATTGGTAGGTAGAGAACCCACCTAATCTTTGTCCATTCATGTCGTGGCCCAATCAAATAACCTGGCAAAATATATAATTGACTCAATCTTTTTTCTTCATTTTCAAAGAGTTTAATATCATTTTTGAAAAGAGCATCCAATAGCACTCCAGCAAATTGGAAAAAAAAAAAAAAGTAATAATAAAGACTTGGACTCATTACTATATGGTAGAGAGAGATTGGCCCTCATTTTCAGGAAATTTAGATCTCATGAAATAACGCATTATTACATTATGCTTTGCTTTGTATTCACATTAAAATAAAAAAAATGGATTTTAAAAATATAGTTGAAGGGCGCCTTCCTGAATGTACCTTTTCATCCACAAAGGCGAACCATGCATTTCAAAAAAATGTAGTGCCCACAAGGCTTGCCTTTCCTTTTAGTTTTTATATATATATAAATAAAATAAAAATCCTATGAGTCTTTATGCACCGTAAAGTGCTTGACCTCGGAATTGGACCAATGCTTGGCTCCACCTTGTGCAGGCCCTTATTCTGGTAAAGCCCATGAACCTTGGGCGTATGCTTGGCTCCACCTTGCATAGGCCCTTATTCCAGTAAAGCACGCAGCCTTGGGCTTTAGCTACCACTTAAAAGAACCAAAACAAAGAGCAACACTAGACGGTAGTGTGTCCAAGATGAACTCCAAATACACTTAGAAATATTTTTGTTTTCCAAAACATTTTAGAATTTTTGTTTTTGTTTTGGTTTTTTTGGCTGAAACTGGCGAGATAAGTAGCAAAAACCTGGGGCCCCCTCTTAATCATCAACTGCCTACTCTGATAAGTTACTTACCCTCTGGTAGACCCTCTCTGCTAGTCACGTGAGAGATAGACTCAGGCTACCTATTCAAATGATTTTTTAGTTTTTTCTTTTCCTGGGAAAATGAGGCGCTACACGACAAGTTTTGTTGCGCAGAAAAAGGCTATTATTATTTCCACAATCCACAATAATGCAACCATTGGGGGGTGGGGGCTTGGGGGTGGGTGCTGGGGCGGGAGGATGGGGTGGGGCTCATTATTTCATCCATTATTTCATCCTCTTTCGAGAAGGAGAAAACGCACAAAGGACGCTTCAGCAGGCAGGTGCAGTAGAACCCAGCAAACAAGGAATAATCTACAATCATCAAGCAAGCACAGCACAGCACCGCACTGCACCGGCAAACAAGCATCCCTGACCAAAGGCAGGAGTTAAGTTTGGGGTAAAGCCCCAGGCTGTGGGCTTTACTGGAATAAGGGCCCGTGTGAGACAGATTGGAGAAGCATGGGCCCAATTCCATTAAAGCACATGGCCCTAGGTCTATCTCATTTGACCCAAGGCAGGAGTTAAATTTAGGGTAAAGCCCTAGGCTGTGGGCCATCTCATGTGACTCCTTATTGCGGTAAAGCCCCAGGCTGTGGGCCATCTCATGTGACTCCTTATTGTGGTAAAGCCCATGGCATTGGGCTTCACTGGAATAAGGGCCCATGTGAGACAGATCAAAGCAAGCATGGGCCCAATTCCATTAAAGTGCATGGCCAAGGTCCATCTCATGTGACTCCTTATTGCGGTAAAGCCCATGGCATTGGGCTTCACTGGAATAAGGGCCCATGTGAGACAGATCGAAGCAAGCATGGGCCCAATTCCATTAAAACGCATGGCCAAGGTCCGCCTCATGCGGCTCCTTATTGTGATAAAGCCTGTGAACATGGGGCTTGACTGAGTGTAAAGACTTGAACTGGTGTTTAATTGTTTTCCTGTGATACCCAGCGGGCAGGTAGGTAGGTAGGTAGGTAGGTAGGTATGGATAGTTGGAAAGAAAGAAAAAACAATTGTTGGGGTGATTCAACAAACGGAACGGCCCCTCCCACCAGCAGCAGGCATTCTGTGTTTTGCAATGCCCGGGGAAGGGAAAAATTATGGCTGGTCCGTAAGGTGCTCTTGAATTACACTCAACAAATCAGTGCAAGTCTTTACACTCTCAAACTGACAGCCTGTGGCCCTGACCGAGGCCTTGCTTGTTTTTTTTGACTCACTCGCCTTCATCCTAGCAGGACCGTTTAAATGGTGGGCGCCCACAGCTAATGGAACCAATAATACTCAGCTCCTTACTACTTAGTTGTTGTTGTAAAGCGCTTGGATTGGATAAGAAGTCCGTCATTAAGCTGATCCTATTTTATTTTAAGCAACACATTCTTGGACTACCTATGTGTCGTTGCTCTCCCCCCCCCAGCTCCCCAAGTAGCCAGACCAACCAGGTGTGTGTAGTAAGTAAGTTATCGCTTAAAATCCAACAACCTGAAAAGGAAGTAAGGGGTCAAGGTGTGATACCTAGGTTGGAGTCACACTGCCGCAAGGCCCCTTTGGAACATGGATGCAAACCAGGCCTATTTGGACGCTAGTTTGGAATGTGTAGGGGAAGGAAGTCACAGGACGGAAGGCACTGACAGCAGCAGCAGCAGCAGCAGCAGTGCCTTTTGCCCCCGTGACTTCTGGATCCACACTCCAGGAAAGAGCTAGAAATTGCCTTGCAAAACTTCTCCCAGGTTTTGTAACATATATATACCGGGAAGGCATTGCTGCCAGTGCCTTTTGTGCTGTGAACCGAGGCCAGAAGGCTACACTGCTATGTGCCTTTCCCCTTTGTAGCAACCAACAGAGATGAGCGGCTGACATTGCCTTACAGAAATCCGCCCGTGTTGCAAAGGCCTCTTAGGACCCTGCTCCAGGGATCTTACACAAAATCTCTGGCTCTAGGGTGGAGTGAGAAGTTTCGCTTGCTAAGGCACCCTCCAAATACTCCACCCAATTTCTCCAAAGTTGTTACATGTAGTAGTAGGGTAACATGTGAGGAGTGGGGGAGTTCCCAAAGGAAGTAAGTGTTTGCCTGAGATGAAGTCAAGGGGCACTTGCGTCGACAACACCCCTATCCTCAGATGTTAACCAACCAAGTGTAAAAATAGATGATTTTTTAAATTAAAACATAGTGCTTTGAAGTGATATTCAGGGTTTCATTTTCTGAAATGCCCCCACATTTTGCGTAAGCAAGACACATTATGCTATGTAAGTGTACTAGAAAAGTATTGGCACGGCGATAGTGGCTAGAGACCACAACAAACATGGTTCAGACTTGAGACAAAGGAACTGCGACTTTCTGGGGAAGAAATGGAAGAAGGCACACGGGTGTGGGTGGGTGGTGACAGCCCCTTGTTTCGTGCACCCGCTCGCTCTCATCAGAAGGAAGGTACCAATTTGGGGCCGGACGGCAGGCGGGTAGGCCCGGGCGGGGCGGGGCGCGGGTAGGCTGGGGAAAGGAGGGAGGGGAAGAAGCTGGGGCGTCGGGACCCATGAGTGGGTCCCTCTTCCCTCTCTGGAACAGGCGTGTGACCCGGCAGTAATCAGGGTCTGATTGGAATCTTCTGACATGGTGGGGCCGATGGACGGAGCGTCGCACCCGCGATTTGTCCGGGGAAAGCTCAACCGGCCAGACTTTCCCCCCAAACCCCGTTTTGAAATTTGGTGAAAAATAGTAAGAAGGGGGGCGGGCGGGCTGGCTGGCGGGCGGGCGGCCCGGCCACGGTCAGAAGCCTCTGTCCTGACTTATCGTTAAGGGGGGGAATTATTAGTTATCCTCTTATGCTGTAAGTAGTAAGTTGGGTACGTAGTGCACAGGTAAATCACCCCAGTTTAGAAAATAGTACTAAACTTTCCCTATTAAATATAGTTTTTCTAGAACCTGTTTCTTGCTTTTTTAATGTTGTCTGTCCTTGCTTCTTCTTTTTCTTTTTTTTCCACACACACTCCCACATAGTATTGAAATTGTGACACAAAAAACAAAAACACCCAGCCTCCACCAAGTAGGCTAGCCCTTCCATCATCATAATACTACCTACCAAGCAATCCTTCTCACAAATATTGATAAATGAGGTGGGTGGGTGTGAGGGAGGAAAAAAAAAAAAGAAAAAAAAAAGGCCTTTTGAGTGAGGTTGGCCTCATTAACACTGTCACACCCACCTTGCTGAAAACATGGATCCAAGTGGATATGTACATAGATGATCAGGTGATTTGTTGTTGGTTTGTGTTTGCCAGAGTTTTTCTGGCTTCTTTGTTATGTGACATTACGACAAGAGCACATGTATGAGCACATTGAAGTACCCACAGTGTTTTTTGTTTTGTTTATTCCTCTCCCACTAATTACAGCCAAGCCTTGATCTCTCATGTCAGGCCTTTGCCTTATTGAATAAGGAATACACAAACTTCCAAAAGAAAGTTCATTTTTGCACTCGTCATTGCAGTGTTGCCAAATCTGGATGAGCATCAGCTTCATTACCTCCTCCAAGTTCCAACTCAGGCACCCCCCCCCCTCTCTCTTCCCTCCCTTGCCACCCCCCTAACCCCCACTCTCAAAACAAACAAAATGTGTTCAAAAAGTCCCCCCCCCAAGTTCCCACCTTGTAGCCCTCCCCCCTACTACCTACCCTACACTTGGATACAAAAGGAGCCAAGAAAAGGCCACCAATTTTGCACATGAGAAGCATTTAAGTATGTAGCCAGAAGCTGGTCAGCCCAGCCCCCCTCCTATTTAGGCCGGCTGAAATTTGCTAAATAAAAACACTTTCAGAAGGCCCACCCACCCACCCTGCCTCCCAAATCACAACATAACATCCAAATAACATTTTCCTCCTGGCAGAAAAAAACACAAACCCCTTAAATCAATGAGTTCCCATTCTCCTTTCCCACTCTAGGAGTCTAAAAATCCCATACAATGGATCCCCCACGAAACTTCAATTATGTAAGTTTTTACATCATGCCATAGTACCTTGGCACATTAATTGAATTATTTTTCAAGTTTTTCAAATTCTCAAATTATTAAAAAAAAATTATTCAAAAAGGAGAATATTGAACCTTCAGGAATATTCTATTTCTTGAAATGAAAAATGATTATTTAATTGGTTATTGGACATACATGTATGTATGTGTCAAAGTTGCCAAGGTACTACAAATCCCCCACCCCCCCCAAAGAGAAAGTTTTTTTTGGGGTTTGCTTGGACTCTTAAAACCCCTCTTCACCTAAATTCAAACATCCCAATGTGCCTATAGTATGAGAAATTTCAATTTGCTGACTCTAAAATTAAATTAAAAATAAAAGAAAAGAATGAATTAAAATTTATTGTGGAGTATAGAGGTGTAAGTGCGGGTAAAATACTGCACACACTTTTCCCCTCTCTCTCTCCGTAAGACCCGCAACGGCCACAAAAGAGGTAAAAAAAAGAAAACACCAGAAAGGTACTTACTTTTTATTACCTAGGCTTTGGTTTTTACTGCTGCCCTGATGCCCTTTCAAAAGTTCTACCTTCTGCCCCCAGACTCGTCAGACAGGGCCAGTGCAAAGACAGCTGGCCAATCAGAAGGCACTAGGTACCTACCTGATAGGTGGGCTGCCTGAATAACCAATGGAATTGCTCCAAATCCTCCAGCTGGCAGGAATGGAGTACTGCCATTGGGTGACGTGGCCAGATTCCTTTTTCAATAATGTGACAAGGTGCTCGTGCATTGCTGCACGTGGGTGCAGGCCTCCCCTTAGCTACCCACCTACCTAAGTACCTACCTACCTACCTAAGTACCTACCTACCTACTGAAGTACCTACCTACGTGGATGGCAATTCCCTAGGCCAGTGGATTCTGACTTAATCTGAAAGACCTGAGCTCAGCTTGTACTCTTTTCCTCTGTCTGCTACTGCTTTGGTGCTATGGATGATAACCAAAAAGGTCATCCAGGTAGGTTATTAGTATCCGGCTTGATAACTGTGTCAAAACTCAATTACCAGCCAACACTAGTACACGCCAGTGTTGTGCAGGTACCCGGGTTAGTCAGTTACCTAGAGATGGTTTTGGTTCGAGACACTCAAGAAATTAGCCAGAACTAGATTGAGGTTCTAGCACCAGTTTAAAACTTGAACTGGGGTTAGGGTAAGGTTTGAGAACCAAATGGGGAACTACCCCCCCCCATTGTAGTACTTCTCTTTGTTCATGCTTGTTACCATTGCCCTCCTCTTGGTGTTAACTAACTAGACATGTTTTTTCAATTGAGTGACTATCTAGTTCATACATATTGGCACACCCGTATCTTGCAATTATGGTCTTTCCTGGACGGATGGATGGACAGACAGACTGAGAGAGGTGGCCACCGACATAACATGAGCTTAAAATTGGTTTTCATATGATGGATGAAAAGAGAGCTCATTTCACACCTCCCTGGCTGGCTGGCTGGCTGGTTGGCCTGGCCTAACCCTTTGCTGGTGCCATTGGGTTTTTTTGTGTAAGGTTCATAATTGATTGGAATTGACAGAGATGAGATTCCAGATGGGTTCTGCAGATAGAGCCTGTTCACACAAGCTGGGAAACACAAATTAAAAAAACACACACAAATTGTTGCTGCAGATGCCAGCCCAAGATGCATGTCTGGGGTTGATTGCTGTGCAGAAGCAACAGGGGAGAGAGAGAGAGAGAGAGAGAGGGTGGGGTATCATATCATTACTAAGTAGCAGCCAGCCTCACCTTTCCTTTCCTTTCCTTCCTTTCATTTCCTTGCCTTGCCTTGCCTTCATTAGCCAAGAGGTAAAGTAATGAACAAACAAGCAGGCTGTATTTTTAGTGCAGTGCAAATTTGTTGGTGGTGAGTAGTCCTAGTGACAGCAGTAGTAGCAGCTATAATGGTGTGTCCTCTCAATTATACGAAAAAATTTCCAATGATCCCCTGCACCTCCAATTTATTTGACTGCATTCAACAGACAGTTGGGTCAGGGTGGGTGTGAGTTAGTAGTGTATATATATATATATATATATATACATACACGGAGTCCTTTCTTCCCTTGCAGAAAAAGCAATAGCAAGACCCCCAGCCAAAAATTCCTTTTCTTACTCGTGTTAAGTTACTCACCTATTGTCACCTGTAGGGGGTAGTCAAAATTTTTGACTCCGACTACAGTCTGAGTGGATCAAGAGTGATCTCCTCACTTTTCGAGGAGTTGTCTAGTACGTAGTGGCAATAGGATGACAACACTCACATGGTCTATGGCAATTTTCAAGCGTCTATGTTGTGTTGTACACAGATGAAACAAAAGAATTGGAGTGCCAAAGACATTCTTGAAGTGGCTGCTATGTTGTGTTGTTGTACAAGATGAAGAAAAAGAAGCATTGTGGTCACCAGTACATTAAAGTTATCCACAAAGTCACCATCTATTTGGGCCCTAACTTAATCCTTCAATCCCTGTTCCATCCCCAAATTTGAGTGTGGTTGGAAAGTGAGTGAAATTGGGTACTATCTAACGAAATTGGGTATCAGTTCACAACATTTGCACCATCTTTCATGGTGACAAGACTTGATTTCTAATGAAGAGTACAGGCAACAGAGCAATGAAGACACAGTTATGGCAAATTGCCTCCACAAGATTTTATGCATACCTTCAAATATGCTAAGAAAAATCTGGGAGGATTGGTATTGGCTGTTATCATTTACAAAGCTAGATGTTGCTGCAAGTTTAGCCAAAAAAGGCTAGAATTCGTCATGTTTGACAATTGGGTCAGTTAGTTTTGCCTCAAAACTAAGTGACTAACTAAAATCTAGGTTCGAATTTGTATGTGACAAGTTTCCAACAAAGGAAGGGTTTACATGTGTATATTGCCACGCAACACAACACAGAAAAAAATTCAAAAGATGTGAAAATCTTATTTATTGCTGCATGCATGTCATCTCTTGGTGTACAAAGTTGTGTTTGGCTTTTGGGAAGGAAGGGGAGGGGGAGACAAACGGCTTTTCTTCTTCAGGTAGGTAGCAGTTGTATAAATTTGCAGCATCATTCCTGCCCCCTTTGTTAAATGGTCTCTTACAAAATGGCAGCAGCAGTTACAAAACCAAAAATAAAAAATCATGGCCCCAGTTCTTAACATCACATGCAACATCTGACTTAAAAAAACCGCAACATTGAGTACCTAGGCTACTCACTTTGCTTAGTTAGTAAACTAAGAAGTTTGTGCACTCAACAAGCAACAACAGCCCAACATCCCATCATCATTTTCTCTCTTACATAACACACACCCTGCTGGCTCATCACACAATTTTCTTGTTTGAGTGAAATCCAAGAGGGAAGTTGATGGGCTTTTGCATTCAATCATGTTGCTGATGAGGCCAGCCTTCTTCTAATAGAGTAAAGACCTACCCGCTCCGATTCTTTTAGTGTATATTTTTCAATGGGATGCCACCTTACCCAGAATTTTTTTTCCGTGCTCCATTTTTTATATAAAAAACACCTCACATTTTTCCCATTCTTTTTCCTCCTGTGATATACCAGGGAAAAAATTGGAGCAGGTATTTACACACGTTAAAGCCCTTGGACAGAGGCTTTACCACAATTGGGCCCATGCTTGGCTCCACCTAGCAAAGGCCCTTTATTCCAATAAAGCATGCAGCCTTGGGCTTTACACTACACAAAGAAAGGGTAGCACCTTCGGTGTGTACATCAGGAAATTTTTAGATGAAATTTATAGTTGGGTGCCCAAGAGGTCCCACCATACGGATCCTCCTTACAATGAGCATTTCACACAAAATGCATCACTTGCCTATGAGACAAGCACTTTACAATATATTTATTATTATTATTATTATTATTATTAGAAGACTGTAGGACATCATATAGAAATTTATACATGGGTGCTCAAGTGAAGGGAAGGCCAGCATGAGCAATAATAATAATAATGCGAGGGCTAATAAAATTACTAGGATTGGAAAATACCATAATAACCACCAGAGGTCTGTTCATGTTTTTAATAAGCTCCCAACATTGGTATATAGTGTATACGGCCTCAATGGACTCATCAGTGGATGCAGAGCCAGAGTGAACAAGCACTCCATGCACAATGGATGGTCTGTGGAATGGAAAATATTTTTCCATTGCACCTATTCATGTTCCATATCTAAGCAAGTTGGTGAGCTATAAACTAACCATTCAAATGCATCTACCTACCTAGTAACCACTTACATTGCTTACCTATAATACTTATCGACTTATACAGGTACTTAGCAAGGTTTCAAGAGGGGGAAGCATGAGGGCTTCCACCATAGGCCCCTTCAAGGTCCTTGTCCAGGGTAAAAAAACTGCTAGAATCCTAGCCATGGCCATTTTGTTTGAGAAGAGGAGGAGGCACCTTATGCACAAGGTTTCTTCCTTGGTTGTAGAAGAAATATTGACAAGGGTAAGGCACCCTTAACATACAATAGACAAATTCTACTACCATGAAAGAGAGAGAGAGAAGTAGATCTCTTTCATTTTCTTCCATGTACTTAGTATGCCAGGGTAGCTAATTAGTAGTTAGGAACTCCATTAACGGAGGAGGGTCATTAACTCACCGGAAGCAAATAAATGTCTGTCTGTGTGTGTCTGTCTGTCTTCAAAGAGAGTTCGTTGTTGATGGATTTTGTGTAAAAGGCCAACCGACCCGGGCTGGACCCACATATGTTATGATGTGATCGACAGACTGACTAACTTACAACAAATCTCATCCCAGGTGAAAGAGAGAGTATGTATTACTCTCACTCCAAAGCAAAGTGTGAGAACTAACTAACTGGAAAGGCATGATAAATAAGAATGCCATCTCATTGTGTGTGTATGTGTGTGTGTCTCTCTCTTTCTCTCTCTCACTCAGCAAGCCAGTCATGAGTGGGGATCCCTAGTTTCCTTAACTAAATAGAGGGAGATTATGAGCTAAAAAGCTGCCTGTCATATATGCCTTATGAACTGTGCAACTTTTTACCCATCCATCAGAGAATCCATGTTTTGCTGCTGCTCATCCTCCTTTTGCCACAACCTCCTACAGTGTTAGAGGTTCTCCAGCTTTCTCATTGGCCCTCTCCCTCCTCTAGTTGTTTGCTCCTCTAGATGCATAACCTCCTCTCCCATCTTCTTTTGTCTTGCATAGTTAGTTCATCTAAACAGGACAAATAGGGTTATGAGTTTTCATCCATTGAGAGGAGTGTTACATGGTTTTTCCATCCATTGGAACTGAGGGTTACATTGGTTTTTTCATCCATTGAAAGGAGGGTTGCATGATTTTTCATCCATTGACAAACCAAATTACACAACTTGTCATCCATGATTAAGATGATTGCAGGGTCACTTTCAAACCTTTGCATTTGTGGGTTATGTCTGGTAATTAGCGTGAGCGTGGTGCTGGTTACCGTGAATAGACTCGTTGTGTGATCACACACCTTGACTTTTCATAGTAACCTGGGTGCTCTTGCAGGCTACTTAGTCCATAAAGGCCCAAAGGAACTAAAAGTGGTGGACACTTTAATTTCTGTTATATTCTGAAAATCCTCGGGCTTGCTCTTTAGGGTTTAACTTAACCTCGTAATGTCACCCCGTAACGGTCAGGGAAAGCCAAATATACACTGAAAAGTGAACCAAATTGGTCTGCCCTGACATTTAGGAGTTTTTAAGCCAACCAAAAAAACTAATGAGACCAACCCATTGCAACCCAACAAAAAATTAAATAAATAAATAAAGGAAAAAGGGATCATCCTTCTTGTTGAGAATAATTAGCTGAGAATACCGTGCAAAGTTGCAGGGAGTGGTTTGGAAACAGTAGTGTTTCTGACTACTTTTTACACCATTATTTGGAAAGAGAGAGAGAGAGAGAGAGAGAGAGGGTTTGGATTCCCAGTGCCAAAGTGTTTTTAGTCTGTCCTAAAGGCAACAGAGAGAGTAAAGTACTCACCCAATAATTCAGGTGTCTTGTTCACCAACCCTATAGAGCATGCCTTTTATGATACACCCAATAAAGGAGGAAAACTAATTTATAATATTTAAAATCATAAATTAATAAAAGTTTACAAATAATTATAATCACTGCATGAACAATCAGGGCTTCAAATTCACATAAAATATGAACACCCATCAGAGACAGAAACACTTTGTCACACAAGTGATTGGAAAACATGATGTATTTAATGTTGTCCATATCAATGCATCTAGCTTATAAAGCATTGACAACATCAGAACTCAGGAAGAAGTAGGCCTGGCCTTGTACAGCTCTAATTTTGTGAGAGCTTACTTCCAGAGTTCTAAATAGGCTGACATTTGTTGGGATATATTTATTTATTTATTTATTTATTTATGGTCCTCCCAAAACCATAAAATTAATTGTGCAACAAGAATATTTTCTTGGAAGTGAATGTTGAATGACTGATCTATCTTTTCTTATGGGTGCTGAATTTGCTGCAAATGTTGGGTTTTAGCCAAAATTCTTTGCCCTAATTTTGCACTCGACTACAAGAAAGAGCACCAAGGCAAGGATATTGTGTTTAGATTCATTAAAGAGTATATAGTAGCTTAAGGGATTTTGGCGCCTAGGTAATAGATCTAATTTTATATGAGGATTTTTGAAAGATGATATTTTGGCTTGTGTTGAAACTTGAGACTAGTTATGGAGTTATAATATCTATCTTGAAGGGTTTTGGTTTCTTTTAGAGGATTTTTTTGAAGATTAATATATTTTTGCATGGTGAAATATTTGAGTTTCCATAATTCTTCTTTTGCCTTAAGATCCTATTTTAATGTAAATGGCAAGGCCCACAGTGTGACACAACCTTGTTTCCTTGGTGAGTAGTACTTTGTGAAGGAATTCTTCAACTGACTATCGTTTTGTAAGTATTGTAGAGTACTTTGCGTCGTCTTGTTTACCATTTGTAAGTATTGTAGAGTACTTTGTGTCGTCTTGTTCCACTTCATCGGGCATTCCATAGGTGATTGTGATAGAATCGGCCACCAGTGAACCAGCAGCGCCCACGAACGCACCAGTTTGGATGGATGGATGAATGGATGATGACTGGATGAATTGGTTCCAATTCTGTTGCTGTTCTGCATCAATGTCACAACAAGAGCTTGCTTCTGTGACCAAAAAGCATTTTGATCAGAAAATGTCAGAATGTCCTGATTAGCATGCCCCCTTTCTTTCTTCTCTTTCTATCCAGAATATTGTTTCCAATGTCCATAAAATCATCAATTCCAATAGCACACAAGTTGTTGCAACTAATTGCAGAAAGCTTGTGTGGACCACTCTGAAAATCAGACCCACCACTGGTTACCTTTTTCAGATGAATAGCCAATAGCCATTGACAAAGTAAAATGCACAACAATCCCCTGGCACCCCCCCCCCCTCCCCTCCCCCCAACCCCACCTCAAATTGGTGTATAAATTGCAACTTAATTAAAAACCCTTAAGGGGTCACAATGAAGTGTACTTATAAATCACACTCATTTAAATATTCAAAGTTGGTGGCATACACTTTCTCTAGCATTTAAACCTTGAAGACATAAAGATTGCCAACTCTTGCAATTGCATTTTCAGAGGCAACATGCACAGTGATAAGGGGGATAAACCTTCAACACATCAAAGTTATCTGTAAATTCACCCCCTCTTTCACCCCCTATCCACTCTTTCAGTGGTATCCACAAAGTAAGGAAATTTTATTACATCTCAGTATGATATGCTGAAACTCAGCATTTCATGTACACGGTTCGAAAGTAATTATAGTAGTTGCTCAGGCAGGAGCAGTGAAAATATGTGTAGCAGCTGTGGAGGTGCTCAGGAAAAATGAAAGAGGGGATGAAACTCAGTTTACCACTAAAATTGGTGGAGAAACTAGTTTGGGTCCCAGTTATTTCGTTTTGTAATATTTCATTCCCATTTACACATTTGTTACACTATTATGCCGAAACTGGCTGTTCTCGCCCCTTAATCGTCTGACTTTAGGGATAACTTTATCAAGATAGCCAAATTCTTGCAATAATATTTTCAGAGGTAACATGGGCATGATACTTGTTGATCGTTTGAAGGTTTAGGGTTTATGATGCCTAGGGGGTCATGTGATACTAGGTTCTAGGCCAGTGGGGTTCAAGGTTGAGGGTGATTGCATTAGGGTTAGGGGTAAGTTTGAACCATGGATTGCAACCACTTGGTGAAATCATCCTAACCTTCGGCTTGCATAGAAAACCAGTGCCAATCTTTGGGCCCAATTTTTTCTAGTGTGCTCAAGCTCCTTTGGTGTTGTTGTTGTTCCTATGGCAATTGTTATTGCTCTTATGGTGTTGCTATTGTTTCTATGGTGCTACTCCTCCTTTGGCTCCAGTAAGGGTCACTCCTATTTTATGTCATTAACTCTTTTCTAGAAGTTGAACGTGTGTGTGGGTTGTGAACCAGCTTTTTTCTAGAGTTCAAGTTGCTTTCTTGCATTTGCATTATAAAGAAAGGGAGAAAGTGACTTAATCTTTGGCTTTGTAAAATGTTGATTGTAAATTTTGGATCTCTTCGAATTTAGGATTTGTCTATAAAAAATGTAAATCAGAAAACAACAAAACTTGTAGTGGCAAATAACATTTTTTTATTTTGTGAAAATATCCTTATTTGGTTTTCTTCACAAGCTTGTAAGGAAGCCATCAAATGTTGTTGTTGTAGTTTACTTGCATCAAACAAGGTATTGTGTGGGGTATTATGTTAATGAAACTTTTTTTCATTTTATTATTATCTAAGTTTTTAATATGCACATATTTAAACCACCTTTAAAAAAATTCTGCATTAAATTTTGATACTTTATATTATTTATTTTTCACTTTTATTATTTAAAGTTGTGAGGAATGGTGAGGATGTAACTAAACATGGTATGATAAAGTGATCAAACTATTTTTTTGGACATACCATATGTATTTAGCATATTCTTCAACCAAGCAATTGGGAAATGACAAACCAAAATACCCATTTAAAGTGTAAGTTTTTTCAAAATGACTCAAACTATAAATGATGCAAAAATATATTTCACTTCACATTCTTTAACATTTAATTTTTAATTCATTTACTAGTAGTGATTCACTTACTAACCTACTAATTGAATTTATTCATTAATTAACCTTGTTAAACTCACTAGTAATTTTTTAATATGGGGATTAATGCACACCTTATGTAATTATACCTTGATTTTTAAAATAAACACAATCTTATTATAAAACTAATTAAGTTATCATTTTTACCTAACAATCAATATGTGGGACCTTATATTTTTACTTGAATGTATTTCGTAAATTCAAAGAAGCATGTCCCCCTTCCCACAAGGAATTATAGGTTGAGAAAATTGAATCTAGTGAAAATAAAAATATGTTCATAATTAATGAAGGCATGGATAATGCAATGAATGAAGGGGGGAATGATCAATTAAAAATGCCTCCAAATATGTAATTGAGAAACAATATTCTCTCAATAAATGAATAGAATATAGGTATTGCAAAATAACATTTTGGAGACCTATCATAAGAATGTGTTGAATTGGGTTTCTTTTGTGTGCCAACAATAGTTCTAAACACACAAAAAGTGTTTCAAAGGCACTTTTTTTCTTGAGGCCTGCATTTTCAAAAGTTTACCAACATGCTATAATGGATAAAAAACTCTATAAAAGATTAGAATATATTTGTAAAAAATCTACAAAATCATATTTGCAAAAATGTGTCCTTGGCCAAAACAACCTAGGAAGGGTTGGCAAAAATGGAGCAAGGCTTGAATAAAATTTGGAATACCCTTTAAAAATTGAATATTCCAATCAAAACAAAGTATGACTTTATTCAAACATCTATAAATTGTACAATGTTATGCATGACAAGCAAATGTTAAATATTCTAGCTATATTTGAAATGTTTTGCAAATTTGTGAGTAAAGTGATAGCTTCCACAAGGCTAAGAAATTCATGGAGGTTATTGTTCTATGTTACCATAGGCATATTACTATTATGGTTTCTAGATGTATGCATCACCTTTTCACGTTGCATATTTTTTGCATGATTGTGATTATTTGTCTCATGTTGTGTCCACTTGTGTGTTAAACCAATCCTGTGACCACTAGATGTTAAATGATGCCTTGCATTTTATCATATAAATAAGTCTAAAACTGAGGGAAGAAGTGAATAACTCACATTGTTACAAACATTTATGAGGATTCAATAATCAACATAAAGTCGGGACATTTTATCTCTAACATAAGAAAAAAGTTTGTTCTATGCTTGATGTTTTTCTTTCATTTCTAACAGAATATGACAAGAATTTATTTATTTTAAAATGTGTTTTTATTGCCCCAAGTTAATGGACACGCATATGTAGATTTTGGTGCACCCATCCAATTGATTGGGTTTTTTGAAGTCTACCCATCTATTTGTTGGGTTTTTTTTTCAAATACGAATGTTGGGTAATTAATTTAATACTACTTTTATATCATTTTATTTTTTTGGGTTCTCATTGGCCTTTTAAAAGTTTCATATAACTATGAAATGTAAAAATATATCATATGACTAATTTTTTAAATGAAATTTGTTTGATAAACATATAAATAATTAGTTTCAATTCTTTTAAATCTTATTAAAATGAAATTTTTGAAAAATTGATTTGAAAGATTATGCAAGAATTGATTAAACTAAAACAAGTCAATTTAAGAATAAATTAAAAATTTAATATAAAATTCGTTTTTGAGATATAAATTAAAAAAATTAATTTGATGTTATTTTAAAAACTTCAATAAGGCTTTGATGAAGATTTAATATAAAAAAATTATCATGAGATTAATTTTTAATTGATTAATTTGTTTGTATTGTTGTTGTTGTTGTTGTTATAAAAATTTATTATTGCCCTAAGATAGTAAACATGCACGTATGATTTTAGGTTTTACCAAGCATGTATGGGGCAAACACAACTAGTTGTTTGTTGATCATGAACCATGCGTTGAATATGTTAGAAAAACATTGCTTCCTATGTTCTTTATATGTCATTATCACTTGCACCCTTCATTTCAATTTGGGGATAATGATGTACATGGAGGGATGAGGATTTCAACTTGCATATCTTTGAAAGAGACCCCAATGCAAAAAAAGCTTGTCAAGGAGCTTGTTAATAGAAAATTGGGCAATTTCAGACGTTATCATGTGAATGTGCAACACATTAAGTGAGCATTATGGTGGAGTGGTGGGCCAAACATGAGTCCATGTGGTCTAACAATTGGTTTGCTTGCTTGTCAACTTTTTAGTTTTGTCAAATCTCAAATGAACATGGAAAATATTTTCCCTAGAATCCATATTAATTTAAGGAAATATTGTTCCCAAGTAGACAATTTATATAAATTGATATTTGTGAAAAAAAATTGACCAAATGATTTTAGGGTTAATAATAAATCCCCTTCAAACCTATTGGAAAATTAATGAATTTATAATTCAAGTTCTTTATTCTAAAAATCAAATTTTGTTTTAAAAATCCAATGTATGATAACTTACTATTATGGAAAATGTGAAACCAGCCTACCTAAAACCTACCCTACGACTTTTTATGGAAAATTTGAACCCTTAGGTGGGTATTAAAAATATTCAAACAATTGGGACAATTCTTGAAAATTAATGTGAGAACCAACCCTAAAAATTTTCAAAAAAATAGAAAAAGAAGTGGTTTCCAACATTCTAACACTCTACCATTTCCATCTTATAATGTTATGGGAGTAAAGCTTTTTCTTTTATAGTTGTTATGTAGAGTGAACTACTTCCCATAAAGACCACCATTTTGTTCTTTAGGAATTGGCATGGTTTGAAATTAAATTATGCTTCCTTTATTGACAAGCATTCCTGGACTAGCAATTGAGCAATGTTTTTTGGAGGAATATTTTGTTTGTAACCAAAGTGGTGATCATCCAGAGGAAGCTGGAGGAAAACATGGTAATCATGTAAACCTAGGAAGATTTAGCCAAATATGGCTATAAACTTAATATAAAGTTCAAATATTTAATCATTCTTCTATATTTTGGGCTACAAAGTGAAAACCAAATATAGAAATCTGATGATTTTTACTATCCTTTCCTTACTTCTGGCAATCAAAAAGTCCAAAATCACTTCATTTTCTAATTTCTTAATTTTTAATATCACTTCTAGGCAAATTTTCACCAATACAAAAATCGTTGCTAATGAGTGTGCAACTCCGTTTCACATGTGCTATTGTTAATCTTGCATGTCAAATTAACTAAGTTTAAAGAATCAGCATTGCATCTTGGAACATGAGATTGCACTTGAGGACAGTTCATGAATTTTTCGAGTACACTAGCTTCAAGGGACTAGTTCAGGATTGCCTTGATTCAAAGCTAGGTTGTATGCTCTATAATGATTCTCAAACACAATATCTCTACATGGATAGGCAAAGGCCAACAATGAAGTGTAGTGGTGCAATATCATCATTTACCCAAGTATGATTGTGTTTTAGAAATGTTTGTATACAATCATAGCCTAGCAGGTTCAGCACTTTGAAGCCAAATATTTAATAAAATTCATTCAAGTGTACTTCTTACTTGTTAAGTACAAGTTATTCATTTCTCAAAAGTCCCAAATTTTTGAGGCTGGGTTGCACAGTGTGTGAGGACTGAAGGTGATCAAATCATTTCCTTGAATAAGCAATAAACCTCATGAAGGTATTTCTGTGGTGTTCCTGATGTTACACTTGTGGTCACAAGATTTTTGCCTCATTTTCAATGTATTATAACACAACCCAATTTGGTTCTTAAACTTAACAAAATTTGTTGTATCTTGCAATTTGGGGCTTGAATGGAAAGGGAAAGACCTTTGTCATGAATCATCATCCTGGAGGAGATGTTGGCAACAACAACATTATATATCCATTGCACCAAAATGACAGGAAGGTGAGGTGTGAATTATGTGTGGGATGTTTCAGATCATGCATAGACACAAGGGTGGAGGGTTCAGGGTGCTATTCAGAGACTTGAGCTTTATGGACAATGCCAAAAATAAATCCTCAACTTTGCACTCTTCATGGACATATATATATCCTTGTGAGAAATGGTGAAGATGACTTTCGTGATGGAAAGACTGATTATTTTTGTATTAGAATGGTCTACTTGTTTTTCATGTGACAACCTGTGTGCATGGACACTGGGCAATATGATCTGTGCTCTCAAGATTAAGCAAAAAAGTTGTATGTATGCCTTCTCTGAAATGCAAATACACCAATTCACATGCACAAGAAAGGTTTGTGCTAGTGGGTATGATTATTGAAGGGGATGATGGCATCAACTCTGATCACACAACCTTCATTGTTTCCTGTTGTTTACAGATGGTAGTTCTTATTAAAAAAAATGGATTGATTGTGAAGATGAATGGGAGAGATGGCGAGAAAAAACTAAGTTAGGATTTGGATACAAGACCCAAGATATAATTAGGGTTGAGGATGGAAGCTGGAAATTGCGATGGCAGCAGTTCTGTCAATCTTTCTTCTCAGTTGGTTTGTTCTGCATTGGCAATTTACTCTTAAGCATTTGTGAGTTGTGGGCTGTTTTTGCAGTGTGGTGGCTATGGTGACAAGTTTTTCTTTTTCCAACAATACTATACCCTTCAACTCATGTTCAACAAATCTTGCTGAAATAATTAATTTTGGAAAAACTAGGGTTTGGCAGGCCCAATCTGATCATTTCAGAATTCCAACAATAGTCTTTTTAAGTAGGCTAAGTTCATCAGTAAGTTTCAAATTTATCATGTGTTTTGAGCTGGGTTCGATTCCTTAGAATTTTGATAAATTCTTCTTAGTTTTTTGTTTTGACTAACACTCATAGGAATCAATGAGTGCGAAACATGAGTCTTAGTTACAGTATTAGCTTTGTTGTATTATTAATTTTGAGATTTGCAAGCATAGCATGATCTTGAATCAAGTCTATGGCAGCATGTTAGGTTATGCTAGACTTAAGTGTATGGTGTGAAGAAATGTTGGAGAAGTATGGTTGGGTGTGTTAGTTGGGTCAGAGTGATGAAACAGAGCTTTGTGGAAGCTGAGCTACTTGTAGTAAACAGTAGAGGGAATGGTTGGATAGTGTGTGCTTCTTTGTCTTCTCAGTGATTAGAAGAAAGGATGATTGCTGCTTTTCTTTTGTTTTCAATGGTTCATCATACCTGCCTACTTACTTACCTACCTACCTACCTACCTACCTACCTACTCTTGCCTAACCCAATGAAACCTCAACATACCCATCCATTTAATTGGACACCCCACCCTTTTCCCACTCCCCACACTTCACATTCTTCCCCCCTTCAACAACATTCATTCATTATCATAACAAATTTAATGAGTTAACTATGTTGCTCAAAACTAATGCCATAGTACCTTGGCATTAGTGGTTTTTTGTTGGTTTGTTTTGGTTGAATTTTCGCACTATGGTGACTGAAAAAAAACCAACTGTAAATTGTCAAAGGGTTTTTTTTCTTGGAAAAAACTGCAAAAGTTGTCATATTTTGAGGTGAAAAAAAAGTTACTTGTCACCATATTTAAACAACAAGTTCTTATTGGTCACTAGAACTAGCCAGGATTCATTAAAAAAATTTTTAAAAAATAAAAATAAAAAACTTACTTCTCTTTTTAGCCTCTAAACAAATTTGACCCATTATTGCTCTTGTGGATGATTGCCAACCCACCCACACAAATTTGAATACAACGACCTCAACTTGACAACTTTGACACTAATTATGTTATTTTCAAAAAGGTTGAAAATTTCAAGAATTGTGTTTTTTGAGGAACAAATTTTTAGGAAGGAAAATATTGAATCTTCAAGAATATATTTGTTGAAAATGAAATTTAATAAATTAATAATTAATTAATAGACACGTGTCAATTGGATGGCTGGAGAGACTTTTCATGGTCCTTATTGCAAGCCAAAGAACAAGTGTCCACCCTCACACTTTGAATCATTATATCATAACCTAGGGTTAGAGATTAGTCACTTAATAATGATTTTTCTTTTCAAAAAAGTCACTTTATTTTTGCATAATGAAATCATTCCATTTTTTTATTAATGATGTTTTTGAATTTTCATATGTTGGATATACATTAAAAAATAATATTGCATGTATATGGTAGATGGTCACATTGAATGAATGGTCAAATGTTGTACATCCATGCCTATTAGTCCACATTTTTTTAATCTAAACACACATATCAAAAGAAGTCCAAATTATCCATCCAATAGAAAGAGCACACACATATCACAATGTTATGCATCTAGAGGACTAAGAATGACTTCAAAATAATAACCAAGGAAGTCAATTTCACTCCTAAGAAAGATAAAAGGTGTTGAGTGGGTTGCTTGGAGAGGGTGGTTGCTTACACAAATGCCTATATTTCATGATCACAAATTTAATCATTAAAGAGCTGAAATAATCAACATTTTTGTCACCTCCACACACAAACATTTTCCAAATGTTTGTTTTATGATTTTCTGAATTATTTAATGACAAAACTGACCATAGGCTAGGATAATTTGGATTCCAACTCCCCACTCTAACAAAGAAAATGTGAAATAGGAAGGGATTAACATCTCAATTTTTGGACTCATGACCACTTTAGACTATCGATTAATGTGAAGTGAGATAGGAGCTTTACTCCATGGTTTTGGGGAGTCCTTGGTTGAAAAGGGTAGACCTAGAAAACTTTAGAAAAAGTATTCATATTAACTAGAGGTTCACCACATCCATCATCAAGAAGTGTTTGTGGATGGAAGGAAACCTACAATGGTTCAAAACTTCTTTGAGAGAATATCATTTCAAGCATGGATAGTCAATGTTAGAATATGAGGTCGAAACAAATGCCTCTTAAGAAGATGGCATAGACCTTCATGTTTTGGAAAAAATTTAAAAGAAAAACATTGTTGGGAATATTTTGGAAATATCACTATCATTTTGTCACAAGTTATAAGGACTTTGGAAAGGTAAAAACACATGTTTGTTGTCAATTAAAAATTATTTTAATGTTCTATGGATGAAATCCATAATTTTAGTAAGATATGTGAGCTATCACCTTTAGGGGAAATGGCTATGATTAAATACATGATTGAAGGTTTCAAGTCATCTATTCAAACTATCTAAGATATGACCATCCTCGTGTGATCTTAGTTTAAATATTTAATATAAATATTTTAAATGTAATTTTAAAATTAATACATCTATAATTGACATGATGCTTTAAATTTATTTTTAAACTAAATATTGTTTACATTTAGTTGAAAATTTTCTATCATCTATTTGATTTGTTTAGGGCACAATCATCCCAATTAGGTTTGGGTGCAAATGTAGAATCTTAACCAATTTTTAAACAAGATTTTAAATGAGGCTAAGTCTTAAGGCAAAGTCAATTCCATATCCACTTCTTTTATGTAATTTCATCCATATCCCTCTTTACATATGTGGGTTTGAATAGAAACCACAACAAACAATTCCAATTTTACTTGAAAATGTAAAGAGAAATAAAAAAAAAACTTTTAGAAACCAAATTCATTGTGTCAAGGAAAATGTTTGAATATATGTCTCCCATTACCCTTACCATTTAAAAAACAGACATTTTTAAAGGTGTTGATCATGTTCACCAGAGTTTGAATTAATATACCATATATATATATATATATATATATATAGACTTCTATTCAATAATGACATGTTGGATGAAGTTGTTTTCCATGAATGGTATAGTTGTGGGCATGGGTATAATGTTTCTAACCAAATCAATATAACACCTAAACTTATGTGAGAAAGTGTATATGATAACTAACTTGGGCTTCACATTGTTGTGCACTATCGGTAATGATCAACTAATGAGATAAATAAATACAAATTAAGTTCCATTCAAATGAAAATATTGAATGACATTGCAACTTGAATTGAATTGATTCAAATAGAATTGAAATCTTTAAGTTTAATTCAAATTTTATTGAAAAGAAATGGGATGCAAATTGATGGAAAAGGAATTGAAATTTTGTTTGTGGTTATGGTATTGGAAAAAAGCACTATGAAAGGACACATTTCAATTCTTCTTTACTTGGGAATTGGTTAAATGAATCTTATTTTGGAATTCTATATGACTTATGAAACCTAAAGTTGTTCTATATAAACTAGCTCCAATGAATATTGACAAATCATTGGAATTTGTTATTTGCTTGATTGAAATGTTATTTTATTGGTGACATACCTCTTAACAACTAACTAGTGTGGCTTGTGTCATTGACCCAATGTGAACATGATTATGTGACTACTCCAAGTGTGGATAGGACCATGATGATAGAGTATAATCATGAATTTTAAATTTTGAATTAATTTCCAATGATGATAATTACTCAATATCCAAGAATTTAAAGTTGGTTCCAATCTAAATCTAGATTTTTGTTTTATCCAATTCCATTTGGAGTGTAATGGACTTGGTGTTAAATTGAATAAAGTCTAAATTCTTTTTGAAAATGACTAAAATTGAGAGCTTTGAAATCCAAAAAATTGGTTTCAAGACCAAAATGAGGTTCCATAAAATTTTTAAAAGGTTAAAAATGGGACCAAATTTGGTTCCTTTTGAAATCAAGAATTGAACAACAATAGTCTAGACATTATGAAACCACTTTGGTGCACCCCTTTTCATTGAACCTTTTCCAATGGCACCAAGTGTGGAAGAAAGGGCACCATGATTTGAAGAATTTCAACATGACAAATAAAATAAACTACCTTCTTTCATAGACAAATTAGTGTGGCTTATGTTGTTGGCCCAATTGTGAACTCATCAAGCAATATCATGAATGCACCTCAATTTCCATTAATATTTCAGTTCAATGTTTAGTAACTCTTACACCTTAGGTTTAAATGTTGGCCCAAGTGTGATCATCTTCAAGGCTCCATGGGATATATTTTTTCAAAAAACGTCTCCAAGGCCTTTAAAAGACACAACTGATGTGAAAGGTTTAAGGTTCAAGGGTAGATAGGATGACCAATGGGAAATTCTTCATGCATTTCCTCATGTGATGTGAAAGGGCAAATAAAACTCTATAAGGTTGATACATTGAAAACACATTGATTGGTTGAAAAAATCAAATTTGTAAATTTTAATTAATTTTGAATGACAAAAAAATTCCAAATTCAAAAACTTTTGTTTTGTTGGTTTGAAAATTGAAACAATTACTATGCACACCACCTTGTCAAAGACGTTTTGACAATACCAAAAGTGCTACAAAGGGCTCGACCTCGCAATTTGGGAAGGTTAAGGTGTGGTCATAAACAAAACGTTACAAACAAAATAAACACATGTATATTCTTAATAAAGAATCCCATGCTAATCCATGCTTTCCATAACCCTAGCATGGCTTGTGCTATTTGGCCTAAATATGAATAGGACCATGGAAGTGTTATAAAATGTAAACAAGACCTTAATGATAAAGCCCAATTGTGAAAAAAATTTATTTAAAGTCTAATTCTTGGTGGCAAATTTTTTTGAAATTCAATATCTCCCACACCTTAGGCCTACTCATACAAAATTACCTCCATTGAATCCCACTCATCGAGGGATTTTCAACAATACCAAGAATGAACCCTAATAATCCTACAATTTTAATTTCAATTTTTAAAAATTTTTTGTCACAAAAATATTTGATATTCAATAGCTCTTATATTGTAGGTTGAAACATTACAAAACCACCTCAATGCACCCTTAGTCATCAATAGTTTTTAATAATACCAGGTGCATGGTGCGAGGTGTTGTGGTTTGGCAAATTTCAATGTGACAAACAAAACAAATAGAAAAACAAACTACCTTCATTATATTATTTTAGATAAATTAGTGTAACCTATGTTGTCCCAAATGTGAGCCAGTTACCCAAATAACATTTTCCTTCCAAAATTGTTTTAAAAATTTTAATTAAATTTCCAACGACAAAAAAATACTGAAAATTCAATATCTCTTGCACCTTTAGTTAAAAAATTTCCAAATCACCTTCATTACATCCTATTCACCAAAGGTTTTCCAACTATACCAAGAGTGCGCCCAAAATTCCTCTTTATTTATTTATTGATTTAAATGAATTTTCAATGAAAAAGTTGTTCAATATTCATTAATTTTTCCACCATAGGTCCAAACATTATGAACCAACTCAAGGCACCCTTCATGAGGGCTTTCCAATGCTAATAGAAGTACAAGGGGCGTTTTGGTTTGAGAGATTTTAACATGACAAACAAACAAAAAAATAAAAATAAACAACCTTCCTTAATAGATATATATGTTAGACCTATCATGAAATATACAAATATTATATATTAAATCAATGTAGCTTTGATGATGTTTAAATCTAGAAGGTGGTCAACTTTCAAAGTGAAATAATGTTAAACAATACAATAACAAAAATATTTCATGACTGTAGAAAAGACATAATTTTAAATTTTTTTGAAAATAAATTGATTTTTGAAAGGATAGCATGTGGAGAGACATGTGTCCTTTCAAGCATAAGACCATTACCACCTTTTATGTCAAAGAAGTTTGTTCCTCTTGTGGGTACATGTAAGCTATACACACATAATCCATTGTCTCCTTTTGAAGCTTGCTTTACTTATTGAATGCATGTGAAATTGAGATGCTTTAAACTATCTCCTGTGTGTGATATTGGTCATCAATTAGAACAATCCTCAAATCACTTTATAGCAAGAAATTAAACCGATAAGCTTTGTGGGTGCTTCTTCAAAACTCATTAATCCAACTGACAATGAAGATATCTATGCTTATGGCACAATTGTTTCTTGTCAAGACTCTCCCAACAATAGTCTTGTATGTAATCCACCAAAGTGTGAAAACTTGATACCAAGTAACAATTATATCCCAAGCAATCAAGTTGCATGAATGATTCTAACAGAAAAGAACAATAAATGAGTCTTAGACAATTTGCAAATTCTTTTGTTTTTCAAAGTTTCCACATTCATAGTTACTTCATTTTGGTGCAGCCAATTGCTTTTGGGGCAAGTTTGTTAGCTTAGCCCTATGGACATAATTTTCCTTGAACAAAGAAACTTCAAGGAAAGCTTTAAGAAATTTCAAGGAGATTGATTTCTTGGGATTAGGCTATTTGTCAAGAATAGATCTCATGTTTTTTTTCATTTTGAGAAATTTCCCTTTTTTCTTATTATATCATGTTGACAACTATGAGATTGGAATTTTTGATAGTTTACTAATTAGTTTGATATACAATTTATGTGTATATTAGTGACAATGAACCAATTTTTTGCTTTTGATATGGGTTCCATTGTCATGGTGATGTTCAAGGAACTTTTGCAAGATGTTTGTGGAAGTTGCACATATTATGAACAATGTTGGACATGATTTGCTTGCTACTATAACCAAGGAGCTCAAACAACAAGAGTTGGACACAACTTGTAATCACCAAATGTTTGCAATGAGCCCTTCATCACAAGGATGCAAATTAGAAAATGCTTATAAGCATTATTTGTAAGCATTGCTAACTACATTTTGATTTTATCTTTTGATATGTAACAAAAGTTTCCAATATTGAAAAAATGTAACAACAAACTTGCTATATCTCCCCACTCTTTATCTTGCTGAAAATTTCCTTTGTACACAACTTGTGGCTTTTAGTCCAATGGGTTGTTGCTTATGGGGTTAACTGACATGCCACTCAAGAACATGTTAAAGCAAGAGAATGGAAATGAGGGGAAGCAAATCCTTGTATATCAATATACAAGAATGCATAATCGAGGAATTGGATTACGTTTTTCAGTCTCATGGAGATTTGCTATGGAAGACTCAAGTGTTTGAAGTGTTAACAAGTGCATATGTGCAATTGTCATAATCTCTACTACACATTAGTGTAATCATTTCACAACTCCAGCAACAATAGCAGATTAATTACCTTTGATTACAAAATCACCCAAGAAAGGATATAAGAAGGGTCTAGAGCAACCACCTTCTTGTAGGGTTGTAAGGGAGTTTATAAGGAATTGGCCTCAAATGGAAATACAAAAAATTCTTGCTCACCTCAAACTCACAAGCCAAAAAACATGAGGACACCCATTTTGCTAGTGAGCAACTAGTGTTTCAACTAGTGTTGGCCGTGTATAGATTGGATTGGAAATTTTAAATCCTAGGTTCTTGCCGGGCATCAACTAGGACGTGCAAGTGAGTATGGGTGCCCAGGTACAATGCCCTAGTTGATGCCTAGCTAGGACCTAGATAATCATGGTGCCCGGGCTATCAACTTGCGCATGCACTTGGGCAATGGCTGAAAACAAACCCAGGCTATACCCTACTTGGGCAAGCCTCTTTTCTCCCATAGAGAGACAATGCCCTTGCTTGGTTGGGCTTGTGTTTTGCAAAACCCATGAGATGCCTGTCACCCTTTTCCATGCCTATTATGCATACCCTTGTGAAAGATAAAATGCCTCTATGTCCATACCGGGAGGGCATAAGTTTGCTTGAAAAAATCCTAGGGCCGTGCCCTCCGGGCTTCACTAATGCTCCTTTTAGAAAATGCCCTTCCCATGAGGTATTCCGGAAAATACCTGGCCAACACTGTTTTGATCAATGTGTAAGCTAGTTGCGGGTTCTAAGTTGATGGCCACAATCTGAGGTGCTATTGGGAACGTCTTAGGGAACAACTTGGGGAACCTGCTGGGAACATGATGGGAACACATTGGGAACAAGGGAAAAAAACAAACACTAAAACTCCATCCCAGGCAAAAAAATTGAACCCCTTGTGAGTGCATGCTAAGCCTTCTCATTGGCTGCATGAAACTTTTATTTCCAAAACTATTTGTCATCCTTTTGTTGGCTAACATGAACAACAAGGCAAGGTTTTGTTGAATACTTATATTATATCATATATATTAATTCACTTAGTCTGTCCGTCTGTCTGTAAAACCTGATCTCCCCAACAACATGACAGTTATTACCACTACTTTCTAGGGCAGTTAATTGTGGTAAATAATAAAAAAAAGAATTTTTTACCATGGTTGGAGGACCGTGATGCCATGTCTCAGAGAATCGCCCTGAGAGCCGCCGATCATCATTTTCACTTTCGTTTCTGCCGGCTTCGCAACCGGTTGTTTGGGATGTTTGAGAACCATGGCCCGCGTATCCTTGAGAATCGGGTACCAGCTGGTTGTTTTGATTGAGAATTGCAGTGGGCAAATAGAATCCAGAACCAGTGGGCAATCAATCAAGTGTATCCAAATTTCTGAAAAATTTCCCAACCGGTTATTTGGAATCGATTTGAGAACCAAAGTGGGGG